>Ga0272444_10004360_pt1 | contig 12511 bp, 9 predicted proteins | sample SSMForm13_FD_201033 | JGI IMG/M metagenome (GOLD analysis project Ga0272444, IMG submission 201033) | Marine sediment archaeal communities from Little Sippewissett salt marsh, Falmouth, MA, United States - SSM-Form-13 | ecosystem: Environmental > Aquatic > Marine > Wetlands > Sediment ...
ATCCTGTACGACGAGGCCGACGACTATCACGCTCCCAGGCGGCTTCTGAGCCTCGCCCTGCGCCTCAGGAGAGCCAGGTACGACCTGGCGGTCGACCTGACGGGAGACCACCGCTCGTCACTTCTCATGGCGGCGGCCGACCCCGGATTCAGGGTCGGCCTGAACCACGCCGGGATGGGGTTCCTTCTCGACCGGAGGATACCCTACCGGGCGGAAGGGCACATCGTCGACCACCTTCTGGCCTCGGTCGAGAAGATCGGCGTGCCGGCCGCGGAACGTTCGCCGGTGCTGGTCCTCAGGGAGGACGAGCTCGGTCGGGCGCGGGACCTCCTCGAGGGCGCCGGCGTGGGACCGGCGAGCCCGTTCCTGGCTCTCTCGCCGGGAGCCAATTGGGCCCCCAGGCGGTGGCCGGCCGATCGCTTCGGGAAGCTCGCCGCGCTCGCCAGAGAGCGGCTCGGTCGCCCATCGGTCGTCGTGGGCTCCGCCTCCGACGTCGCTCTCGCCGACTCGGTCGTGGCGGGCTCGGGCGGCGCGGCGGTCAGCCTGGCCGGGTCGACGAGCGTGCGCTCTCTCGCTGCGGTAGCCCGGCTTGCCACGGTGTTCGTGGGAAACGACAGCGGCCCTATGCACGTGGCCGCCTCTCAGGGTACGCCCGTCGTCGCGCTCTTCGGGCCCAACACGCCGGAGCGTTACGCCCCCAGGGGCGCGCCGTCGAGGGTCCTCTGGGCCGCCCCCCCGTGTTCGCCGTGCTCCCAGAAACGGTGCGTGAGGGAGGGCGACCCCTGCATGGAGGCGATTGTCGTCGCGGACGTGCTCGACGCCGTGTCGTCTCTGTACGAGGAGGAGACGAGACGATGATCTCGCGGTCCGCGGCTGATCACGGCGGCCAGCCCGACATCGTGTGCGTTTCGCCGAACCACTGGAGCGGGCTCTCCACGAGCAAGAAGCACCTGATGCAGGTCCTCGCGCGCCAGGGCAGGGTGCTCTTCGTGGAGCCCCCGATCGATGTCTTCTCGACCCTCGGCCGCAGGCGCAGGTGGCCCAAGCTCCGGGGGCTGAGAAGGGCCGGGGACGGCCCGTGGGTCTTGCCGTCGGTGACGTGGGCGACGAGCGGGACGACCGCCTGGAAGCGACGATTCCACTCCGACCACGTCCGTGCGGTCGTTGGGGCGTCAAGGCGGCTCGAGCTCGACCGGCCCGTGCTCTGGGCGTTCGCTCCGGAGCACCTCGAGTACGTAGGAGGCGTGGGCGAGTCGCTGGTCGTCTACCAGGTCGCCGACGAGCCGGCCAGCCTGGCGCGCGACGAGCAGGCCACGCGGGCGGCAGATCGGGAGATGACCGACCGGGCCGATGTGGTCTTCGCGGTCTCGCGGGAGCTGGCGGAGCGAAGGAGAGCGCCCGGCAAGACCCACGTGCTTCGGAACGCGGCCGATCGCACGCACTACGCGCGGGTCCTCGCCGGGGACGGGGCCGCCGGCGTGGACGCTTTCGTCGCCGGCCTCGCCCGGTCGCGTCGCCCCGGGGAGCTTCGCGGGGCGCGCGGGCCGGTCGTCCTGTTCGGAGGAGCGGCGTACGACTGGTTCGACACCGATCTTCTGACCGGTGTGGCCACGCTCCGGCCCGGCTGCACGTTCGTTCTGGTGGGTCCGAAGGGTGACGGCCTTCGACGTGCCCGGCTGCCCTCGAACGTCGTGTCGATCGGACGCAGGACCTACGACGAGTTCCCCGGATTCGTGGCGAGCGCCGACGCGACGTTCATGCCCGTGCGGCGGGGTGAGACGTTCGAGACGTGCGATCCGATAGTCGTATATGAGTATCTGCTGTGCGGAAAGCAGGTCGTGGCGACGCCATTCCCGGCCGCGCTCGAGCACGGGGCCCTTGTGCGTACCGCCGACGGCGTCGAGGCGTTCGCGGAGCAGATCGACGAGGCGCTCGGTGTGGCTCTCGATGAGGGCGAGATCAGAAGGCGCGTCGAGTACGGGTTCGCCAACACCTGGGAAGACAGGGCCGCCCGGGCGATGAGCGTGATCGAGGAGGCGGTCGGGGGACAGGAAGATGGCTAGACGAACGGCCCGGGAGCGCCTCGTGGGGACGCTCGACGGACTGGAGGTTCTGGGGCTCTCGGTCCTACTGCTGGGCCTCTCCTGGAGCGAGGCCGCGAAGAGCGCCGGATTGGCGCTCGCGGTTCTCGCGCTCCTCGGCAGGCTCGCGCTCGGCGGGCGACTGAGGCCACCGGCCCGTTCGACGTTCGCGTTGCTCGGCTGTTACGTGGCGGCGTCGGCGCTCTCGGTCGCCCTGGCTCCGCCGGGTCTGTCGGGCCCGGGGGAGGTTCTCTCGTTGCTGATGACGGTGGCCGCCTTCCCGCTCGCTGCCGACGTGTGCAGAAGGAGGCCCAGCCGGCGCCTGATGCTCGCCTACGCCATCGTGGCCGGCGCGGCGGTCGGCGCCGTCCTGGGATATGCGGACCACCTGTCCGGCGACTATCGTCGGCTCGTCCTGCCGTCGATCGAGAACGCGGTCCCCGCGGGTGAGTATCTGGCGGCAGTCATCGGGCTTGCGGTGCCCCTTCTGCTCGCCGAGGCGGGGTCGACCGTGGTCGGTCCGATGCTTGGCCTTTCGGTGGGGCTATACGCCCTTGCGATGTTCCTCACCAGGTCGCGCGGACCGATGCTCGGCGCGGCGGCGGGCGGGCTGCTCGCGCTCTGGCTTGCGATCTCCAGGCGATGGGTCCCCCTTGTCGCGGCCGCAGCGCTCGTGGTCGGCGTCGCGGTATTCGGAGCTTTGAACCCTGCGTCGCGTGTCGTGAGGGACGGCGTCGCGGGGTCCCGCTCGGCCGGCCTGAGGGCGAGGACGTGGGCGGTGTCGCTCGACCTGATCGCGGAACGGCCGCTGACCGGCCACGGCGAGGGCTCGTTCGCGAACCTTGACGTGCGCTTCGTGGACGAGCTGGGAGTGACCTGGGAGCAGAACGCGCACAACGTTCTGCTGCACGAGCTCGTGGAGACCGGCGTCCTGGGGGCTGGCGCGCTCGTCGGCTTTGTGGTATTGGGGTTGCGTGACCTCGTGAGGGCGCTTCGCCGTTCGCGCCGGGGTCTCGAGAGGGCGGTATCGGTCGGCTGCCTGGCGGGCGTGGCCGCGCTGCTAGTGTGCGGCGTCGTGTCGGTGTCGACCGACGCCGAGCCCGGTATCCTGTTGTTCGCCCTGCTCGGGTTGGGAGCGAGCGTTCCACCCCCTGGGGAGGCAGCCGCGGAAGGTGGTCGATGAGCGTGGGCAGGCAAGCGGTCTTCCTGGACAGGGACGGCACCATAACGGTCGAGCGCGGGCACGTCACCAGCCCCGAGGACCTCGAGATGATCGAAGGAGCGGGGAAGGCCATCGGGCGACTGAATGGCGCGGGCCTTCCGGTCGTCGTCATCAGTAACCAGTCGGGCGTCGCGAGGGGTCTAATGACCGAGCGTGACCTCGCGGGCATACATGCCTCGCTCGAGGGGCTCCTGGAGTCCGAGGGAGCGCGGATCGACGCCGCCTACTACTGCCCGAACTACGAGGGAGGCTCCGTGGCCGACTACACCGGCGACACGTCATGCAGGAAGCCCGCGACCGGCATGCTCGAACAGGCCGTTCGCGATCTCGGCATCGATGTACCTTCGTCGTTCCTGGTGGGCGACCAGATCACCGACCTTGAGCTGGCGCGCAACGCCGGGATGCGGGGCGTCCTCGTGATGACGGGGAAGGGCGAGCGCGCCAAAGCACGCGCACATGAGCGTGGCGTGCCGATCGCCCACAACGCACAGGACCTGAGTGGCGCCGTCGACTGGATACTGGAGCGCCTGGAGAAGCGGGGAGGACGATCCTGAGAGCGCCGCGCGCAGACGCGAGGGACCCGAAGGACCGACGAGGGACGTTGGCCGTCCGTCGACCGAAGGCGCCCCGCCGCGCCCGGCGGCTGTCCTCGCCCGGTGATATCCTGTGGCTCCTGGCCGCCCTCGCTATGTCCGCCCTCTCGCTCGCGCCGGCCGTTGCCGAGACGAGATTGCAGGCGCTCGGACCCGGTGGCGACGTGGCTGTGCCGCCCTTCGGCGTGGGGGAGCGTCTGACCTTCGAGATCAAGTACGGCTTCATAAACGCGGGTACCGCCGTCATGGGAATTCCCGAGATGGTCGAGACGGGCGGACACGACTGCTACAGGATCGTCTCCCTGGCCGAGTCGAACACATTCGTGTCCACGTTCTTCCCGGTGAGAGACGTGGCCGAGTCGCTCTTCGACGCCCGGGAGCTCAGGTCGCTGAGGTTCGAGAAACACATCAGAGAAGGCTCCTTTCGAGCACACGAGACGGTCGTGTTCGATCAGGAGCGCCACGTAGCGATATACGAGAGCGATGGGGACGACCGATTGGTCCCGCTCTCCATCGACGCGCACGACATCCTGACCTCGCTGTACTACGTGAGGATGATGGACCTCAAGGTCGGCACGTCCGTGTTCATCGAGAACCACGCGGACAAGAAGAACTACCCGCTCGAGATCAGGGTGCTCCGGACGGAGCGCGTCTCGGTTCCGGCGGGGAAGTTCGACTGCGTCGTCGTAGAGCCGGTCATGCGCGTGGCGGGGCTCTTCAGGCACAAGGGCAGTCTGACGGTCTGGCTCACCGACGACGAGTTCCACGTCCCTGTTCAGATGAGAAGCAAGGTGATGATCGGCTCGATCTCCGCCGTGCTATCGGAGCTCAGACTGGCGGACGGGGTCTCGCGTCGAGACGGGTAGGAGGCCACATGTCATCTCGGTTCGAGGAAGTCGACCTCGGCTCTCTCAGACGGGTCAGCATTGAGGAGAGGGGCGGGCTCGTGCGGGTGGACAGCTTCGTCGATCCCTTCGACCCAGGGGACGCGATCGACCGCCTGCTGAAGACCGTTCCGCGGCTCTTCTCGGGCGACGACTTCGCGTCGGCGGTCGAGTCGGTGGCGTCGTCCGCTCGAGGCGGGCGGCGCGTCCTCATGATGCTGGGGGCGCACTTCATCAAGTGCGGGCTCTCGAGACTGCTCATCGACCTCATGGAGAGAAGGGTCGTCACGGCGGTGGCGATGAACGGAGCGGGAGCGATACACGACTTCGAGATCGCCGTCTGGGGCAGGACATCCGAGGACGTCGGGGAGCGACTGGTCGATGGTACCTTCGGAATGTGTTCGGACACCGCCGACGCGATGAACGCGGCGACTCTCGACGGCCACCACAAAGAAGAGGGTCTGGGTGAGACGCTGGGGCGACACATCGTCGAGCGGGACGCGGAGAACCTGGACGCCAGCATCCTGGGTTCGGCATATCGGCTCCGCGTGCCGGTGACCGTGCACGTGGCGCTCGGGACCGACATCATCCATCAGCACGCGTCGGCCGACGGCGCGGCGATCGGGGCGACCAGCCTCAGGGACTTCCGCATACTGGCGTCCGTGGTGTCCGGTCTCGACGGCGGCGCCGTCGTCAACGTCGGTTCGGCGGTGGTTCTGCCGGAGGTCTTTCTGAAGGCGCTGTCGATAGCCAGGAACCGGGGACACGCGATGGATGAGATGACGGCTGTCTCGATGGACATGAACGAGCCTTACAGGGCGATGGTCAACGTCGTGAAGCGACCGACCGCTCAGTCAGGCACGGGTTTCGCACTGCGTGGACGGCACGAGATGCTCTTCCCCCTGTTCTGGGCGGCGCTGAGGAGGGCGACCGACGGGCGGATCGCCGGCGGATAGGCGGCTGTCCCGACATCCCGGACCCCCTCTGGATCGAGCCTGCTGAGCGAGAAGGGCGCCCGCAGAGGCCTTATCGACAGGGGCATCTCGGGGATTAGTGGTTGACACTGGACAAAGCTTGTGATACACTATCATTAGATTCAGGGCGACCGAGAAGAGCGGTTGTCAACGAAAGGACTCGCATAGCTCCACTGCTAAGGGTTTCTTCTGGGAACTGACAGCGCGGGAAGCGTTCGTGTGCTCGGGAGCGTGTTCGAGCCGCGAAGCGGTCAGACCTTGAACGTGCCCTTGGCAGCCCCAGCAAGCCTACCGCAAGCCGGGCGCGCGTTCAGCGGCGCCCGGCTTCTCATAGGCGGCGACACCGCCAGGAGCTGTGACTGTGTACTTCGTTGACGAGAGGTTCGGATACGGAACGATCGAGGAGTACACGAAGCGCAACCTTGAGGGGATAGGGCTTCTTCGAGGGGAGTTCTACAGGTCTTACGTGAAGCGCGCGGCCGACTTCCTCGGAGCCGCGCTCGGGCTCGTCGTTCTCTCGCCGGTCTTTCTCGTTGTCGCGCTCGCGATCAAGTTCGACTCGAGAGGGCCCGTCTTCTTCCGGCAGGCGCGCGTCGGAAAGGACGGGCGTGAGTTCCCCTTCTACAAGTTCAGGTCGATGGTGCAGGACGCCGAGGAGCTCAAGGAGAGCCTCATGCATCTCAACGAGCTTGAGGGTCCGGTCTTCAAGATCAGCGAGGATCCGCGCGTCACGAGAGTCGGCAGATGCCTGCGCAAGACGAGCCTCGATGAGCTTCCACAGCTGATAAACGTGCTGAGGGGCGAGATGAGCCTGGTGGGACCCCGGCCCCCGCTCCCGTGTGAGGTGGAGAAGTACGAGGGATGGCAGCGCGAGAAGCTGTCTGTGCTCCCGGGCATCACGTGTCTCTGGCAGATCAGCGGAAGGAACCACATAGGTTTCACAGAGTGGATGAGACTTGACATAGAGTACATCCGGCGTCAGTCGTTCGGGCTGGATCTCAAAATACTCGTCAGGACCCTGCCAGCAGTGCTTTCCAGGAAGGGAGCTTACTAGCGGCCGACTGCTCTCGCGACCATTCCGCGCAGGGCGTGGAAGGGCAACCCGAATCCGGTAGCGTTGACGCGGAACCTGAGGTTCCTCACTCACACACGGGCGCTGCCGGATTACCATGTCGTGGAAGGCCAAGCGATTGACAGCCGGTCGAGCCTCAGCTACCCTTGGGGGCGTTCGCAGCGCCCCCGTCGGCTCACCGTGCCACGCCACAGTCAGGGGACATTGGTGAGTCGAGACAGTCGGATCCTCGAGAGGCGAAGGATGGCCTCCGGACTTCCGTCCAGGAGCCGCGGGATCGGCATGGGCTGGCTGGTGCTGGTGCTGGTCGCTCTCGGCGCGTTTCTGCGTTTTTACCGCCTGGGCGCACAGAGTCTCTGGATCGACGAGGTCCTCACGATACAAGCAGCGGAGTTGGGCGGCGACCTCGGACCTCGTGAGTTCTTCGCCAACATCCAGGGCCCGCTGCATGCGCTCATCATCCACTTCGCCGCCATGGCGTCTCCGTCGGCGCGGGCTCTGAGGAGCGTGTCAGCGGTACTCGGCACCGCGCTCATACCCGTTTCCTATGCTCTAGGCAGGACTCTCGTCGACAGGGTCACCGGCCTGGTCGCGGCGGTCCTCGTCGCGGTTTCCCCGTTCGCCATCTGGTACTCGCAGGAGATCCGCAACTACTCACTCCTCATGCTCTTCTCGGGCGTGGCCACCGTTGTCGTGTGGCGCGTGGTGACCGAGCCGAAGCGGTCGTGGGCGCCCTACGTGCTGGCCGCGGCGGTGTGCGTCTACTCGAACCTGTCGGCCGCCTTCCTCGTGGCGGCGCACGCGCTCTTCGCTGCGAGGAGGTCCCTGAGGGAAAGGGCGTTCATGAGGCGCTCGCTCCTCGCGTTCGTGGTCGTCACGCTTCTCGCGGCGCCAATGCTCTGGGGCGTCTCGATGTGGACGGAGTACGCGGAGGTCACCGAACGTGCCGCGTTCGCGCCGGAAGCCGAGGCGTCCGAGCTGAGGCGTGGGGACACGACCTTCTCAGCGATGGCGGTCCCGTACACGGCCTTCTCGATGGCCTACGGTTTCTCGCTGGGCCCGAGCCTCAGGGAGCTTCACGAGCTCGACCCGATGGAGGCGGTGCTACGCCATAGGGGACTGGTGGTGCCCGCCGGGCTGGCGCTGGCGTTCGCGTTCCTGCTGGGGCTGAGGCGCCTGGCGGAACGCAGGCCGAGGCTCGTGTTCGTGCTGCTCATCCTGCTGGTCCCCGTGGTGGGAACGTCTCTGCTCGCCGTCTTCAACATAAAGCCGTTCAATCCACGGTACCTGGCGGTCGCGTTCCCCGCGTTCGTCCTCACGGTGGCGGCTGGCGTGGGCTCACTGAGACGGCCGGCGGCGTTCTTGCTTTCGGGGGTTTTCATCCTATTCTGTCTCTTGTCGCTCAAGGGCTACTACTTCGACACAACGTACTGGAAGGAAGACGTTCGGGCCGCGGCTTATTACGTCCAGCTTCACGAGGAGCCGGGCGACATCGTTCTCGTTCCGGTTGTGCGTGACGTCTTCAACCACTACTATGACGGCAGCGCGAGCCGGTTCGTGTTCTACACAGGGCAGGCGGGAAGCGACGCCGAGGTCGAGGCCAGGATCGAGGAGTGGGCTGAGGGGGCGCGGCGCCTGTGGTACGTGGCCGCGCGGACGTGGGACGTCGACCCCGAGGGCCGCATTGGGAAGTACCTCGAGGCCGGTCATGAGCTGCTCGACAGGTCCGACTTCACAGGGGTATCGATATACCTCTACGAGATGCGAGGGGAAGCGGAAGACGGGAGGCAGGCCGGGCAGACTGCATGATGCGCCGGGCTGTCGCGAGCAGGCGGCACGGCGTGGCCTCGACGAGGGGACTGCGCGGGGCCAGGGGCAGGGACTCGCGCGACGGCCGAACGACGCGCGTGCCCGATGAGCGCCCATTCAATGGAAAACGGCCGCGCGTTGGGCGTGAATGCGTGCAGGGTGGCACAGGTTATGCTTTCTTGAACCGAGGCCCGCCTTTCCTTTGGCGGGAAGCGGCGAGGTGCAGCAGGGGGAAGCTCTATGCTCGAACGTACTGGTCTCCGGCCGGCCGCGCTCGTGCTCGTCCTTGTCGCGCTGGCGACGGGCTGCGGGCCGTCTCAGGACACTGCGCGGGAGCCGGTGTGGGACGCGAGTGAGCTGGAGGTACCAGCAAGGCAGCCCGGCTACCGGCTGCGCGAGGGCGACGTGGTAGAGGTTCTCTTCCCCGCCGACCCGGGACAAGGTTTCACCACGCCCATTACTCCGGGTGGCACGATCACCATCCCGATGTCGGGCGAGGTGATGGCGGAGGGCCGGACGGTGGAGGAGTTGTCGCTCGCGATAGGGGAGGCGATGTCGGGCTACCTTGTGGACCCGACATGTTCGGTGATGATATCCGAGATTGCCCGGCAGCCGGTGTTCGTGATAGGCGAGGTGCGGGAGCCCGGACGGTTTGACTCCAGCGGTCGGATCACGGTGTCGATGGCGTTGGCACAGGCCGGCGGCGTCAAGTCGAGCGGCAAGGCCTCGAGCGTGATGGTCGTGCGGACCTACGGTGTCGACGAACCGCAGGCGATCAGGGTGGACGTGACGAAGGTGCTCTCCGGGAGAGACCTGAGCGCCGACATCGAGCTCAGAGGAAACGACGTCGTCTACGTGCCGAAGTCTGTCATCGGGCAGATAGGCGAGTTTGTCGATCTCTTCTTCGAGCGGATTGCGCCAGCGCAGATCTTCTACCTGCGCGGATACGACATCATCAATCTCGAACCGGCGGAGTGGCGGTTCTGATGCACGGAGGAGACACCTCAGGTGCCTGACGAGACCACGAGGAAGAGAGAGGCCGAGCCCACGCTGATGCGCGATGTGACCTACATCGCCTTCAAGCGCAAGTACCCGCTCATTGCTCTCCTTCTTCTCGGCGTGCTGATCATCGCCTACGGCTCGGCTGGCCAGAAGCCGGAGTACGAGGCGACGGCGAGGGTCATGGTGGAGAGGCTGCGGGCGACGTACGCGATGCCCGCGGTCACCAGCGGCGTGCTCAAGCGTGGGGAGGCCGTCAACTCCGAGATACAGATCATACTGAGCTCGGCCGTCGCCGCGGAGGTCGTCGATAGGCTGGGCATCGCGGAGGGCGGTAACCGCGGGCTGGCGATAGAGACTATCCAGGACCAGATAAGGGCGAAGGCGCCTCCTGAGGCGGACATCATCGACATCTCGTACCGGCACGGCGACCCCGAGTGGGCCGCGACGGTGGCTAACGCCGCTCTCGAGGCCTACCTGGAGATTCGCGCGAGGATCGCCATGAACATGGAGGCCGTGGGCTTCCTTGCCGAGCAGGCGCGCATGGCGAAGGCGGCGAGGGACTCCGTGGCGGCGCAGATCGCCAAGCTCGGAGCGGAGAGCGGCGACCTGCTCCAGGGGAGGCTTGCCGAGACGAACATGGCGCTCAAGGGGAATCTCCGGAACGAGCGCATCAATGTGGCGAAGACGATCGCAACCAAGGAGACCGAGCTTGCGGCCCTGAGGGAGTGGCTCGACGCCGACACCGACTATTCGCACGTCCCCACTGACGACATATACGAGATGGGGACGGTCCAGATGACGTACAACCGGACGATCGCGGTCAACTCGGAGCTCGCGGACGCTCAGGCCAGGTACACCGAGGACCATCCAGACGTGCAGCGGCTGAAGCGTGAGCTCGAGTCTCTCAAGCGACTTCTGAGGGATGAGGTCGAGAGGGCGTACAGGCGGCAGGAGATGAGGCTGTTCGAGTGGAAGGCCCAGCTCGAGGCGATAGACGATCTCCTGGTCCAGCTTGAGACGGAGGACGAGGAACTGGGCGAGGTGGTCGTTCAGCGAAGGCTCCTCGACGCCGACCTCCACGCGAGGCAGCAGGTATACGAGGTGGTCCTGGACAGGTCAGAGGAGTACAGAATAACCGTCGCCGTCGATCCGGCGATCAGAAACGTCTCGGTGGTCTCTCGGGCTCAGATCCCGGCGAGGCCCACGCCTCGTCCGGTCAACATGAAGGTCGTGGTGGGTGCCTTCACGATCATCTTCGGCGTTCTTCTCGTCTACGCACTGGAGAAAGCGGATCACACACTCGATCGCCGCGAGGACGTTCACAGGTTCCTTGGCGTCAAGGTCCTGGCATCGATTCCGGAGCGGCGATAGAAACGGTGGGGGAAGGACTTGTACACGGCATTCTACGACCTGGTCGATAAGCCATTCGAGCTGACTCCCGATCCGAGATACGTCTTCCTGAGCGAGCACCACAAGGAGGCGCTCGCCCACCTGAAGTACGGGGTAGAGGAGCGCAAGGGCTTCATACAGCTCACGGGCGAGGTGGGGACGGGCAAGACGACGATGCTCGACGTGCTGATCTCGGAGCTGGACGCATCGACGGCGGTCGCGAAGCTCTCACACACGACCGTGAGCGAGCTAGACCTGTTGCTCCTGATAGCACGGGCGTTCGGCATAGAGGCCGAGTCGGACTCGAAGGCCGTTATTCTCGACCGGCTCAGGGAGCGTCTCTCGTCGTGGGCCAAGGAGGGCCGGAACGCGGTCGTCGTTGTCGACGAGGCCCAGAACCTGAGCCTGCCGGTGCTCGAGGAGATTCGGCTGCTGTCCAATCTCCAGGTTGACGGCAGACTCGGCCTGCAGATCATCCTCGCCGGCCAGCCAGAGCTGAGGGAGAAGCTCGAGAGGTCCGAGCTGAGGCAGCTCAGGCAGCGAATCGGCATCCGGTATCATCTTACGCCGCTCACGAGGAAGGAGACGGGCGACTACGTGGCCCACCGAATGGCGGTCGCCGGCGCCGCCGGGCAGGTCTTCCTGTCGAAGGCGCTCGACGTCGTGTTCGAATACTCGCAGGGCGTTCCCAGGGTGATCAACCTCGTCTGCGACAGGGCGCTTCTCTCCGGGTACGCTGAGAACAAGCGCGCGATCAACCAGGAGCTTGCCAGGAAGGCGGTGGCCGCACTGGACGGCGCGCCCGTAGTGCTGACCGCCGACAAGGAGCGTCGGGAGGAAGCCGAGGGGGCACGGCAGTCCGAGCCGCGCGGGTCGGTGCGCGCCCGTTGGGCGCCGCCTCTCGCGGCCGCGCTCGCGGTCGTGGCCATCGTGGTCTCGGCGGTCTACTACTTCGAATTGAGGGAGAGCGGTCATCTGACGCGGGGTGAGGAGGCGGTGGCATCACAGGAGGAGCATCTCGACCTGCCGCCTCCTGTCGAGCCGCATCCGTCGGTCTACTCGGCCGAGAGGGAAGACCGTGTTTCTCTCGAGCAGCCGGGGGATGAGAGCGCCGCCGGAGAGTCGGTGGTCGAGGGCGATGTTCCACTCGCGCGGCCGGAAGAACAGAGTGCCGCCGGAGAGGCGGTCGTCGACGACGCGGCTTCGCCGGATGAGTCGCGCCAGGGGGCGGCGCCGGACGAGTCCGAGCCGAGCGGCTCGGACGCGAGGGCGTGGCTCACGGAAGAGGAGCCGATCGAGGGGGCGGACGATCGCGGGCCCTGGGCCGACGCGAGTCTCCGGTATCTGGTCGTGGCGGCGTCCAGCAGCGAGATGGAGTCTGCCCTTCGCAAGGTGGACGAGCTACTGGGCGAGGGCCTGGACGCGACCGTGTGGACGGTCGATCTGGGCGAACGCGGAGTCTGGTACCGAATAACCCTGTCAGAG
>Ga0272444_10004362_pt1 | contig 12509 bp, 6 predicted proteins | sample SSMForm13_FD_201033 | JGI IMG/M metagenome (GOLD analysis project Ga0272444, IMG submission 201033) | Marine sediment archaeal communities from Little Sippewissett salt marsh, Falmouth, MA, United States - SSM-Form-13 | ecosystem: Environmental > Aquatic > Marine > Wetlands > Sediment ...
AGCTGGATGCCGAGAAGAAAAAGGCTGAAGGCCTGAAGACCATTGACATCGCCGACCGCGCCAAGGGCGACCTGATCATGATGGGCATCGGCGGCTTCTCCCCGCTGAACGGCTTCATGGGCAAGGCTGACTGGAAGGGCGTCTGCGAGAAGTTCCTCATGGCCGACGGCACCTTCTGGCCCGTGCCCGTGACCCTGGACACCAACGAAGAGATCAAGGAAGGCGAGGAGATCGCGCTCAAGGCCAAGGACGGCGTGATCTACGCCACCATGAAGGTCGAGGAAGTCTACGAGATGACCGAGGCCGACAAGAAGTGGGAGTGCGAGCAGGTCTACAAGGGCCAGGGCGAAGACTCCGCCGACGACAAGTTTTGGGAAGTGGCCCTGGAAGACCATCCCGGCGTCCAGATGGTCATGGCCCAGGGCAAGTACAACATCGCCGGTCCGGTGAAGGTGCTCTCCGAGGGCAACTACGCCGAGCGTTTCCCGGGCGTCTACCAGACTCCCGCCCAGATCCGCGCCGAGATGGAGAAGCGCGGCTGGTCCAACGTGGCCGCCCTGCAGCTGCGCAACCCCATGCACCGCTCCCACGAGTTCCTGGCCAAGATCGCCGTGGAAGTCTGTGACGGCGTGGTCATCCACTCGCTCATCGGCAACCTCAAGCCCGGCGACATCCCGGGCGACGTGCGCATCAAGTGCATCCAGACCCTGATCGAGGGCTACTTCGTGAACGACAACGTCATCAACGCCGGCTACCCGCTGGACATGCGCTACGCCGGTCCCCGCGAGGGCCTGCTGCACGCCACGTTCCGCCAGAACTACGGCATCAACAACATGCTCATCGGCCGCGACCACGCCGGCGTGGGCGACTTCTACGGCCTGTTCGAGGCCCAGGACATCTTCGACCGCATCCCTTACGCGACCTTTGAAGAGGCCTGCGAGGTCCCCGGCAAGGCGCTGATCTGCAAGCCCATGAAGATCGACTGGACCTTCTACTGCTTCAAGTGCGACGGCATGGCCTCCATGCGCACCTGCCCGCACACCAAGGAAGACCGCGTCATCCTGTCCGGCACCAAGCTGCGCAAGGCCCTGTCCGAGGGCGCCGAGGTCCCGGATCACTTCGGTCGCGACGAGGTCCTGACCATTCTGCGCGCCTACTACGAGGGCCTGACCGAGAAGGTCGAGGTCAAGATGCAGAAGGCCGCCTCCGGCCAGGACATGAAGTAAGCTCGCAAGAGCCCGCTTCGGATCATTCAAGGGAGGCGCTCCGGCGCCTCCCTTTTTTTGCCTCCGCCCGGCCGCTTGCCCGCGGCCGGGCTTTGATATACTAGGGACGACTCTGCCGTATTGAGGAACACGAACGCCATGCCCAAGAAATCCGACCACAGGCCCGACCGACCGGACAGGACCTCCGACGACTCCCGCCCGCGCGGCGAGGGCGCGTACACCGAAGAATTGCTGGACCTGGACCACCGCCTGGTGGACATCCTGGCCCGCCGTACCCGGCTTTTGGCCGAGGCGGCCACGGCCCGCCGGGGCCGCGGCAAGGCCATGACCGACGTGGTGCGCGAACGCCGCCTGCGCGCCGTCTGGGACCGCCTGGTCAAGGACCACGGCCTGGACGTGCGCGGCGTGCGGCGTCTGCTCGACATGGCCAACGCCCTGGCCTACGGCCTGGCATCGTCCGGCGACAGGGCCATGGACCGCTTCACCTTCAGGCCCCTGCGCGGCCCGGCCAACCTGGAGGCCCCCGGCCCCCGAGACACGCTGGCGGCCCGCTGCTGGACCGCCCTGGCCGCCCTGGCCGCCGCGCCCATGACCCTGGAGCCCGCGCTGATCAACGACCCCCAGGTGGAGCTGGTCAAGGCCCTGAATCAGGCCGGCGCTGACCTGTCGTGGTCCCGGCGCGGCGTGTCCTGCGTCGGCGGCAAGGCCCTCGGGTTCAACGGCAGGACCATGTTCGTGGGGTCCGACGAGTTGAATTGGTGGCTGATGCTGGCCCTGTCGCTGCCCACTCCCGGTGTCTGGACGGCCACGGGCTCGGCCGCGCTCAAGGCCCTGGACCTGGGGCCGGCCGCGCACCTGATGGCCGGGCTTGGCGCCCGCCTGCACAGCCTGGAGCCCTATTCCTCGGGCCTGCCCGCAAAGGTGGAGAGCGGCGGCCTGACCACCGGTCGGGCGCGGCTGGCCGACGATGTGCCGCCGCTTTTGGCCCTGGCCCTGGCCCTGGCCGCGCCGTCCTATCCCGAGGGTCTGGTCCTGGAATACGGCCCTGACTGGCCCGGGGCCGATTGCCTGGCCCTGGCCGCAGACCTGCTGGGGCGGTGCGGCGTAAAGGTCGAGGTGTCCGAGGGCCGTCTGGCCGTGGCTCCCGGCCCGGTGCGCGTGCCCGCCAAGCCAGCCGTACCCCTGGATCCCCTGCTGTGCGCCTATGCCTTGGCCATGCCCGTGCTGCGCGGCGGCCGGGTGCTTCTTGAGGGGCACTGGCCCGAGGCCCACGTCCTTGCCCGACCGGTCTTGGCGCTGCTGCGTTCGGCGGGCATGGAGATCGAATGTTCCGCCGCGCGCGTCGCCGCCACGGCCAAGGGCGTGGAAGGCACGCCGGTGCTGGACTGCGGCGGCCGTCCCGAACTGCTGCCCTTGGCGGCCGCCCTGGCCGCGGCAGGTTCGAGCACGTTGCGCCTGGCCAACCTGCCCGACGACGCGGACGGCCTGGAAGCCATGCGCGAGCTGCTGTCGCGCCACGAGCGTCTGGCAGGGCCCGACGACGCGTCGGACGGCGACGTTTTGGCGGTCGGTCCGGCCGGGCCCGATCACGAGCGCGAGCGCGGCCCCTGGCCGGCGCCCACGCCGCTGTGGATCATGGCCGCGGCCCTGGCCGCCCTGAACCGCCCCGGCCTGATGCTGGCCAACCCCGGAGACATGTCCGGCCTGTGGCCGGGGTTCTGGACCCTGTACACCAGCCTGTTCGGCGGCTCGTCCGAGCGGGCCGAGACCGAGGAGCCCGAGGAAGATGACCGACCCAAAGGACGCCGCATCCGACTTTGAGGAACTGGAGCGCCTGGGCCGCGAGATAGAGGATCTGGCCGCCCAGAAGCTGGTCCGGGAGCAGTCCGTGCGCAAGATGCGCGACTCCGAGGATCTGGAAAAGGGCGTGGTGTTCGCCCAGGAAATCTTCCAGGCCCAGCAGGAGTGCCTGCGCCTGGAGGTGGAGATGGAGTTGAGGCGCAAGAAGATCAACCGCATCCGCCTGGCCCGGGACAACGGCTGGGAGCAATAGTCAGAGGATCGAATGCCCAAGAACGTGACCCAGAAGATCATCGCCGCGCATCTGGTGTCCGGCGACATGAGCCCCGGGGCGGAGATCGCCCTGCGCATCGACCAGACCCTGACCCAGGACGCCACCGGCACCATGGCCTATCTGCAGTTCGAGGCCATGGATCTTCCCCGCGTGCGCACGGACCTGTCCGTGAGCTATGTGGACCACAATACCCTGCAGATGGGGTTCCGCAACCCCGACGACCATATCTACCTGCGCACCGTGGCCGCGCGCTTTGGGATCGTTTTCTCGCCTCCGGGCACGGGCATCTGCCACCAGCTGCACCTGGAGAATTTCGCCAAGCCCGGGGCCACGCTTATCGGTTCCGACAGCCACACCCCCACGGCGGGCGGCGTCGGGGCCCTGGCCATGGGCGCGGGCGGCCTTTCCGTCGCACTCGCAATGGCCGGCGAGCCTTACGTCATCGCCATGCCCAAGGTGGTCAAGATTCGGCTGGAGGGCGAACTGACGGGCTGGGCCACGGCCAAGGACGTGATCCTGCACGTGCTGGGCGAGCTCACGGTCAAGGGCGGCGTGGGCAAGGTCATGGAGTACTGCGGGCCGGGCGTCGCCACCCTGACCGTTCCCGAGCGGGCCACCATCACCAATATGGGGGCCGAGCTGGGAGCCACCACCTCGGTGTTCCCTTCCGACGAACAGACCCGCGCCTTCCTGGCCGCCATGGGCCGCGGGCAGGACTTTACGGAACTGTTGCCCGACGAGGGCTGCGCCTACGACGAGGAGCTCGTGGTGGACCTGTCCGCCCTGGAGCCCCTGGTGGCCGCGCCGCATATGCCCGACCAGCGTCGCACCGTGCGCGAACTGGCCGGCATGAAGGTCCAGCAGGCCGCCATCGGTTCGTGCACCAACTCCTCCTACGCCGATCTCAAGACCGTGGCCCTGATGCTCAAGGACCGGCGCATCAGTCCGGATTCCGACCTCATGGTCTCGCCGGGGTCCAAGCAGGTCCTGTCCATGCTGGCCGCCGAGGGCCTCGTCGAGCCCATCCTGGCCTCGGGCGGGCGGCTGCTGGAATGCACCTGCGGACCGTGCATCGGCATGGGCGGGTCGCCGCCGTCGGCCGGGGTCAGCGTGCGCACCTTCAACCGCAATTTCGAGGGCCGCTCCGGCACCCAGGACGCCCAGGTCTACCTGGCCAGCCCCCAGACCGCGGCCATGGCCGCCATCAACGGCGAGTTCACCGACCCGGCCACCTGGGGGACGCCCCCGGCCAAGCCTCGTTTGCCCGACGACCCGACCGACCTCATGCTGGGCATCCGCCACCTGTTCATCTATCCGCCCGAGGACGGCTCGGCCGTGGAGGTGGTGCGCGGGCCCAACATCGTGCCCCTGGAGCAGTTCGGGGAACTGCCCGGCCAGGTGGAGGGCGCGGTGGCCCTCAAGGTGGGCGACGACATCACCACCGACCATATCCTGCCCGCCGGAGCCCAGATCACGGCGTTGCGCTCCAACATCCCGGCCATCAGCGAGTACATTTTTTCCCGGGTGGACTCGGAGTTCACCGCGCGCATCAAGTCCCTCGGCGGCGGCGTGGTGGTCGGGGGCGAGAACTACGGGCAGGGGTCCAGCCGTGAGCATGCCGCCCTGGGGCCCAGGCACCTGGGCGTGGCCGCGGTGCTGGTCAAGTCCCTGGCCCGCATCCACCGCGCCAACCTGGTCAACTTCGGCATCCTGCCGCTGTACTTTGCGGACAAGGCCGATTACGACCGCGTGACCCAGGGCGCGTCGGTGCGCATCCCGACCGGCGGGATCACCCCGGGCGGCGCGGTCCAGGCCGAGGTGGAGGGCCTGGGCGCCGTGACCCTGACCAACGACCTCACGGCCAAGGAATTGGACATCATCCGGGCCGGCGGACTGCTCAACGCCGTGCGCAAGGCCCGCGCTTAGCGCCGCGCGCCAAGGACAACACAAGGAGACATCATGCTGGACGGTATGCGACGCCACGCGAGTTCGTGGATCATCAAGATCCTGTTCGCGGTCATCATCATCGTCTTCATCTTCGCCTTCGGCATGGGCGGGTTCCAGGGCGACAGGGCCCAGGTGCTGGCCTATGTCAACGATCAGGCGGTCCTGATCAAGGACTTCGAGCAGATCTATGAACGGCGGGTGCGGGCCCTGCGGGACCAGAATCCCAACGTCAGCTACGAGGATTTGGCCAAGGCGCAGTTCAAGCGCCAGGTGTTCGACACCATGGTCAACACGAGCCTGCTTCTGGCCGAGGCCCAGCGTCTGGGCCTGGGCGTGTCCGAGGCCGAGCTCATCGGTTACATCCGCGACGTGCCCGTGTTCCAGAACGAGCAGAACCAGTTCGACAAGACCCGCTACGAGACCGTGCTCCAGAACCAGCGCATGTCGCCCGGCGACTATGAGGGCGAGGTGGCCCGCAGCATCCTGCTGGACAAGCTGCGCCAGTCCCTGGATCTGGCCGTGGCCCCGTCCGAGGCCGAGGCCCGGGACATGTTCGCCTACGCCAAGCAGCAGGTGGTGGTGGACTACGTGCTTTACGCCTGGAAGGATTTTGCCTCGGCGGTCAAGCCTTCGGACGAGGAGGTGGCCGACTGGTATGAGGCCAACAAGGAGGGCTTCCGGCGTCCGCCCATGGCCGATTTCGCCCTGCTGCCCGTGACCCCGGCCACCCTGGCCAAGCCCGCCGAGATCACCGACGCCGAGGCCAAGGCCTACTATGACGAGCATACCGACGAATTCAAGCAGCCCGCCCAGGCCAAGGCCCGGCACATCCTGATCAAGGTGGACGAGACCGCCGGGGCCGAGGCCGTGGAAAAGGCCCGCCGGGAAATCCTGGACATCCGGTCCCGGGTGCTCAAGGGCGAGAGTTTCGCGGACCTGGCCCGCGAGCATTCCCAGGGGCCGAGCAGCGTCAAGGGCGGCGACCTGGGCTGGTTCCCGCGCGGGGCCATGGTCGGGCCCTTTGACGATGCCGCCTTCTCCCTGCCCCTGGACAAGGTGTCCGCGCCCGTGCGCACCCGTTTCGGCTGGCACCTGATTCTGGTGGAGGAGCGCAAGCCCGGCGGGTTGCTGTCCCTGGAGGAGGCCTCCTCGGACATCAAGCGCATCCTGGCCGAGGAGCGCGCCGCCACGGGCCTTCAGGATGCCCTGGACCAGGCCCTGGAACAGGCCGCCGCCGGCGACCCCATGCAACGCATCGGCAAGGATATCGGCGTGGAGATCACCCGCACGGGTCTGGTCTCCCAGGACCAGTTGGCCGCACGCCTGGGGTTGGATCAGGAGGCCATCGGGCGCATCTTCGACCTTACCCTGGGCCAGGTCACGGACACTCCCATGGCCATCACGGACGGTTACATGCTGGCCGCCAAGACCGAGGTCAAGCCTTCCGAAGTGCCGCCCCTGGACGAGGTGCGACAGCAGGCCCTGGACAATCTGGTCCGCGAGAAGGCCATGGAGCTGGCAAAGGAAAAGGCCCGCTCGGTGCTGGAGAGCCTGCGCGAGCCGGCCACGGCCGTGTCCGCCTCCAAGGCCCTGGCCAAGGATCTGGAGTCCAGCGAGCCCATTTCACGGCGCGGGTTCATTCCGGGGCTGGGCATGAATCCGACCCTGGTGGAAGCGGCATTCGCCGCGCCCGTGGGCCAGTGGCTGGAGGACGCCTATCCCGTGACCGATGGCTACGTGGTGGCCCGTCCGGCCAAGCTTCTGGAGCCCAAGGACACCGAATGGGAGGCCGAGAAGGAATTCTGGGTCATGAACCTGCGCCGCTCCCAGGAGGACGCCATGTTCCAGGCCTACCTGGCCGAACTGCGGGACACGGCCGAGTTCCGGCTGGTCACGCCCCAGGTGCTGGAGCAGTAATCCCGCAAGGGCATCGACGGCGACATGGGCCGGGCGGCGACAGCCGTCCGGCCTTTTTTTTCTGGCCGTGTCACGAAATATGCCTGCGCATATTTCCCGCCACGGCATTGTATTGCAACAGCAAGATTTTGCAATTCTATAAGAAATCAAGACGCATATGGCCGTTGAGGTTGGCCGCTTTTGGGGAAGGTTCAGGAAAGATGATCACGGCCATGCATGGTCATGGCGCATGCCTGCCCCGGGACAGGTGCGGTCCCGCTGCCGCACGGATTTGGAGAAATCGTATTTCTCCAATCCCAGGCCTTGCCGGCGAGGCGAAGGGGGCCGGCGTCTGGAACGGCCAAACCGCGGCTGCCGGATCGCATGCGACAGGACGGCGGCATTTGCGACGCTCCTGTTCGACCGATGCGTTGCCCACTTGGGCAGCATTGTTTGGCCGTGAAGCCGTCGGCCCCGAGCCGAGCCCCTGCGATGCAAGGAATAGGGCCGGACGGCTTTCGCCGCCCGGCCCATGTGAGTCGCCGCGCTCGTGAGGGCTACGTCTCCGGTGCGGGTTCCGGCGGGGTTTGCGCGGCGGGGTCACTTTTTTTGCGGCCGAACGCCTTGATGACGACCACGAAGAATACGGGCACGAAGAAGATGCCCAGCAGGGTGGCCATGAAGGTGCCGCCCATGACGCAGGTGCCGATGGCGTGCTGGCTGCCCGAGCCCGCGCCGGTGTTCACGGCCAGGGGCAGCACGCCGAGCAGGAAGGCCAGCGAGGTCATGAGGATGGGCCGCAGCCGCATGCGGGCGGCCTCCGCCGTGGCTTCCAGCACTCCCATGCCTTTGTGTTCCATGAGGTCCTTGGCGAATTCCACGATGAGGATGGCGTTCTTGGCGCCCAGGCCGATGGTCGTCAGCAGCCCCACCTGGAAGTAGACGTCGTTGGACAGCCCGCGCAGGCTGGTGGCCAGCACCGCGCCGAGCACCCCCAGGGGCACCACCAGGATGACCGCCGTTGGCACGGACCAGCTCTCGTAGAGTGCGGCCAGGCACAGGAAGACCACCAGGATGGACAGGGCGTACAGGGCCGGGGCCTGGGTGCCCGCCAGGCGCTCCTGGTGGGACAGGCCGGTCCATTCCAAACCGATGCCCTCGGGGAGTTTTTCGGCCAGTTCTTCCACGGCGGTCATGGCCTCGCCCGTGCTCTTGCCCGGCGCGGGCGTGCCCATGATCTCCATGGCGGGCAGGCCGTTGTAGCGTTCCAGGCGCGGCGAACCATAGGTCCACCGGCCCGTGGCAAAGGCCGAGAAGGGCACCATCTCGTTCTGGCCGTTGCGGGCGTACCAGCGCATGAAGTCCTCGGGCAGCATGCGGAATGGTGCATCGCCCTGCACGTAGACCTTCTTCACCCGGCCCCGGTCCAGGAAGTCGTTCACGTAGGCCCCCCCCAGGGCCGTGGACAACACGTCGTTCACGTCGTCCAGGCCCAGACTGAGGGCCCCGGCTTTCTGCTGGTCGACGTCGATCTGGTACTGGGGCGTGTCGTTCATGCCGTTGGGGCGCACGGCGCGCAGGGCCGGATGCTGGTTGGCCATGCCCAGCATCTGGTTGCGCGCCTGCATCAGGGCATCGTGGCCCAGGCCGGCGCGGTCCTGGAGGAAGAAGTCGAAGCCCGAGGCATGGCCCAGTTCCAGGACGGCCGGGGGCGTGAAGGCGTAGACCATGGCGTTCTTGATGCCCGAGAAGGCCCGCATGGCCCTGCCGGCCACGGCCTGGGCGCTCATGGCCGCGCCCTTGCGTTCGTCCCAGGGCCTGAGGCTGACGAAGGCCATGCCCATGTTCTGGCCCTTGCCCGCGAAACTGAAGCCCGCCACGGCGAACATGCCCCTCACGGTGTCCTTTTCATTCACCAGGTAGTGGTGCTCCACCTGTTCCACGACCTTCAGGGTCTCCTCCTGTGAGGCGCCCGGAGGGAGCATGATCTGGGTGAAGAGCATGCCCTGGTCCTCGTCGGGCAAAAAGCCCGTGGGCAGGCGCAGGAACATGAAGGCCAAGCCCGCTCCGATGAGCGCGTAGATGAGCATCATGCGCCAGGCACGGCGGATGACGGCCCGGACCACGGACAAATAGCCTCTGCCGGCCGTTTCGTAGGTGCGGTTGAAGAGTCCGAAGAAGCCGCGTTGGGTCAGGCCGTGGCCCTTGGCCATGGGCTTGAGCATGGTGGCGCACAGGGCCGGAGTGAGCACGATGGCCACGATTACGGACAGGGTCATGGCCGAAACGATGGTCAGGGCGAACTGGCGGTAGATGACGCCCGTGGATCCGGCCATGAAGGCCATGGGCACGAACACGGCCGACAGCACCATGGCGATGCCCACCAGGGCGCCGGTGATCTGGCCCATGGATTTGCGGGTGGCCTCCTTGGGCGGCAGGCCTTCCTCGCTCATGATGCGTTCCACGTTCTCCACCACCACGATGGCGTCGTCCACCAGCAGGCCGATGGCCAGGACCACGCCGAACATGGTCAGGGTGTTGATGGAGAAGCCGAAGGCGGCCAGAGCCCCGAATGTGCCCAGCAGGACCACGGGCACGGCGATGGTGGGGATGATGGTCGCCCGGAAGTTCTGCAGGAACAGGAACATGACCAGGAAGACCAGGCCGATGGCCTCGACCAGGGTCTCGATCACCTCATGCAGGGAGATGCGCACAAACGGCGTGGTGTCGAAGGGATAGACCACCTTGAGGCCCTGGGGGAAGGTGGCGGACATTTTGTCCAGGGCGTCCTTCAGGTTGGCCACGGTGTCCAGGGCGTTGGCGCCGGCGGCCAGCTTGATGGCCATGCCCGAGGAGGGCATGCCGTTGTAGCGGGCGTTGGTGGAGTAGTTCTCACTGCCTTTTTCCACGCGGGCCACGTCCTTGAGGCGCACGGTGGAGCCGTCGGTGTTGACCTTGAGCAGGATGTCCTTGAACTGCTCCACGGTCTCCAGGCGGGTCTGGGCGTTGATGGTGAAGCTCATCTGTTGTCCGGCCGCGGCGGGCAGGCCGCCGATCTGCCCGGCGGACACCTGGGCGTTCTGGGCCTCAATGGCGTTTTTCACGTCGCCGGGCACCAGGGCGTAGTTTTCCAGCTTGTCGGGATCGAGCCAGACGCGCATGGCGTACTGGGCCCCGAACTGGGTGGCCTCGCCCACGCCGTCCACGCGGCTGATCTGGTCCAGGAGGTAGGTGGCCACGTAGTCGTTGAGGTCGGAGGCGTCCATGCTGCCGTCCTCGGACACGAATCCTATGACCACGAGGAAGTTCTTGACCGCCTTGGTGACCTCGATGCCCTGGCGCTGGACCGCTTCGGGCAGCAGGGACGTGGCCAGGGAGAGCTTGTTCTGCACCTGGACCTGGGCGATGTCCGGATCGGTGTCCGAGGTGAAGGTGAGAACGATCTCCACGGAGCCCGAGGCGTCGCTGGTGGAAGCCATGTATTGCAGGCCGTCGAGTCCTTTCATCTTTTGTTCGATGACCTGGGTGACGGTGTTTTCGATGGTGCTCGGCGACGCGCCTGGATAGTTGGCCCGGATGCTGATGGACGTGGGCGCGATGGCCGGGTACTGCGCGATGGGCAGCCGCAGGATGGACAGGGCCCCCGCCAGCATGATGAGGATGGCGATGACCCAGGCGAAAACGGGACGGTCGATGAAGAATTTGGCCATTGTTTTCGTCCCCGTCTACTGCTTCGCCGCCGGGGCGTTCACGGTGGCGACCTTGATGCCGGCCCTGATCTTCTGCAGGCCTTCCACGATGACCTTGTCGCCGGCCTTGAGGCCGGAGGACACCAGCCAGTTGTCGCCCAGGGCGCGGTCCGTGGCGATCACCCGCTGCTCCACGGTGCCGTCGGGCAGGGCCACCATGACGTAGGGATTGCCCCGGGGCGTCCGGGACACGGCCTTCTGGGGCACCAGGATGGCCTGTTGGGCCACGCCTTCCTCCAGCACGGCCTTGACGTACATGCCGGGCAGCAGGTCGTGGTCGGGGTTGGGGAACAGGGCGCGCAGGGTGAACACGCCTGTATCCTCGTTCACGGTGATGTCCGTGAACTGCAGCGAGCCCTTCAGGGCATAGGGCGAATCGTCCTCGTAGAGCAGGCCGACGGCGGCCGTGTCGGCTCCGGAGCGGGTCAGGCGGCCTTCGGCCAGGGCGCGGCGCAGGCGCAGCATGTCCCGGCTGGACTGGGTGACGTCCACATAAATGGGGTCGATTTGCTGGATGATGGCCAAGGCGTCGGCCTGGTTGGCCGTGACCAGGGCCCCCTGGGTGACCCGTGACGCGCCGATGCGTCCGGAAATGGGAGCCCTGACGGTGGTGTGCTCCAGGTCGATGCGGGCCGCCTGAAGGGCGGCCTGGGCCACCTCGATGGCGGCCTGGGCCTGGCGATAGGCGGCCTGGGCGTCGTCGTTGTCCTGTTCGCTCACCACGCCGGTCTTGACCAGTTCGGTGTAGCGCTCGGCCTTCAGCGCCAGGGGCACGGCGTTGGCCTCGGCCTGGGTCAGGGAGGCCTTGGCGTTGTCGAATGCGGCCTTGTAAGTGGAGGGGTCGATTGTATACAGGGGCTGCCCTGATCGCACGTCCGCGCCCTCGGTGAACAGGCGCTTCTGGATGATGCCGTTGACCTGGGGCCGGACCTGGGCCTTCATGTGGGCCGAGGTGCGTCCGGCCAGGACCGTGGTCAGGGTCACGGATTTGGGGGCCACGTTGACGACCGCCACTTCGGGGGCGGGCGCCTGCTGCGCGGCCTGCGCCCGAGCCTGTTCCGGCCCGGAGTCGCCGCAGCCGGAGATGACGGTCAGGGCGACCGCCAGGATGGCGGCCGGAAAAAGGGAAAACGTACGCTTGGTCATTGTTGTTTCCTGTCTGGGTCGTTGTTTTTAGCCGTGGAGGGCACGAAGACGCTCGATGCCGCCCAGGGAAAAGTCGAGGATGGCCTGCGCCACGTCATCGAATTCGTCGTTTTCGATGGAGTATTCCGGGCCCATGGACTCGCGCACCTGCTTGTCGAAGCGGAACAGGGCGAACTGGGCCATGATGCTGCCCGTGCAGCGGGACACGATGTCGCCGGGGGCGTTGGGGAGCATGCCCTGTACGATGTCGCGCAGTTTCTGGTTGACCGGCCGGATATGTTTCTCGACGAGCTCCCCGAAATGCATCGAGGGGCTGAGCAATTCCTGGAGCACGAGTTTGCTCAGCTTGGCTGAGACGTCGTCCTCTTCGGTCAGGAAATGTTCGAGCATGCCCCGGACAAAGGCCTTGAGCCTGTCCTTGGGCAAGGATTCGGCCGTGATCCCCGCGTCAAGGGGATGGCGTTCCTTGGC
>Ga0272444_10004364_pt1 | contig 12507 bp, 11 predicted proteins | sample SSMForm13_FD_201033 | JGI IMG/M metagenome (GOLD analysis project Ga0272444, IMG submission 201033) | Marine sediment archaeal communities from Little Sippewissett salt marsh, Falmouth, MA, United States - SSM-Form-13 | ecosystem: Environmental > Aquatic > Marine > Wetlands > Sediment ...
ATCAGCGTCACCAGCAGGCCCGCACCAAAGCCCGCCAATCCGCTGATGATCTGTCCCGAGCTGATCAGGCGGCCCCGGCGGTTCAAGGGGATGGCCTGAGCGAGGATGTCGAACCACACCACACTGGCGATCCCATCGGTCAGTGCCCACAGGCCAAGGCAGATGAAGAAGAGGGTCAGCATCGCGGTGGGGTAGCGAGCCAACCCAGCCCACAGGGCGATGGGGATGAGCCACAAGAAGAAACGTCCGCTGGTGCCGGCCATCATGTAGGGTTTCTTGCGCGGCTTGCTGCCGATCAGACTGGCCACCGCCAGCTGGGGCAGGAGCCAGCAGCCCTTGAACACCGTGCTCACCAGGCCGATCACCAGCGGGGAGTCGGTCAGCTGGCCGACAAAGGCTGGCAGCACGCTGCTGATGCTCATGATGGCAAAGGCGGTACCAAAACAGCTATAGTCGACCACCAGCGCGATAAAGTTGCGGCGGTAGTGGGGAGGTGTAGTCACAGACTGCGTGCTCATGGCTCGAGTGTACCACGAAGTAGATCGCCGTCAAGCCTGTGATGCTCGAGGGGTGGTCTAGCTGCGCTGGATCCGGTACTTGAGCAGGGTCCACACGGCGATCGCCCCGTCGCGCCAGTTGATCTTTTTTCCTTCCTCAAAGGAACGGGGACGGTACGTGATGGGCACCTCGTGGATCTCGATCCCCCGGCGGAGGATCTTGCCGGTGGCCTCGGGGCAGAACTCGAACCCGGTGGACTCGAGGTTGAGGCTGCGCAAGAGATCGGTCCGAAAGAGTTTGTAGCCCGTGGGTTCATCCGAGATGTGCGAATTGTACAGGATGTTGGCCACCATGCTCACCAGCCGGCCTCCCCAGTAAAAGCTCCACGACGACCGAGGGTTTGCCTGCATGTTGCGTGATCCGTAGACGACCTGCACGTCGGGATCCTGAAAGGGCGCCAGGAGTGCGGCATAGTCCTGGGGATCGTATTCCAGATCGGCGTCCTGGGTGATGACCACGTCGCCGGTGGCGTGAGCCAGGGCCGTCTGGATGGCGGCTCCTTTGCCTCGGTTCTCTTCGTGAAGCGCCACGGTGATCAGGTCTGGCCAGCGGCCGGCGAGATCGTCCAGGATCTGGCGGGTGCCATCGGTCGAGCCATCATCCACGATGACGATCTGTTTCGTCACGCCCTCCAGCGCGACGGCGATCACCTGCTCGACGATCTGGGTGATGGTTGCGGCTTCGTTGTAGACGGGAATGAGAACCGACAGGATCATGTGTCCTCCAACATGCCTCTGATACGTGCAGCGACGATCTCCATGGCGACCTGGTTGAATCCACCCTCCGGGATGATCACATCCGCATATCGCTTGCTAGGCTCCACAAACTCTAGGTGCATGGGACGCACCGTGGAAAGGTACTGCTCGCAGACCGACTCGACGCTCCGTTTCCGCTCGGAGACGTCCCGCCGCAGGCGGCGGATGAAGCGGACGTCGGCGTCGGTGTCGACGTAGAGCTTGACGTCGAACATATCGCGCAGATCGGGCTCGACAAAGATCAGGATCCCTTCTACCAGCACCACCGGGGCTGGCTCCACCCGGTGGGTTTGTGGTGTGCGCGAGTGGGTGGTGAAATCATAGATCGGAATATTCACCGGCTGGCCGGCACGGAGGGCTTGGAGATGCTCGATCAGCAGATCGGATTCGAGCGAGTCTGGGTGATCAAAGTTGACCTGGGCGCGTTCCTCGGTCGGGAGGTGGCCAAAGTCGCGATAGTAGGCATCGTGGGGGATGTACGCCACGTGTTCCATTCCCACCAGCTGGAGGATCCTATGTGCCACGGTCGTCTTTCCCGAGCCGGTTCCGCCAGCCACACCGATAATGATTGGTCTCATATATCTCTCCGGACTCACAGCGCCGCCGTGACGAGCAGCAAGCTGGCCCCGATGCTGAGTGCGGCTCTCAAACGTGGCTGACGGTCGGGCAGAATTCTGACGGCGATCCACAAAAGCCACGTGCTAGCCAGGAGTGCTCTGGCAGCCGCTGGTTCTGGCCAGGCGATCCCTCGTTGGCCCAGGGTGATCAGCGCATCCAGGCCAACGACCAGGGTCAGGAGGATCAGGAGCGCGGCCAAGGTTCTGTCCGGCCGCGCAGCGGGTCGCACCAGGGTGCCGAGGGCATCGCCCGCGATCCGGGCTGCCAGCCCTCCGCAAGCGGCGAGGGCTGCGTGCATCATTGCACCGCAGAGCGCCGGCACGGTATCGTCTGGCTCGACCAAGAGGCTGCCGATCGTCAGTATCATAGCCGGCAGGATTCGGACTGCTGTGCGCCAAGGGGTTCGCTTGAAAGGTCGCCAGGATGGCAGGGTTGCCACGGCCGCCATCAACGTCAGAATCGGCGATGGTTTGCCGCTGCCCCGGTCGACGGTCAACAGGAGCAGGGTCGCGCCCAGCAGGCAGACAGCGGTCACCCACTGTATGATCCGAACGGCACGACCGGTCACGGGTCTGGGCCGAAAGTTGCCCCACGTGGCGAGTGCGGTTGCCGTCAGCAGTGCGCCCAGACTGAGCTGGATCAGGGGGATGGCGGCGCCCACGTTAGGTTTCCTCCTCGGCCGACTGTGCCGGCTGCCAAGACCAGGCCGCGCATCCCATCACGCCCAGAGCGAGCAGCACGAGGCCGGCGCCTGTAGGCCAGAGACCGGGGTTATGCGTGGCGGTCAGCCGGGCGTAGGGCATGCGGGCGAATGTCAGGGTCACATCGCCCACAACCAGCTCTTGATCGTTTTGGATGGTTGCCGAGGCGGCCGGCTGGTTCGGTGAGTTGAGGTATGCCTGTACCAGCACGGGAGCATAGGGGGTGGGGCTGTCAGTTGATTGCACAGTCAACTGGATGATGATGCGTTCTTCAGGGACGGCGAGATATTGCTCCTCGTTCAATGCTACTTCCAGCTGGATGACCGGATCGGCTTCGGTTGGCTTTTGCAGCGAAACTGGGGTGCCGGCGCTGTCTGAGGCTCGGATCGTCACCCCCGGTCCTTGTTCGTGCACGTGAGGTATGATGCCCGTGCTGTGGAGCACGTCGTGGGTGTCTGGATCTAGCGAGACCCACTCTTCCGTTCCGGCGAGGGGAATACGGGTATCTCCTTGCACGATCAGATCCGTGACTTGCCACCCCCAGGTGTGGGTTATGAACAGGCCGGCGAGCAGCACGAGGGCCCCAACGTGAGCCAGCAGCCTAGCGCTGGTGGCCCATGGAGAAGGCGGGCGGCTGGAGGCGTGCTCTGCCCTGTGCGTCCGCCATTGATCCACGACCTCGATCAGCCGTAGGAGGAGGCAGCCGGCCAGAAGCGACAGCAGGGCGCGAAAGATCGGAGAGCGCGTGATGGCAAAAAGGCTCAAGGCCTCCATGGTGGAGGTTGCCTGGCCAAACCTGGCTTGTGATTCGGAGAGCCATTGAGCGTGGGCCACCGGATCATCCAGGGGGGCTTGGGGCAGCCAGCCAGCGATGATCAGCTCGGCTGCGGTGGCCAGTAGTAGAGCGGCCAACAGGCTATCGCTGGTCAGGAATCGCCATGTGGTCTGCCATCGATCGCGTGGGATGTCGGTGATCATGCGGGCACTCTTGGTCCTTATGAGAAAGGCCCCAAATCCGGGGCCTCTCAAGCCACCCTTGGGAATCGAACCCAAAACCGGCCGCTTACGAAGCGGCTGCTCTGCCGATTGAGCTAGGGTGGCGCGGAGGTGATTATACCAGCATCATCGTGCGTTGGCAAATAACTCGACAGCCGTCGAACCGCACGTCGCTTGGCCTTTGGGCCGCGAGGGCGTATAATCGGGCCATGTCCAGCTCTCATCGTGTCAGCCTGTGGAAGCAGAACCTGATCGTCGTGGCAGTGGCTGAATTGGTCGCCGTGCTGGGGTTCTCGGTCATCATCGCGTTTCTGCCACTCTACGTGCAGGAGCTGGGCATCCAGGCCGAGCGCGAGATCCGAATCTGGTCCGGTGTTGTGTTGGCTGCCCACGCCGTTACCATGACAGTCTTTGGGCCGATATGGGGCGCGCTGGGTGATCGGTTCGGTCGTAAGGTGATGGTGGAGCGGGCCTTGTTCAGCGGGGCGGTGCTGGTCGCGCTGATGGGCGCTGCACGAAACGTGCAGCAGGTGGTGATCCTGCGGGCGCTGCAGGGCATGCTGACAGGATCGGTCACGGCGGCGACCGTGCTCGTCGCTTCGGCGGCACCGCGGCAGCGAACCGGCTATGCCCTGGGCATTCTGCAGATGTCGATCTATGTGGGTGCCTCGGCCGGCCCGCTGCTGGGCGGGGTGATCTCGGACAGCTTTGGCTATCGAGCGACCTTCTGGGTGATGGGGGGGTTGCTCCTGTTGGCTGCGTTGGGCGTGTCGCTTTTTGTTCGAGAGGATTTTGAGCCGGTCGTGCTGGAGCCGGACCCGCAGGCTGGCGGTCGCCGACCGTGGCGGCGGCTGGCCCCGGTCCTCGGTTCATCGGTCCTGCTGACTGTGCTCGGGATCCGGCTGCTGATGCGGTTGGGGCTACGTCTTCTGGGGCCGGTCATGCCTCTCTTTGTGCAGGATATGGTGGCAGCTGATGCGCCGGTGGCTTCGATCACCGGGTTGATCAGTGGGGTCAGTGCCGCCGCCGGGGCGATAGGCGCCTTTGGGGTGGGACGGCTCAGCGATCGCGTCAGCAGTCGCAGGGTGTTGGTGGGCTGCTCGATCGCCTCGGTGCTGTGCTACGTTCCCCAGTACTGGGTGACTGACCCGCTGCCGCTGGTGTTCCTGCAGATGGGCACCGGGCTGGCGATGGGCGGAGTCTTGGCGGCGGTCAGTGCTTCGCTGGCTCGTCTATCACCCGAGGGGCAGCAGGGGATCGTCTATGGATTGGATGCCAGCGTCATGTCGGTGGCAAATGCCGTGGGGCCGATTCTGGGCAGTACGTTGGCGGCCTGGCTGGGGCTTCGGCTCCCGTTCCTCGTCGCAGCGAGCTTTTGTGGGATAGCCGGCCTCTTTGCTCTCTGGCGTCTGCCCGACGGGCGAGACGCAGAGGATTGCGTTGGGTTGTTGGGTTGAGGTTATTGCGCTATAATCGTACTCGAGTTTGGTGTCTTGGCTGACCGGCGTTGCCTCCTGATCGCCTGTTCGTTGTCACGCAGCTTTAACCGAGTTGTAATGTGTTGCCCCTGTCTGGGTACTAGAATAGGGGTGTGGAAGGAGTTGTCCGGATTTGAGTATGCGTTCCTGGCTTCGCAAACATAAATCAAAGGTCGAGAAGCGTTGGCTAGAGGCTGCCCAGGCAACGTCGACCTATGCTGCCTTCTCAGAGAAGGAGCGTCTCTCCTTTTGGAGCCCGCTGCTCGAGGCCCTCTCGGCTGGCCGTGATGGGGATCCCAAGGCTATGGTCTGCCGATGGGCGGCCCAGGAAAACGAGATCCGCGGCGTGCGCGCGGGCGAGTCGCTGACGGTGACGAACGGACTGATCCAGACGATCCGCGAGTTGGCGGGCGACCAGATCACGGAGGAGATGACGGGAGAGCTACATAACTTGGCGCTGGCTATTGCCGAATGTCTGGCTATGGAAGCCGAACGGCTGGTGATTGAGAACGCCAATCTGGAGACCCTCTACGGTATCTCTCGAGAGTTGACCTCCAGCATGGACTTGGCCCGCGGGCTGCAGAAGGCGCTGATCGAGATCATCTCGGCCAGCAAGGCCGAGAAGGGAACCATACTCTTGGTCAATGAGGCGGTGGAGTTGCTCGTGCCCGAAACAGGTATCGAATGGGACGCGCCGGACATACCGGTTGAGGCGGTGCCTTCGTCGTGGAAGCTGGGACAAGTCGAGCCGCTGCTATTGGTCGCCGATCTGGAGACCGAGCCGGTGCAGACATGGCTGAAAGAGATGGCCGGGGCTGCTGGCGTGTCCTCCGTCCTTGTGGGGCCGCTGATCGCCAATGGGCAGTTCAAGGGCATCATGGCACTGGCCAGCTCACAGGTGTACGGGTTCAACACCGGCCACGGTAGACTGTTTCGCAATGTGCTCAGTCAGATCTCGACGGCAATCGGCAACGCCGAGGTGTCTCGTCTGATCAGCCAACAGGCGCAGGAGCTGGGCCAGATGTTCCGCAGCCAACAGGAACAGGCGACCGAGCGGCAGGCGATCCTCACGTCTATCGGCGACGGAGTGGTGGTGAACGACGTAGAGGGCAGGATCATCATGGTCAACCCGGCAGCCGAGCGTATCCTTGGCTTGTCGGGCGGACAGCTAGTGGATCAACCGTTCTATGAGTTGTTCTCTGCTTTTGGCAGCTCTGGGGAAGATGAGGCGGTCTCGGCGATGGAGATGCTGCTGAGCGCCCCGATGCCCGAGATGACCAAGACCTTCAAGATGAGCCTGGAGACGGATAATCGGGTGATCCACGCTCTGCTCTCACCGGTGCTCTCAGAAAGGGACGAGTTCCTGGGCGTGGTGACCATCTTTCGGGACATCACCAAGGAGGTTGAAGCGGACCGGGCCAAGAGCGAGTTCGTGTCGACGGTCTCCCACGAGCTGCGCACGCCGATGACGGCCATAAAAGGGTATACCGATCTGCTTCACGCTGGTGCCGTGGGGCCGATCAATGCCGAGCAAAAGCGATTTCTGACCACCATCAAGAGCAACACAGACCGGCTGACGGCGCTGATCAACGACCTGCTCGATATCTCGCGAATGGAGACAGGGCGGGTGCGCTTCGAGCCGCGGCCTCTCCAGGTGGGCGACGTGATCGCCGACGTGGTCAATGCTCTGGCGACTCAGGCTGATGCCAAGAATCAGCAATTGACCTATGAGGTGGCCGGCGGGCTGCCCGACGTCATGGGCGATCGGGATCGGCTCAACCAGGTGTTGACCAACCTGATCGGCAACGCGATCCACTATACTCCGGAGGGAGGCGAGATCGAACTGCACGCCTACCGGGTGGAGCGGGCTGTGCGGATTGACGTACGGGACACGGGTATTGGGATCGCGCCCGAAGACGTGGGGCACATCTTTGAGCGTTTCTACCGGTCGGACCATCCACTGGTTCAGGAGACGCGCGGAACGGGGTTGGGGCTATCGATCGTCCGCATGTTCGTCGAGATGCACGGTGGCCGGGTGTGGGTGGAAAGCAATCCCGGCAAGGGCAGCACCTTTACCTTTATTCTGCCGCTTCCCGTGGCGGAAGGGGAGGAGACAGCCTATCGTCTGCCCACTCGCCTGACAGCTCAGATCCGGACGATCCTGGTGGTCGACGATGACCGGGACGCCGCCGACCTGACCAAGCGGTATCTGGAGGATGGGGGGTACAAGGTCGTTGTTCTTGGGAACGGACGTCCGGTCGAGGAGTGGGTCAAGGCAAACCGCCCAGACCTGGTGTTGCTCGACTTGATCCTGCCAGACGTCGGCGGGCTGGACGTGCTTCGAGCCGTCAAGGAGAATCCAGACATAAGCGACATCCCCGTCGTTGTCCAGTCGATCGTGCCGGACGACGGCTCTGCCTGGGAACTGGGGGCCGTGGACTATTTGACCAAGCCGGTGGGGAAGGATGGTCTCTTGCGTAGTGTGGAGCAGGCGCTCACTTGGCAGGGGCGCGTGCTGATCGTCGAGGACGATCCAGATACCGTTGGTTTGTTGGCGGCGACGATGCGCCAGGTGGGTTTCACACCCCTGGTGGCTGCCGATGGGTACGAGGCGCTGACGATGACCCGACGCTATCGCCCCGACCTGATCCTGCTGGATCTGCGGCTGCCGGGTATGGACGGGTACGAGGCGCTGACCCACCTCAAGCGAGACTCGGTGACGCAGACGATCCCGATCATCGCTGTGTCGGCCCACGTGGCGGATTCAGATCAGGAGCGGAACCGGCTCGTGGCACTGGGTGCGGCCAGCTTTTTGCCCAAGCCATTCTCTATCGGTGATCTCCTGGGCGAGATCGAGGCCGCGTTGATGCCGCCGGCGGCCAGCCCGCCAACCACCGACTAGCCGACCCCAGCCAAGGGTGATGCGTGGCCCCGGCGCTCGATGTGAGCGGCGGGGCTTTTACTCGTACTGTCGGTTCCAGTCGGGCAGCGTCTTGATGATCACCACCAGGCTGCCCAACGCAGCCAGCAGGATGGCTTGGGGCACGAAACCCACCAGCCACGCCAACGGTCCGATGATCAGCATAGCGAGGATCGTCGAGCGGGCGCGATGCAGGCGAAGCAGCTTGATCAGGACGAGCCAGAAGAGGGCGACGATGAGCAGCGTTCCCAGGGTACGCAAGGGGTCCAGAGCGAACAGTGCCCCCACCAGCGTCGAGAGGCCGATGCCGCCGCCCCACCGGATCAAGATCGACCAGTCGTGTCCGACCACTGCCATCATCCCGGCGCTTGTGGCCGCCCAGGGGTTCTCGAACGCCACGTCGGCGATGACGACGGCAACCAGGCCCAGCAGGGCGTCGATCAGGGCGGTTGCTGCGCCTCCCCAAAACCCGGTCACACGGGAAACGTTCAGCCCGCCGGTGTGGCCACTGCCCTGCTGGCGCACGTCGGTGCCGCGCGCCAAACGCGAGATAATGACGCCCGTGGGTATCGCTCCCAAGATATAGCCGCAGATTCCTGATAGGGTCAGATCGATCATGGGGTTCCTCCGTCAGCAGCGCACACGCAGTCGCTGAGGCAGTATCTCAAAGATCAGCCGCCGTGCTTCGGTGCACAGCATCTCGCCATCGGCGTGGGCGATCAGGTTGTCGGACGACGAGATGACAATGCGCTTGGCCTGGGTCATCGTCACGCGCTCATGATCCACGTGGGAACCGTTCATGAAGTGAGGCACGAGGCCCAGCATGGCAAGCTTGCCGATCTCACGGACGATGCACAGGTCGAACAGTCCATCATCGGGCTTGGCGTCCGGCGTGCAGAAAAAGCCACCTCCCTCGCGAGGGCCGTTGGCGATGCAGACCATGGCGAGTGGCCCCTGCAGCGTCTCGTCGTCGTATTCGACGGTTATCTGCGGCGTCCTGGATAGAAAGATGGTCTTGAGCACGACCGGGAGATAGAGGGCCATTCCGCGGACCCACTTGACCTTGCGGGCTTCCCAGGTGACCCTGCCGCCAAAGCCGACGTTGACCGTGTTGTCAAAGTAGCGGGGTGGCTGATCGTCCACGGTCACGCGGCAGACGTCGATGATGCGCGTCTCTCCGTGAGCCAGCTGCCGGACGGCCCCCTTGATATCAGGGGGGATGCTGATCGTGTTGGCGAAATCACTGCCCGATCCGACCGGGATCACGCCCAGCGTGCCGGCCACGTCACCCTGGGCTGCGGCCATGAGCCCATTGACCACCTCGTGGGTGGTCCCGTCCCCGCCGGCAGCGACGACGATCTGGTGGCCGTCCCTGCCCGCCTGCTCGGCCAGGGCTATGGCGTCACCGTGTGATCGGGTGCGCACCAAGTCGAATGCCACTCCCTCGGCTTTCAGCAGCCGGCGGATCTCTGGCTCGGACCTAGCGCCGTATCCCCGGCCGGCGATGGGGTTGAGGATGATCTTGATTGTGCTCATGGGGTCGCTCCTGTGCGTGGATTTGGGTGTTGTAGGATAAAACACCACTCTGGCGATTCGGTTGCTGGGATGAGGGTGGTTGCCTGTTTGACATCGGGTCTGCATGCGAGTAGAATAGCGGGCAACGGACTGCTATACGAAGTGAGGTGGCCTATGGGTGAGCAAATGACGCTGCCCGACATCGATGGGACCGAAGAATCGGCGGGGCATGGTGTATCGGAATCCGATCTCGTGCCCCGTTCCTCGCTCCGTGCTGCTATCGCGGCCTTCGAGCGGCACATGGAGCGGCAGGGCTTTGCCGAGAACACGATCAAGGCGTTTCTATCAGACCTCAGCATCCTGGTCGAATTCAGCGGGGTGGGCACGGCAGTGGGTGATGTATCGACGCAGGACCTTGATCGTTTCGTCGACTGGCTGATCCAGGGCCGAGGCGTGCCCTGCAACCCCAAGTCGCTGGCCCGGCGGGTGACCACCCTAAAGGTGTTCTTCAGTTGGCTGGCCGAAAGCGAGGTGCTGGAGAGTGATCCGGCGGCACCGGTGATACACCGGCCGGTGATGACGCCCTTACCGCAGATCCTCACCAGCGCCGAGATCGATCAAGTGCTGGGCGTGACGCAGGCCCTGCGTCACGCCGACAGGCCCGATGCTCGCCCGCATCTCTTGGTGACGCTGCTCCTACACACTGGGATCAAGAAGGGCGAGTGCATGAGCATTGTCATGAACCACGTCGACTTGAGCGATCCCACGCAGCCGGTCCTGTGGATCCGCTACGCCAATCCGCGCCGGCGGCACAAGGAGCGCAAGCTACGGCTCCCGCCGTGGTGGCCATCGCTGTTGGCCGAGTACCGGGCTCAGTATCATCCGAAGGAGACTCTATTCCCGTGCACTGCCCGTAATCTCGAATACGTGCTCAAGCACGTCGCCGAGCAGGCGAACCTGTCGCACAACCTTTCGTTCGAGATGCTGCGCTGGACCTGTGCAGTGCGGGACTATCGAGCGGGTGCGCCGGCGGACAAGCTGCGACAAAAGCTGGGGATATCCAAGATCACCTGGCGCGAGGTGGGGATCAAGATCGCCAAGTTGGCCGGCCCGGCCTTGTGAGTGGGCCGACGGGGAGGGCACTCTCAGGCCCCCACTTGCCTGAGTTGTTCTTCCAGGGCTTGCTCGATATCGAGCATCTCTTCGGCGCCAACGTACGGGACCGTCTGTATATCTTCCAGATGGTCCAGGGCTTTGATCACAGCCGAGATCTCTTGGATTGTTCGGCGCGCCGACTTGGTGATGGCGGCTGCAGTCTCCTGCTCGACTGTTCCTTCAGCTTCCAGTCCGTCCAGTTCCAGCGAAAAAGCCATGAGCCGATTGTTGATGTGATGTGCCATGGCGGTCACGGTCTGCCGCAGGGCCGTTGCAGCAGCCATTTTCTTGGTACTGCGATTCAGCTGGGCGTTCTCCACAGCTACGGCAACCCACGAAGCCAGGGCCGTCAACATGGCCAGATCCTCTTCAGAAAACGACTTGCTGTCCGTCTGATCTTGTCTGTTGATCGCTTCCAGCACACCGATGACCTGATCCCTGGACTTGAGTGGGGCGCAGATGATCGAATGTGATTCGAAACCGGTGTCTTGGTCCACCTGATCGTAGAACCGGGGGTCGTTTTGGACGTCTCGAACCAGTAGTGGTTCGCCGTGTTTCGCCACCCATCCGGCGATTCCCTGCCCCAGCTTGAGATGATAGGCAGAGAAACGTTGCTCATCCCCGCCCAGGGTGACGGCGAACTCTAGCTCGTTGCTCTCCTGGTCGAGGAGCAGCAGCGAGCATCCCTCTACCTGCAGGATGCGGGTGACGTTCTTCATCACGCGGCGAAAGATCTCGTCTTCGTCGAGTGTGGAGGTGATCGTCTGAGCGATCTCGGTGAGGGTGGTCCAGTTCTGGACCTGTTGATGTAGGCGCTGGTTGGCGTGCGCCAGCGCCTGGGTCAGATTCTCTCTCTCGCGCCGCAGGTCTTCTTCGGCCAGGGCTTTTTCGATGGCTGGCCCTACCTCGTCTACCCCCAGGGGCTTTTGCAAAAAGTTCTTGGCGCCCAGGCGAAACGCCTTGAGGATTGCACGCTCAGATCCGTAGGCGGTGAGGATGATCACCGGGATGCGAGAGTCCTGCTGGTGCAGCATTTCCAGCACGTCCAGACCCGACAGGCGTGGCAGCATCAGGTCGAGCAAGATGACGTCCGGCTGGTCCGTCAGCGCCCGCTGCAGCCCTTCCTGGCCGTCAGAAGCTGTGAGCACGTTGTAGCCGGCCGGGACCAGGATACTGTCGTGCAGGAACTCTCGGGTTCGCGCATCGTCTTCGACGAGGAGCACGGTTCTCTCAGGCATGGGCTCTGGATACGCTCCTTGGGTCGTTAGGAAAGCAGTTCCTTGATCTGCCTGATCGCGCGATTCGACACCCGGCGGTAGGGATATTGCAGGGGAGCAACCAGGACCAGGAGCAGATCCTGGGTTTCGGTGGCTACGTGGCGGCAGATGAGCCGGAGGCGATCCTCGTCGCGGATGACCACCTCGTCGATGACGCCCATGCGTAGCTGGCGCTGTGCTTCGTTGCTCACTCTCTGGAGCATCGACACGGTCGCCGCGATGGTCTCGCTATCGTAGGCGGGCGATATGGCCGAGATGACCAGCCCGTCGGTCGAGGCCAGTACAGCTGCCTGAAAGTCGCCCGCTTCGGTCATCTCGGCCAGGATATCCTTGAGGGTGGCCGGCCCGGGCCTTGACTGCAGCGCAGAGTTGCTCACGTCTCTCCTCCTTCCATGACGCCGGTTGCTAGAGTTGCTGTTGCGCCTGCTTCACCACCAGGTTGATGATCGTCTTGAGGGTCTCAAAGACGCCCACGCCTTCGGTAGCCACCGATTCGAAGCAGGGTGTGCCGTTGATGCCGAACTGCCTCTGCAT
>Ga0272444_10004365_pt1 | contig 12507 bp, 7 predicted proteins | sample SSMForm13_FD_201033 | JGI IMG/M metagenome (GOLD analysis project Ga0272444, IMG submission 201033) | Marine sediment archaeal communities from Little Sippewissett salt marsh, Falmouth, MA, United States - SSM-Form-13 | ecosystem: Environmental > Aquatic > Marine > Wetlands > Sediment ...
GTCATCTTTCAGAGTCAGGGCGGCGAAGCCACCCGGGTAGCAGGGAGCAACGCCCGTATTGCACCAGACCCATTGGACCTTGAAGCTCTCGCCGATTTCCACCGTCCTGGGCCAGGCTACTTTGACTGGTTGCAGCCGGTAGCCCATTCTCAGGTTGATCTTCTGGATGATCTCCCGGTTCTCCTGGAGAAGCACCCTCGGCCACCAGTGGATCGACATGAAACTGGCGTGATAGTCCTCGACGGACTTCAGCAACAGCTTGCCATCCCAGGCGTTTCGTTTGATGGCAGGGCCGTAATGCTGGTGTTCGAGGATGACAGGCAACCTGGGCCAGAACTCCTGGGCCATCTCGGAATGATACCAGGACCGTGGCGGAGGTTGGACCAGGATGCTGTCATCGCGAATCGTCACGCCTTTGGACAACGCATAGTCGGTAATGGGGAAGCGGCGCCCGGGTTTGTCGTGACCCGCAAAATCATCGCTGATGCACAACAGCGTTTTCCTGAAGTGTTTGAGATGCAGGTCAATGTGAACCTTTTGGATATCCATTTTGTCCTGCTTGCTGCTTGCGTGGGTGTGGCCTTCTCCCCAGAGCCCGAATGTGCCGACGTCGATGAACTCGACGTTTGGGTTACCGTCATATCTCGCTGCCGCGGCGGCGAGGAACTTGTCGAGTTTTCTCAGAAAGATCGGGTCATCGAAAAACGGGTCCCACGAGCCGCCTTCCGAAACTCGGCCTTTACCGTATTTATAAAAGGTCCCTTTCGCCCCGGCCTTCTTGACCCACTCCGGCGTCGCATGTTTCATCCAGTTTTCGGAGCAAGTCAGGCGAAGGGCAATGCGCTTGCCCTTGGCGATCCAGCGTTGAGCGGGCGTATCGAGTATGGCCCAGTTGAACTTGCCTTCGGCAGGCTCTATGAAGGCCCATGGGATCCGCAGGTACACAGTCGACAGGCCGGGAAAGTCGTCAAGGGTGTCCGAGGGGGCCAGCTTCGAACCGTAGTTACTCGGTACGTTGGAGTAGAAGTGCATTGTCCAGCCCATACTGGGGTTGATCAGGGCGGCCTTGGTGTCCTTTGTGTCGACCGTTATTCTTTCTTCTGCGCGCACAGTCCCAGCCGCAAGAGGGAGGATTAACACGCACACGATTGTCTGCAGTATTCTCATGCCGGGCCCAATACCATTATTCAGCCAGCAAAGACCGGACCGGCCTGCCCCCCAGTCGTCGCATGAGCCTGGAGATGCCGGACGAGCTACCGCCAATCTTACATGAGGGAGCCGTCGGTATCCAGCGACAACAAATGCCACAGGCCACAATAACTGATTCATGGCAATCTCCATGCCTGAATGCGGTTGTTGCCTGCGTCTACTATGTAGGCCAGGGCGTCCGCACCGATCGCCACGCCCCACGGATAGGCAAGTTCGCCCAACTGCCTGCCGGGCCCGCCGAGCACGGCCAGGGCGCGACCATCGGGCGCGAAGACCTGTATTCGATTGTTCCCGTATTCGCAGACGACGATCCGCCCATCGGCGGTCAGGGCGATATCGTAGGGGTAGCGGAGCTGGCCTACATCCCTGCCTACCGAGCCGATGTACCTTTCGAGCTTGCCCGAGAGGTCATAGACCGCGATGCGATGGTTGCATGCGTCGGCGACGTAGAGGTGGCTGCGGGTTGCATCGACTGTCACGGCGCTGGGCCTGGACAACTGCCCGCGCTCCGAGCCGAAGCTGCCGAAACTGCCGAGGAACTTGCCTTCCACGCTCCAGATATTCACCCGATCGTGGCCGCCGTACTCGCTGACGAACACCCGCCCGTCGCCGGCGAAGGCGACATCCGTCGGGTAGACCATCTGTCCCGGCTTGGTTCCATATGACCCGAACCGCCGGACCTCCGTGCCGTCGGGATGAAATACCATCACGCGATGGTAGTGCGTGTCCGCCACCCACACATCGCCGTTAGGGGCGACAGTCAGTCCAGTGGGCTTGCCCGCTGCGGAGTCCGGCATGTCAAAGCTGCCCAGGTGTTTTCCGGCGGCGTCGAAATGCTGGAGGCGCGCCGTCTTGTCGATCACCCAGACCGTCGAGTCGCTGACGGTATCGATCGCTCGCGGATAGAGGAACTCACCCGGCCCCGGCCCGCTCGATCCGAAGTGGCGAACGACCGTCGGCGCGTCGCGGTCGGCGGAGTCGCAGCCGGCCTGCGTCATCGCCGCGCAGGTCACAATCAGCGCTGCCGCGATTCGGCAGGCGTTGCGGCGTCGCAGAAGCCATCGCACGACCAGCGCGACGGCGACCAGCATCGCATAGCCTCCCACCAGTACAAGGCACGTCGCGATTACCTGCTGATCGCGGGCGTAGTGCATCTGGTTGAGCAGGCCCTGGGCGAAGTTCGGCACCCCGGCAGGCAGCAGAACGCTCGTAGCGGGCAGTTCTGTGAGTCCCAGCACGGTCACCAGCGCAAAGGCCGCGAGCCAGACCGGCCACTGTCGCGGCAGGTGGACGGACCAGCACGTTCGCACCCAGCCGGCGCCGTCGGTGGCGGCGAGTTCCGAAAGCTGCCTGCTGCGTATATCCAGCCCCAGTCGCAGGAACACTATCGCCACTCCGGCCAGCCTTGCCGCCAGCCCTGCCGAGACGCTCCACCAGCCCTCAGCCAGGCCCAGGTGAGCCCGCATGGAGCCCTGGAGGTTCACCAGGGCAGCGCCGATCAGGCTGCCCGGGATAAGTGCCGCAAGGAGGATCGTCGGTATCGCGACCGCGGCGATTATCCGCCCGATCCGGCCCAGACAGGCGCAGAGAATAGCACCGCCCGCCATTGCAATCGCCGCGACCGAAGCGACCGAAGCGGCCAGGATGCTGGTAGCGAGTTGTTCGCGATGGAGCTCGTAGAAATCCCCGAAGCCTCGAAGATCGCGGATCGACACAACCAGCAGCACCACTGGCGCCAGTACGGTCAGTGTCAGCAACGCCGCGGCCAGTGCCCATCGCAGGCCCGAGCGGCGGGGGGCGTCCGGTCTTGCCAGTGGGGCGTGGGTGGACCAGTCCTTCGCGCGTGCCCAGAGCATTACTGCCATGACGACGGCGGGGATTATCACCGGCCAGGCCGCAAGGGCGACTATTCGCGTCGAGCCGGTGCGGGCGTAGAGCACGGCCAGTTCCGAGCCGATGGTCTTCACGCCGGCAAGGTGGAACGTCGCGAATTCCGCCAGCACCATTGTCAGGCAAAGTCCAAGAGCCAGCAGGATCGAAGGGAGAAGTTGCGGCAGCGTCACGCCGAGAAGCCTGCGGAATGGCCCGGCATCCAGCAGGGCCTGTCGCTGGCCGTCGCGGTCGAGATTGCGAATGCCCTGGCTGATAATCAGCGCCGCCAGTGGCCAGTACCACAGTACAAGCGTCAGGCACGCGGTAGTGATCCCTGCTGCCCTGGCGAGGCCCGGCCTGGCGGAGAGATAATCGCCCAGCGGCGTGGTTGGACTGCGGAGCAGGTCCCACGCGTAGAGCAGGAGGTATCTGGGCATGAGCAGGGCGCCCAGCAGCATCGTGGCCAGGAGGGTTCGCCCCCGCCTGGCTGTGGCGAGAAGTTGCCCCGGCACGAAGCCCAGCAGCACGCTCCCGGCGGCGATGCCGACGGCGAGCGCGAATGATTGCCCGAGCACCGTCCAGTCCATCGTCGCGTCGCCGGCCAGGGATGCTCGCGGTGCGGTGAACGCCCCCGCATACAACCACGCCAGAGGCGCCGCCACCAGTAAGGCCCACAGGACCAACGAGACCGTCGCCAGCAACTTTGCCGCCGGGTCGCGAGTCATCAGGGCATGATCTCCTTGACGGCCGCCAGCGCCGCCTGCTGCTGCGAAGCCACCTTGCGGTAGTCAATCGCCAGAGGCTTGCCGATTGCGTACTTGGCAAACTCAACTGCCAGTGCCTTGCGGATGGGGATATTGTGCGATTCACTTTCGGCAAGCAGACGCTCGACGGTCTCGCTAAGCAGGAAGTCGATAAGCTTGCCCGCGTCGGATTCGTTGGCCGCGCCTTTTATCAGCGCGACCGTGTTCGGTATCGCCAGGGCGCCGTCGCCGCCCTGGTCCAGAGGGGCCATCTCGATAGGCCAGCCATTACGCTGGGCGACGTAGACATCGTCGGTGTCGGTGAAGCACACATCCGCCTCGCCGCGTGCGACCATGCGCACAGCCGTGCTGTTGCCCTGCACCAATCGCACGTCGTTTGCGGCCAGGCCGCGAAGTATCTCCTTCGCCCGGTCCGTGCCGTAATGGGCGAACCAACTGGAAACGTCGCCTCGGGTCGTACCGAATTCCGGCCTGGCCATTACGATTCGGCCTTTCCATCTGGCGTCGAGAAGGTCTTCGAGTTCTTGAGGTGTCTCGCCGGGCTTCACTCGTCTGGTATCCCAGGCGATTACGCGCATGCGCAGGCCGAAGCCGTACCATCGACCGTTGGGATCGGCGAACTGGGCGGGCCAGTCTTTGGCGGCCTGGCCGCGGTAGGGGGTAAGCAGGCCCTCGTCGGCCAGGGCGATGGTCTGGAAGCACTCGCTGGACCAGAAGACATCGGCGGCGGGGTGGTCGGCCTCGGCGCGGAGTCGCTGGACGAGGCCGGTGGTCTTGGTGGCCTCCTCATCGAAACGCACCTTCACTCGCACACCCGTTTGCTGCTCGAAGGTTTTCAGGATGCCCTTGGCGAACTCGGGGTCCACCGAGCAGTAGAGCACTACTTCTTTGGGCGAACTGTGGTTTGGGTCGGTGTCGCTACGTTCGTTACATCCGGCGGCGAATCCCATAACTGCGGTCAGCAAGATAACCAGTCCGCGGCGGGCGGCTAGTCTAGATTGGTTCATTACGTGGTTCCGAAGAAAGAATCAGCGGCGGTTTCGCGTTTCACGGCGAGTTGGGGTCAGCGGCGGCTTCCATGCCGCCAAAGTACTTCTTCACTGGCCCTTCATACTTGCGTGGGATCTTGCTTTCGCGAATGGCCTCGGCAGCGGCGTCCTTGGACGCCTGAACCGCGGTGGTGAGCTTTCGCTTGGATTCGCCGCGGACCTGCTGGCCTTTGACCAGCCAGCTTCCGATAATCTCGTTGTCTTTGGTCGGCTTGTTGCGAACGCCCGTGCCCGTGAGGCCGACGTCTTCGGGGTTCGCGGTCGCCCGGGCGCCCCAGGCCCGTGCCCGTCCGCCGCCGGCGCCCATTCCCTGGCCGTCAGCGTCGCTGGGAACCCATATGCCCGCTCCGTTGGGGTCGCCCTCACCTTCGCCAATGCCCCCCATGGAGCCCTGGCAGTCGCCCTCGCCCAAGCGTGCTATCGCCCCCTCCATTTCCGACAGGGCGTCGGCAAGGCTCATCTCGCCGGCCTGCTGCTGGCCCAGGTCGTCAAGGCTGTCGCTCAGGGCAATCAAACCGTTGGGGTTCACCCCCGAACCCGGAAGGTTGCACTCGCCCAACTGCTGGGCGATTTTCTGGCATGTCTGGGCGCCGTTGCGGCACTGGCTCATCTTCTCCATCATCTTGTCGATCTGCTCGTCCGAGAGGCCCTGGTCCTTGAGGGCGTTGCGGACGTCCTGCTCGCTCATGCCTGCCAGCTTCCTGGCGGTCGCGGCATCCATGCCCTGGCGTCCCAGCATGTCGGCGACTTGCTTATCCGGATCGCCGATTTTGCTCGCCTGCTCGGCCAGGTCGGAAAGTTGCTTGCCGAGGGCTTCCTTGTCGGCCGGGGAAAGCTTGCCCGAGTTGAGCTTTTCAAGGGCGTCGCGGATCATCTTGGCAGCCCCGGCGAAGTCGCCCTGGGCCAGGGCGCGGTTGAGTTTGTTGTCGAAGGCATTCGGCGTGCCGCGGAGGTCCTTAAGCATGTTCCTGGCGTCGCCCAGGCCTGTGTCTTTCTGGTTCTTCTGCAACTCGCGGAGTCGGTCGCCCAACTTGCCGAGTTTCTTGATCGCCTGGCGTCGTACGTCGGCGGGTTTCTGCTCGTCTGACAACTCGCCGATCTTATCCAATTCCATCGCCAGTTGCGGCGCGTTGGCCTGGCTGACCATCGCCTTGACCTTGGCGGCTGCCTTTTCGACTTCGGTCTTGGCCTCAGCCAGTGCGGCTGCCTTCTGCAGGTTAGCTTGTTTGCGGGCCTGGTTGCCCAGGACATCCATCGCCGGCATGAGGAAGAATATTGCCGCGGCGACAGCCCACGTGGTGGCCGGCCCGATCCAGTGCAGGCTCGGGCGGACGGGGAAGTGCCCGCGAACGTTCAGGCGTTTGGCGGCCTGGTGCGCCTCGGCCTCTGCGGCCAGGGCGAACGGGTCGTCGCTGCCGGTCAAAGCCAGCGCCGTACTGAAGCGTTCCTTTGCCCCGAGTTGCCCGTCGATGAGCACAGCCACCTGCATGCGATTCGGGATGCGCAGGGCAGCCAGCATCGCCGCCAGCAGGACCGCGACGGCCCCGGCGGAAATCGCGGAGATGGAACTTATGACCTGAATCGCGAACACCCGCTCGACCGCGACAGCCAGCGCCGCCGCCACGCCCGCGAGGCCCAGCACAATCGCTGTCTGGCGCAGCAGGACGTTCAAGCCGGCGCGAATGCGCACATTTCGGAGTTGGCGTTCGAGGGTGCCCTTCTTACTGTCTGCCATGGCCCATTACCCCTTTCCATAAGACATCGCGCAGCATACTCTGTTTCCAATAGTCATTTTCGCTTCCAATGCCTGCTTTTACAAGGTAAATCGACTTCGACAATGTCTTTGACACATGGTTGTCGTGGAAGTTCCCGGGATGTTTCAACCCGGCTTGAAAGTTTTCCGCGCGCCTTCGTCTGCTTTCTACGTTGCCCGGGGGGGCGGCGGGCGATAGTATTTCAGGATTGTGGCCTGACCCTGAAATTGCCCCATGCCCTGCCGGCGAGATGGCAATGTTAGATTTCGGAAGGATTTGATGATGCGTTTCACCAAGATGCACGGTTTGGGCAATGATTACGTCTACGTGGACTGCTTCACCGAGACGGTGGACGACCCGGCCAGGCTCGCTATCGCCATCAGCGACCGCCACTTCGGCGTCGGCTCCGACGGGCTGATACTCGTGATGCCCTCCGAGGCTGCCGCCGATGTGCGAATGCGGATGTTCAACGCCGACGGCTCGGAGGCGCAGATGTGCGGTAATGGCGTAAGGTGCGTCGCAAAATACGCCTATGACTACCGGCATGTCACCGTCAATCCCATGCGGGTCGAGACGGCTGCGGGGATCAAGACCATCGACCTGCAACTCGGCGACGACGGATTGGTAGCAACGGCCACCGTCGACATGGGCAAGCCCATCACCGAGCCGGATCAGGTTCCTGTACTTATCCGCCAGACCCGGGCCGTCGACGTGACGATGAAAACCCAAAGCCGTGCATTCCAGATGACCTGCGTTTCCATGGGCAATCCGCACGCGGTGATATTCGTCGATGACGTCGCGGCCGTGCCGCTGGAGCAGCTCGGCCCGGAAATCGAACATCACCCGGTCTTTCCCGAGCGGGTCAACGTGCATTTCGTTCAGGTGCACTCGCCCGAGGAAGTCACCATGCGAACGTGGGAGCGCGGCAGCGGCATCACGCTGGCGTGCGGCACGGGCGCCTCGGCCGTGTGCGTCGCCGGCGTCCAGAGCCACCGAACCGGACGGAAGATTCTCGCCCACCTGCCAGGCGGGGACCTCAAGCTCCAGTGGAAGGCAGAGGACGGGCACGTCCTGATGACCGGCCCGGCCACCGAAGTCTTCACCGGCGACTGGCCCGGTTAAACCGCCCGCAACTCAACCATGGAAACCTACCCCTACAAATTCGCGCCGATCTACAAAGAGAAGATCTGGGGCGGGCGGAACCTTGATCGGCTTTTTGGTCGCGAGCTGCCCGCCGGCAGGCCTATCGGCGAAAGCTGGGAGCTCGCCGACCTCGCCGAGGGCGTCAGCCGAGTCTCCAACGGCCCGGCCCGAGGGACTGCGCTTACCGACCTGACGCGTCAGCTCGGGCCCCGGCTGCTCGGCGGCGCGCCCGCCATGGCCGATGGGCGATTCCCGCTGCTGCTGAAGTTGCTCGACGCCAACGACATTCTCTCGCTCCAGGTCCACCCGGATGCCGCCGCCGTCGAAGCCATCGGCGGAGATGCCGCGCTGAAGACCGAGTGCTGGTACATCCTCGAAAGCCGCGACGGGATGATCTACAAAGGCGTCCTTCTGGATGTGTCGGCAGACCAGTTTCACCAGGGAATCGAGACCGACACCGTGGACAAGCTCGTCAAGCCCTACGGGGTGTCTGCGGGCGACTTCCACTATCTCCCAGCGGGCACAGTTCACGCGCTCGGCGCAGGTGTCGTCGTCGCGGAAGTCCAAACGCCTTCGGATACGACGTACCGCGTAACCGATTGGGGCAGGGGACGCGAGATTCACGTGGAACGCTCGATGCAGTGCATCCACTTCACCGAGGCCGACGACATAGCCCCCGGTGCCGATGGCGAGACGCTGTTGAAGACGGAGTTCTTCACCGTCGCCCATCGCAAGGCCCGACCGGGCCACGCGGCAGCGATTCCCGCCGGACGATGCGTAGCGGTGATGATGCTCGAAACCCAAGGCCCAGTCGAGGTCCGCCACGCCGGCCCAATCGAGCCGGCCGTCGCGATTCGCGCCGGAGACACAGTGCTCGTCCCGGCATGCCTGGAAAACGCCGAAATAGTAACAGGCGCCGACTGCACCTGGCTGGAAGTGACACTGCCTGACAAGATGGGGGCAGGGACAACTGGTTAGTGTCTCTGTCTTCCGGTCACTGTTTGCTCCTCCTCTTCGGCACGAGCAGTCCGCACAAAGCTCCGGTAACCGCACCGACGACACCCCCGCAAACACCACCATATAGTTGGAGAATCAAGAGCATAACCGGCAGGCTCATCCAAAAGGGGTTGGCTCGCTCACGAGCAGGACTACGTGAAGGATAGTCGATGCCATCATCCCGGCGACGACGCCAAAGCCCGCGCCCAAGGCGACAAGCCCGCCCCTATGGCAGCCCCTCCTGGCCCACCTGAGCATAATCGGCGTCCAAAGGCCCCCCCAACAAGGGCCGATGATACCGCCCCATAACGTGCCGGGCAGGCAGTAGATCGAGCCGCAGAACGCCCCGACACCCGCACCGGATGTTCCTCGATCTTTCCACGAACGTGCTCATCATGCACGTACACGGTTATGGCCATGACCTCGTTCAGCGAGAGATTCCGATGCGCGTACTTCCAGACAAACCAGCCCGTGGTCGCCATAGCCAACACCATAGCCAGAACCAGCAGTTTCTTTCGCTTCAGCATCCGCCTACCCGGTTTACCTTATGATTGATCCACCCGCATTGTAAAGCGGCTCGGGCGAAAACAAAACAACAAGGGGTAAGAAAGGTACAGGAGCCTTCCTTGCTCTAACGCCGACACGCTCGCAATGTTTTCTACACGTTGGACTATGGACTCAGCGGCAGGGCGGACTCGCATGCTTGGATGGAAAAGACCGAGCTTCCTGGCGGGCGGAAGGTATACTATACTCACTAGGACGCTAACGCGTTCGCCCCGCGTGGATGCCGATCATCCCGCCGTGCTGGCCTGTATGTGGCTGGCGCTGAATCCCAACGTATAAACGGTAAAGAAATGCCTAAAATCAGAATTCAGAAAGTCCTCGCCGACGCCGGCGTTGCCAGTCGCAGGGCGGCTGAGGAAATGGTTACCGACGGGCGGGTTTCCGTCAACGGCGACCCGGTTATATCGCTGCCGGTGTTTGTGGACCCGCAGGTCGACCGGATTGCTATCGACGGCAAGTACGTGCGCAAACGCAGCCAGGAAATGGTGTATATCCTGCTCAACAAGCCTCGCGGCGTTGTCTGCACGTCCGATGACCCGCAAGGCCGGCGTACGGCCGTCGATATGGCCCCCGACATTCCCGGCGTCCGTCTCTACTGCGTGGGGCGTCTGGACCTCGACTCGACGGGCCTGCTTGTACTGACCAACGACGGTGAGTTGACCGACTATTTGACGCACCCGCGCTACGGCGTGCCGGCGACGTACCATGTCGAGATCAATGGCCAGCTTACGCCCGAGGACGTTGACGCCTTCAAGCACGGCGTGTACCTCGACGGGCGACGGACCATGCCGGCAGCTCTGAAGATCCTCAACAAATCGCCCGAGCGAAGCCGGCTGCAGATTACCATCAGTGAAGGCAGGAACCGGGAGATTCGGCGAGTCCTGCTCAAGTTCGGCATGAAGGTTCGCCGCCTCCACCGCGCAGCTATCGGCCCGATCACCGATCGCGGGGTAAAGATCGGCAATACCCGCCCCCTGACGCCGGCGGAGGTAAGGAAACTCATGCGGGCCGGCACCGTGCCATACGAAAAGAAGGCGGCCTCTCGCCCAAAGCGCAGAAAACGCTGAGAACCTTTGCAGGGACCTGCCTGCCGGTGTCTCAGGTGTGGTAGTCGGCGTTGATGGTGATGTACTCGCGGGAGAGGTCGCAGGTCAGGGCGGTGAACTTGCCTTTGCCCAGGCCCAGGTCGCAGGCGACGTTTACTTCCGGCCCGGCCAGGTGGGCCTCGACTCTGGGAAGGTCGAACTTTCTGCCCGTTCCGCCGGAGAAGATCATCACCCCGCCGATCCGTATTTTGAGCTTGTCGGGATCGATCTTCGCCGATGACTTGCCCAGTGCTGCCGCGATCCGGCCCCAGTTGGGGTCGCCGCCGTGAATGGCGCACTTGAACAGCGGCGAGTCAGCCACGCTCTTGGCGGCGATTTTTGCCTCGGCGTCGCTGCGGGCGCCGGTTACGGCGACCTCGACGAGTTTGGTCGCGCCCTCGCCGTCGATGACGACGGATCGAGCGAGCTCGTAGCAGACCTCCGCCAGTGCGGCTGCGAACCTGGCGTAATCCCGCGTGCCGGGCTTGAGCGACTTGTTGCCCGCTTTGCCGGACGCAAACATCGCCACGGTGTCCGACGTGGATGTGTCGGAGTCCACCGTGATGGCGTTGAAGCTGCCCGCGCAGGCGGCGAGCAGGGCCTTGCGAAGGTTCGCCGGGGAGATGGCGACGTCGGTGGTTATCAGCGCGATCATTGTCGCCATCGACGGGGCGATCATGCCCGAGCCCTTGACGATGCCCGCGACGGTGACCGTCTTGCCGCCGATGGTTGTCTGCACGACGGCGGACTTCTCGCGAGTGTCGGTCGTCATCATGCCGCGAAGGACGGCAGAGTCCTGGCGAAGGTTGAGTCTGCCGGCCGCGGCGGCGATTCCCTTGCGGACCTTTGTCATCGGCAGGCGATGCCCGATGATTCCGGTGGATGCGACGAGTACCTTCTCGGCAGGGCATCCCAGCAATTCACCCGTCTGGGTTGCCATGGCCTCGGCGTCACCCAGGCCGTGCGGGCCTGTGCAGACGTTGGAACATCCGCTGTTGACGACGATTGCTCTCGCCTTGCCCGCGCCGCGAGGGAGAATCCGCCGCAGCCAGAGCACCGGCGCTCCGACGACCTGGTTGGTCGTGGTCATTATCGCGACCGATGCGTCGGCCTCGGAGGCGAGTATGGTCAAATCCTCCTGGTCGGTGGACTTGATCCCGCAATGAACCGCGCCCGCCATAAAACCGCCGGGCAACGTAATGTGACGAACTCTGCTCATGTGACCGTCTCCGATAAACAACAGGTCATAGGTCTTAGGTCTTAGGGGTCAGGGGTCAGGCGCTCGATCCACAGGCCCGCTCTATTTGCGAAGCAGCTCGCCGAAGGGGGGCATTGTACCCCGCAAACCTCCGCGCACACACTATCACTCGTCACCCGCGACAGCGCCCTAAGAGCTACGACCTAAGACCTTCCTTCTTCCAGCTAGAAAAGCCCGGCCGTCTCTTCCAGGCCGAACATTACGTTCATATTCTGGACGGCCTGGCCGCTGGCGCCCTTGATGAGGTTGTCCAGGGCGCTGAACAGCACGACCCGGCCCTTGGCGACTCGTGCGCCGATATCGCAGAAGTTGGTATAGGCGGTGTACTTCGTCGCGGGCAGCACGTCGGTTCGGACGCGGACGAAGGGCGCCTCGGCATAGGCAGCCTGGAGGCATTCGGTGAGCTGGGCCTCGGTGACGTCGCCGGTGGGGCGGGCATAGATGCTGCACAGCATGCCGCGATCCATGGGGCACAGGTGCGGCTGAAACAGCAATTCGACGGCCTGTCCGGTGAGGTCCGACAGCGTCTGCTCCATTTCCGGCATGTGTCGGTGATTGCCCACGCCGTACGGCCCGAAGTTCTCGTTGCAATCGGGGAAGTGAGTCTTCTGGTTCGGCTTGCGGCCTGCGCCCGAGACTCCGCTGATGGCGTTGGAAATAATGCCCGTTGGCTCGACGAGTCCGGCCTTGATAACCGGCGCCAGCGCCAGGGCGGTGCAGGTGGGGTAGCAGCCTGGGTTGGCTATCAGGCGGGCGGAGGAAATCTGCTCGGCGAAGTATTCCGGCAAGCCGTAGACGGCCTCGGCGAGGTGC
>Ga0272444_10004366_pt1 | contig 12505 bp, 9 predicted proteins | sample SSMForm13_FD_201033 | JGI IMG/M metagenome (GOLD analysis project Ga0272444, IMG submission 201033) | Marine sediment archaeal communities from Little Sippewissett salt marsh, Falmouth, MA, United States - SSM-Form-13 | ecosystem: Environmental > Aquatic > Marine > Wetlands > Sediment ...
CGCCCACCCCAACCGCCTGGCCCCCGCCAAGCGCCCGCTGCACACCATCATCCCGGGAATGCTGCTCAAGGACGGAAGCGCCCTGATGGCCTTCGGGGTCATGGGCGGGGACATGCAGCCCCAGGGGCATGTGCAGCTGCTCTGCAACCTGATCGATTTCGGCCTGAACCCCCAGGAGGCCGTGGATGCGCCCCGTATTCGGCGCCTGCAGGGCCGCACGGTCTACTGCGAGGAGGGCATCGCCCCGGCGGTCGCGGAGCGGCTGGAGCGTCTGGGGCACGTCCTCGACCGCAGCGCGACCCCGGTCAACAAGGTCGGCGGGGCTCAGCTGGTTTACCGCGATCCCCGCAGCGGTGTGCTGTGGGGGGCCTCCGACCGGCGCAAGGACGGGTGTGCCATCGGGTTTTGACGGCTTTGGGGTGGGCATGCCCGCCGCCGGGGCAAGGGGGTTGACGCAGGACGGAAAGGAGGTGCGGATGCCAGAGAACGGTCAGACCAGATCCGGGACGAACGCGCCGGTGCCTTCACCCGTGGGTGGGCGGCGGCAGACCCTGCGATCCCATGCGCGGGCTATTTTTGAAGCCGGCCTGGCGGCGGTGGACCCCCAAACCTGCATCCGGCGCGCCCTGCGCCTGGAGGGCGGGCGCCTGCTGGCGGGGGGGCAGGATGTGGCCCTGCCCGCAGCCGGGCGCGTGCTGGTGGTCGGCGCGGGCAAGGCCTCGGCCCTTATGGCGCGGGCCGTCGAAGAACTTTTGGGGCCCCGCGTTCGGGGCGGGCTGGTGGTGGTCAAATACGGCCACGGGGCCGCCTTGGACCGCGTCCAGATCCGGGAGGCCGGCCACCCGCTGCCCGACGATGCCGGGCGGGCGGGGGCGGCCGCGGTTTTTGACCTGGCCCGCCAGGCCGGCGCCGGGGACCTGGTCCTGTGCCTGATCTCCGGCGGCGGCTCGGCGCTCCTGCCGCTGCCGGTGGAGGGCATCGATCTCAAAGCCAAGCAGGCGACCACGGAGCTGCTGCTGGCCTCGGGGGCCACGATTCACGAGGTCAACGCCGTCCGCAAACACCTCTCGCGCATCAAGGGCGGCGGGCTGGCGCGGGCGGCGGCGCCCGCCCGGGTGGTGGCGCTGATCCTCTCCGATGTTGTGGGCGACGACCTGGACGTGATCGCATCGGGTCCCACCGCGGCCGACCCCACCACCTTCGGCGATGGCCTGCGGATCCTACGCCGCTGCGGCCTGCTGGCCAAGGTGCCGCCCGCGGTCCGGCGCCATTTGGAGCGCGGTGCAGCCGGTGAAGCGGCCGAAACCCCCAAGCCGGGGGATCCGATGTTTGAAAGGGTTCGCAACCTGCTGGTGGGCGGCAACCGCGATGCGCTCCTGGCCGCGGCCGCAAAGGGTCGGGCCCTGGGCTACAACACGGTCGTGCTTTCTTCGATGCTGGAGGGCGAGGCGCGTGAGGCGGGGCGCTTTATCAGCCGGATCGCGCGCGAGGCCCGCCGCTCCGGCAACCCGGCGCCGCCGCCGGCCTGCATCTTCTGCGGCGGCGAGACCACCGTCACGGTCAGGGGCGGCGGCCGCGGGGGCCGCAACACGGAGCTGGCCCTGGCCGCGGCCCTGGATATCGCCGGCGAAGACGGCCTCCTGGTGCTCAGCGCGGGCACCGACGGCAGCGACGGGCCCACCGATGCGGCGGGCGCCTTTGCCGACTGGAAGACCCTGGCGCGGGCCCGGAAGGCCGGTTTGGACCCCGCCCGGTTCCTGGACGAAAACGACTCCTACCGCTTTTTCGACCGCCTGGGGGACCTGCTCAAAACCGGCCCCACGCGCACCAACGTGATGGACCTGCAGATCGCGCTGGCGGCCTGCTGAAGGCCGCCGGCGACCCCTTTCCGCTCCGCTGCAGTCCCCGATCACCCTTCCGCGCGGTTTTCCGCGTCTGCCAGCCCCAACTCCACCAAGGCCGCCTGGGGTGTGTCCGCCCGGGTTTGAAAACTGTCCACCGCCGCGTTGGAGAAGACGTAGAAGGGGCCTTTGCCGGCGAAGCTCTCCCGGGTGATCACGGCGTCGACGCCGTGTTGGATCAAAAATTCCGCCACCCGGATGCCCTTGCCGTGTTTGACATGGGTGAAGGGGTTGACCAGGATCTCGTGCGCGACCGGCTTGCGCTCCCGGATACCGACCGTGATCAGCGCAAAACAGGGGGCCTCGCCGAAGTGCTCGGAAATCCGCTCTTCGCGCGCATCCTGCAGCGGCAGGGCGTACACCAGGGAAGCTTTCCGGATCGGCGCGTAGTGGATCAGCACCCGGTCCACGTTTTTGATCTTTTCGGAAATTTTGGCCGCGATTCGGTTGGCGATAAACGCGGCCTTGTCCAGCTCGTGGGCTTTGAGCCGGATATCGGCCTCGATAAACTTGTAGCGGCCGGAGTTGCGCCCCGTGAGGTGTTCGATGGCCGTCACCCGCGGTTCGGCCAGAATCAGCTTCTCGGCCTGCCTCAGGGTGGCGTAGTCCAGGGAGGCGTCCAGGAGCACGCGGATGCCGTCGCCGAGGATTTTGCCGCCGGCCCAAATGATGATCGCCACCACGATGAAGGCGCTGACGCGGTCCAGCTGAAGACCCGCCAGACTGCCCGCAAGCCCCGCCAGGACCGCGGCGCCGGCGAACATATCGACCCCGATGTGCTTTGCGTCCGCCACCAGACTCGGGGAGTTGATCGCTTTGCCGACCCGGGTGGCGTAGGCCGAGTAGGCAAATGCGACCCCCATGGCGCACAGCACGCTGGCCGCCGTTGCCCCGACATTTTTCAGTTCGGCCGCACTTCCGTGGAAGGCTTCCACGCCGATTTCGTAGCCGGCGTAAAGAATCGCCAGGGCGACGGCCACCGCGGCCAGGTTTTCGACCTTGTAGAGCCCGTAGGGAAAGGAACGGGTTTTGCGCTTGGCGATGAACAGGCCGCCCAAAACCGTGGTGGAGGCCACGACGTCCGAGAGCGAATGAAAGGCGTCGGCCTTGAGGGCGATGCTGCCGGAGAGCCCCGCAAAAAAGTACTTGATGGCGAACAGCAGGAGGTTGACCCCGATGGCCAGCAGGGCCACCTTTTCACCTTTCTCCATCGCGTCCCTCCCCGTGGGTTGGGTCCGCGAGATCGCCGGCGATCCCCTTGAGGGTTTTCAGGGCCTCGTCGTAGTCATAGGCGGCGATCTGGTTGGCGAGATTCTGGAACCGGGTGCTGTCCAGGTGCCGCCCCAGGGCCTGCAGGTGGGGTTCGATAGCCTCCGGGTCGGCCATTTCGAGGGCCGTGGTTAGCTTGGCCAGCAGCGGCCGGAGCTGCTGCGGGTCGATCGGCGCCCTTGGTGCCGGTGTGCCGAGGCTCTGATCCGCAAGCAACTGCAGGGAGTCCAACACCTGCTGCAAGGCGTTTTTCAGCCGCTGGATGACCCCTGCCTCCGGGGCCTGGTCCCGGCACTGGGTTTCAAGCGCCTCGGCGGCGTCCTTGAGCGCCGTCGCGCCAATATTGCCGGCGCTGCCGTTTAAGCGATGCGCCAGCTGCTGCAGACTTGGCCAGTCCTGGTGCGCCAGGGCGGCATCCAGCCGGTCGAGAATGTCGGCATTGTCCCGGGCAAAGCCCAGCAGAATGCGCCGGAAAGAAGCCGGGTCGATGGAGAGCTTTTCCAGGGCTTCCCCAATCTGGATTCCCGGCAGCGCCGGCGGCAGCTCACCCTTGGGTCCGGCAGTCGCGGGGGCCGCCTCGCCGGGGGATGCCTCGGTGCTGCGGGGGGCGAACCCCTCGGGGCCGGCCCGGTCTTTGACGGCTTTCCACAGGGTGCGGAACAGCCGGTCCTGCTGGATGGGTTTGGCGATATAATCGTCCATCCCCGCGGCCAGGCACTTTTCATCGTCGCCTTTCATGGCGTGGGCCGTCATGGCGATAACGGGCAGGCTGCTGAAGTGCGGCTCGCGGCGGATCCGGCGGGTGGCCTCGTAGCCGTCCATCCGGGGCATCTGGATGTCCATCAGGACTGCGTCGTAGGGCGCCCGTTGCAGCGCCGTCAGCGCCTCCTCGCCGTTGGCGGCGATCTCCACGTGGATGCCCGCCCCCTCCAGGACAGCCTGCGCCACCTGCTGGTTGGTGGGGTTGTCCTCCACCACCAGAACGCGGCAGCCCTTGAGGCGGGTTTTGTAGATCGAGGCCATGGTGGTCATCGGCGCCTGGTTCCGCACCTCGCGCAACCCGTGCTGGCCGAAGGCGTCCATGATGGCGTTGAAAAGAGTCGAGGGGTAGACGGGTTTGGTGAGAAATGTGGTGATGCCGGCTTTTTGGGCGTCCTGGCGTTCGTTTTCACGGCCGAAGGCCGTCATCATGATGATGGGTAGCGTGAGCTTCAGGTCGCTGCGAATTCTGCGGGCGGTTTCGATGCCGTCCAGCTCGGGCATCAGCCAGTCCAGGATCACCAGTTCGAAGGGGTCCGGGCGGGAGCGGTTGTGGGTTAGAAGCCTCAGCGCCGCCGGGCCCGAGGAGACCGTTTCGACCTTGAAGCCGAAGGAGTCCAGCGTCTTTTGCATGATGCTGCGGCTGGCCGTGCAGTCGTCGACCACCAGAACGCTGATCCCCTGAACTTCCACCGGCGGGGTGCGCCGGATTTCGCGCTCGGCCGGCTGCCGCTTAAAAGGCAGGCTGAAGCTGAAGGTACTACCCTTGCCGGGCTGGCTTTCCACCTGGATCGTGCCGCCCATCAGGTCCACCAGCTGCTTGCAGATGCACAACCCCAGCCCGGCGCCCTCGTATTTGCGGGCGATGGAGGCGTCGGCCTGGCTGAAGGGTTCGAACAGCTTGGGCAGGTATTCCGGGGCGATGCCCACGCCGCTGTCTTTAACGAAAAAGGTCAGCTGCACTTCCTCGGGCGACAGCTGCAGGGGGTGGGTGCCCACCAGGATGATCCCGCCCGACGGGGTGAATTTGACAGCGTTGTCCACCAGGTTTTTAAAAATCTGCTGCAGGCGCAAGGGGTCGCCCACCAGGGCCCGGGGCGTTTGGGGGTCCAGATCGACCAGCAGCTCGATCCCCTTTTCGCCGGCCTTGGGACCAAACAGGTCGGTTACCCGGTCGAGGACGTTCTCCAGTCTGAAAGGTCGCGACTCCAGATCGAGCTTGCCGGCCTCGATTTTCGAAAAGTCCAGGATGTCGTTGATGATCCCCAGCAGAGAATAGGCCGAGGCGGAGATGATCTTCAGGTAATGTTCCAGCTTGGGCGAGAGCTCCTCGCTCAGGGCCAGGTCGGTGGCGGCGATCACCCCGTTCATGGGGGTTCGGATTTCATGGCTCATGTTGGCCAGAAATTCGCTTTTGGCCCGGGTGGCGGCCTCGGCCGCCTCCTTGGCTTCGATCAATTTGCGCTCCACCAGCTTGCGTTCGCTGATGTCCCGCAGGATGCCGATGGCGTTCCAGCGGCCCTTGAGTTTGACGGCCGAAACCGACAGCTCGATGGGGAATTCCTCACCGTCTTTGCGAAGTGCCGAGAGCTCCAGGGTCTGACCGATGACGGGGCCCTCGCCGCTGGCCTGGAAGGCCTTGAAGCCCTGCCGATAGCGCTCTCTGAAGCGCTCCGGGGCCAGCCACAAGTGCAGTTCGCAGCCCAGGGCCTCCTCCTGGCTGTAGCCCAGGACCTTTTCGGCCGCCTGGTTCCAGAAGGAGATGCGTCCCTCGCTGTCCATCATGATGATGGCGTCCTGGGCCGAGGAGCTGATCTTGCGGAATTTTTCCTCGCTCTCCTGGAGCGCCGCCACCGCCTCGTTGCGCGCCGCCTCGACCTCGATCCCGTGCAGGGCAAAGCCGATGTCCTCGGCGACTTCGCTGAAGAGGGCTTGCTCTTCCGCATCCTGGGTCAGCTCGCGGGGGATCGAAACCGAGAGAAACCCGTAAATCCGGCCGGCATGGGCCAGGCGCACGGTCATCGCACCGCGCCCGCTGTACTTGCGCGCCAGCGAGCAGTCCGGGCAATCCACCAGCGGGTTCGCGGTGACCACCACACCGGCCTGCGCCAGCGCCAAATGGCCGCAGCGGGTCAACTCGCCCTGCGCGAGCTGGGCGGCCAGCCTCTGAAAATCGGCACCCAAACCGGCCTGAACGGCCTTCAAAAAACCACCGGAGGGATCCAGCAGTACGATCCAGGCGTTGTGATAGCCGCGGTTTTCGATCAGGTTGTCGCAGACCCCCTGCAACAGACGATCCGGGTCCTTCTCGCGGGTGATGAGCTCATCGACCCGCCGGATGGCGCGCAGCACCAGGTTGAGATGTTCGATTCTCTTTTTCACGGACGCCCTTCCGGGTGGGGGCTTGAGCGAACGTCAGTGCGGCGGGGGCAAGCGCCGCCTGCAGCCCGGCTTTTTTGCGGCCGCCTGCTCATCGGCCTTTGCGCCGGTACTGGCTTGAAACGCTCTCTTTAAACCGCCATGCCCCGAAGCGCTTTGGGATCCGTAACGACAACCACCGGGCATTCGGCCCGCAGGCTGACGTCCGCGACCGCGCTGCCCACATGCCATTTGGGCCCCTTTTCTTTGGTGTGCGAGCCCATGGCAATCAACTGGATGTCTTTATCCAGGGCGAATTTGAGGATTTCCGAACAAGGCTCGCGACCTTCGGCCAGGTGCGTTTCATGCGGAATGTTGTCGGGGATGGCTTCGCAAAATTTTTCAAGCTTTTTCCTCAATTCCCCAGCGGCCGCCGGAACTGTCGACGGCAGGGCCTCATCCGCTGCGGGGAGAGTGTCCGCATGAAAGACGAAAAGCCTGGAACTGCAACGATACGCCAATTTTTTTGCGAATTCCAGCGCATGCCGGCAGGAGTCGGAAAAATCGACACAGACCATCACGTTTTTGAAGTTCAAACGGTCTTCGGGAACAGGGCGCTGGATGATCATCACCGGGCAGCGTTCATGGGTGATGACCCCCTGCAGCGTGCTGCCGATGCTGCCCCTTGCCCTGACCACCCCCTTTTGTTCGGCCTCACCGGTGTGGGGGCCTAAAATGATGAGCGCAGCGCCTTTATCCCTTGCGCGTTTCAGGATCTCTTCCCAAGGATATCCCAGTGCGATTTCGATCTCATGGGCCTTACATTTTTTTAGAACACTTTCGCAATTTCGATCAAGCGCTTCTTTTACGCTCTGTTGATATTCAGGGGTTGCGAGAATTTCTTTGCCGGTTTGAAAATCCGTGACAAAATTTCGATAAACCGAAGACGTGGATTCAAGAACATGCAGAATGTAAAGCGGCGCCTGCTGCTGAGCCGCAATCGCTGCGGCCGTTCTGACCTTGGCATCACAAAAAGATAGGGTGTCGGTCGCCACCAGGATTTTTTCAAACATGGTCCCCCCTTTTTAAATTGATCACGCTGCCCGCGCCAATATTCACATAATAGCGGTTATAGGCGTTTTTGAACAGGCGTCTGGCCGTATCGCCCGAACAGTGGCAGGGGCCGACAGACGTCACGTTCAGTTTTTTGAAAGCGTTGATGATTTCCACCAGTTTGTTTTCAACCAGACCCCCCAAATGAAATCCACCCATTACAAGGTAAACATCGGAACCGAGAATGGCTTTGGCTGCCGCTACGATATTCACAATGCCGGGATGGGCGCAGCCCGTTATCAGGACCGTTCCCTTCTCGGTGGGGATCATCAGGGACTGCTCTTTGACCCAGGTGCCCAGCTCCCCGGTGGTGTACACGCCGTCGTCGATCTTCGTGGCCGCCCGCACTGCCAGTGTCTTTATGCTGGCGCGTCTCAGCGCCCCCCTGAATTGTCCAGGAAACGAGGCCGGATGACAGACCGTGACGTTTTTGTTTTTTTCAAGCAGCCGCGCCAGGCCGCCGGTGTGGTCGCCGTGAAAATGAGAAAGAAAAACTACCTGGATTTCGCCGGGTGCGATCCCCAGCCGCCGCATGTTGGCCAGCAGCGTCGTGCCGCTGCCGCCGGTATCAAAGAGAACGGGCTGCGGGGTGCCTGTGATCAGACAGGCAAACCCCCAGTCGGGGGATATGCCGGGTGCACCCCGGTTGTTATCGTATACCACGGTGATGCGCAATTTTTGGATTGGAATCTTCACGGGGCGAGTTGTCATGGCGGCCGCGTCCTTTTTCGGATCTTGATCAGATCGACAAAAATTTCCCCCAGCAGGCGGTAGTTGCGAACCATCACCGCTTTGATGGCCGGGTTGTAGAGGACCGCTGCAGGGTGCTGCAGCGGCAGTAGGATGGTGTCGCCCACCGCAACCCGCCGGCCGTAGACGCCGCTGAATTCCGCTTTCGGCGGCAGGGCCAGGCCATACCTGCCAAAAAGGAAGCGGGTTGCAAAAAAGCCCAGTGACGCCACCACGGTTGGGTGGATCAGGGCGAGTTCGCCTTCCAGCCAGCGGCTGCAGCTGGCGATCTCGTCGGCCTTGGGCCGCCGGTATTTGGGCAGCATGCACTTGACGAGGTTCGTCATGTAAACCGCTCGTCGGTCGATGGCCGCCGATTGCAGCAGTTCGTCGAGCACATGGCCGGAAGGTCCGATGAACATTCGGCCCTCGCGGTCCTCCACCCTCCCGGGCGCCTGGGCCACCAGCAGAAGGTCCGCATCCGGCGGACCCTCCCCGCACAGGGCGTGGATGCGGGTTTCGGCCAGCCTGCAGCGGGTGCAGGCGCGGATGGCTTGATTCAGGGTTTTTAGGGAATCCAGCACTCCCATGGGAGGTCAGCCTTGGGCATCGGGTGTGACGTGTTTTTTTGCTTATAGTCGGGGGTCGACGTGCCCGGGGCCCCCGCACTCCGGAAGGTAGCAGGTGACGTTCCTGAATTCGCATTTTTGAGCGCACTGCGGACATGTCACGGGGGCTTTGGAGGCAGTGACGAGAAAGCCGCAGTGCCCGCATTTCCAGTAGGTCAGCCCGCACTTTGGACAAATATCCCCGACAAATTTCCCCGAGGATTCGTAACCACAGTGGGCGCAGGTGTATTTTTGGGGGTCGCCGGCCATTTGGAGTGTCCTCCTTTTTGAAGTTTTCATGGGGCTTAAGGACTGCCCGGTTTTACGGTGAATCCGCCGTGTGACAGCCGCGCACCGCACCCTCGGAGCGGTATTTGCGAGTTTGCGGACGGGGCGATGAAGCCGTTTTGGGATGAAGAGGGGAAGTGTGTTTCCGCAGGCTTCAAAGGCCGAGGGCAACTACAGCCCCACACCCTCAATTCTCTGGCCGCACTCGGGGCAGCGGCCTTGCTGCAGCCGGTTGCGGACAGAACCCCTTCCGGATCGCGCGATGACCACCGCTCCGCACCCCGGGCAGGTGGTGTGGGCACCCGCTTCGCCCGGGACGTTGCCTTCGTAGACATGGCGCAGCCCCGCCTGCAGGCCGATTTCGCGCGCACGCCGCAGGGTGGCCACCGGGGTCGGGGGCACGTCCGTCAACTTATAGGTCGGGTAAAAGGCCGAAACGTGCCAGGGCACCTCCTCGCCGACCCCTTTTACAAAGGCCGCGATCTCCGCCAGCTCCTGCTCACTGTCGTTCAAGCCGGGGATCACCAGGGTGGTGACCTCCAGCCAGACGCCCAGCGAGTTCATCAGGGCGATGGTTTCCAGAACCGGTTTCAGCCGGGCGCCGCAGATTTCATGGTAAAATTTTTCCGTAAACGCCTTCAGGTCGATGTTGACGGCATCCAGCAGAGGGGCGATCCGGTGCGCCGCCTCCGCGCTCATATAGCCATTGCTGACAAAGACGTTTTTGATGCCGGCCTGATGGGCCAAGGCAGCCGTGTCGTAGGCAAATTCGAAAAATATGGTGGGTTCGGTATAGGTGTAGGCGATCGAGCTGCAACCGGCCGCCCGCGCCGCGGCGACGATCTCTGCGGGCGTGCGGTCCTTGCCGCCGATCCGGCCCGACCCCAGGCGGGGGGCCTGGGAGATTTCAAAATTCTGGCAATGCCGGCAGTGGAAATTGCACCCCACCGAGCCGATCGAATAGGCCTGGGAGCCCGGCAGGAAGTGGTAGAGCGGTTTTTTCTCGATGGGGTCGACCTGCTCGGCGATGATCTTCCCGTAAACGAGGCTGTAGAGCTTTCCCCCCTGATTTTGCCGCACCCCGCAAAGCCCCCGTTTGCCCTCGGCGATCCGGCAGCGGTGGTGGCATAGATTGCAGCGGACCCGGTTTTCGTCCGCGGCTTGATAGCAAAGGGCCTCGTGCATGGTGGCACCTCGCGCCTTGGCGTGACCCTTGATGCGCGCGGAAGCGCACATCAAGGTGTCGACGCAACCCGTTTTTTCCGCTTGCCGCCTGTGAATTGGCCCCACAGCCGGCCGGCGGCTTCAGGGCCGTATCATGGCGGCGCCGCATTTGGGGCAGCGCGCCTCGAAACAGGGCATGCCCGGGCGGTGGGGCGTCCGTTCGCCGCAGGCCGGGCAGACGCAATCGCCCCCGGGCCCGGCGCCGAAACCACCGCCGCCCCGCCGTCCCCCGCCGCGCCCCATACCGCGACCGCCGCCACGTCCCATGCCGCCGCCGCGGCCCGCAGCCATGGTGGCCGGGCGTCCGCCGCCGGGGGCGGCTGCCGTCGGCCCAGGCGCCGGCCCCGCAGCCGCCTGCAGCCCGCCGCCTTGATGCTGCTGCAGGACCTCGCGCACGGTGCCGGAGGCTCCGGTGTGCACCTGCACCCCGGCCGCCTCCAGCACCTGGGCCGCATTGGGCCCCAGATTGCCGGTCAGGACCACCTTGACACCGGCATTGGCGACGATCTGGGCGGCCTGTACGCCTGCCCCGCCCGTATTTCCGGCGGCCGTGTTTTCAAGCACCTCAAAGCCTTCGGTGGCTGGATCGACAACGATAAAGCACAGGCAGCGCCCGAAGCGCGCGTCAACCTGTGCATCCAGATCGCGTCCCGTCGATGAGATCGCTATTTTCATCATTCTCCTCCCTTTCTCAGAACTCCTCGGTTGTGGGGATTTGCTTAAACCCCCGGTCCGGCGCCGCCCCGCTCGTGATCTGCTTCAAAACGCATCTTCGGCTTGGGTTGTTCCCCCAGGCCGGATGACGGGCCTTGGGGCCGTATCTTTTAGGCATATACCCATAACTATACTCTAACGATGTCTCGGCTGATTGCAACCCTTTTCGCACGAAAAAAGTAAATCAGGTGGCATGTCGGCGCGCAATAGCGGTGGGGTGGAGCTCGCGCCTGGTCGGTGCGCCCCCCCGATGCCGGGTTCGGATTCGCCGGGGGCATGGCGGCTGCCGGATGTGTCGGCGCCGGTCTGTTGCAGCAGGGGGCAAAAAAAGATAGAGTCCGGCGCAGCTTTCGTATAAAAGCAAATCAAACCGGCCCATCCAAGTTTTTTCTGCGAAAACAGCGCACGGCACGGTAAAATATTTTTGGGGGGGATCTTGAAAACCTATGATTTTGTTCTGATCGGCGGGGGGATTGTCGGGGTTTCGACCGCCTGGCAGCTGCAGCAGCGCTTTCCGGATGCGGCGATTTTACTGATTGAAAAGGAGGCCGGGCTGGCCTGTCACCAGACCGGGCACAACTCCGGCGTCATCCATGCGGGCGTCTACTACCAGCCGGGCAGTTTGAAGGCCGATTTCTGCCGGCGGGGCGCGGCCCAGACCTTCGCCTTCTGCCGCGAGCATCGCCTGCCGGTGGAGCGCTGCGGCAAACTGCTGGTGGCCACCGACCCCCGCGAGGTCGCCCGCATGGACGCGCTGGAGGTGCGCTGCCGGCAAAACCGGATCGTAACCCGACGGCTGTCCCAGGCGGACCTGAAGCGCCGGGAGCCGCATATCACCGGCCTGGCCGCCCTTTTCGTGCCCGCCACCGGGATAACCGACTACCGTAAGATCACCGCCAAGGTGGCCGCGCTGTTCACCGCCCTGGGGGGCGAAATCAAAGCCGGCCGCCCGGCCCGGGCGCTTCGCGAAAAAGCGGACGGCGTGGCGCTGCGAGTTGGCGATGAGGCCGTTTGGACCCGCTACCTGGTGGCCTGCGGCGGCCTGATGGCGGACCGGCTGGCGCTCCAGATGGGCATCGAGATCGACTTTCGGATCGTGCCCTTCCGTGGGGAGTATTTCCAACTGGCCTCCCGGCACAACCGGATCGTCCGCCACCTGATCTACCCCATTCCCGACCCCGACCTGCCCTTCCTGGGGGTGCACCTGACCCGCATGATCGACGGCGCCGTGACCGTCGGCCCCAACGCCGTTTTGGGCTGGAAGCGCGAAGGCTACGACCGCTTCAACCTGGACCTGGGCGAGAGCCTGGCGATGTTCGGCTTTCCCGGCTTCTGGCGGGTGATCGGGGCCAACCTGGCCTCCGGGGCAGGTGAATTCCGGGATTCCCTCTACAAGCCCGGCTACCTCAAACGGGTGCAAAAATACTGCCCCGAGCTGACCTTGGCCGACCTTCGTCCCTACCCGGCGGGCATCCGGGCCCAGGCGGTGAAACGCGACGGCAGCCTCGTGCACGATTTTCTTTTCGCCGAAAGCCCCCGTTC
>Ga0272444_10004367_pt1 | contig 12501 bp, 7 predicted proteins | sample SSMForm13_FD_201033 | JGI IMG/M metagenome (GOLD analysis project Ga0272444, IMG submission 201033) | Marine sediment archaeal communities from Little Sippewissett salt marsh, Falmouth, MA, United States - SSM-Form-13 | ecosystem: Environmental > Aquatic > Marine > Wetlands > Sediment ...
ACGATGCGGCCCCCACTGTCGAATCCCTTCGACGAATCATCGAGCAGGCCCCTGGCAATGAAATTGCCTGGGTGGCCCGAAACGGGGCCGAGGCCGTGAACAAGTGCGCGGCGGACACCCCGGACCTGATCCTTATGGACCTGGTCATGCCGGTGATGGACGGAGTGGAGGCCACCCGCCGGATCATGGCGGAATCACCGTGCCCGATCCTCTTGGTAACCGCCGCCCTGGACGGAAATACCCCGAAGGTGTTCGAGGCCATGGGCCATGGGGCGCTGGATGCCATCAATACCCCGCTCATGAGCAGCGGAGCGGATGCCCAACAGAGCAGACAGGCCTTCCTCAAACGGATTGAAAACATCCGGAAGCTGCACGGTCATACAACCCCATCCCCGGAGCGGACCCAGCGATCGGGCATTCCGGCAAATCTCCCCCAGCTGGTGGTTATCGGCTCTTCCACGGGCGGCCCCAAGGCCCTGTCTTCAGTGCTTTCCGGCCTCCCTTCGGACCTGCGAGCGGCCATCGTCATCGTGCAGCATGTGGGTGGCGAGTTCTCGGAGGGGCTGGCGAACTGGCTGAGTGTCCAGACCCCGCTGAAGGTGCGCCTCATCCGAGCGGGCACCCGCCTGGAGGCCTCGACCGTTTTCCTGGCAGGGAGCAATGATCATCTGGTTCTGGCCCCGGACCTCACCCTATCCTATGCCAGGGAACCCCACAACATCCCCTACCGACCCTCCATCGATGTTTTTTTTAAAAGCGTTGTCCAACGATGGCCCAAAAAGGGGATGGCCATCCTCCTGACCGGCATGGGACGGGACGGGGCCGAAGGCCTGGTGGCCCTGCGTCGCGCGGGGTGGCATACCATTGCCCAGGATGAGGCCACTAGCGTGGTCTACGGCATGCCCAAGGCAGCCAAAGAGCTGGGGGCAGCAATGGAGATCCTCCCCATTGAGGGGATGGCCCCGGCCATTCTCAGGTTCCTCAAAAAGGGCGGCAATGGCATCAAGGGGCTGAGCTGGGAGTGGTGAGACGGGGTACCACTTGAATTGAATATTGATTATTGAATATTGATTATTCCTCTCATTCGATATTGGATGTTGGACGTTCGATGTTCGATGTTGAATGACTACAGTTAAAGCGGAACGTATCCACTAAACCCAAATGCACAACCTGGGACAACCTCATGAGTAATGACAATCCGCATGTTTCCCTGACCCAGCATCGGATCACCGTGCTTCTCGTGGACGATCAGGCCATGATCGGGGAGGCCGTTCGGCGTATGCTGGCCCCGGAGCAGGACATCGATTTCCATTTCTGTCAGGACCCCACAAAGGCCATCAAGGTGGCCAACCGGATCCATCCCACCGTCATCCTTCAGGATCTGGTCATGCCCGAAATCGACGGTCTCACCCTGGTCCGTTACTACCGAGCCAATCCGTTGACCCGCAATGTACCGTTGATCGTCCTGTCCAGCAAAGAAGAGGCCCTGACCAAGGCCGAGGCCTTTGCCCTGGGCGCCAACGACTACCTGGTCAAACTCCCGGACCGGCTCGAGATTATCGCCCGGCTCCGGTATCATTCCAGGGGCTATATCAATTTGCTTCAGAGAAACGAGGCCCAGGCCCAGCTGGAAAAGGCCAACCGGCTTATCCGCAAGACCTTTGGTCAGTACCTGTCCGACGACATCGTGGACGCCATTTTGGAGTCCCCGGACGGCGCGGCCCTCGGTGGAGAAAAGCGGTTTGTGACCATCATGATGACCGACCTTCGCGGGTTTACCGCCATCGGCGAGCGGCTCCCGGCCGAGGATGTGGTCGGCATCATCAATATCTATCTCGAGACCATGACCGAGATCATCTTCAAATACCAGGGAACCATCGATGAATTCATCGGCGATGCCATCTTTGTGATATTCGGGGCCCCCGTACTCCGGGATAACGATGCCAAACGGGCTGTGGCATGCGCTGTGGAGATGCAGTTGGCCATGACCGAAGTCAACCGTCGCTGCAAAGCGCACGGATATCCGGAGGTGCACCAGGGCATCGGCATTAACTCCGGGCAGCTGGTGGTAGGGAATATCGGCTCCAAAAAGCGGATGAAATACGGCGTGGTGGGCCGGAACGTCAACCTGACGGCCCGCATTGAATCGTATACGGTCGGGGGACAGATCTTCATTTCGGAAAACACGCTGGAGGAGTGCGGCCGCCATCTGTTGAGAATCGATGATGAGATGGAGGTCATGCCCAAGGGCGTGAAGAAACCGATCATCATCTATGAGGTTGGGGGAATCCGGGGCGAGTTTGATCTGTCCCTCCCGGAAAAGGTCGAGCTGGAACTGCCCGACCTGCCGAAACCCTTCACCATCCAGTTCACCATCCTCGAGGGAAAACATGCCAGTGACGATGCCCATGTAGGGACGGTAATCCGCATGCTCGACACCACGGCCGAGATCGAGGCGGACGCAGGCGCCGATAAGCTCACCAACCTCAAGATCTCTGTTTTCGACCTGAAAGGCCGCGAAATCACCACCGACCTCTACGCCAAGATTCTCAGGATGGTCTCCAATGATCCGCCCGCCTTCAGGGTCCGTTTCACGTCCATTCCACCCGAAGCCGAAACGTTTTTCAAGACGATTGCGGCACAGGAGCAGGTATCATGACTTCTCAGGAACACCCATTTCTCAACCCCGACGAAGGACTTACCGAACATGGCATATCGGTACTTCTGGTGGATGACCAGGCCATTATTGCGGAGGCGGTCCGCCGGATGCTGGCGGAACAGCCGGACATCCAATTTCATTACTGCCAGGACCCGGCCCGGGCCATTCAGACGGCCCGCGATATCGATCCCACCGTGATCCTCCTCGATCTGGTCATGCCGGAGATTGACGGCCTCACCCTGGCCAAATTCTTCCGCGCCAACAAGCAAACACGGGAAATCCCCCTGATCGTCCTTTCCTCCAAGGAGGAGGCGGTCACAAAGGCGGACGCCTTTGCGGCGGGGGCCAACGATTACCTGGTCAAACTGCCGGACAAGATCGAGTTGGTGGCCCGGATACGATATCATTCCAATGCCCACATTATGCGCCTTCAGCGTAATGAGGCCCACGAGGCCCTGCTCGCCAGCCAGAAGGCCCTCACCAACGAACTGAACCAGGCCGCGGCCTATGTGCGGTCCCTTCTTCCGGGAAGGCTGGACGGAGACATCCGGACCGACTGGGAGTTTATTCCCTCCACATCCCTCGGCGGCGATTCCTTTGGCTATCACTGGATCGACGACGACCATTTCGCCATCTATCTCCTGGATGTATGCGGCCACGGCGTGGGCGCGGCCCTCCTTTCCATATCGGCCATCAATTCCCTCCGGTCCGAATCCCTCAATTACGTGGATTTCAGGGACCCGTCCCAGGTCCTCGGCGGCCTCAACGAGGTCTATCAGATGGAGGAACACAACGAGATGTTCTTTACCATCTGGTACGGCGTATTTAATAAGGAACGTCGCGATCTGACCTTTGCCAGCGGCGGTCACCCCCCGGCCATCGCCCGGACAGGGGCATCGGCTGATTCGGCGGAGACGGTACCGCTGAATCTGAGCGGCCTCATCATCGGCGGACTCCCCGGACAAAAATACAAGAAATCCACCTTTGAACTGGAACCCTACACCAAGCTGTATATCTACAGCGACGGGATATACGAGGTCCCTAAAACCGAGGGCGGCATGCTTCAGCTCAATGATTTCATCGATGTGGTGGGACGGCTTTCGGAGAAGGGGGACGCCTCCCCCGGAGGCATCATCAGCGCCATGAGAGACATCCAAAACAGAGAGACCTTTGAGGATGATGTGTCTCTCCTCCAAATCGAATTCCTTTGATTTGGATGGAAGCCTGCATCCCATATTCGGAAGCCCATTATCTCCCTGACTTTCATTCTGTCAGCAGTGGCTGGAATCTCATTCACGGCCATATCACAAGCATTCATTCCAAATGAATTTGTTGGGATATCATTCCCTGTTGAGACGATTGGGCGCGCTTACGAAACTGCGGATAACTCGATCCCTCGCCACAGATACCGTGGCTAATATGTCAGGTTCAAAAAACCGTTTGACATCAAAGCGATGTCCGAACTCAGGTGGACCTGAATTCCTGTCCAACGAGACACAATAGATTGGTCTAATCAAAAAAACTGGAGGGGAGATAGTCAGCCCGTTCCATTGAACCACCCGAGCATCTTCAGTAGGCGTGTCTGCGGATTAGAAGGTGTACCGCAATTCAAGAAAGAAATTGATACCGGGCAGAGGGAAGTCGTCCGGAAGCTCACCCGGGCCGCTCGGAGACGTGTAGTCTTTGTTGAATAGATTGAGGACTGATGCCCTGACCTCGAGTCCCTTCAGTTCTTTGACAAATCCCTTTCCGATGAGCGTGGCATTGACAATGGCATAGTCTCCGGGGTCTTCCCGTGTATCAGCCTTTGCCCGGGACCAATCGCCCCTGTAAAGGAGCTGTGCATTGAAATTCAGATAGCGGTTCAATCGAACATTCCCCGTGAGGGTCCCCCATCGTTCCGGCACCATCCAGGTTACAGAGTCTGACCCAGCAGGGGGATCGGTATTCAAAAGCGTGAAGTTCATGCTGAGATAGGTCCCCCTTCCAAAGTCATATTTCATTTGCAGTTCAGCACCGTGACGGGTAAATTCGCCGGATGCGTTAAGATACTCATATGTTGGCGGATCTCCCTGAACACTAATGGCAATGTAATCTTTGTATCGATTGCGAAAAAGCGTGATCTGACCGCTGAAGGGAAGGAAATCGGCCCCGAGGCTCAATTCAAATGTCTCTTGCGTCTCAGGCTTGAGGTCCGGGTTTCCATATGTAGGATCGTAAAGATCGGCAAAATATGGGGCACGAAACGCCTGACCATAGAGGAATTTGGTATTGAAGTTCCTCGCGAATCCCCAGTTGATGCCCACACGCGGGCTGAACTGGCCGCCGCAGTCGCTGTAATGGTCGTATCGGCCCCCTGCCGTAAGACGGAGGTCCTCTATGATATCCCAGATATCTTCCGCGTAGGCGGCCCAGACATTTCTTGTCTGGTTGAGTCCCGCACGCCGAGATGTCTCCTGGACTGACGGAAGGGGAATAAACACATTCGGATTGGAGGTCCCCATAATATTCCCCTTTGTTTTGTTATCATACGATTTCTGCTGCTCGAAGGTGACTCCGCCCACAAGGGTGTTGGCGTCGACGATCTCGTACACAACCTGGGCTTCCGCTCCCATACGGCTGTTCTTGTTGGACCCGTCAATAAACCTGTCTTCCTTCGTAATCATCGGCATGATCATCGACCCCTTCTGGATCAACATCAAAGCCCCTTTGCCAAATACTTGATTTTGAAAATCAAAGGCATGCTCGTTTCGATAAGCCTTCACCATGAGATCCAGCCCTTCGGTTAGGTTCGCATCGTAGCTCAGATTGAGATAATAATCCTGACTGTCCCAATTGGTCATATTGTCCAGTATCGGCCGCCAGCCAAAAGGAAGATCCCTTTTCCTCTTAATATACTTCCCGTCAAACTTGAGTCCACCGTATTTCACCGTGAGTTGAGCGTCCCAGTCATACTCATCCCCTTTCATACTCCCCGGTGCCAGGGACGCGTGTGTGCCGAAGCGTTGATCCATGATGCTTTGCTGGTCCTCTTCCACATGGCCTCGAAAACCATCTGTGTTCCGGTAGTCTACATAAGCCGCTACCTCGAGTCCCTCGATTTTCTTGCCGAAGAGGGCGTTTCCCTCCCAGGTGTCAAAGCTGCCGCCACGCCCCGTGACCTGGAGTCCGTCCACATCTTCTCCTTCTTTGGTGATAATATTGATGACGCCGGCCATGGCCCCTGATCCATAAAGGGCAGACGCCGGGCCGCTCACAAACTCAATACGCTTGACATTATCCAGATCCAGGTTGGAATAGCATTCACTCGCAGTCCCCAAGAATAACTCGTTCACCTGATGGCTGTTGACCATGATTAAAATCTCACAACTCATGGCACCACAGTCGCCCCTAACGTAAAACATATCCCCTCGATACATCTGCCACACATACCATCCCGGCACGGTTTGGACCACGTCTCTGAGATATCTGGCCCCGATCTGACGAATCTGTTTGTCCGTTACCACGCAAATGCTCCCCGGGGCCTTCTCGATTCGCTGTGGAATCTTGGAGGGGGTGATGACATAGGTCTCTTCCTGAAGATACTTGAGTTCGTCTTCCAGTTGGTCATCCAGTTTGAGAGCCTTTTCTGTCGTCTCTTCAGAAAGGGCGATGCAGGGATGAAAGAGAGGGAGGAGAAGCAGGATAGCCAATTGAACCAACGTTGATCTTGGCTGGAAGATTCTCGTCATAGCAAACCTCCTTAAAGAATAGTAACTCCCATCCAGCTGCTGATTTCCAGTTACTGAAAAGCGCAAACCCGGAGATTGAACCGTCGCTTTTTGCGTTGCCCTTCCTACCCAACCCTGAACTTTTGAACGTTGAACCCTTGAACCCCTGTTATTCAATAAACCGGTTCACCATACTCAGGGCCATCTCGCCGTAAGTCAAACCATATGCTTTGGCCTTTTCCAGGTTCAGGATGATGTGTGAACCTGCGGGGAGTTGTACCTTGGTTTTAGCGGGATCGCCGGACAATACCTCCTGGGATATGGCGGCGGCCTGCCGGCCGGTGGTCGGGTTGTCAACGGATACGATGAGTACGGCTCCGTATTCAGCAAAGGCATCGTGGTAGGAAAAAATGGGCTTCTTAAGGGATTCACACTGCCTGAATATTTCCAAAAGCGTGTCCTTGTCAGCCATGACCACGGGGTCGGATATGAGCCAGAGGGCGTCGATTTCAGGTAGAAGTTCTTTGAGTTCGGGAAGGGTATCTCTCTTTTTGGACAGATATCTGCCGATGACCTCGACCCCCATCTCCCGACCTGCTTCCTGGGCTGTGTTGAACCAGTGTTTGTTGTACTTGTAGCTGTAAAGCACACCGATTCGCTTGACGCCGGGGAACATGGTGCGAAAAAGCGTGATCTCCATTTCCGGGTTGAGTTCATTGGATATGCCATAGGTCTTCCGGGCCATGCGCAGACGACGCCAGTTGACAATGGACGAGAACACGATGTTCCTCTCCCCGATAAATTTGCTGGCCACGAGATAGGCCTTGGTGCCGATACAGTAGACCAGGTCGGGATATACATCATAGAGGAGGTCCTCGATCTCCCGGAGTTTCCACTTATTATCCCCCAGGTCGATTCCCTTGACAGGCATTGACATGGACCGGGTGAACGCCTCCTGGGCGATCTTGTATTTTTCCACCGAGGCGTTGGAGTTGATCACCATGATCGTGGGACCCTCATCCGCAGATAACGTGGTGAGCAGGAAAAGCACGCAGAGGAGGCCTATGAATTTGATGGTCCTCATTCAGCCCTCCAGTCTCGACTGATCCGATGCATCCAGATCGGCCCACCCGTCCAGGCCCAACATGCGGATCCGCTTTCGGCCATCGGGGTTTTGCGCCATGTTTTTGATGATATTGAGGGCTTTCAAGCCGCTTTCCTCAAATCCCTGCGGCCGGGCCACGATCAGGAGAAGTGTTTTCTCACCTTCTGAAAGGATCTTCATTTTTCCACAGAGTCTGGGATTTACGCCTTTCAACTCCTGAAAGGCGTTTTCAGAGGCAAAGGCCAGTTTGGCCATGCCGAATCCCACGGACATGAGGGCGTCGATATCTTTAGGCACGGTCAGTACCCTGAACGGATGGGCCGCATATTTCTTGAGCATCCCTTTGAGGACGCTGAGGGTGTACTGAAGGTTGCTGGCCGATGCGATAAGCCCGGGTTTGGCCGTCTCCATATCCGGGGCCTTTTCACCGGACACCAATATCTTTCGCTGGTACTTCTTCCCATTCCGCATACCGGTAAAAACAGGTATGAGGTCGTACTTCTTGTAGATATGGCGGTAATGCCAGGAGGAAAGAAGCAGCAGGCAGTTTGCCTTACCTTTGATCTGCTTTTCAAAGATATCCCTATTGCTGAATGGCTGGAATTCGTAGGGGCCGAATTTGGCGAGATACCGGTCGAACGCCATCTTGAGGGATTTGAAGTTGTTGATGTTGGTTTCGGAGCTGTAGAAGTAGATCTTGATCTTGCCCTCACCTGAAGAAAGCACGGAGAAAGCCGCCAGTCCCATGGCAAGAAAAAACGCGGGGACTAAAATGAGAGAACAGATGCGTTTTTGTGAACGGCCTCCGCTTGTCATGTAGGCAAATACCTTTCAATGGAGTGCATTTCCACTTTGGGTTTCAGCCGGGACAGAACGATGACGTGACGTTTGCAAAAAGATTGGATACATGATATATATTTAGATGAATGGTTGACCGTCAGAACCGTCAACTTTTTCAATCTTTCCTCAATTACCTCAAACAGGCATTCTTGCGATAAACACATGCGGCAAATGGAATGGCCTACTCAAACAGCGCACCGATAATAATCGATTTGGATCAACTCAAACTGCACCTTAACATCCAGGGGATCAGGCAGCTTAGCCTCCACTTTGACACGCCCTCACGCCGGTTTTATCTGTCGGTAATCGCCCTTGTGGTTGAGCAGATGCGAAAGAGCGGCAAAATTGGATCTGTGCCGCTCGAAGACCATGCAGGAGTCCTGGCCCTTCTCAATGAAACGATTGGTGGTTCGGCAGGCTCTTCAAGAAAAGAAAAACTGCTGCCACGGATTTACCGGAAGTGGAAAGACGCCCTTCCTGACCTGGAGAATGCTTCTCTTTTCAAGGTGATCGGTACGAAAAAGGGGTATCACGATGCACCGGGCAAGACATACCGGTTTGACACCAAAACCAAGGATGCGTGGGCCAATCTGTTTGAGTATAAAGGAAGCCTGCAAAAGGTGAGGCTGCGGTTCTCGGTGGAAAAGTTGGGAATCAGACCGGAGGATGTGGTCATCGTTTACGGAAATCAATCGGATAAACCTGAGAAAAGGACCTGGGATCGGTTCATTGAAAATCTGAAGGAAAGCATTGAAGACAAGAAGGTGAGGCGTATCGATGGCAACCTAAGCGTCAGTAGTCCTGAATTACCGGATAGGAGTGAGGCGTTGGGGCGACTCAATACGACGGTAAGCGGACACGATGCGATGAAAAACGGACAAGAAGAGAAAATCCACTCTCCCATTGATCCTGCCGTCAGTGATCCACGCGCCGCCATTCGGGATGGCGAACCCAGCAGACGCTCCGCCCAGGTTTCACCTGCTCAAGGAGCCCAAGTGAAAAAGCGGAAAAGGTTTGGCTTTATGCTCATTTCCGGACTGTTTATTTTGACGGCGGCGGTGGTACTCTGGAAATTCTATCCCCACTCGCCATTCCAGCTGGAGACAATGAATTCGAAGGCCCCTGTTTCCCTTGAAACATCTCCCGAAGCTTCTATCGCCGTACTCCCTCTTGCCAACATCAGCGGAGACCCGAAGGAAGATTATCTCAGTGACGGGATTACGGAACAAATTATTACCGCACTCTCCAAAACACCCAGGATGCGGGTGATTGCCCGCAATTCGGTCTTTACCTACAAGGGGAAGCCCGTGATGGTGCAGCAGGTCAGTGAGGAGTTGGGGGTACGGTATGTACTGGAAGGAAGTGTGCAGAAATCGGGGAGCACGCTGCGGATCGCGGTGCAACTCATTGATGCCGAGACAGGGAATCATTTATGGTCCGAACGGTACGATCGGGAGTTAAAAGATTTGTTTGCAATCCAGGACGAAATAACGATGAACGTCATTGAAGGGTTACGGGTGAAGCTGACAGAAGGCGACCAGGGCCGCATATACAGCAGAGGCACAGACAACCTGCAAGCCTATTTGAAAACCCTCAGGGCGGGCGAATTGGTTCTGTATCACCGGTCAAAATATGACAATGCGTTGGGCCGCCAGATGCTTGAGGAAGCCATTGCTTCGGACCCTGGATATGTGAATGCCTATGTCCTCCTGGCTTGGACGCATCTGCATGATGGGACCTATGGTTGGACCAAGACACCCATACGATCCTTGGAGCGGGGACTCGAAATCGGGCAAAAAGCCGTCTCCCTGGACGAATCCAACGCTTCCGCTCATTCGGTAGTGGGGGGCGCCTATCGCAAACTGGGTATCCATGACAAGGCGTTAGCTTCAGGAGAGCGCGCAATCGCCCTTGCCCCCAATGGGGCGGAAATAAATGCGCTTCACAGCGCCAATTTGGTCGTTGCGGGCAAGAATGAAGAGGCCCTTGCCAGAATAAGCAAAGCAATACATCTCAACCCCATTTGCCCCATGTGGTACTTCGTTGTGCAAGGGATCTGTTATCGGAATACAGGACGGTATGAAGAGGCGCTTGGCTCATATAAGAAAGCGCTCCTCCTCCAACCGACATACGCGACTGCGCTATATGGACTGGCCTTTGTGTACAGCGCATTGGGCCAGAATGAAAAGGCCATCCCAGTACTCAAAGAGGTAATTCATCTCAATCCCAACTATAAAAATGCGCACGTTCTACTGGCAGCCTGTTATAACCTCACGGGCCAGGAAGAGAAGGCGCACGCTGAAGCCCAACAAGTCCTCAGGATAGATCCCAATTTCTCTGCAGACGGTTTCGCAAAGCTTTTCTTAATCGGCGACAAAACAGGTCGGAAGGATACCATAATCAACGCCCTACATGAAGCCGGCTTGAAATAAAACAAATAGTTTGTGCGGTTTGGGAAGGCGTGGGAGCCTATCCTAACATCAAATCGATCAAGGACCTCGGGAGCCTTTTCAAGAGCCCGTGGAAAAAGAAAATTGCCCGCATCGACGGAGATGTCATCACCCTGGATAACATCGAACACGACATCCTCCGGCCGCGTTTCAACAACCCGCGGATTCATTTTGCCGTCAACTGTGCGTCCAAGAGCTGCCCTCCCTTGAAATCGGAACCCTACCAGGGAGAGGTTCTGGACCGTCAGCTCACAGAGATGACGGAGGCCTTAATCAACAATACCGAAAGCAATCGTCTGGAGCACAAAACACTGTATGTGAGCAGCATATTCAAATGGTATTCGGAGGACTTCAATGACGATATCGTCGGTTTCTTTAAGAAATTCGCCAAAGGCGAACTCAAAGAACGATTAGATCAAAACGCCGGGGATATCGACGTCGAATATCTCGATTACGACTGGTCCCTAAACGGTAAATAGATCGGGAAAGGATTGACAAATCCGATGGCCAACTATGATTATGACATCGGCGTTATCGGCGGGGGAGCGGCAGGGCTGACCGTGGCATCGGGCGCGGCCCGGTTGGGGGCCAAAACCCTCCTGATCGAGAAGGAAAAAGAACTGGGCGGCGACTGTCTTCATTGCGGATGTGTGCCAAGCAAGACACTTATCCGGGCGGCCCGGGCTTATCACACCATGAAAAATTCCCAGGCCTTCGGCCTTCCGGCCGTTGAAGTGCCCCCTGTGCACTTTGGGCAGGTAAAAGAGAGAATCCAGTCGGTGATCGCGACCATTCAAAAACATGACTCGGAAGAAAGGTTTTGCAGCCTTGGCGCCAGGGTGGCATTCGGCGAACCCGCCTTCACGGACGAGCACAGCGTCCGGTTGAACGGACAGACGGTATCCGCAAAGAACTGGATCATTGCTACCGGCTCATCACCGGACAGCCCGGCTATTGAGGGGCTGGACAAGACACCCTATATCACCAACAAGGAAATCTTCTCCCTGGATCAGCTCCCTGGATCCATGATCATCCTGGGCGCCGGACCCATTGCAGCGGAGATGGCTCAGGCTTTCTGCCGCCTCGGGACAAAGGTATCCGTGGTGCAGCGGAGCGGGCAGATCCTGAGCAAAGAAGACAGGGACATGGCCGATTCGGTCATGGAGGTTCTGGCTGGTGAGGGGGTCGCCTTTCACCTGAACGCGTCGGTTATCGGAGTAAGGGGTCTGGGGAATAGAAAAGAAGTGCGCATTCAAATCAAGGAAGGAGAGGTCATCACACTGAGCGCGGAACAGCTTCTGGTGGCCATGGGACGCAATCCCAATCTGATGGGCCTCAACCTGGAAAATGCAGGGGTCGAATTCGACCGCAAGGGCATCCAGGTGGACGCCCGAATGCGGACCACCCAAACACACATCTACGCAGCCGGTGACGTGACGGGAAAGTTTCAATTTACCCATGCGGCAGGCTATGAAGCAGGGATTGTGGTAAGCAATGCGATCTTTCATCTAACCCGGAAAGCCGATTACACGTTCCTGCCATGGTGCACCTACACCGACCCTGAACTGGCCAGCATCGGGATGAATGAACGGAGGGCCGCGGAGGCCGGTGTTGAATACACTTTATTTACGGAGGTCTTCCAGGACAACGACAGGAGCCTTGCTGAAGGGGAGCGGGTGGGAAAGATCAAGATGCTTTTGGACAGGGAGGAGAAGCCGCTGGGAGTTCAGATCCTGG
>Ga0272444_10004370_pt1 | contig 12496 bp, 8 predicted proteins | sample SSMForm13_FD_201033 | JGI IMG/M metagenome (GOLD analysis project Ga0272444, IMG submission 201033) | Marine sediment archaeal communities from Little Sippewissett salt marsh, Falmouth, MA, United States - SSM-Form-13 | ecosystem: Environmental > Aquatic > Marine > Wetlands > Sediment ...
GGGTTCAAACAGATCCGAATCTGGCGGAAACCCTTCTTGGTGGCCTGGGCACCTGTCTTAAAATAATGTGGGACCGGACCACCCCGGACACGCACGCGTTTGATCCGGAAAACCCCCTGATTATCAGCAGCGGGCTGATGGCAGGCACGCCGGCATTCAGTTCCAACCGCACCATTATTTGCACCCTTTCTCCGAAAACGAACCTGTTGGCGTATCCCATGGGGGGTGGGTTCTTTGCTCCGGAACTGAAATACGCGGGCTATGACAAGATCATCTTTACCAACAAATCACCCAAGTGGGTCTACCTGTGGGTCCACAATGACAAGGTGGAGATCCGGGACGCGGAACACCTGCTGGGGACGGGTGCCATCGAAGCCCAGGATCTCATTCGGGAAGAACTGGATGAACCGAATGCCCAGGTCGCGGCGATCGGAACGGCCGGGGAGTTGAAATCATATATCGCCACCGTCGAGATGGGACGCGGCAGCGCCAGTCGAATGGGGGCGGCATCCGTGTGGGGGGACAAGAAAATCAAGGCCGTTGCGGTTAGAGGGACCAAAGACGTCAACCTGGCCGATGGCCCGGCCTTTTTGGACGCCTTGAAGGAAATGCGGGACTTTGTAGACGAACGTAATCACAACCGTCTGTCCAGCAAGAATATCATGGACATTCATACCGGCGTGGGATCGCCGCAGGCCATGGAGATCGTGGATGAAAGCTGGCATACGGGCGGGTTTTCATGGGGAAATGCCCGTTACCGCAAAAAAGACTTCTGGAACGATGAACTCGAAGAAGCCTGGACAAAAATTCAATACGGCGCGATCCAGCGTTTCATCAGCTGTTATGCCTGCCCGCAGCAATGTGGGGCACTGATCTGGCATGAAGAGGATCCGCCTTACATGGCCAAGTGCTACTCCAAGCTTTCCTATCTGTTCGGTTCCGAGACCGAAGACCAAAACTTCTCCTGGAAAATTCTTTCGAAGGCCTTTCGGTATGGCGTGGATTCTTTCTCGACTCCGCAGGTTCTGGCAATGGCCGTGGAAATGAGAAGAGACGGCGTCCTGAAGGAAGAAGACTTTGCCGCAACCGATGAATATCCTGCCTGCCCACCCCCGGAAGACAAGCAGGGCGTTTTCCTGTGGCTGCTGGACCGGATCGGCAAAGGACAGGGGATTGGCAAAATATTTGCCCTGGGAACCAAAGCCGCGGCTGAAAAGATTGGCGTTAATCCGGAGCACTACGCGCACAATATTACCAAAGGGGAAGAGCAGATGAATGTCAAACTGGGCATGCTCGATCCCATGTACTTTCTCATGTTTGCTACCAATGAGAAACAGAGTGTTCCCCAGATCGAGGGTAACTGGACCCAGGATGCTTTTCGCGATCCTAAGGACCGTGAGGAATTTGTCAAGGACTGGATCCACCTTCCTCATGAACGGTTTATTAAGTATTTTCTGGATTGGGAGCCCAAGAGCCGTGAAGGTGGACCATTCATGAATCCCGAGTACCCGACCCCGGAGATTGCTTCCGATATCGTGGACTGGATGGAGGAAATCCACAACTACGACGATTCCTTGGGGATTTGTTGCGGTATGGGCGGATTTTGTCTGAAGCCGGCCTATCATGTGCACAATTACTACAAATTCGTTTCATCGGCACTAGGCATCGATGTGGATCAATACGGGCTCAGGAAGATTATTCATAGGAGCCGCAACCTGCACCGGGCCTTTCAAATGAGACGCGGCATGACCCGGGCCGACGATGCGCCACCCGCGGATCACTGGCGCCACCGCTTCCCCGAACTCGAGGAAAAACTCCTGACGACCTATTACAATTTCAAGGGATGGAACGATGACGGCGTGCCGACGCGCATGCGCCTTGAGGAGCTGGACCTGGGATACGTCGCCGATGAGCTGGAGGAACTGGGAATCCTGAAAAAGGTCGAGACGACGGATGATGAAAAGGAAGCGTGGATACATCGGCGGCATGAGCAATGGGGATATTAGACCCTTGTTAAAATAATCCATGGTTTGGTGTAAAAATTTTAACACCTAAGGGTCTTATCCAGCGAAGCTGGGTTAGATAATCTGTAAGGAGCTTAAAATGGCCAAGATTAAAAAAACGATAAGAAGAATCAACATCAAGGCGGATCTGTGCAACGGCTGCCGGTTGTGCGAAATCATGTGCTCGGCGGCGCATTCCACTCCCAAATATGGCACAATAAACCCGGCCAGGGCCCGCATTCAGATCATTCGCGATCCCCTGAAAGATATCTGGCTACCGGTATTTGCCGGAGAATACACGGCCGCCGAGTGCAGCGGACGGCTCAACTACGAGATCGACAACAAATCTTACGGCGAATGCGCATTCTGCAGGGCCGTATGCCCTTCCAGGGGACGGTTTGTCGAGCCGGATTCCGGCCTGCCGCTTGGATGCGACATGTGTCAGAGCATTCCGGAGCAGGAAACGCCGGTTTGCGTGGAATGGTGCATGCGTGACGTTCTCACCTACGAGGAACGGGAAGTGGAAGTCGAGGAAGAGGACGTGAAACTGGACGAGATGAAGGTCGGCCTACAGGCCCTTGCCAACCAGTATGGATTGGATGAAATTAAAGACGCCGTTACCAGAATGTCTCAAAAATCGTGAGTGATGACATCGACACTGGACCAACGGTTAGTTGAACAATTTTCGAGCCAATAGCTAACGGCTAACGGCTATTCGCTTCCGGTAAAGCCGGATGAGGGAGAAATCCTTTGGAAACTGTAGCCCCTTTGCAAGAAGTCATAGATGAAATAAAGGAATGCGGCGGTGAAGCCTTCAAGATGTGCTTTCAGTGCGGCTTATGTGACAGCGTCTGCCCCTGGAACCGGTTCAGAGACTTTTCCATGCGCAAACTGGTTAGAGAGGCCACCTTCGGGTTGACAGAGATCGACGGTGAAGATATGTGGCTTTGCACCACCTGTGGAAGATGCCCTGAACGGTGCCCCAGAGGTGTGCAGCAGATCGAATCCGGTGTGGCCTTGAGGCGGATCGCAAACGAATACGACGTGTTTCCCGCAACGGCAAAACCCTTGCGCACCATTCGGGGAAGCCTGATCAGCGAAGGCAATTCCTTAAGTGGGGAGCGGGGAAAAAGGTCGGCCTGGGCAGACGGCATGTCCGTCAAACCGTTCACCGGGGATATGGAAATTCTCTATTTCCCAGGCTGTTACCCAAGCTTCGACCCGAGAATGAAAAAGGTCGCCCGGGCCACTGCTGAAATCTTGAACAAAGCCGGTGTCAATTTCGGAATCCTGGGAGAAAAGGAAAGCTGCTGCGGCGAGAGCATTCGCAAAACCGGGGCCGAAGAGCTCTTCGTCAAACTGGCCAAGGAAAATATCAAAACTTTCATTGACCAGGGCGTAAGCAAAATTCTCGTATCCTCACCGCATTGCTATCATACGTTTAAAAACGAATACCCGGAGTTCATGGTACACTTCGAGATCGTCCACATGTCCCAGTATCTGTTTGAACTGATCCAAACGGGCAGGCTCGAAATAAACAAGGAATACAAAAAAACAATCACTTACCATGATCCCTGCTATCTGGGCCGTCACAACAACATTTTCGAAGAACCCCGCGAGGTTCTGAAAAGCGTGCCGGGTATCGGATTCAACGAGCTTTTCGAATCGCGATCGGAAAGTCTTTGCTGTGGTGGCGGTGGCGGACGGGTCTGGATGGAAACGGACAAGGAACAGCGGTTCGGCGCCCTCAGGCTGCAGCAGGCCCTGGACGTGGGTGCCGAGGAACTGGTTACCTGCTGTCCGTACTGCATCACCATGTTCGAAGACAGCAGGATCACCATGGAAATCGAAGACAAGATCGTCATTAAAGACATTACCGAAATCATACAGGCCGTGATCTAGCCTTTAAAAAGGTGAGGTGATATAAAGTGGACAATGAACGGAATGAAATTTTAAAAAATAGCCTTGCTGACGGCGATTTCGGAGACGTCATGATCGTCGGCGGTGGCATCAGCGGTATTCAGGCATCGCTGGATCTTGCCTCGGCAGGCTTCAAAGTATACCTTGTCGATAAATCCCCAACCATTGGCGGGCACATGTCACAGCTGGACAAGACATTTCCCACCAATGACTGCTCCATGTGCATCGAGTCGCCGAAATTTATCGAGTGCAACCGGCATCCCAATATCGAAATTCTGACCTATACGGAAGTTGCCGGGGTCGAGGGGAATGCTGGAAATTTTGCCGTTACACTGGTAAAAAAACCAAGGTATATCGATGAGAACAAATGCACGGGATGTACCGCCTGCGTGGAGTATTGCCCTATCAACTATCCAGATCCGTTCAACCAGAACATCTCGGACAACAAGGCCATCCACATTTACTTCGCCCAGGCCGTTCCGCTGGTCACCTATATCGATGACAGCTGCCTGTACCTGAAAGAGGGCAAATGCCGGCTCTGCGAGCGGGTCTGTACGGCCGATGCCATCGATTTTACGCAAAAGCCGGAAAAAACGACCGTCAAGGTCGGCGCGGTGATTCTTTCACCGGGTATCGAAGCCTTCGATCCGTCGGTGCAGAAAGAATACCGCTACGGCGAATTTGCCAATGTCGTCACATCCCTGGACTTCGAACGGCTGCTGTGCGCCACAGGTCCCTATGAGGGGGAAATTCTGCGCGGCAGCGACAAAAAACATCCCCACAACATCGCCTGGATCCAGTGTGTGGGCTCCAGAAGAATCACACCGGGAGAGAACAGCTATTGTTCAGGGGTCTGCTGTACGTATACCCAGAAGCAGGTGATTCTGGCCAAGGATCACGACGCGGATGCCAAATGCACGATTTTCCACAATGACATCCGCTCGTTCGGAAAGGACTTCGAACGCTTTTACCAGCGGACCGCCAGTCTGCCCAACGTTCGGTTCCTTCGCAGCTATGCCTCCATCGTCAAAGAGGATCCGGTAACGGGAAACGTGACCGTCCGGTATTCAACGCCGGATGCGGGCGTCAAGGAAGAAGAATTTGATATGGTAGTGCTGTCCGTTGGGCTGACGCCGCCGAAGGGCATGAAGGATCTGGCGGACAAGTTCGGTGTCCAGCTGGGTGAGCATGGCTTCTGCCAAATCAACCCCACCAATCCCATGCAAAGCTCCCGAAAAGGGGTTTTTATCAGCGGCGCGTTTGCCGGTCCCATGGACATTCCGGAATCGGTGCTCAGCGCCAGCGGCGCGGGATCCTTGTGCGGCGAGCTGCTGGATTACCAGCGCGGTGAGCTGGCCCGAAGCCGTGTCTATCCTGTTGAGCGGGACGTTACCGCCGAGGAGCCCCGCGTGGGGGTCTACGTATGCCATTGCGGCGCCAATATCGGACGTATTGTCGATATTCCGTCCACCGTGGACTACGCGTTGTCGCTTCCCAACGTGGTCCACGCCGAAGACAGTCTGTTTATCTGCTCCACTGAGGCTGCCCAGCGGCTGGCCGATTCCATCCGGGAAAAGGGTTTGAACCGCGTGGTGGTTGCCGCCTGTACGCCGCGAACCCATGAACCGCTTTTTCGGGACACGCTGCGTGAGGCCGGCATCAACCAGTACTTTTTCGAATTTGCCAATATCCGGGAACATTGCTCGTGGGTGCATTCCAAGGAACCGGAAGCCGCCTCACAAAAGGCCAAAGACCTGATCCGCATGTCAGTGGCCCGCGTCTGCTGCCTGGAACCGCTGCAGGAATTCGAACTGCCCGTGGACAAGAACGCGCTGGTTGTCGGCGGCGGGGTGGCCGGCATGACTGCGGCGCTTTCGCTGGCCAATCAAAAGCACGATGTGTACCTGATCGAAAAGGAAAAACAGCTGGGGGGGATGGCCAGAAGGCTTCATTCCACACTGGAAGGCATGGACGTGCAGGCTTATCTGAACGACCTCACCCAAAAGGTCTTCCAGCATCCGCTGGTTCATGTGTACACTGAGGCGTCCATTGAGCAGACCGAAGGGTATGTGGGCAATTTCCACACCACGGTGAGCTCCAAACGGGGACTGACCGACATCAAGCACGGCGCTTCGATTATCGCCGTCGGTGCACAAGAATATCGCCCGTCCGAGTACCTTTATGGAGAAGACGAGCGGGTCATGACCCAGTTGGAGCTGGAAGAGCGGATCGCAAGTGGTGATACGGCCGTTACCGAGGCGCAAAATATCGTCATGATCCAGTGCGTGGGCTGCCGGAACGAAGACAGAAATTACTGCAGCCGGATCTGTTGCAGTCATGCGGTTAAAAACGCACTTGCGCTGAAAGAGAAGAATCCGGACATGAACATCTATGTCCTTTTCCGGGATATGCGCACCTACCGGTTTGCCGAAGACTACTACCGCAAGGCCTCGGAAAACGAAGTCAAGTTCATCCGCTTTGAGCCGGAAGACGCCCCGACCGTGGAAGCGGCCGAAGCCGAAGGCACACCGGTTATTCGCGTGACGGCCACCGATTATGTCCTGGGTCAGAAACTCGAACTGGATGCTGATTTTCTCGTCCTGTCAGCGGCAACGATTCCGGCGTCCACCAGTGACGAAGTATCCCGCCAGTTCAAGGTTACCCTGGGACCGGACGGTTTCTTCACGGAAGCGCATGTCAAGTTGCGGCCCGTGGATTTTGCAGCGGAAGGTATTTTTCTGTGCGGTATGGCGCATTATCCGAAACACATCGGTGAAACCATCAGCCAGGCATACGGTGCGGCCGGTCGTGCCGCGGGTCTGTTGGCCCAGGATGCCTTGGTGGCATCCGGATCGGTCTGCCAGGTGGAGGAAAGCCTGTGCGTCTCCTGCGGTGCCTGTATTTCGGTATGCAGCTACGGCGCCATCGACTTTTATGAAAACGAGAAGGGCTATCGACCGGCCAGGGTCAATCCTGTTTTGTGCAAGGGCGACGGACTGTGCAACGCCAAATGTCCGACCGGGGCCATTCAGTTGAAACATTATACCAACGAAGAAATTGTTCGCCAACTCGATGCGGAAATTCCCGACGAGAGAATCTTGGCAACAGCATAGAACAAAACGATTAAGGAGGAAAAAGCAATGGCAGGAGAACTTGCATTCAAACCGAGGATCGTGGGGTTTCTGTGCAATTGGTGTTGCTACGGTGGAGCAGATCTTTGCGGTGTTTCCCGATTTCAATACCCCCCTTACATTCGGGTTATCCGGGTGATGTGCTCCGGCAGGGTCGATCCGAGCTTCGTGCTCAAGGCCTTTAGCAACGGCGTCGACGGGGTGTTTGTCGGTGGCTGTCATATCAACGACTGTCACTATAACACCGAAGGCAATTACGACGCTTACGGCATGGTCGGCATTGTTAAAAAATTAATGGAACATATCGGCCTGGACCCCCAGCGGTTGCGCCTGGAATGGGTATCGGCCGGTGAGGGCATCCGGTTTGCGGAGGTCATGAACGACTTTTCCGCGAAACTCAAAAAACTGGGGCCCGCCGGAAAAAGCGAAGGCGTGGCTGAAGATGTGCTTAAACGCAGGCTTGATGCGGCAATGAAGATGGTGCCTTATATCAAACTGGTTGAAAGAGAGCGTTTGCATAGCAACCAGAGAACGGAACAGGCCTACGCTGATTTTTATGCCAGCGAAGAATTCGACGCGCTGTTCAAGGAGCTGATTACCGACAAACTGGAAATCAGTCAGATGATCGCGCTGCTCCGGGAAAAGCCGCACACCACCAGTGAGCTTGCCCAGCTGTTAGGGTTGACGACATCTGAGATCGCCAGGCATGCGAACATCTCGGCGCGGCAAGGACTGTGCCGGTTTGACGAAAGCAAGAACCTGGTTGCCGCCGCTTATTATGAGAACGATGAGCAGCGCACCCGGGCGCAGTCCGATACGGTCCGGCCCGCGGCATTGAATAATGAGAAAATAGAGGCGATTCTCGCCAAATACGAGGGTAAGCCCGGCGCACTGATTCATGTGCTGATGGAAGTCCAGAGCGAAAACCACTGGCTGCCCAAGGAGATCCTGAACGCCATCAGTGAGCGTTTGGATGTTCCCTTGAGCCGGGTGATGCAGATTGCTTCCTTCTACAAAACCTTCAGCCTGACGCCCAAGGGCCGCCATCGGATTCATGTGTGCAGTGGTACATCCTGCCATCTGAGGGGCGCGGACGCGTTGCTGGATTCGGTTCAGGCGCTGGTGGGGGTCAAAGTCGGGGAAGTGGACGCAGACGCCAAATTCAGCCTGGAGACCGGCTGCTGTCTTGGCAGCTGCACACTGGGGCCGGAGATGATCGTGGATGGAGAACACCATGGCAGGCTTTCTGCTGACAGTGCAGAAGAAGTGCTGAAAAATTACGCGTAAGGAATGACCATGCAAAGGATAAATTCAGCTGCTGAGTTGGATGCAAGAAGAAAAGAGATTCTGTCCGGGAAAGACCCCGACCGGCCGGCCATCGCGGTTTGCTCCGGCGCGGGGTGCGCGGGCCTGAGCAACGGTCGCGTGATCGCGGCATTTGAAAAAGAACTGGACGCGCAGGGACTGGCGGAAAAAGTGGAGCTCAGAGCCACCGGATGCCATGGTCTTTGCGAACTGGGGCCCAATGTGGTCATCTATCCGGAAGAGATCTATTATGTCCATGTAAAACCCGAAGACGCCGCCGAAATCGTGAAGGAGACCATTGCCGGCAAAAAGGTGGTCGATCGCCTGGTCTATACGGATCCGGAAAGCGGTGAGAAAGCGGTTCATCTGGACGAAATTCCGTTTTACAAATACCAGAATCGGAATCTGATCGGCAATAACACGCGGATCAATCCGTCCAGCATCGACGACTACATTGGGATCGGCGGATATGCGGCGCTTTCCAAAGCACTGTTTGAAATGCAACCCGAAGCGGTGCTGGACGAAGTCAAAAAGGCCAACCTGCGCGGGCGCGGCGGCGGCGGATTTCCCGCCGGACTGAAGTGGGAGACGACCCGAAATGCGCCGGACAAAGAAAAGTACGTGATTGTCAATGGCCATGAGGGAGAACCGGGTGCGTTCATGGACCGGGCCGTTTTCACGGGCAACCCGCATCTGGTGCTGGAGGGGCTGATTATCGGCGCCTGGGCCATCGGCGCCCATCGGGGATTCATCTATACCCGCCATGACTCGAAGCTGCTCAAAAAGAATATCGACCTGGCCCTGGAACAGGCCCGGCAGTGCGGGCTATTGGGTGAGAACATTCTCGGCTCCGGTTTTGACTTCGATGTGGACGTGCATTATGACGTGGGTATCTTCGTTTCCGGTGAATCCAGTGCCTTGATGCGCTCCATTGAAGGTCGCAATCCGGAACCGCGGCCCAAGTACATCCGTACATCGGTCAGCGGTATCTGGGACAAGCCCAGCAACCTGAACAACGTCGAGACCTGGGCCAACGTGCCGCAGATCATTGAAAAAGGCGCCGATTGGTACACCGGTACGGGAACCGAGCGTAGCAAGGGAACGAAAATGATTTCGCTTTCCGGTAACATCGTCAATTCCGGTGTGGTGGAAGTGCCTTTCGGCACCACGCTACGACAGATCGTTTTTGATATTGGCGGCGGCATCCCCGGCGGCAAGAAGCTCAAGGCGCTTCACTTTGGCGGTGCCATGGGCGGCTCCATTCCCGAAAGCCTCATCGATACGCCGCTTGATTTTGATGCCTTGAAAAAGGCGGGCGCGCCCATGGGTGCCGGCGCACTGATGGTCATGGACGAAGATACGGATATGGTGGAGATGGCCAGATTCTTTCTGACCTTTCTCACCAATGAATCCTGCGGTAAATGCGTGCCTTGCCGTGAGGGAATCCGGCAACTGCTCAAGATCCTGGCGGACCTGTGCGAAGGAAAAGGCAAAAAAGGCGATATCGAGACCATGGAGGAGATTGCCGACGTGATGAGCGCGGCGTCGTTGTGTTCGCTGGGCAAAACCGCCACTGATCCGCTTCGAGGGACCCTGAAATATTTCAGGGAGGAATACGAAGCGAACATTCAATAGCAAAACGGACTCGAAAGAGGGTAGATCGATGGGTGACATCACACTAGAAATCGACGGCAAAAGCGTCGAGGCAAAAAAGGGAACCACTGTATTGGAGGCTGCCCGCAACGCGAATATTTTCATTCCCACGCTTTGCCACAACGACATGCTAGAACCCTACGGCGGATGCCGGCTGTGCACGGTAGAGGTGGAAAGCCGTGGCAGGAAAAAACTGGTGGCAAGCTGTTTGTACCCCGTGGAACCGGACCTGATTGTCCGGACACGTACACAAGAGGTGGACAAGGTTCGAAAACTGATCTTGGAATTTTTGCTTGCCCATGCACCGGATTCCGTGCGCATGAATGAGTTGGCGGCCGAATACGGGGCGGACAAGGACCGGTTCGGAAAGGAAGCCTCGTTCTGCATCCTGTGCGGGTTGTGCGTGAGGTACTGTGCCGAGGTCAAAAAGCTAAACGTGATCGGATTCGTGGATCAGGGCGCCAAACGGGAGATCAACTTCATCCCGGAGCTGGCCGCTCAACATTGCTGGGACTGCAAGGAATGTTTCCCACTGTGTCCCACCTCATATTTGCAGGCCGCGTTCCATTTGACCCATACCATCGCGTTTCCGTCGCTTCCGCTGGAGAAAGCGTCGTAGCTTAAACACTTACAGGAGGTGCAGCATGGCGGTTATATTCTCGGCCCGAGAGATCGCCGCAGCGGCGGTTGAAAAAGAAAAGGCGCGTAGAGCGTTTTACCAGTCTGTGGCCGATTTGACCACGGACGAAAAACTCAAGGCGCTTTTTACATTCCTCAAAGAGGAAGAAGACAATCACGTCCATGAATTTGAAAAAATTCGTGACCATATTCCCGAAGATGGCGGCCATCCGGAAGAGTATGCCGAAGAGATGGAAGCCTACATGGATTCGGTCATTGACGACCAGCTCTATGCCGACATCGATTCCAAGGAATTCGTCCAGAAGGCCATTGGCCAGGGCAACGTGCTCGATATGGCCATCGGCTTTGAAAAAGATGCCATTTTATATTTTCGCGAGTTCATTCCTTTTTTGAATGACGCCGACCGTAAAATCGTCGAAGGTCTGATTGATGAGGAAAAGGGCCATATTCGCAAACTGGCCCAGATGAAAAAGCAGATGGCAGCATAGACCTTGATGCTGCAACATTGAGGTCGATTCTTTACTCATTCCGGTCTATGGAAATATCGCTATTCATGAAAGATGCACTGCCGGGTGGCGGCGGCTCCGGACGATGCGCCACACGAAGGCATAACAAACCAGAACCACTTTGCTGTGGCTTTGAAGAGGCCCTGCAGCTGGCCCTTAAGTCCATTCGCCCCCTTTCCGCCGAGAAGATCCCCCTGGTGGAAAGTGTGGGCCGGATGGCAGCAACCGATCTTTTTTCCCGGGTGGACTCGCCGGCCATGGATTCATCCCGCAAGGACGGTTATGCGGTCGCTTCCGTGGATATTGCCGGGGCCACAATAAGCTCCCCTGTCTCGCTTAAGATTTCAGGGACCCTGGCTGCCGGTGAAAAGAGCGACATCGTGCTTGACTCCGGTGCCACCGTCCGGGTGTTGACCGGCGCCCGGACGCCCACCGGTGCCGATGCGGTCGTGGCCGAGGAATATGTTGTCCGCAAGGGCGACACGGTTTTTTTCGATGCACCGATTCAGCCTGGTAAAAATGTGTTGTTTCGTGGCAGCGATGTCTCACTGGACCGCCGGCTTGTCGCCTCAGGGCAACCGATTACGCCGGTCGTTGCCGGCCTTTTGGCTGCGGGTGGACACAGCTCGGTTCCGGTGCGGAAAACACCCACGGTGGGTATTGTGGGGACCGGCGATGAAATCGTTGTGCCGGGCACACCATTAAAGGAAGGGCAACTGTACGCAAGCAATATCGTGACCTTGGCCGGTTGGTGCCGGAAGTTGGGCATAACTGCCCGAATGACTACTGTTCAGGACGACTATGACACTCTATACGGCACCCTGAAAGCATATTTGGATAAGACCGACGCCCTGATTACCAGCGGCGATGCCTGGACGGGAGACCGCGATTTTGTCGCCCGGGCTTTAGGCGCCCTCGGGTGGAAGAAAATATTTCACCGGATTCGCATGGGCCCCGGAAAGGCTGTGGGCTTCGGTATGCTGGGTCAAAAGCCTGTATTCATCCTTGCCGGCGGTCCTCCCTCCAACCTGATGGGGTTTGTCCAGATTGCACTGCCCGGTCTTCAGGCGCTTTGCGGTCATGCTCATCCAGGGCTGCCCACGATCACCGCCAGGCTAACCCGGGATATAAAAGACGGAAAAACAGACTGGACGGATATGTACTACGGAACTCTTGAAGCGGGAGATGGCCTGCCACTTTTTCACCCCATGAAGAAGCGCAGCCGCCTTTCCGCTATCGGCCAAGCAACGGCCGTGGCCTGTATACCTGAGGGAAAGGAAGCACTTCCGGCCGGTTCAGTGGTCGTTGTGCAGAGAATTCCATAGTGTCTATCCAGAAA
>Ga0272444_10004371_pt1 | contig 12496 bp, 12 predicted proteins | sample SSMForm13_FD_201033 | JGI IMG/M metagenome (GOLD analysis project Ga0272444, IMG submission 201033) | Marine sediment archaeal communities from Little Sippewissett salt marsh, Falmouth, MA, United States - SSM-Form-13 | ecosystem: Environmental > Aquatic > Marine > Wetlands > Sediment ...
GCTCTTGGTTCATCCAGGTGATCATCTCCTCCAAAAAGGAGCGGCAAAGATGGTCCAGCTCGTCGTCGCGCAGCAGCACCGCCTGGGCCTTGGTCACGTCCTCTTCCACAAAGGCGTCCAGGCAGTCCTTGCTCATCTCTCGGGCAATGGTGGACATGGCCATGATGGTCTGGGGGGTGGCCCCCGGGTTCAGTTCGGCCAGGACCATGGCCCGCTGGGCGATGTTCACCGCCTGGTCGCCCATGCGCTCCAGAAAGCTGGTTATCTTGGTCACCGCCGAGAGGAACCTCAGGTCCACGGCCACCGGCTGCTGGGTGGCCAGCAGGGTGATGCAGCGCTCCTCGAGCTCGTTTTGCATCAAATCGATGCGCCGGTCCCCCGAGATGACGGTCTTGGCCAGCTCCACGTCGCGGGTGTCCAGGGCCTGGGTGGCGGTGTACACCGCCTGCTCGGTCCGTCCAGCCATCTTCAAGAGGTCTTCCTTGACCTCCTGCATGCGGCGGTGAAAATGGGTCAAGCCTTCCATGTTGTTCCTAATTACCCCCTGAGGCTGTTCTAGCCGAAGCGGCCGGTGATGTAGTCCTCGGTTTGTTCCTTGTTGGGGCGGGTGAAGATGCCCTCGGTGTCGCCCATCTCCACCAGCTTGCCCATGTAAAAAAAGGCGGTCTCATCACTCACCCGGGCGGCCTGCTGCATGTTGTGGGTGACGATTATCACAGTATAACGGAGCTTTAGCTCTTTTACCAGTTCTTCGATGCGTCCAGTGGCGATTGGGTCCAGGGCGCTGGTGGGCTCGTCCATGAGCAGCACCTCCGGCTCCATGGCGATGGCCCGGGCGATGCACAGGCGCTGCTGTTGTCCGCCGGAGAGCCCCAGGGCCGACTGGTGCAGGATGTCCTTGACCTCGTCCCAGATGGCCGAGGCCTTGAGCGAGCGCTCCACCAAAGAGTCCAGCCTCTTGTGATCCTTGACCCCGTGCAGACGTGGGCCATAGGCCACGTTGTTGTAAATGGTCTTGGGAAAGGGGTTGGGCTTTTGAAAGACCATGCCCACCCGGCGGCGCACGTCCACCGGGTCCACGCCCTGGCCGTAGAGGTCCACCCCTTCCATGACCACGCTGCCCTCCACCCGGGTGCCGGGGATCAGGTCGTTCATGCGGTTCAAGAGGCGCAAAAAGGTGGACTTACCGCAGCCCGAGGGACCGATCAGGGCGGTCACCTGGTTGCGCTTGACGTTCATCTCAATGTTGGTCAGGGCCTTGAAGTCGCCGTAATAGAAGTCCAGGCCCGAGACCTCGATAATGGGGCTCTCCGTGCCTGCGGCGGCCTGGGCCGCGGCGCTGGCCGGGGCGGTGGCGCTTACCATTTTTTGGTCTTTCTCATTTTGGTGCGGATGATGATGGCCACCATGCTCAGCCCAAGCACCAGGCTGATTAGCACCAGCACGGTGCCGTATTGCAATGGCCGGGTGGCCTCTATGTGAGTGCCGGCGGTGGCCAGGACGTAGATGTGATAGGGCAGGGCCATCACCTCGTCCAGGGGCGAGCGGGGCAGCCCGATGGTGTAGAAGGTGGCCGCGGTGAACATGATGGGCGCGGTCTCGCCGGCGGCGCGGCCGATGCCCAGGATGGAGCCGGTGAGGATGCCGGGCAGGGCGGCGGGCAAGACCACCTTGCGGATGGTCTGCCAGCGGGTGGCCCCCAGGCCCAGGGAGGCCTCGCGGAAGGTGTCGGGCACCTGCCTCAGGGCCTCCTCGGCCGCGCCGATGACCGTGGGCAGGATTAACAGGCCCAGGGTCAGGGAGCCGGCGGCGATGGAGATGCCCAGCTTGAAGTAGCCCACGAACAGGGCCAGGCCGAACAGGCCGAAGACCACGCTGGGCACCCCGGCCAGGTTCTGGATGCCCAGGCGCACCACCTGCAGCACCTTGCCCTCGCTGGCGTACTCGCTCAGGTAAATGGCCGCGGCCACGCCCAGGGGCAGGGCCACCAGGATGGCCCCCACGGTCAGGTAGATGGTGCCCATGATGGCCGGGAAGATGCCGCCCTCGGTCATGGAGTTCTTGGGCGGCTCGGTGAGGAACTCCCAGCTCAGGGCCCCGGCCCCGTGGATGAGCACATAGAGCAGTATGCCGCCCAGGGCGCCCATGACGATGAGCATGAGCACCCGGAACAGGGCGAAGACCAGGTTTTGGCGCAAGCGGCGCGCGGCCAGGGAGGTGGTGCTCATAAGGTGGCCGCTCCCCTCTGCTGGAAGCGGTGGGAGATGTAAGCGGCCACCAGGTTGAAGCCCAGAGTCAACAGGAACAGCACGATGCCGATGGCGAACAGTGCGTGGTAGTGCTCCGAGCCAAAGGGCGTCTCGCCCATCTCGGCGGCGATGGTGGCGGGCAGGGGGCGCACCGAGTCAAAAATGGAGCCGGGTATCTGGGCCGCGCCGCCGGCCACCATGAGCACCACCATGGTCTCGCCCATGGCCCGGCTCATGCCCAGGATCACCGCGGTGCCGATGCCCGACATGGCGCCCGGCACCATGATGCGGGTCAGGGTCTCCAGCCGGGTGGCCCCCAGGGCCAGGGAGGCCTCCTGCAGATCCCGGGGCACCGCGTGCAGGGCGTCCTCGGAGATGGAGGCGATGGTGGGGATGGCCATGATGGCCAGCATGATCGAGGCGTTGAACACGTTGAGCCCGGTGGGGATGTCCCACCACTCCTGCATCAGGGGGGCCAGCACCACCATGCCCACGAAGCCCAGCACCACCGAGGGCAGCCCGGCCAAGAGCTCCACCGCGGGCTTGAGTATCTCCCGGGCCCGGTTGCCGGCCACCTCGCCCAGATACAAGGCCGCGCCCACGCCCAGGGGCACGGCGATGAACGAGGACAGGGCGGTGACCGCCACCGAACCGGCGATCAGGGGCAGGATGCCGAAGTCGGGCGGGTCATAGGTGGGGTACCAGAACTCGCCGAACAGGAAGTCGCTTACGCTGGCGTCAAAAAAGAGCCCCAGCCCCTCTTTGAACAAAAACAGCACAATCAGGGCCATCACGATGACCGAGAAGAACCCGGCCAATATGAACAAGCGCCTGATCCACACCTCCCGCTGGGTGCTGGTCATGCCGCGGCGGCCGCTCACGGCCTCGGCGAGGCTGTCTGCCTTGTCGACGCGCAGGGCCTGGGCTTGGGGAAATTGCATCATTTCAAAAAGCTCACCTACTTAGGTAGTACTTGTTGCCCTAAAGTTAGTGCCGCGATATTTCTGGCAGGTGACCGGAAGGTTACAACTTGGTGACAAAAAACGGCCCAGGGCTGGGCGCCCTGGGCCGCTGATGGCCCCTCCGCTTCCCCTGGCGGGGAAGTGGAAGCTATGTCAATTGGTTAGAACTTGAAGATGGTGTTGACAAAGAAGGTCTGGGAGGCATTGGTGGCTCCGGGGATGCTCTCGTCCTCGGGCTCGGTGTTGTAATAGGTCAGCACCAGCTTGCCATAGCGCCACATCTTGTACTGGGCCTCCACCTGCCAGCCCTTGCGGTTGACATAGGACGAGTCGCTGTCGGCGATAAAGCCCGGGGTGGCGTTGGCCTCCACGTTCTTGTAGATCACCTGGAACTTGAACTTGTCATAGGTGACAAAGGCGGCTCCGCCGTAGCCGGTGTCCTTGTCCTGATAGGGGCCGTCGGCGTCCTCGTTCTTCACGTAGTGGCCCCACATGCCCACCGCGCCCTTCTTGGCGAACTTGAAGGCGCCCTTGGCGTAGACATCCACCACCCCGTAGTTGGTGGTGCGGGTGCCCCCGCCCTCGGTCCAGGTGGGGGTGCCGTGCAGGTTGTCCGGCAGCTTGCCCACGTCGCCCAGGTCGCCCCAGGAGGTGTAGCCGGCCGCGCCGGTGAAGTCAAAGGACCCGAAGCGGGCCTTGGCGCCGGCTTGCAGGGCCGGGGCCAGCACGTTGTCGCCGAACTCGCCGTCCTGCTCCACGGTCATGTAGGCGGCGGTGACAAAGGGCCGGATGGTGCCGGCCTTGTTAAAGGTGAAGTTCAAAAAGGCTCCCTCGGGCACCACGTCGCTGTCCCAGACGATCTTGGAGGTGACAAAGGGGTTGGGCACCTTGCCGAAGCTGAAGGTGGCCGCCCTCTGGGGCACGTAGCTGGGGGTGTAGCGCACATAGGCCTGGTCCACGCCCCACTTCTGGATCTCCCCGAAGTAGTTGCCCATGGTCTGGTTGGTGCTGGTGGGGTCGGTGTCGCTGCCCGTGGCCATGCGCAGGCCCACCTCCACGTCCTGGTGGATCTGGCTGCGCACCCCGAAACGCAGGCGCAACCGGAAGCGGTCCTTGCCGTCCTTGGCCTTGCCGTTCAGGTCGTCATAGCTGGTGTGCTCGTAGCGGAAGCGCACGTCGCCGAAAAAGGTCATGCGCTCCACCCAGGAGGGCAGCTTGCCCTTGGCCGCCACCTCCACCGCCTGTTGCTGCTGGGTGCTCTGCACCTGCTTGAGCTGGCCCTTCATCTGCTGGAGTTGCAGCTCCATGGCCTTGATCTTGGCTTCCAGCTCAGCCGGGGTGGCCGCCGCCGTAGCCAAGGGCGCGGCACACAGGCTCAGGCCCAGAATCAGGGCCATGCCGGTAAGCAGTCTCCTCATTGCGATTTCTCCTTTACTGTCTATATCTACAGGTTTAGCGCAGCGCGCTCCTGCGTGGCAAGAATTCCGTCACTTGATCGTAAAGAAATAGTGACAAACTTCACAAGCCTTGAATCCAGGATGCCGCAAAGCGCAACACAGGTCAAGAAAAAGCAGCCGGCGCGGAGGTGGGAAATAGAGAAGGCCCGGGGCTGGGAGCCCCGGGCCCGGGTCCGAGGGCAACCGCGGCCAGGTAGGATGGAGCCGCGGCTGCAGGTGGGGGCTTAGAACTTTAACACGAAGTCGCAGAAGAAGGTCTGCGAGCTGTTCTTGGCGCCGGGGATGGAGTCCTCGATGGGCTCGGTGTTGTAGTAGCTCAGCTTGACCTTGCCGTACTTCCACATCTTGTAGGAAGCGCCCAGCACCCAACCCTTGCGGTTGACGAAGCCGGAGTCGCTGTCGGCGATGAAGCCCGGAGTCGCGTTGGCCTCGATGTTCTTGTACCAAGCGCCAAAGCCGAACTTTTGGTACTTCACGCCGGCGCCCGCGGCCCAGCCGGTGTCCTGGTCCTGCCAGGGTCCGTCGGCTCCCTGGTTGGTCAGGTAGTGACCCCAGGCGTAGATGGAGCCCTTTTTGGTGAACTTGAAGCTACCCTTGGCGTAGATGTCCCACACGTCGAAGTTGGACATGCGGGTGCCGCCGCCTTCGGTCCAGGTGGGGTTGCCGTGAATGTTGTCCGGCAGGTTGCCCACGTCGCCGAGATCGCCCCAGGAGGTGTAGCTGGTGGCGGCCTTGATCTTGAAGGCGCCGACCTTGCCCTTGACACCGATCTGGGCCGCCGGGGCCAGGACGTTGTCGCTGAACTCGCCGGACTGCTCCACGGTCATGTAAGCGCCCAGGATGTAGGGCTGCCAGGCGCCGCCCTTGTTAAAGGTGAACTGGGCGAAACCACCCTCGGGCACCACGTCGCCGTCCCAGATGGCCTTGGAGGTCGTGAAGGGCTGGGGCACCTTGCCGAACTCGAACATGAAGCCCTTGGTGGGCACGAAGCTCGGGGTCCATTTCACATAGGCCCGGTCCACGCCCCAGCTCTGGATCTCGCCAAAGTAGTTGCCCATGGTCGAGTTGGTGCTGGTGGGATCGTCGTCGCTGCCCGTGGCCATGCGGAAGCCCAGCTCCACGTCCTCGTGGATCTGGCTGCGCACGCCAAAGCGCAGGCGGATGCGGAAGCGGTCCTTGCCCGACTTGGCCTTGCCGTTGAAGTCGTCGTAGCTGGTGTGCTCATAGCGGAAACGGGTGTCGCCGTAGAAGGTAATGCGCTCGGCCCAGGAGGGCAGCTTGCCCTTGGCGGCCACTTCCACCGCCTGCTGCTGCTGGGTGTTATGCACCTGCTGCAGCTGGCTTTTCATTTGTTGCAGAGTCTGCTCCATGGCCTTGATCTTGGCCTCTAGCTCCGCCTGGGTGGCGGCCGTCGCCGGGGAGGCCATCCAGGTGGTCGTGACCAAGGCCGCCGCCAGGGCTATCGCTCCCAGCGCTTTGCCAACTCCTCTCATTTAGCTTCTCCTTTCACACCTTGTTGATACTTCTGCCGCGGGCCGCCACAGCCCGGGGCTGGTTTTCAAACAGCCTCCGGCCCCGTACGGACCGGAGGCCTTTATGACCGGGAAAAGGCGAACCAAGTTACTTGACCGGGACGAAGCCCTCGTCCTCGGCGATCTTCTGACCCTCGGGGCCCATCACAAAGGCGATGAACTTCTTGACCGCGGGCTTGGGGCTGGAATCGGTGAACATGTACAGGCCGCGGGCGATGGGGTAGCTCTTGTCCATGGCGGTCTTGGCGCTGGCCTTGACGCCGCCCACGGTCAGGCCCTTGAGCTTGGGATTCAGGTAGCCGATGCCCACGTAGCCGATGGCGTACTTGTTGCCGGCCACCGCCTGGGCCACCGCGCCGTTACTAGCCTGCAGCTGGGCGTCGGGGCGAACCCGGACCTTCTTGCCCAGGACCCGCTTGTTCCACACCTCAAAGGTGCCCGAGGAGCTGTCGCGGCTGACCACCACGATGACCTTGTCGTTGCCGCCGACGGCCTTCCAGTTCTTGATTTTGCCGGCGTAGATGTCCTTGAGCTGGGCCAGGGAAAGGTCGCTGACCGGGTTGACCGGGTTGACCACCGGCACGATGCAGTCCAGGGCCACCACGTTTTTCTTCGGGGTGACGCCCTTTTTCTTGGCCAGGGCGATCTCTTTCTTCTTCATGTCGCGGCTGGCGTCGCCGATGTCGGCGGTGCTGTCGATCACCGACTTGATGCCGTCGCCGCTGCCGGTGCCGGCCACGCTGATGCGCACGCCGGGGTTCTTGCCCATGTAGACCTCGGCCGCCTTCTGGGCGATGGGCAGGACGGTGGTGGAGCCGGTGATGGTGATGCTTTCCTCGGCCAGAGCCGGACCGGCGCCCAGAACCATGGTCATGGCCAGGGCCAGGCCGCCACATACTAAGGCCAACTTGCCAAACTTCATTGCCTTTACCTCCATAAACGGATTGATATGCCGCAAACGCGCAAGTGCACGGTGCTTCTCGCATTGTCTTGCCCTGGATGTTATGAGAGGTTTGTTACACCGTGGTGACGCGCCCAAGACGATTTGCCGACAAGCAGGCGGGCGGCGGGAGTATGGCCCACGGGCCAAGGCGCGACACCCTGGCGCGTTTTGGGCGAGGCCGCCTCCGGCATGGCCAAGGGACGCCGCCTCCCTTGACAAGCGCCGCCCCCTCTGGACAAATTGGAGCCAGACCCGGCCTCCGCCAGAGGGGCCCGAGAGGCTATACTGTCAACAGCAAGGAAGCATAAGACGTGGAACGAACCCTGATACTGATCAAACCCGACGCCATTGCCCGCGGCCTGGCCGGCACGGTGCTGGGCCGCTTCGAGGCCAAGGGCCTGAAGATCGCCGGCATGAAGATGATTCAGCTGGACGAGGCCCTGCTCAAAGAGCACTACAGCCACCTAGCGGACAAGCCCTTTTTTCCCACCATCTGCGAGTTCATGAGCCGCACCCCGGTGCTCGCCCTGTGCCTGGAGGGCCTGGAGGCGGTGCAGGTGTGCCGCAACCTCTGCGGGGTCACCAACTCGCGCAACGCCGCGCCGGGCACCATCCGGGGAGACCTGGGCATGAGCATGCAGGCCAACCTGGTGCACGCCTCGGACTCGGTGGAGACCGCGGCGGCCGAGGTGGCCCGTTTCTTCTCCGAGGATGAGCTGTTCGCCTATGAGCAGCCCCTGATCAAATACCTCTACGCCTCAGACGAGCGCTAATCATCGCGGAAAGGCCCATGGCCCCGGATCAACCCCCCAGCAGGCTAAACGAGGAGCAGGTCATACGCCTGATCGCCTCCCTGGCCGGCGAAGGGGGGCGGGACCTGGCCGTGGGCATCGGCGACGACGCGGCGGTGCTGGGCGGGACGGCTGGCGGCCTGGTGGTCACCACCGATCTGCTGGTGGATGGCTCCCACTTTGACCTGGGCTTCATGGAACCACAGGCGGTGGGCTGGCGGGCCATGGCCGCCAACCTCAGCGACCTGGCCGGCATGGGGGCCCTGCCCGCCTGGGGCTTTTTGTCCCTGGGCCTGCCCGGGGCTCCGGAGCCGGAGTTCGTGCAGGCGTTGGTGGGGGCCATGGTGGCCCTGGGCCGGGAGCACGGTCTGGCCCTGGCCGGGGGCGACACGGTGCGCGCCCCCCAGGTGATCCTCAACCTGTGCCTCATCGGCCGCATGGGCAAGGCCGCCCCCCTGCTGCGCTCCGGCGGCCGCCTGGGCGACGCGGTGTGCGTCACCGGCGGGCTGGGGGGCAGCGCGGCCGGCCTGGCCTGGCTGAAGGCCGGACGCGACCCAAGACAGGAGGGGGCCGACGCGGCGGTGGAGGCCTTTTTGCGCCCCAGCCCCCGGGTGGCCGCCGGGCGGGCCCTGGCCGTGTCGGGCCGGGTGCGCGCCATGATGGACCTGAGCGACGGCCTGGCCAGCGACCTGGCCCGCCTGGCCCGGGCCAGCGGCCTGGGGGCCCGGGTGGAGGCCGCGTCGATGCCCCTGCACCCAGGGGCCGGGGCCGTGGCCGCCGGGCTGGAGGGCGACGCCCTGGCCTGGGCCCTGAGCGGGGGCGAGGACTTTGAGCTGCTGTTCACCTGCGATCCCGGCGAGGTGGGGCTGCTGGCCGAGCTGGTGGCCGAGGCGGACGGCGGCCTGGGGGTGACCCAGGTGGGACGCCTGGTTAAGGGGCCGGGGGTGCTATTGAGCTCCCAGGGCGGCGAGCAAGACATAACCATGGGGGGATGGGACCATTTCCGGGAGGACGCTACTTGAGAATACTGCTGGTCTGCATTCTGACCGGGGCCTTGCTGGCGGGCCCGCTACCGGGGGCGACGGCCTGGTCCGCGTCAAAGTCAGCCGGCGCTCCCTATCATCACGTCATTCCCGAGCTTCCCTCCAAGCTGAGCATCTGCGGCCAGCCGGTCCCCCTGGGCCGGCCGATGGTGCGCGACTATCTGGACCGGGAGCTGGTCATCGCGGTGCACGACCCGGCCCAGACCATCATGTGGCTCAAGCGGGCGGGCCGCTACTTTCCCTACATCGAAAAGCGGCTCAAGGCCGCGCGCCTGCCCGACGACCTCAAGTACGTGGCCGTGGCCGAGAGCGCGTTGATCCACTACATCCGCTCGCCGGCCGGGGCGGTGGGCTTTTGGCAGTTCATCCCGGCCACCGGCCGCCGCTACGGGCTGCGCATCAACCGCTGGTTCGACGACCGCCGCAACCTGCGCCTGGCCACCACCGCGGCCCTGGCCTATCTCAAGGACCTGCGTGGGCAGCTGGGCTCCTGGCCCCTGTCCCTGGCCGCATACAACTGCGGGGAGAGCAGGGTGAAAAAGGAGATGGCCGAGCAGGGCACCCGCGACTACTTTGACCTGGCCCTGCCCATGGAGACCCAGCGCTACGTGTACCGCATCCTGGCGGCCAAGCTGGTCATCACCAGCCCGGAGCGCTACGGCTACGCCCTGCCCAGTGCTGCCTACTGGAAGCCCATCCCCAGCCAGAGCGTCACCCTGCGGCTCAAGCGGCCCCAGCACCTGACCGTGGTGGCCCGGGCCGCGGGCATCAGCTATCGCCAGCTCAAGGAGCTCAACCCGGAGCTGAGGCGGCGCTATCTGCCCCGGGGCAGGGTCGCCATCCAGGTGCCGCCGGGCAAGGCCGCCGGGCTGGCCGCACGTCTGGGCCGGGCCGGACCGCCGCCCAAGGGGGCCTCGCCGGATAAATACGTGGTCAAGCGGGGCGACAACCTGTCGAGCATTGCCCGCCGCCACGGGGTGAGCCTGAGCGATCTGCGGGAGGTCAACGACCTGGATGACAACCTGATCCAGCCGGGCCAACGCCTGAAGATTCCGGAAAAATAGAGACAGTACCCAACAAAATTAGCGGCAAGGGCATTTGACCCTTGCCGCCGCAATCTTTCCCCCCACCGGGCCGCGAATCGTGACGACCCTTTCCCGATGGGGCAGGCAGGGACGCGTTGCGTCCCGAGGTTACGCCGCCGCGCTGGCGGGAAGCGGAGGCAGGCGAGTTCCAAATTTTGAACAAATTCACCATAAACTATGCGGGATTTTATGTCAAGAAATGAGACGCGGTATCAACTGATCCAGGCTGGTGATGAAGCCGGCCACCCCTGGAATGTCGGGAAATCCGTCGTGTCCCCGGGGGGCCATGACCCAGGTGCTCAGCCCGGCCCGGGTGGAGGCCAGGGCCCCCATGGGCGCGTCCTCCACGGCAAGGGCCTGGCCGGCGGTCAGGCCGCTCATCTCCAGGGCCAACAGATAGGGCTCGGGATCGGGCTTGCCCTGGGTGATGTCCTCCACCGAGACCACCGCCCGCACCAGGCCGTCCAGCCCCTGGTGGATCAAAAAGCCCTCGGCCACCGAGCGCAGGGTGGAGGTGACCACCGCGGTGTAGACTCCCTGCTCCTGGGCGGCCTTGAGCAGGCGCCGGCCGCCGGGCATGACCAATGCCTGCTCCGTGTAGGTCTGGTCCACATAGCGATAGTAGCGCTCCACCAGCTCCTCCACCGAAGGCTCCAGCCCGTGGTGCTCCTTGAGCGCGCCCATGATGTCATAGGGGCTGCGCCCGGCCCAGCGGTGGACGCCGCCGCCCATGCGCTCCACTCCCAGCTCGCCCAAAAAGCGGTCCGTGGCCGCGGTCATCACCTTCATGCTATCGGCCAGGGTGCCGTCCAGGTCCAGAAACAGGCCCTTGGGGGTGTTTTCCCGCAAATTCAGCTCCTTTGCCCTTGCTTGGGGGTGGCGTGCTAACTGCCTCGCATGTATATCTTAATCCTTAATGTACCGTTTCAGCCCCTTCATGGCCAATCTTCACTCAAACGGCATGCCCCCTTCCTTGACTTTGCTTGCTGCCAAAGTTAAGATGACCCCAATATAATGGGTTAGGTGTCTAATGACTAACTATATCTTGGTATTTTTGGCCGTGTTCAGCCCCACCCTGGCCCTGGCCGCGCCCATGGGACCAGGGGGCACCGACGTGTGGGACATGGTCTGGTCCGCCGGCCTGGTTGTACAGGGCGTTCTGCTGATTTTGGTGGTTTTCTCGGTGGTTAGCTGGGGACTCATCCTGTCCAAGCTCAAGGGCCTGCGCGACGCCCGCAAGCAGAACCAGGAGTTCGAGGCCTTGTTTTGGAACGCGGGCAGCCTGTCGGCCGCCCAGGGCCAAACCCGCCACCTGAGCGCCAGCCCCCTGGCCGGGCTGTTCGAGGTGGCCTACAGCGAGCTGGGCAAGGTCATGCGCCTCAGGCAGGGCGAGCCCGGCCTGCCCACCGGGGTCATGCCCAACCTCAAGCGGGCCCTGGACCGGGCCCAGGCGGCCGAGAGCACCCGTTTGGGCCGGGCGGTGACCTTTTTGGCCACCACGGCCAACACCGCGCCCTTCATCGGCCTGTTCGGCACGGTGTGGGGCATCATGGACGCCTTCCGCTCCATCGGGGCCACCGGCGCGGCCAACCTGGCCACCGTGGCCCCGGGCATTGCCGAGGCCCTGGTGGCCACGGCCACCGGCCTGTTCGCGGCCATCCCGGCGGTGGTGTTTTACAACCACTTCAACCGCAAGCTGGTGGTGCTGGAGTCGGAGATGGAGTCGTTCAGCCAGGACTTTTTAAACCTGGTGGAGCGCGACCTCATGCGCCGGCGGGGGCCGGCGGTGGAGGCGGTGCGCCCGGCCGAGCTGCAAGGAGGCCAAGTCTAGGACCATGGCCGGCGTGGGCAACAAGGGCCGCTTCATGGGCGAGATCAACGTGGTGCCCCTGGTGGACGTGGTCCTGGTGCTTCTGATCATCTTCATGGTGGCCGCGCCCATGATGGTGCAGGGCCTGGACGTCAAGCTGCCGGCCACCGACTCCGGGGCGCTCAAGACCTCGGAGGAGCTGTTGGTGCTCACCGTCACCCGCCAGGGCAAGGTGTTTTTGGACGAGTTCGAGGTGGGGGTGGACGGCCTGGCCGCCAAGCTGACCAACATCCGGGCCCGCAAGCCGGGCACCCGGGTCTACCTGCGGGCGGACAAGGACGTGGCCTACGGGGTGGTGGTGCAGGTCTTGACCGAGGCCAAGAAGGCCGGAGTGGACAACCTGGGCATGGTCACCGAACCCGAGCGGGTGAGCCCGCCGGCCAAGAAGAAGAAATCTTGAGCGCCGCGGCCCTCGGACGCTGGGGCGCCCCGGGCGGCGGCCAAGTGGCGTGGGCCATTGCCGTCAGCCTGGGCCTGCACCTGCTACTGGTGGGGGCCCTGGCCTTTTGGCCCGGCTGGCGGGTCACCAGGCCCAAGAGCTTCGCGCCGGTGTACAACGTGGCC
>Ga0272444_10004372_pt1 | contig 12496 bp, 8 predicted proteins | sample SSMForm13_FD_201033 | JGI IMG/M metagenome (GOLD analysis project Ga0272444, IMG submission 201033) | Marine sediment archaeal communities from Little Sippewissett salt marsh, Falmouth, MA, United States - SSM-Form-13 | ecosystem: Environmental > Aquatic > Marine > Wetlands > Sediment ...
ATGATCACCAGCGGCTGGCCGACACGGTGGCCGCCCATATTCTTCAAAAGATGGATGTTAAGCAGGAAATCCTGACTATCTCTTCGACAAGGGAACAGCTGGAAAGAATTTCGTCGGTCTTACGGTCGGAGATAGAGATCCTTAAAATCGAGCAGAAGATTGATGGAACGGTGCGCGATGCCCTGTCGCGCGATCAAAAAGAGTTCTATCTCCAGAAACAGCTCAAGGCCATCAAGGAGGAACTGGGACAAGCCGATGATTCGGCTAACGAGGTGGATGATCTCTGGGAGGCGCTGGCGGATTTGAAAGCGTCCGATGAGGTCAAAGAAAAAGCCGAGGAGGAGATCAAACGGCTGGCCCGGATGCATCCTTATTCCGCCGAATCTGCCGTCGTCCGCGGCTATGTCGAATGGCTTCTGGCCCTGCCCTGGGAAGAAGCAACCGAGGATCGGCAGGACTTCGGCGAGGTGCGCTCGATTCTCGACGGTGATCATTATGGCCTGGAAAAACCGAAAAAAAGAATTCTGGAACATCTGGCGGTGATGAAATTGGCCGGCAAGGTAAAGGGACCGATTTTGTGCCTGGTGGGACCGCCCGGGGTGGGGAAAACCTCGATCGGTCAGTCGATCGGCCGGGCCTTAAACAGGAAGTTCGTGCGCATGTCGCTCGGCGGTATCCATGATGAGGCCGAAATCCGCGGCCATCGCCGAACCTATATCGGCGCTTTGCCGGGGCGAATCATTCAATCCTTGAAAAAGGCCGGTTCGGCCAATCCTGTCTTTCTGCTCGATGAGGTCGATAAAATCGGCAAGGACTTTCGAGGTGATCCGGCCGCAGCCCTTCTGGAAGTTCTCGATCCGGAACAAAACTCGGCCTTTTCCGACAATTATCTGGAAGTCGATTTCGATCTTTCCAGAGTTTTGTTCTTGACGACAGCCAATTCATTTGCCGGAATACCGCCGGCTCTTCTGGATCGGATGGAAATAATCCGCCTGCCCGGTTATCTGGAGCATGAAAAGGTAAAGATTATTCGTGGTTACCTTCTGCCCAAACTGATCAATGAAATGGGAATGGGAAATATTGTCTTTAATTTCACCGATTCGGCTCTTTATGAGATTATCAGGTCGCATACTCGGGAATCGGGCGTTCGCGAGGCAGAGCGCCAACTGGCCTCAATAATGAGGCAGACGGCTCGGAAGATCGCCGAGGGATCGAGGAAGCGTAAATTCCGGATCGGCCCCAAGGCTGTCGCCGAAATGCTGGGGGCGCCCAAATATCTGGCGACCGATATAAAAACAAAACCGACCCCGGGTTACGCGGTCGGCCTGGCCTGGACCCGGTACGGCGGCGAAATTATCCCCGTCGAGGTCAGTCTGATGAAGGGTACCGGCAAGCTGACTCTTACCGGTAAACTGGGCAGCGTCATGCAGGAGTCGGCCTCGGCCGGACTTTCGTATATCAGATCGCGAGCCGCCGATTTTAAGCTTGATCCCGACTTTTATGAAGAAAGGGAAGTGCATATCCATGTCCCTGAGGGAGCCGTTCCCAAAGACGGCCCTTCGGCGGGAATTACTATTCTGATAGCTTTGCTGTCGGCGCTGACCGGCAAAGTGGTGGACAAAAATCTGGCTTTCACCGGGGAGATAACATTGACCGGCGATCTGGTCGCGATTGGAGGACTCAACGAAAAACTTCTGGCGGCGAAGCGCTCCGGTTTGAAGAACGTCGTTATTCCCTACAAGAATAAAAAGGATATCCCGGAATTGCCGAAAGAACTGCGCGATGGCCTGAATCTCATTCCGGTCCGACAGGCTGATGAGGCCATAAAGATCGCTTTTAACGGAAAGCCGATGGCTGTCCGGACCACTCGCTCCGATTCCAAAAAGGCCCGCAAAAAATAAAATATTCTGGTTATCGGCCCAAAAAGGTCTTATACTGTCGTGGTTTCTTACCGGGGCGGAGGAAATGCTTATGATAAAAAGCGCCGATTTTGTCTGTTCCTGTTCATCGGTATCCGATTTACCTCGCGATGAACGGCCGCAGATCGCTTTCGCCGGCCGTTCCAATGTCGGCAAATCTTCGCTTTTAAACAAACTGGTCGGCCGCAAACGCCTGGCAAAAACATCGAAAACGCCCGGACGCACCCGCCTGCTGAATTTTTTTCTGATTGACAGAAATTATTATTTTGTCGATCTGCCGGGCTACGGCTACGCCCGGGCCTCTCATCGGCAAAAAGAAGAATGGGCCCGGCTGGTCGATGATTATCTTCATAAATGTCGGAATCTTATCGGGCTGGTGTTCCTGATCGACTGCCGCCGGGAGGTCGGCCAGGCGGACCTGATGATGTATCAGTGGCTGCAGTCTCGGAATATAAGCTATGTTGTTGTTTTAACCAAAGCCGATAAGCTCAACCGAAATAAATTAGTCCAAAAAGCAGAGGAAATCAGTGAAATTCTCAAGAGTGTTCCGATTCTATTTTCAGCTCGATCCGGAATCGGTAAAAAGGAGTTGGCCGCATGGATTCAAACAATAATGGAAAATCAACCAGGTTTTTCCGGGTAATCAATATATGAAAAAAAATACTATAATTGTCGGGTGTCAGTGGGGTGACGAGGGCAAAGGAAAGATTGTCGATCTGCTGGCCGAAAAGGCCGACGTCGTTGCCCGATTTCAGGGGGGTGCCAACGCCGGGCACACGGTTATTGTCGACGGTGAGCAGTATATTCTTCACTTGATTCCCTCGGGCATTCTCCACTCCGGAAAGCAATGCTATATTGGCAACGGCGTTGTCATCGACCCGGCCGGCTTGGTCGAGGAACTTGATATGCTGGCCTCACGCGGAATCGATGCCTCGGGCCGCCTGTTTGTATCATCGGCGGCCAATCTGGTTATGCCTTATCATAAGTTTATCGATGGTGCTCAGGAGAAACGTCGCGGCCGTGACGGCCTCGGGACGACTCTTCGGGGAATCGGCCCGGCCTATCGGGATAAAGTCTCCCGAAACGGCATTCGCCTTTGTGATCTGTTCGCACCCGACCGCCTGCGGCTCAAATTGACCGATCGGATCGACCAGTTATTCGCAAACGAGCCGGCCGATATTCGCGAGAAGTTCAGCGTTGATCGGATGATGTCCACTCTGGCTGAAATTAATGAACGGTTGCAGCCGCTGACAGCCGACGTTTCGCTGGCGCTCTGGAAACATCAAAGAGCCGGGCGGAGCATTCTCTTTGAGGGAGCTCAGGGAGCTCTGCTGGATGTTGATCTGGGAACCTACCCCTTTACGACATCATCGAATACGACCGTGGGCGGAGCCTTAACCGGACTGGGTATCGGCCCCGGCATGATCGAGAGCGTTATCGGAGTGGTCAAAGCATATACGACCAGAGTCGGGGCGGGACCGTTCCCGACCGAGCTGGATAACGAGCTGGGCGAGAACCTCCGGCAAAAGGGAGGTGAATTCGGAGCCTCGACCGGTCGCCCGCGACGCACCGGCTGGCTTGATCTGGTTATTCTTCGGCACGCCTGCCGAATCAATGGAATCGAAAAACTGGCCATAACCAAGCTCGACGTGCTCGATGGTCTCGACAAGATTCTGGTTTGTACGGCTTACCGGCTAAATGGACAGGAACTGACTGATGTCCCGCTCGATATCTGCGACATGGAGCGGGTTAATCCCGTCTACCGGGAATTCGCCGGCTGGTCGGGTTCGGTCGGCAGCCTGACTGATTATGACCGATTGCCGCCCGAAGCCAGAACATATCTTGATTTCATCGCCGGTGAACTGGGCGCAGAGATCAATATTATATCTACCGGCCCGGGACGGAATGAAACAATTGCGGTCTCGGCGCTGGACTGAGATTCGACCAGGGAAGCAGGAAGGGAGGATAGCGCTATTGTCAATAATTCGCGTTATTTTACGATTTCGAGAGAAGGGGACGTAAGATCATAAGCCGTTGCTGTGCAACGACATTGAACAAGTGCTCGTAAATCGATTCGTAAAAATTTACGAATTAAACCGTTAAGGAATCATTCGGTGAAAGCGGCGAAAAATTTAATGTGTTGTTAGACAACCGCTTACATCTTAATAACCAGGGCGCCGAACGGTCCGGGCATTCCAGTTGCTATTATAAAGAAAGCGAATGGAGATCGACAGTTGCTCCTTTCGAGGACTATTAGAAGTAATAACCTTTCTAGGTCGCCATCTTCTTTTTCTCGAGGTAGGGGGGCCCGCTATGAGGGGAAGCGGGTCCCCCTCTTTTATCTGTTTGCCAATAAATCCGTTGCTTGTCTTCAGCCTGAATCCGAAAATACCGGACAACGGTAACGGCAAACTTGAAATTGATGGATTTTTCATTATATTTGTTTCCGTAATAATTTATCCTTTTTAAGGGAAGGATTTTCTTATGGCCGGTTTAATTTGCTGGAATTGCGGGAAGTCGACCGATATCGAGGGACGTATTATGCGGTCGGATGCCTGCCCGCATTGCCTGGCCGACCTGCGGTGCTGCCGCGGTTGCCGATTTTTCGACCCGACGGCCCGGTGGCAATGCCGGGAAACCATTGACGCGCCGATCCCCAATAAGGATAAATCCAATTTCTGTGACTATTTTCAGCCCCGACTGGCGATTCATACCGGGGGCAAGCGAATCGATGGAACCATGTCGCGCGATCAGAAGAAAAAGAGATTCGATGATTTGTTCGAGGATTGATCTCGACTGGAAATAAATAAAGACAAAAGCACAAAAAATTTCGGGTGGCCGAAATTATACTCGACCACCCGTCTCTATTTATATTCGAAGAAAAACTATCCGAATTTTATGCCGCTGACAGGAGTGTCATTGTGCATTTGCTTGACGAACCATTCGACCGTTTTCCGAAGACCATCCTCGAATTTAACATCAGGATCATAGTCCAGCTCGGCCCGGGCCCGGTCGATATTGGCAAAGGAATGCACGATATCGCCTTTGCGCGGCGGCGTATATTGCGCCTGGATATCGATGTCGATTATGCCGCGCAGGATATCAAGCATTTGGTTGAGCGTAAACTGACTGCCGCAGGCGATATTGTAGTATTTCCCCGGTGCCGCCGGAGCCTGTGTCGCCAGCAGGTTCGAGGCCACCGCATTGGTGATATAGGTAAAATCGCGCGACTGCTCACCATCACCGTAAACGACCGGTTGCTTGCCTTTCAAAAAGGCCTTGATGAATTTGGGAATGACGGCGGCGTATTCCGACTGCGGGTCCTGACGGGGGCCGAATATATTGAAGTATCTCAGACAAACCGTTTCAAGACCATACAGGTCAAAATAAAGCCGGCAATACTTCTCGCAGGTGAGTTTGGTCACGGCATAAGGTGACAGGGGATTGGTCGGCATGTCCTCGTGTTTGGGCAGTTCCGGGGTGTCACCATAAACCGACGATGAGGAAGCCATGACAAATCGCTTGATCGAGGCCTGACGGGCGCATTCAAGAAGATTCAGCGTACCGTCGATATTAACCTGATTACAACTGAGGGGATTCTTGATCGAACGCGGAACCGAGGGCAAGGCCGCCTGGTGCAAAATATAATCAACCCCCTCGACCGCCTCACGGACTACCCAGAAATCGCGGATATCACCGTCGATAAGTTCCACCTTATCCTCGATATCGGCGATATTGGCTCTCTTCCCGGTCGAAAAATTATCGATAATCCTGACGCTCTCGCCCCGGTCAAGCAAACCATGGGCAATATTACTGCCGATAAATCCGGCTCCTCCCGTTACAAGATATTTCATGCCGTAATCCTCTCTTTTGTGTCCTCTCTATAAATATCGGCAATAATCAGAATAGCTGAGTCCTTATTGAAGGAAATTCCGGGGATTTCTTCGAAATAATCTGTCGGCTTTTTCCCAGTCGTCATGGCGCCCGATATCGAGCCAGCGACCACGGAAATAGTACATCTCAGGATTCAGTCCGGCCTCGATTAACCGCACAACCAGGTCGGGGAAATCGAAATGGCTTCGGGGAATGTGGCGCAGTATGCGGCTATCGAAAGCATAGATGCCGGTGGAAACAAGATATTTTAGAACCGGTTTTTCGAGATATTCGCCGATTTGCTCCTGGTCGGGAATGACCACCCCAAAATCGACTTTTACCGACCGCCGCGAGACGGCTACCGTTGCCGCCGACTTGTTTTTGAGGTGATATTGGGCGAATTCCTTAAAGGGCAGATTGGTCAGCAGATCGCCGTTTAAGACCAGGAAACTATCATCGAGGCCCTTGATTTTTTTTAGCGGGGCAGCCGTGCCGAGCGGTTTTTTTTCATGAGAATACCTGATCTTAACGCCGAACTGACGACCGTCACCGAGGATAACGCGGATCAGTTCCGCCTGATAACCGACAGCCATGATGATTTCTCTGATTCCGGCGGCGGCCAGTTGTCTGATCAGGATTTCGACGATCGGAACGTCGCCGACCGGCCAGAGCGGCTTGGGCAGCACTTTCGTATAGGGCCGAAGCCTGCGGCCCTCGCCACCGGCGAGAAGCACCGCCTGTCGAATCGATCTGCGAGACTTTCTCAAAGCTGATAATCCTCTTTTCGATAGCGAGTCAGGTTCTTCTCGTAAAAGGCGATCGTCTTTCGCAAGGCATCCTTGAAAACAGTCCGGGGAGCATAGCCGAATAGCTTCTCGGCTTCCAGGCGGGATCCCTGGAGACGCGTAACCTCCGAAGCGGCCGGCCGCCGGCGCCGGTTTTCAAGTTTTATCGTCAGCTTTTTGCCCAGGATTTCTCCGACCAGTTCGACCAGTTCCTTGATGCTGTGATCGACTCCGGTGGCCAGATTAAAGGTCTTGCCGATGGCTTTCCGGCAGAAACCGGCCGCTATCATGCCCTCGGCTATATCATCGACGAAGTTCAAATCCCGGCGGGTATGAATATTACCCAGCCGGATCGTCTTCCCGCGGAGAGCCTGGATAATAATCGTCGGCAAAACGGCGCGTGGCGACTGACGAGGCCCGAAACAATTGAAGGGCCGAACGGTGATAACTGGTAGACGAAAGCTGCGGTGGAAAGCCTCGGCCGTCTTGTCAGCGGCGATCTTGGAGGCGGCGTAGGGTGATTGAGCGACCTGGGGGTGTCTTTCGTCGATCGGGACATATTGCGCCGAGCCGTACACCTCGGAAGTGGAAATATGGACGAAGCTTTTGATTTTCGCCGACCGGGCCGCCTGCAGCAGATTGGCACTCCCGAGAGCATTGACATTGATGAAATCGCGCGGGGCAATATAGGAATAGGGAATAGCGATCTGCGCCGCCAGATGAAAAATATAATGGTTGCCATCGACCGCCAGCCGGCACAGATCGGCATCACGAATATCGCCGAAAACCACCCTGAGTCCGGCCGTCAATCTTTCAGACAGACTGTCAAGCCAGCCGCGACCCGAGTGAGAGGTGTAGCGGACAAGAACAGTCAGATCAGCCTTGCTTTTCAGCAGTTTTTCGGTCAGACAGGACCCGATAAAACCTCCGGCGCCGGTAACCAGAATTTTTTTCCCGTTCAGGACTTCCCTGGCAATCATGCCCGGAATATAGCCAACCGACCGATTGAATTCAATTTATTTTCGCCGGAGAATTCAAATATCGATCGGCCGGAGGCACCAGCGACACCACAAAACGGTCATCGGGCGAAATTGTAATTTTATATTGCAGGCCGCTGGTGAGAATTTTAGTTTGTGGAAAACTTCAAGAGGAAAGGAAAGCCCATGTCTGACTTTGATTTTATAATGGCTCGTCAAATTCTCGATTCCCGGGGGACACCGACCATCGAAGTCGATGTGGTTCTTCAGGATGGTTCGCTGGGGCGGGCGGCGGTGCCATCGGGAGCATCCACCGGAGCCCATGAGGCGGTGGAACTTCGCGATGACGATAAAGGCGTCTATTTCGGCAAGGGTGTCACGCGGGCGGTCAAAAACGTCAATGAAAAAATAGCCCCGGCTATTTTGTCCGGCAATATCGATCCGTATGACCAGGTCGCCCTGGATAATTTTTTGATCGGACTGGATGGTACCGACAACAAGGGCAAATTCGGCGCCAATGCCATCCTCGGGGTGTCGCTGGCCACGGCCAAGGCCGCGGCCCAGTCGGTTGGACGATACCTTTATGAATATATCGGCGGGTGCAACTGCACGCTCTTGCCGGTGCCGATGATGAATATTCTCAATGGCGGCAAGCACGCCGATAATAATGTCGATCTACAGGAATTCATGATCATGCCGGTCGGAGCGTCATCGTTTTCGCAGGCCCTGAGGATGGGAGCCGAAGTTTTCGGACATTTGAAAAAGGTCCTCAAGGAAATGAAACTTAACACCGCCGTGGGCGACGAGGGCGGCTTCGCACCCGATTTGAGTTCCAATGAGGAGGCGCTCAAGGTCATCATGAAGGCGATCAAGCGCTCCGGATACAAACCTGTCGAGGATATCCTGCTGGCTCTGGATCCGGCCTCGACGGAGTTTTATGAACCCAAAAAGAAAAAATACAATCTGAAAGGCGAGGGACGTCAGCTCTCCTCGGATGAAATGATCGATTTTTACGCCGAACTGGTCGAGAAGTACCCCATCATTTCGATCGAGGACGGTCTGGCCGAGGATGACTGGGCCGGCTGGCAGTCGTTCACGAAAAAAATGGGCGACCGGATACAGATTGTCGGCGATGATCTGTATGTGACCAACCGGCAGCGACTGGCTCGGGGAATCAGCGAGAAAGCCTCCAATTCGATATTGATCAAGTTAAATCAGATCGGGACGCTGACCGAAACCCTGGAGGCCATCGAAATGGCCAAAAAAGCCGGCTTCACCGCGGTGGTTTCGCATCGCAGCGGTGAAACGGAGGACAGTACGATCGCCGACGTGGTCGTCGCCTCCGGGGCCGGACAAATCAAAACGGGATCATTATGCCGGACCGATCGGATTTGCAAATATAATCAGCTTCTCCGGATAGAGGAATCGATCGGTGAACATGCCCGCTATCCGGGCCGGGACGCCTTTTATAATCTGGACTAGATTTTTCGTGATACCGGGAAGGAAATAAAAAACCCGCTCTCGATGAGAGCGGGTTTTTACGTTAAGCCAGACAATCCATTAAGATGCTATATCCATCCGTGGAATCGTCGAAATTGCTCTAGCGGCGAGTTCTCCTTTTGGTCCTGGCTTTCGGTTTCGCCTTGGCCCTGGTCGTCCTTCTCGCCTTGGTTTTCGGTTTGGCTTTTTTCTTGGTCGTTTTCCTTTTGGCCGGACCCTTGGTCAAACCGAGAGCGCTGATTTTGCCGCGGACCGAAGCCAGCGAACGTCTCATTTCCTTGGCGATCTGCGAAGCCGGTTTTTTCTTGTAACCGGTTCGCAGGGCCCTGATTTCGGCCGGTGTCCAGGCTTTACCCATAGCCGGCTTTTTGGCTCTGGTTTTAGCCTTGGACCTGGCTTTCGGCCGGGCTTTCTTGGCCTTGGTGGTTCTCCTTCTTGCGGGCATCGTCTGCTCCTTTCGCTGGTTCTTGGTTGACTGGTTTATTTTAGATTGAATTCTCCACGCTGATTGCATGAAACATGGATTAAAATCAAAAAGTTTCCTCAGCCTCCTTTGCTTTTTCCCGTTAATACTGTATCATGCAAGCGATCACATTGGCTCCATTCCGTTTATCGGCCTCAAGTAAAAAAAGTTAAAACCTTCATGCAAGAAAAAAATAAATAAAATTCAAAAAAAGTATAAAATATTTCGGCTGTACTGATGATAAAAATGAACGATTTTACCGGCCGGATAGCTGGATCGACAGCGTGACCGGCAGATACGACGATGATATCTTCATGCTCAATGATCGAGCAGGCCGTGAAGATAGTGACCGGTATACGACGCCTTGATGCCGGCGACGTCCTCGGGCGTACCACTGGCGATAATCATACCGCCGTCATCACCGCCCTCGGGACCGATATCGATGATATGATCGGCGGTCTTGATAACATCGAGATTATGCTCGATAACGAGCACCGTATTGCCGCGATCAACCAGTTCGTTGAGGACATTCAGGAGCATCCGAATATCCTCGAAATGCAGACCGGTGGTCGGTTCATCGAGAATATATACCGTCGACCCGGTCGCCGTTTTCGATAACTCGGCCGATAGTTTAACCCGCTGAGCCTCGCCGCCGGAAAGGCTCGTGGCCTGCTGCCCGAGGTGGATGTAGCCCAGGCCGACATTGGCCAGGGTCAATAGCTTTCTTTTTATTCGCGGGATATTCTCGAAAAATACGAGCGCCTCATCCACGGTCATGTCTAATACATCGGCGATATTACGACCCTTGTAGGTGACCTCCAGTGTTTCGCGATTGAAGCGCTTGCCCTTGCACACCTCGCAGGGAACGTAAACATCGGGCAAAAAATGCATTTCGATCTTGATGATACCATCGCCCTGACAGGCCTCGCAGCGGCCGCCCTTGACATTGAAGGAAAAGCGACCGGGACGGTAACCGCGAACGCGGGCTTCGGGAAGCTGCGCATAGAGGTCACGGATGTACGTAAAAACTCCGGTATAGGTGGCGGGATTGGAACGGGGTGTCCGGCCGATAGGGGTTTGATCGATAGCCACCACCTTGTCGATCTCGGCCAGGCCATCGATGGCCCGATAACTCAGCGGAACGGCCCGGGAACGATAAAACTCGCGGGCCAGGATGCGATACAGGGTTTCGTTGATAAGCGTCGATTTGCCCGAGCCGGAGACACCGGTGATGACCGTCAACACGCCGAGCGGAATTTTAACCGTGATATCCTTGAGATTGTTGCCGCGGGCACCGGTCAGAGTGATGAATTTGCCGTCGCCTCGCCGTCTCGTTTCGGGGATGGGAATGGCGGCGCGGCCGGTCAGATAGGCACCGGTGATCGAATCATCGGCCCGGCGGATATCTTCGGGCGTCCCCTCGGCCACGATACGGCCGCCCTTTTGGCCCGCCCCCGGACCGAGATCGATGACATGATCGGCCCTTTCGATGGTTTCCCGATCGTGCTCGACGACGATTACGGTGTTGCCCAGGTCGCGCAAACCGGTCAGGGTCGCCAGCAGTTTCCGGTTATCACGCTGGTGTAATCCGATGGAGGGTTCATCGAGGATGTACATGACACCCACCAGACGAGAGCCGATCTGCGTGGCCAGCCGGATACGCTGCGATTCGCCCCCGGAAAGCGTCGAGGCGGCCCGTTCCAGAGTCAGATAGTCAAGACCGACATTGTGAAGAAACATCAGTCGCTCTCGGATTTCTTTGAGAATCTGACGGGCGATAAGACTCTGCCTCCTGGTCAACTTGAGACTGTCGAAGAAACGCCGGGCCTCCTTGATCGACATGGCCACGATGCTGTCGATGGTTTCGCGGTGGATGATAACCGAGCGGGCCTCCGGTTTGAGCCGGGTTCCACCGCAGTCGGGACAGGGCGAGATGGACATAAACTGCTCGATCCACTGGCGCACGCCGGCCGACTGCGTCTGGCGGTAACGCCTCTCGAGATTGGGGATAACACCCTCGAAGCGCCCGAAGTACTCCCCCGAACCGCGGCCGTTGGAGTGTTCATAGGCGAAAAGCAACTCCTCCCGTCCGGAGCCATGTAGAATTATTCTTCTTGTTTTTTCGGGCAAATCCCTGAACGGCGTGGAGAGCTTGAAATTATAGTGCCCGGCAACCGCCTTGACCATGTGCCGATACCAGTTGGACATTTCCGAACCCCAGGGAGCGATGGCCCCGCGGTTAATCGAAAGGGCCGGGTCGCGAATGACCAGCTCCGGGTCGATTTCCATTTTCTGGCCGAGTCCGGAGCAGGTCGGGCAGGCACCAAAAGGCGAATTGAAAGAAAACATCCGCGGCGTCAGCTCATCGTAACTGATATTGCAGTGGACACAGGCGGCCTGCTCGGAGAAGAGCAAATCCTCACCCTTGATATTGATCAGGACCGTACCGCCGGAGGTCTTCAGGGCCGTTTCCACCGAATCGGCCAGCCGCCCGGCCGATTTTTTCTTGACCACCAGGCGGTCAACGACGACCTCGATCGTATGCTTGACGTTTTTCTTCAGCTTTATCTCGACGTCGCTGTCAACCACTTTGCCGTCGATGCGCAAACGCACGAAACCCTCGCGCCGGGCCTGGGCCAGAGCCTCGCGATGCTCCCCTTTGCGGCCCCGAATCAGCGGGGCCAGAACCATTAGGCGTGTCCCCGATTCGAAAGACAACACCGAATCGACAATCTGCTCGACCGTCTGACGCGTGATCGGGCGGCCGCATTTGGTGCAGTGCTGAACCCCGATCCGGGCGAAAAGAAGCCGCAGGTAATCGTACACCTCCGTAACCGTGCCCACCGTCGATCGGGGATTCTTGGCGGCGCCTTTTTGCTCGATCGAGATGGCCGGCGAAAGCCCCTCGATGAAGTCGATATCAGGCTTTTCCATGAGACCCAGAAACTGTCGGGCATAGGCCGAAAGCGACTCGACATA
>Ga0272444_10004374_pt1 | contig 12490 bp, 10 predicted proteins | sample SSMForm13_FD_201033 | JGI IMG/M metagenome (GOLD analysis project Ga0272444, IMG submission 201033) | Marine sediment archaeal communities from Little Sippewissett salt marsh, Falmouth, MA, United States - SSM-Form-13 | ecosystem: Environmental > Aquatic > Marine > Wetlands > Sediment ...
CCCTTGGTTAATTCGAAATTATACAATAGAAAAACGCTTTGAATTATCATCGCAGAAAGGAGAATATGCCTTACAATATATTGTTCCTTTTGTATGGCAGTATTCAAAAGGAATCCCTTTTATTCAAGGCATGAAAAAAGTGAACCATGAGTTTCAAATGAAGTTGGAAGAAAACGGAATCGATCCAAAAAATGCCAGTCCATTCCTCATCAGTGACCTCCAAGTGAAGCAATCATTGGCATATTTGAAGAAGGAACCTTTTTCAGCCATCGGGAAAGCTTGGGCTTTCGGTATGGCTAAAAACCTTTTTGCACCAAGTATTATTGATCTTTCTTACCTCTTGAACATTAATAGACCCCATTTTTTTCAGACCGAAGGTAATACCCTGTTGGAAAGGACGCGCCAATTTTTGAAAAACATGCCTGGTTTTTTTGGATGGTTCGTGATCGGTAGTATATTTGCGCTCATCGCCTCACGCCTTATTCAAATATTCGGCCTTGTGTTTCTTATAAAAAGAAGTGCATCGCTAGGAATTTTTTTTATCTTGGTCATCATCTATTTTCTCTTTGTCAGTGGACCCATTGGATACGCAAAATACAGATTGCCTTTTGAGCCGATTCTCATCGTGCTTCTTGCGATTGGGATTCTAAGAATCTTTAAGGCATGCCGTGGTTGGATCTTGAGAGGCCGCGACTTGGCTGCTTGACAAAACTGGAAAAACGCATTGAAAATAGGGGAAGGTTCGGGATCATGAGCGGAGTGGATGAAGCGCGCATTGCACGAGAGATCGAGCATGGAAAGTGGCTCGAGGAAAACGATCCGGAGTCTCTTTGGGGGTGGACAAAACCGGCTGGTCGCATTCGTGCACATCGAAGAGCAGAACTGATCATCAAGCAGGGAGGGCTGAGAGCCGGCGTCAGAGTGATGGAGGTAGGCTGTGGTTCTGGGATGTTTACGGAAGTGTTTGCCGCAACCGGTGCACACATTGTTGCAATAGACGTTTCTCCTCACCTCCTAAAAAGGGCGAGAGAACGCGGCCTTCCCAAAGACAGAGTGGAATTCGTCCATGGTCCTTTTGAAGCGTATCAGGGGAATCAGGAATTTGACGCCGTCATCGGTTCTTCAGTGCTTCATCACTTGGATGTAACTGAGGCACTGAGAAACATAAAACGCTTGCTAAGGCCAGGGGGGCGAATGGCGTTTGCGGAACCGAATTACCTGAACCCTCAAGTTTTCCTAGAGCGCAAGTTCCATCATATTTTCCCCTTTTTCGATTATGTCTCTGAGGATGAGACAGCATTTGTTCGCTGGAGTGTCGAAAGACGTCTTCGCGATTTTGCATTTTGGGACATCCAATCCCGACCATTTGATTGGCTTCACCCCGCCACACCGCCAAGATTTATTTCCATCATTCAAAAAATCGGATGGATTTTAGAGTCCACACCCGTCATTCGTGAGTTTGCTGGTTCCATTCTCATCTCCGGCAGAAAGCCATGATGATTTGAAAACTTCTGGAATGCAAAGGACGATACATCCTACGCTAATATGTAAAAGAAGATTTTTACAGGCAAAAAAAGCTATGCCCTTCGTATGTATATTGTTAAAAAAGCTGGTTTTTGCAGAATCGGATGCGCTTTGACTTGAGTATGTAACATGGGAGCGTCACTTTTATGAAAAAGGCACTCATTACGGGAATCACCGGGCAGGACGGGGCCTACCTGGCGGAGTACTTGCTCAAGAAGGGATATGAGGTGCACGGCATCAAGCGGAGGTCCTCGTCCTTCAATACGGCGCGGGTGGATCATCTCTACCGGGACCCGCATGAAGAGGATGTACGGTTTTTCATGCATTACGGAGACCTCACCGATGCCACGAACCTCATCCGCATCGTTCAGGAGGTCCAGCCCGACGAGATCTACAACCTGGCCGCGCAGAGCCATGTCAAGGTTTCGTTCGAGTCAGCCGAGTACACTGCCAATGCGGATGCCTTGGGCACCTTGAGGCTGCTGGAAGCCATCCGTATCCTGGGGATGACGGATCGGGTGCGGTTCTATCAGGCCTCCACGAGCGAGCTCTATGGCAAGGTCCAGGAAGTGCCCCAGACGGAAAAGACGCCTTTCTATCCCCGAAGCCCGTATGCCGTAGCTAAACTGTACGCCTACTGGATCTGCGTGAATTATAGGGAAGCCTACGGGATGTTTGCCTGCAACGGCATCCTGTTCAACCACGAGTCCCCGGTCCGTGGCGAGACCTTTGTCACGCGCAAGATCACACGAGCCGTCGCCAGGATGAAGCTGGGCCTCCAGCGCAGGCTCTTCCTCGGGAACCTCGATGCCAAACGGGACTGGGGGCATGCCCAGGATTATGTGCGGTCCATGCACCTCATCCTCCAGCAGGATCAACCCGACGACTATGTGGTGGCCACGGGCGAGGCGCACTCGGTCCGGGATTTCGTGGAAGCCGCGTTTCAGGAAATCGGCGTGGAGATTCAGTGGCAAGGCCAGGGGGTGGACGAGAAGGGCACGGTGAAAACGGTTGCTGGGAACGATACGAAGGGGGGTGCGCTCCGACCGGGGGATGTGGTGGTGGAGGTCGATCCGCGGTACTTTCGTCCGACCGAGGTGGATTTTCTGCTGGGAGATGCGACCAAAGCCCGGGAGAGGCTGGGATGGATGCCACGGATCTCCTTTGAGGAGATGGTCGCCCAGATGGTGAAGGAGGATCTGGAGGCGGCTTCCCGGGACCAGCTTTGCAAGGAGAGCGGTTTCCGGGTGTTGAACTACAACGAGGACTAAGCGCTGCGCAACGTGGCGAATCGATTGACGCGACGAGTTTTTGATTCTGGAAGATGATGGAAAAAGATAGCAAGATCTATGTGGCCGGGCACCGCGGGCTTGTGGGCTCGGCCGTGTTGCGTGAGTTGAAGGAGAGGGGATACCTCCGCCTGGTCACCCGGACCCACGAGGAGCTGGACCTGACCCGGCAGGCCGAGGTGGAGGACTTTTTTAGCGAGGAGCGCCCCGATTACGTGTTCCTGGCCGCGGCCCGGGTAGGCGGGATCCTGGCGAACAGCACGTACCCCGCAGACTTCATTCGGGAGAACCTCCAGATCCAGACCCACGCAATCCACGCAGCCTACCAGACAGGCGTGAAGAAGCTCCTGTTTCTGGGAAGCTCGTGCATTTACCCCAGGGACTGCCCACAGCCCATGAAAGAGGAGTACCTTTTATCCGGAAAGCTCGAGCCCACGAACGAGCCTTATGCCGTAGCCAAGATCGCCGGGATCACTATGTGCCAGGGTTACAACCGTCAGCACGGGACCCGCTTCGTCTCCGTAATGCCCACCAACCTGTATGGTCCGGAGGACAACTTTGATCTGGAGAACAGCCACGTACTGGCGGCTCTCGTTCGTAAGTTTTGCGATGCCAGGGCAGCGGGGGAGAAAACCGTGACGGTTTGGGGGACCGGCAGACCCAGGCGGGAGTTCCTGCATGTAGACGACATGGCCGATGCCTGCCTCTTCATTATGAATCGCTATGAGGGGGACGAGATCATCAACATCGGCACGGGCAGGGATGTGACCATTCAGGACCTGGCCTTGTTGATCAGGGACGCGGCGGGGTTTACGGGCGAGATTCGGTTTGATCCCTCCAAGCCTGACGGCACGCCCCAGAAGCTCCTGGACGTGAGCAGGCTCACTTCATTGGGGTGGAAGAGCCGTATTCCCCTCCGGGACGGTATTGAGCGGACCTGCCGATGGTACCTGGAGAACGCCCGCCAGGGATAATTGAAAACCCGGAAGGAGCTTTCCTCATGCCGATTCAGGATACACAGCCCGTTTTTGTCTGCGGTGTACCCAAATCAGGAACAACGCTTTTTATGTCCTTACTGGACGGGCACAAAGAGCTCCTGGTGTTTCCTGAGCAGTGCGCCTACCTGAATTTTCCAATCCATGGGGAAGTTCAAAAAGATGACGTGCTCAAATCCCTTTTTAAAGAGGAAAAGCTCCCGCGTTTTAAAAATAAAAGCGTGCTGGGAGATCGAATTAACAAGGAAAAAAAGGATTACAGTTCGATAAATTATGACGATTTCAGTAAATCAGCTACGGATTTTTTCCATGATACTTCAATCAATTTGAAACAAGAAGGTTCTAGTGAACCAAAAATTGCATTGCTCGCATTGCTACATGGTTTTGCCCTTGCTTCTAATCATCTATCCTATCAGAGTTGGGTTCTGAAACAGACAAAATATGAATTTTATATGGATAGGCTTTTTCAAGATTTTCCCAATGCGCTCATCATTTATCTTTTAAGAAATCCGATTGAATCCTCTTTATCGAGAACGATTAAAAAGATCAAAAAGAAAGCGTTCAAGGAGAACCATGAAGATGCTTCTGAAATTCGCCCCAGCGATTTGAAGATCAAAGCGTTTTACCTCGAAGAATGGAAGAAATCGGTTTCAGCAATCTCCGTCGCTCAAAAAGAGTATCCATCCAGGGTCTTGATCGTCCGGTATGAAGAACTGACGGAACATCCCGAGGCGGTCATGCATGGGGTCTCGGACTTTCTCGAGATCACCTGGACCCCTTCTCTCTTAGAGCCTACGTTTATGGGGAATCCGTGGCAAGGGAACAGCATGCAGGACAAAAAGTTTACAAAGGTCCAGAAGAATGAATCCAGGTCACTGCCCGACTCTTTGCAGTGGCAGGCCCAGGCCATATTGGGTGAATCCCTGTCGAACTGGGGATATGCCGATAACCAACTGAAGAGACGAATAGACCTCCGCGGTCTTTTTTCTCTGCTTCCTGGAGAGCGCCTTGGCCCTGGGATCAAGTATCGGGCCAAGCAACTATTGAACATCAAATGAGCGGTGTGTCCGTCCGAGGTCCACGGTGAAAAGGCTTTTGATTCATGTAGGGTATCCCAAGGCCGCGAGCACAACGCTCCAGAACGCCTTGTTCTTGGGCCTGCACGAGCGCGGATTCATCCATTTTCTGGGGCGTGCTTTTGAGAGCGATTTTTGTGGATTTGCCAGCGACAAGCAGGAATTCAAAAAATGGTTGAGCACGGTAAGCCCGAATGAAAGGAAGCCGCACCGCTATGACGCACTGGATCCGGACCGCCTGCCCGACATCTTCGCTCAGGTCTCAAGCCAGAAAGTGAACCTTCTATCCGAGGGGGCCTTGATCCTGAATGATAGAGTCGGCGAGTCCTTTGCGGTGCCTCGAAGAATATACGACTATTTTCATAAAAATGTGGATCGCCTGGAAATCATACTCGTTATAAGGAGTCAGATCACCTTAATCATGTCAAACTATGTCCAAAGGTATCGTAATATTGAGGAAAAGAAATTTATCAAATATTTGAATGTTCATATGAATGGCAAAAAGAAGAATTCAGGAGATTTTAAAATTTATAATATTTACAATGTCTTGAAGAGTTATGTTGAAGTTTTTGGAAGAGAGAACATTCATATTTTGTTTTTCGAAGACATGATGAATGATAATACACACTTTGTGAATAGATTTAGTAAGATTTTGAATGTGAACCCTTTGGAAGTGGATCATTGTTTATCAAAAGGGAGCTTTAATGTGACAAAAAAGGAATCGGATTATCATGTATGCAAGAAGCCATTCAAGCGATCTTTTCGATATCGATTCGGCAAGTTTTTGAGAAAATTCCATGTGGAGCCAGGGGAATTGATGGAAACAAAGGTGCCGAAGATGTCCAGAGATGAAGAGCAAAGGATATTTGAGTATTTCAGGGACAGCAACATCCATCTCGCTACGGAATTTTCATTGAATACGGAAAAAATGCAAACATATCGATATTTTTAGAGGAGCAGGTGCTGAAAGCAAAAATCATACGTCGTTTTGATGAACTGGCGCCGAGCCGGGATGCCTGGAAGGAAAAGAACCAATACTATTACCAGGACCGGGAGCGGTACATGCGGTTCCTGGTGCCGGAGGGGTCCGAGGTACTGGAGCTGGGATGCGGAACCGGGGAACTGCTACATGCACTCAAGCCTTCCAGGGGCGTGGGTGTAGACTTCAGCGGGGAGATGATCCGAATCGCCCGAGAGCGGTTTCCTCGACTCGAGTTTGTGGAGACCGATATAGAAAACCTTGACGGTGTGGAAGGGAAGTTCGACTTCCTGATCCTTGACGATGTCATCGGCCATTTTCAGGACATCCAGACCGCGTTTAGAGCGCTCCGCGCATTTTGCCGGGCGGATACCCGCATCATTGTCACCTACTACAGCTTTCTCTGGGAGCCCGTTCTCAAGTTCGGGGAGCGTTTGGGGCAGAAGATGCCCCAGGCGCACCAGAACTGGCTGGCTACCGAGGACATCGCCAACCTGCTCTGGCTGGAGCGGTTCGAGGTGGTCAAGACGGAACCGCGCCTGTTGCTTCCCAAGAGAGTTCCTTGGCTGAGCGAGGCCGTGAACCGCTTTCTCGCCCCCCTTCCCGGCCTGCGTAAGCTCTGCCTCTGCCGCTACGTGGTCGCGCGTCCGCTTGGGCTCCGTGAGAAAAGATCCTACTCCACCACCATCCTGGTCCCGGCCCGAAACGAGGCCGGCAATGTGGAGGCTGCGGTGAAGCGGATTCCGCAGTTCGGGGGGCACCAGGAGATGATCTTTGTGGAGGGCGGCTCCACGGACGACACGCGGCAGGAAATACAGCGTGTGATGGAGGCATATCCGCACAAGGATATCAAGATGCTGGTTCAGAGCGGCAAGGGTAAAGGGGATGCGGTGAGGACCGGCTTTTCAGAGGCCGCTGGAGAGATCCTCATGATCCTGGATGGGGACCTGACCATGCCGCCGGAGGATCTCCCCAAGTTTTACGACGCCATTGCGGGAGATACGGGGGAGTTCATCAACGGCTGTCGCCTCGTATATCCCATGGAAAAGGAGGCCATGCGCTTCCTCAATCTTCTGGGGAACAAGTTCTTCTCCATGATGTTCACGTGGATCCTGAACCAGCGCTTCAAGGACACCCTGTGTGGGACCAAGGTCCTTTTCCGGAAGGATTATGAGAAGATCCAGATGAATCGTGGATTTTTTGGCGACTTTGATCCTTTCGGCGACTTTGATCTGATCTTCGGGGCGGTCAAGCAGAACCTCAAGGTGGTGGAGGTGCCCATAAGGTACCGGGAGAGGACTTACGGGAGCACCAACATCAGTCGGTTCCGGCACGGGTGGCTGTTGTTAAAAATGACGCTTTTTGCTTACCGAAAGATGAAATCATCAAGCTTTACTACGGAAAGACGAGACCATGATTGAGGGTTTCATGGAACGTGACGTGATTCCATTCCAGGTCCCGGGATCCTCGTTCCACCGGGATGCGTTCGGCAATACTCCATGCCTTCCCAGGATGCGATAGGAAAAGATCCGAAATACGGCACCGGTTCATCTTCAACAGACCTTCTCGGTGAAAGGAGAGACGTCTGGAAGTCCAAGGAGATCCTTAGACGTCTTTACACCCGCTGGTATGGCCGTATCGGGCAATGGTGTTCAACAGGGCGGACGCTGGAGCTCGGTGGGGGGAGCGGCCATCTCAAGGAGTTTTTTCCAAAGGCCGTCAGCACGGATGTGGTCTACGAGCCTTGGCTGGACGCGGTCGTGGATGCCCAGACGCTTCCCTTCAAGGACGAGTGCTTCGGGAACATCGTGCTCTTTGATGTGCTTCATCACTTGTCCTGTCCGGTCGCGTTCTTCCAGGAGGCCCAGAGGGTACTCGAGATTGGAGGCCGAATCATCCTGATGGAGCCCTGTGTTTCTGCTCTATCCTATCCGGTGTATCGGTTCCTGCATCATGAGGGGCTGTGCATGGAGGAGAATCCCCTGGCTATGACGGGAACGACCGGGAAGGACCCATTCAAGGGAAACCAGGCCCTTCCAGGACTCCTTTTTGGTCGGTTCAGGAATGAATTTGTAGAACGTTTTCAACGATTGAAGATCATTCAGGAGCGGAAACTGGACTTTTTCGTCTACCCACTCAGCGGCGGTTTTCACCGCCCGTCTCTTTGTCCGGATTCCCTGTTTTCGGTTCTTATGGGACTGGAGCATCTGCTCGAACCCTTGAGCCGCTTTCTTGCATTCCGGCTCTTCGTCGTTCTGGAAAAGACCTGAGAGAAAATTCACCATCTCGTATGCCCAAAGCCGCGTTTGTCCTGGCCGACCTCGAGGCGGGCGGGGCCCAGCGGGTGATTCTGACGGTGGCGCGGAACATGGACCGCGGGCGGATCGATCCGATCCTCGTGGTGATCAACCCATGGGGCCCCTTGAGGCTGGATCTGCCGGATTCCCTGCCTGTGCACAGGATGAACGTCGCTCGCCTGCGCCATGCCATTCCAGGATTGGTCCGCCTTCTCCGAAGACTCAGCCCCGATGTGGTGCTGACGACCGTGAGTCACCTGAACCTTTCCCTGTTGGCCATGAGACGATTTCTACCGAAGAATACACGCGTTCTGGTTCGAGAGGCCAATACCCCGAGCGCGCGCATTCATGGCACAGCCCATCCCAGGGCCTATGGCTTCCTTTATCGCCGCCTCTATCCTCGATCCGATGCCATCCTGTGCAACTCCGAATACATGAAGCAGGACATGGCCGAGCTCCTTCCATCGGCTGAAGAGCGCATGCATGTGATTCCGAATCCTGTGGATACGGAACGGATTCGTACCGGCATGGACCGGGGTAAAAATTCCTATGAAGCCGGAAGGGTGAATCTGGTCTCGGTGGGCCGACTGAATCGCCAGAAGGGGTATGATCTTCTCCTCAGGGCCATGGGTGCGGCCGGCGCCCAGGCTCCCGGGCTGAGGCTCTATCTGGTGGGGGACGGACCGGAAAAGGCTTCACTTGAAGGCCTTTCGCAGGAACTGGGGCTCAAGGGGACGGTGTTTTTTGTGGGACATCAGGACAACCCGTATCCCTTTATGGCCCATGCGGATTTGTTCGTGTCTTCTTCAAGGTATGAGGGGTCACCCAACGCGGTCCTGGAGTCCCTCGCCTGCGGCACCCCGGTGCTGGCCTTCGACTGTCCGGGCGGGACCCGCGAGATCATTGCGGAAGACCGGAACGGCTGGCTCGTCCCGGCCGAGGACATCGAGGCCATGACGACCAAGCTGCTCGAACTCGTCCGGAACAGGGCATGGGAAGGGATGAAGGACCAGAGCCTTCTCCCGGAGCCCTTTTTGTGCGAAAACGCTGTCAGGGCGTATGAATCCTTGTTGATCGAATCCGCTTTGGGCCTCCCCGGATGATCCCTCGACCCATCCGCGTTGCACATGTCATCACCGAACTCAACATGGGCGGGGCGGAGCAGATGCTCTTTAAACTCGTCACGCGCATGGACCGGGAGCGATTCCATTGTACCGTGGTGTCTATGACGGACAAGGGTCCCATCGGCGAGAAGATCGCAGAGGCGGGCGTGCCTGTCTTCCGGCTGGCCATGGGCCGAGGAAAGCCCACGCCCAAAGGGCTTTCAACGTTTTACCACCTGCTCAAACGGGAATCGGTGGACATCGTGCAGAGCTGGCTGTACCATGCGGATCTTTTTGGATTGGTCATGGGACGGGTGGCGGAGGTGCGCAGAGTCATCTGGGGGATCCGTTGCTCGGACATGCACCTTCGGAAATATCGTCCCCTCACGGCCGTGGTCGTGCGACTCTGCGGAGTGCTTTCTCCCCTGGCGGATGCCATCGTGGTGAACTCCAGGGAGGGGGCGCGAATCCACCGTAAACGGGGGTATCGGACCGATCGCATGGTCCTGATCCCCAACGGGTTTGATACGACCGTGTTCAAGCCGGACCCTCGTGCCCGCGGCCGCCTGTTGAACGAGCTGGGTCTTGCCGACGATGTCACCCTGATCGGCCTGATCGCGCGATTTGATCTCATGAAGGACCATCCGAACTTTCTCCGTGCTGCGGCCATCCTGGCGGAGCAGGAGCCTGCCGCGCACTTCGTGATGGTCGGACGCGGCATCACATTCAGGAACGGGGCCTTGACTTCTCACGTGCCGGAGGGGCTCGAGGGAAGGCTCCATATGCTCGGCCAGCGGGATGATGTGGCAGGCATCGCGTCGGCCCTCGACATTTCCACCTCTTCCTCGGCCTTCGGCGAAGGGTTCTCCAACACCATCGGAGAGGCCATGGCCTGCGGGGTCCCATGCGTGGTCACCGATGTGGGGGATTCCGCTCTGATTGTGGGAGACGCTGGGGTAGTGGTTCCCCCAGGAGACAGCGAGGCCCTCGCAGCGGGCTGGCGAAGGATTCTGGAGATGGACAGTGAACAGCGGGCCGCCATGGGGGCGAAGGCCAGGGAACGGATTCAGGAGGAGTTTGAGCTGAGTGTCGTGGTGGGACGGTTCGAACGGCTTTACGAGAGGTTGATGCCATAGAAAGTCTCTTCTTTTGACCTACTCGAGGGAATCGATCATGCTGGATAGCCGTGCAGATCAACGGCCTTTTCTCGAGCGTGACACCCTGCAGGACCGGCTGACGTATGCCGTTCTCCTTGCGGCCTTATTCGTCATGCCGCTTGGAACCGGTCCGGTTACGTTCGCGGAGGGGGCCATGATCGCGGTGTGGGTTTTCTCCGGGGCGTGCTGGATCCGCCGCTCGGACTACCTGACTGCGAGCTGGTTCTGGCCGGTTTTGCTGGTGATCGTCCTTAAGGGTGTGGGTCTCCTATACACGCCGGATTTTGACGACTTGGGCCTGGACTATGCGGAAAAGGCCCATTATTGGCTTATTCCCTTTGCTCTTTCGGGCATTCGCCCTTCGAGACGGGCGGCAAATATCCTGCTCTATGCCTTTCTGGCAGGTCTCTTTGTGAACGCGTGCGTGGGGTTCCTGCAGGCTGTCAAGATCGTCCCGGTGTTTGCGGACATCGGTGACACCGGGTATATCGGCCTGTACGGCGGTCACAACACCCTGTCCGCTCTTCTGGTCCTGGGGATGCTGACTTGCTCCTATTTTTTAAAGGAAGCGTCAGGTATCCGCCGGAAGGGGTTGTTCGGGTTTCTGATCGCGGCTTACTTCCTCCACCTCATCATTATGGAGAGTCGCGGCGGATACCTGGTGTTTGCCGTGCTTTGTCCCGTGATGATCTATCATATCCTTCCAAAGAAGTCCGTACCCTGGACGGTCTTGATCTATGCCCTGTTGATCGCGGGGATGCTGACCTCCCCGATTGCGAGGCAAAGGGTGGTCAGAACCGTGGGCGAAATCCATAAACACGTTACATCGGAAGAATCCGTGGTCTGGGGCAAGACCTACACCAAGGATCTGGACCGGATCTACATGTGGCGGTGGGCGGTCGATCTCTTTCTGGAAAACCCGATCCTGGGGGTGGGGACCGGGGGATATCGCGAGTCCATGCTGGCGGCCGGAGGAGAAGTGGGTGCGGCCCATCCCCACAACAGCTTTTTGCATATGGCCGTGAGTTACGGGGTGTTCGGCATCGCGGCCTTCATCTGGCTGTTCTATGCATTCCTCAGGACCGGCTGGCGTCATCGTCAATGTGCGGTCGGGTTTTTTACGCTTTCATCCACCCTGGTCCTTTTGATAGGAGGCATGACGGAAACCCATATCCTGGATGCAGGAGGGCTGTTCCTTTTTGCCGTGACCGCCGGGCTTCAGACCTCACTCCCAAAGGCCGCTTTACGCGATGGAGAACATCCGCGGCAGGATGCTCGGGTTCAGGGATCTCGAACGCCCACCAATGAGCCTTTTGTCTTTTAAACCTTTCAGGAGCAGGTACTCTCCGATATGAACAAGACCGGCAGCTTCGCCATGGTCACCGCCTTCATGAGGGCCTATCCCGGACGGAGCGCGCTGATGGTGCTTTGTCTCCTGCTGGCGGGCTTTTTTGAGGGCGTGGGGATTGCCTCCCTGCTGCCTCTGCTGAATCTGGTGCTTGCGCAGGAAGGCACTGCACCGCCCAGTGCGCTGGAAAGAACCCTGTCCAACGCCTTTTCGGCCTTGGGCCTCGATCCCACCCTGCCTTCCCTTCTGGTGATCATCACCATCGTGATGATCATGAAGAGCGCGTTCACGCTCATTGCCATGAAGCAGGTGGGGTACACGGTGGCGCACATTGTGACCGAGCTTCGCCTGGCCTTGCTAAGGGGCCTTTTTCGAGCCCGATGGAGCTACTTCATTCAGCAGGCCATCGGTGTGTTTACCAATGCCGTGAGCACCGAGGCCATACGCCTCTCCAAGGGGTATCATGCCGCCTGTCTCCTGATAGCGGTGGTCATCCAGGTTCTGTTCTATCTGACGATTGCGTTGCTTCTCTCCTGGCAGATTACCGTGGTTTCCCTGGTGGGCGGTGTGATCGTCACCCTGATGCTGATTCCCTTTATCAGCATGGCCAAACGTGCGGGGAGGAAACAGACCGAGTCCTTCAAGGTCCTTTTGTTCCGGTTGACGGATCTGCTCAAGGGCATCAAGCCCATCAAGGCCATGGGACGCGTCGATCAGCTCGG
>Ga0272444_10004375_pt1 | contig 12490 bp, 13 predicted proteins | sample SSMForm13_FD_201033 | JGI IMG/M metagenome (GOLD analysis project Ga0272444, IMG submission 201033) | Marine sediment archaeal communities from Little Sippewissett salt marsh, Falmouth, MA, United States - SSM-Form-13 | ecosystem: Environmental > Aquatic > Marine > Wetlands > Sediment ...
AGAAACTGGGATTGGTCGATCAGCTTGGCGACTTGGAAGATGCAATCGACACCGCCAAACAATTGGCCAACATTCGCGACGCCGGTGTGATCCTCTACTCAACCAGTACAAGACCGGAGCAAACCATCTTCAGCCCGACCAGCGCCGAACTGCCACTGAATATCGATATGAGCTTGATCAGCATCGACGAAATTTTCGACCTGAGTCGTCCGCGATTCTATTACATGTGGCTGGGGTACTAAAGGACGATCAGGTTTTTCCGAACAGTCGTTGCCAAAACGATTTCTTCTTCGGCGCAGTGGCTCCCATTTTACGCTGCGGCGGATCGAATGTGATGTCACGCATCATGCTTTGGAAATCTCGCGGCAGATCCAACTCGTCTCCATCGATCATCATATCATGACTTGACGTTGTCGTCGTCGAGCTAAATGTAGCGACCTTCTGTCCATCCTCGCTTACCGTCTGCGCATTGGCTCTTCCGTGACTCAAATCGTCCATGATGTGTTTAAGTTGATCCATCATCTCATCGGCAAAGTTTTCGTTGTTGACAGTAGTCGTGCTGCTTCTTTCCGTAATTTTAACCACCCTTTTTTTCGAGTAACCTTCTCCTTGTTCGTGTTCGTTATATTCACTGATTTTCTCTCGCGTCTCCTGTTGATCGTCAGGTAAATCGACCGTCGTTCCGCAAAACGGGCACTTGGCGATTTTATCTCCGGGAGCAAATAGAGTGATTTCCATCGGCGCACCGCAAGAGCCGCACTTCAAATCGGGTGCCATTGTCTTTCCCCCAAGTTGTCGTCACTAGTTTGGCCAATTCCGATCTGAGAAAGCCTCAGCCTATGCGAAAGCCAATCCGGTAATCCATAAGACGTAACCGGTAATAAACACAGCCGTCCACAACAGTGCCGGCCGCGAAAGTAAGCGTCCGTCGGCGGTCATTGCGCGCCAGATAAACGCAATCGCCGCACCGATCCACAAGGCAAAGCCCATCAACGCAAGCATCGACCACCCGCGCGCCGGATCATCGCTTCTCTCCAACAAAGCCAGGTGCCGCGCCTTGGCTTGCGGATCGGCGGCTTCGTGTGAAACCAGCGTTGCAATCGCCTCTTCGGCTTCGACCACGGTTTCCGAATAGGGTTGATACAAGCCGCGCGATGCATACAAACCGCTGCGAATTACCCGCCAGACGTGCAAGGCCAGACCAGTGTCACTTTGCGTCTGCGCATCCAAAGCGATCTGCTTGAGTTGCGTTATCGCCTGCGCCACATCCGGGCTGCCCGGCCAATACATGTGCAACGTTCGGTCATAAAAACCCACTGCCTCATCGACATGGCCCGCTGCCAACAAGCGGTCGGCTTGCATCCGCGCCTGGTGACCGAACAGATAAACGCGGAACCAGGCCATCAACAACACGACGACCAACAGCACCAGAATCCAACCGGTTTTCCGCGCCATACTGCTCCTTGCTTGTGGATTATCAAGCAGTGTAGCCGATCATCGCCCTCTCGACAATCGACCGGCCGCTTCTATAATGTGAGCCAATTCGTTTGACGGAGACGTTTTTGCTGATACAGGTCCTTATCTTTCTCGGCGGTCTGATCATCCTCACGATTGCCGCTGAATTTTTGGTGCATGGCGCGTCACGACTGGCGGCACAGTTGGGCATGCCTCCATTGATCGTCGGTTTGACGGTTTTGGCTTACGGGACTTCGCTGCCCGAATTTGTCGTTTCGGTACTAGCCGCCATCAAAGACTCCTCGCCGCTGGCTTTGGGCAACGCAATGGGGTCGAACCTGATGAACACCGGGCTGATTCTCGGCGCAGCCGCCATCCTGGCGCCGATCACCGCCGACCGCGCCTTGTTCAAACGCGATCTTCCGCTTCATCTGGCATTTACGGCACTGTTTGGGTTCGTCATTCTCAACGGCAGCATCGGGCGCGACGAAGGGATCGTGATGATCGCCCTGATGCTGATCTATGTCGTAGCCAGCACGATGTATGAATGGCGCAAGCGCGGCGAACACAATCTTTTACCGGACGAACTGGCCGTAAGAAATGAAAGCAGCAACTACCGTTACAGTCTCGACATTCTGCTGATTCTCCTGGGGAGTGCCGGCTTGTATTACGGCGCGGAACTGATGGTTGATTCCGCCATTTACATCGCCGAGGAATTCGATATCTCCGAACGCGTGATCGGGCTTACCATCGTTGCCGTCGGCACCAGCCTGCCGGAATTGGCAACGACAATTTCAGCCGCCCGCAGGAAGAAAGTGGATTTTATCACCGGCAACCTGATCGGCTCCAACATCTTTAACCTGATGCTCATTGTCGGCACTGCCGGAGCGATTGCACCTTTTGCGATCAAACTGCGGGAAGTGCTTTTTGAATATGGTTTCTTAGCACTCAACGCGGTGATGATTTACTTGTTTTTATATACCGGTCGAAAGGTATCACGCGCTGAAGGAATTGTGCTTATTTTATTCTATGTTGGTTTTGTCGGCTTCTTGCTTTGGCGGGGATTCTAGTCAAGGTCGCACGGCAAAACTGTATAGATAGCCGTCGGAGACAATCGCAATTTTATCCTGCAATTCATAGAATCCGACATCGACGCGATTGCCCAGTTTGTGCTGATCCAACAATTCACCTTCCAGATTAAGGAAGCGGGCTACGTAAAAGATCCGCACTCGTCCCGGACAACGCAACAACACAGCCAGAATGCCATGTTTGTGCAAATAGCGACTGGCGCCGACTTCCATTTTCTGGCAATGACCGGCAGGGAAGTCATTCACTTTATGCGTCCAGCGAATCTGCAAAGTGTCTTGGTCGACGGCAGCCACTTGCTGTCCCGCGGGATCGGCCAATGACACAAACAAAAGTTTTCGAGCCGGATCAGCGCCGATAAACTGAACCGCACCATTACTGGACAACTTTTTCTGTTCGCCTTTTTGTACCGTAAATTGGTATAGCCCGTCGGCTGCCGGCAACAACAAAAACAACTCGTTCGGCAGCATATAAAGTTTGCCCAGACTAACACCGCCATGCTCCCAGCGTTGATTGCCCTCGTGGTTGTAAACACGCAAGATGTTGCCTGTCGCACGTTTTTGCAACACGGCTACCGAACCCTGATCGCCGGCGACGGCACTGTAAACACCAATCAGATTGACGCTGCGCAATTCACTGAGCAGATGATTGTAGAACGTGATCACCAGACCGGCGTCGCCGTTTTTACGAAATGAGATCAGGCTTCCGTTTTGAGCCAGGTAAACCCGCCCACCGGTGAATTTGTGATCGACGACGGTATAGCCGGCGCTGTCGCGAACGGTGTAAATGGCTGAATCGTCGCGGTCGACGCCGCAACAAGTGACCAGTTGCGCAACATTGCCGTCCGGTAATTTGACGGTAACGGTCGATTCATTGGGATAGCCTTCGCCGGCCGCCTGGCGCTTTTCAACAAGCATCACCGACAAAGCGTAAGCGCTTTGCACAGCCAATACGACAATCACCAACGCAACAAGGCTCTTGCGCAAGTTACCTCCCATTCGCCAAATACCTTACCACGTTTGCCGTTGCTTTTCATCTGTAACGACGATCAACACCCGCAACCGTCATCGTTGTCGTCGTCGTCATCGTCGTCATCGTCAACTGAATTTTCATCTGTATCATCATCAACCTGTACCGTATCGTCATCGGCAACGTCATCATCATCGTCAATGTTGCAACCGTCAAAGCCGATATACATCTCGCCATCTGTCGTAAAACATAAATCGTTGATGCGAATTCGCCGATCCCAACCCACCGTCTGTTCAACTTTGGTGTGGTAGACGATTTTCAACGATCCGTCCGGCGCAGTGATAACGCAATTGTGACCCGGACCATAAAATGCAGCGGCGTCGTCGCGGTGCAAAATCGGATTGCCGCTGAATTCGTCGAACGATCCCATCGGATTGTCAGCCGTTGCGTAGCCCACGGCGTAACTGGGGCGGTCCGCGCCGTAGCCGCTATACATTAAATAGCAAGTGCCTTCATGCTCAACCATCCACGGTGCTTCGGTCACAAAAAGTTCCCAATTTAGGATGCCCGGTTCCACAACCGTCCGGTGCTCGCCAACCAGTGTCGTCATGTCGGCCATTTCGGCGACGCGAATAACGGAGAACGGTGCATACCCGGCATAGTAGAAATAGCGGCGGCCATCGTTATCGACAAACACATGCGCATCGATCGCCAAGCCCGCAACGCCGTTGTAACCGTTACCAACGAATGGATGATCGAACACGTCAACGAAGGGGCCGAGCGGATTGTCGGCCCGAGCGACGCCGATGCGCATGTCGGCAGCGTAGTACAAGTAAAAATCATCGCCGTCGCGATGCACTTCCGGCGCCCAGAGATCGACGTGATTCCACGCCTGCGCGCCCGGGTTTTCCCAAACGACGCCTTCATAGACCCAGGTATCCAGGTCGGTGCTCGACCAACATTCGAAGTCGATCGTGGAAGCCGTCACGTAAAGGTAGTAAACGTCATCGACCTTGATGATCGCTGGGTCGGCCGTCATTTCTGCGTTTGGCAGATCAAGCGGAGGACCGTAACCAGCCCACACCGTAGTGGCCAAGGCAAGAATACAGATTGCGGCAGCCAACCTCGTCACGGTAATATCCTTTTCGTTTCATGAACCATTCGTGTTTATCTCAAGATAGAGCATCTTGCGCAACAATGCCAGCAATTCTGTGGTGTGTTTTTATTGTGAATCTGTTTTTCCAAATCGTCAAACCAGTTCGACGGCAAAGTGGCGGTTATTCTGTGATTCTTGTGAAATTCGCCCTTGCATTCCCATGACGGCTCCTCTACATTTTCGTCCAGGCACGAGCCGGTCTCGCGGCCACAAAAACTGATCCCTTCAACCCACAAGCAACGGAAAACACACGATGAGTGGTCTTTGCGGAATTGTTTCTCGCGGTAATTGTTCGGAAATGTTGTTGTTCGGTACCGATTATCACAGCCACTTGGGCAACCAATTGGCCGGCATGGCCGTTGCCGGTGAAGTGTTTCAAAAGAAGATTCATGACATCTCGCAAAGTCAATTCAAGTCGAAGTTCCATGACGATTACCAACGCATGACCGGTAATCTGGGTATCGGCGTCATCAGCGACAGCGACGCCCAACCGCTGATGATTCACTCCCGTTTCGGCACTTACGCCCTAGCGATGGCCGGGTTAATTGAAAACCGGGACGAATTGGCCGAACTGCTTTTCAAACACGGCAGTGTTTTCACCGAAACCAGCCGTCGCGGCATCAATTCGGTGGAGTTGCTGGCCAAGCTGATCGAAACCGGTGACAGTTTACTTGACGGCATCGAAATGGTTTTCGACATGATTCAAGGCTCGGCCTCGATGCTGCTGCTCACTGAAGAAGGCATCTATGCTATTCGCGATAAACTTGGTCGCGGTCCGTTGATTCTGGCGAGAAACGAGGGCGACTTCATCGTCGCTTCCGAAGCCAGCGCTTTTGTTAATTTGGGATTCAAACCGGTTAAAATTCTCGGCCCGGGTGAGATTGTTTTCATCAAACGCGAGGGCGGTTATGAAACCGTGCGCCAGCCGGAAAGCCCGATGCAGATCTGCGCCTTCCTTTGGATCTACACCGGTTACCCCGCTTCCTCTTACGAAGGCATCAGCGTCGAGACCGTTCGCGAACGTTGTGGCGCTTTTCTGGCTAAGCGCGATAACGTCAAAGCCGACCTGGTCGCCGGCGTTCCCGACTCCGGCACCGGCCACGCCGTCGGCTATGCCATGGCCTCGAAGATTCCCTTCCGCCGTCCCTTCGTCAAATACACGCCCGGGTATGGACGCAGCTACATTCCGCCGACGCAGGAAATCCGTGACCACGTCGCTAAAATGAAATTGCTGCCCGTATCCGAAGTCATCAAAGACAAGCGCATCATCCTTTGCGAAGACTCCATTGTGCGCGGCACCCAACTGAAAAACTTCGGCATTAAAAAATTGTTCGACGCCGGCGCCAAGGAAGTGCACGTGCGACCGGCCTGCCCGCCGCTGATGTACCCTTGCCGCTTCGCTTTATCCACGCGTAAGATTCACGAATTAATCGCCCGCCGGGCGATCGGCGATTTGGAAAACGGCAACGAATACTCGCTGGACAAATATTTGGATCCGACATCTCCGCACTACGCGAAAATGATCGAATGGATTCGTCGTCACCTCGGATGCACAACCCTGCAATACCTGCAACTGAACGATATGATCGAAGCCATCGGCCTACCGGAAGAGCGGTTATGCACTTATTGTTGGACGGGGAAATCACTGACCACCGAGTACAATCCGCGCCAGCGTGAATTGAACCTGTTATAAACTAATCGGCAATTACTACCAATGCATCGGCGGCGATCGGTTTGCCGTCGACCACGATCAACGGATTGATATCGATCTCACTGATTTCCGGATGCTCCATTGCCAAACGTCCTACGGCAATGATGATCTGCGCCAGCGCTTCGCGATCGACCGGCCCTAACCCCCGTTGGGCATTAAACAGATTCCGGTACCTTAGCGAATCGGGCATGGCGACCGCATCCGAAAGCGACACGGGGGCTACGCGGAATGTTGCATCCTGCATGGATTCGGTAAACACACCACCGATGCCAAGCATGACGCAAGGGCCAAAGCCCGGATAACGGGTCATGCCGACGGCCAGTTCTCGCTCGCCGGTTAGCATCCGGCTAACCAGGCAGGGGCAACTCGGGGCAGCAGTGCGAATTTCCTGCCAGGCGTGCTCCAAATCCTGCGGGTTGCGCAGATCAAGTTTGACCAGCCCGGCTTCGGTTTTATGCGCCACGCCCGTCGGCATACCTTTAAGCACTACCGGGTAATCCAAATTGTTGGCGGCACTCAACGCCTCGTCTATTGTATCGACCTGACGTTCTTCGGCGACGGGAATTTCGTATTCAGCCAACAAACGCTTGGCGGAAAACTCATCGAGCACACCCTTTCCATCGAGTGGCGTCTTGGTTTTAACCTGTAACGTCAGCGAAGTTTCACAACGTCCGCGGCGGCGAATGCGGCCGTACTCGACAAGCGCGGCCATTGCCCGCACCGCCTCTTCCGGCGTACGAAACAACGGAATACCACTCTCGTGAAAAGCATAAGCGGCGTGGTCTTCGCGCAGAAAGTTCGATGCGACCAATGGCTTGCCGCTCTCCTGCGGCAATTTGAGCAAACGACTCAAATCGAACTCGCCGGCCCTGATGAATTCATCCTTCGGCAAGGCAATTCGATTGGCGATGAAATCGTACATCTCGTGCATAAAGCCGGTGTCCATCATCCCGTGAATCAACACACCGTCGATCTCATCGCTGGCAAAAAGAACCTCCGGCAGTTTCTGCACAAACGAATCGGATTCCACGATGAACGTAAGGTCTACAGGATTCTTCGCCGATGCGGTCGGCTCAATTACCTCGCGGATCGTACCTTGCAGTGATTCACTGAACTCTGGCATGGTCAGACCGTGCCGCTCGCAGGCATCGGCCATCGAGGTCGCCGGGCCGCCGGAATGGGTGAGAATCGCCATGCGGTTGCCCGCCGGTGACGGCATCTGCGCCAGCGTTTTCCCCAAGCCGAACATCTCGGCAACGCCATTCGCGCGAATGATTCCCGCCTGGGCGAAAACACCATTCATCAATACATCGGGGTTGCCGAGCGACCCGGTGTGCGAAAGTCCAGAACGCGCGCCGGTTTCGGTGCCGCCGACGTAAAGGGCGACTATCGGTTTGCGCCGCGTGACTTCGCGCGCCAGTTCGATAAATTCGCGACCACGCTGCAAACCTTCCAGGTAAATGGCAATCGCCTTGGTCTGTTCGTCGTCCGCTAGGTACTCCAGGCAGTCAACGACATCGATGTCGGTCGAGTTGCCGATGGAAAAGGCTTTGCTTAGCCGTACACCTGTATCGCGAAGGTAGGGCATTGTTTGCGCAACGTAAGTGCCACTCTGACTGATCAAACCCAGATGACCGGGCTTTTGGCCATAAGGAATCACGGTCAGATTCAGACTGTTCTCCGTATTCATAATCGCCATGCAATTGGGGCCGATAAAGCGAATACCATGCTGACGAGCAACTTCGATCAACTCCTGCTCACGTTGCACGCCCTCTCCGCCCACCTCGCGAAAACCAGCGGTGCTGATTACCGCATAGCGTGTGCCGCGACGGCCCAACTCGTCCAACACTTGCGCGGTGACTTTCGTCGGTGTAATCAGCAATGCCAAGTCGGGCGTAAAGGGTAAATCATCTGCCGTAGCGTACGCCGGTCGACCCAGCACTTCTTTTTCTTTGGGATGAAGAAAAACAACCTCGCCTACGTAGTCGCTGTGCAACAGGTTAAGCGCCTGGATCGCGCCCATCTTCATAAAATTGTTGGATGCACCGGCGATCACCACCGATTGCGGATTCATGATTTCGTGCAACGGATGTTTCGACATGGCAACCTCAACTCGAACAAGCAACAACGGTTCTGGATGCCCAGGAGCCTAGCAAACAAATGACGAAAGTAAACTCCCGGTTGTTGAATTGGATAATTACTCAGTCCGCATCTGTTTCTTTAAAAAAGAAACCCTGCCTTCAGTCATTATCTTGAAAGCAGGGCTGAAATTGGCGACCCCAACGGGATTCGAACCCGTGTTGCCGGCGTGAAAGGCCGGTGTCCTGACCTGGCTAGACGATGGGGTCGAGCAAATCAAGGATCATTACGCCCTGGACCTGGGCTAAGTGAGCCGTCTGGGACTCGAACCCAGGACCTACGGATTAAAAGTCCGTTGCTCCACCAACTGAGCTAACGGCTCAAACGAGGCACGATTTGTAATGGATCGGCCTTTTCTTGTCAAGTACTTTCGGTGAAAAAAATACCCGGGGAAACAACCGGCTTTCTCCGCACTTCGGCTTGCTATCCGCCTGTGTTGTGTTACTTTTTCCTCACATCCTTTTTTCAATGGGGATCTGAAAGATGGCATCGACTGTTTCCAATATCGAACAGGTACTGATTCAAGCTATTCACAAAGAAGAAAGCGCGCATCGTTTTTACCTGAAATTGGCCGGATTAATCAAAAATCCGGAAGGCGCCAAAATATTCACTGCTTTAGCCGGCGACGAAGCCGGACACCGGCAAAAGCTGGAAACATGGTGGGCCAAATCCGTTCAACGCGATTTCCCGTTCAGCGAAGATCTCGTCACCCCTATTTCAGCGGAAGTCGACACACAAACCGGCGCGGTTGCGGCGCTTGATCTGGCTCTTGACGCCGAGCGCAAGGCGGCCAATGCCTACGAGCAATTAGCCACTGAAACCGACGACGAACAACTTCGTAAATTGTGCAAACAATTGGCGCAAGAAGAATGGGGACACTTCGACACAATCAGCGCAGAAAAGAATGCGATTATCGATTCCTATTATTGGTTTGACGTTGACAACACGGCTTACGTGGAAGATTAAGGGAGGATTTGATGTCCAAGTTTTATGCCGGACTGACCGTTCTGGAAATATTGGGAGTCGCGGTAAAAAAAGAAATCGATGCGGCAAATTTCTACAAAAATCTGGCGGGACAAATCGCCAATCCCATCATCAAGGATCGTTTTCTGCAATTAGCCAAAGAAGAACGCAAACATCGCGCGATGTTACAGGCTGAATACAAGCGACTTACCGGTGGTGAAAAAGTGTCGGTACCGAAAGAAATGGTGCCGAAAATTCGTGAAGCCTTCGATTTCACCAAGGGAAACATTGAAGAAGCTTTGCAATTTGCCATTTCCGCCGAACGAGATGCACAAAAGCTCTATGCCGAAGCGGCTAAAAAAAGTAAAGATCCGCGCGGCAAACGCATGCTGGATTATCTGGTTGAATTTGAGAAGAGTCATGAAAATCTATTGAAAAGCGAACTCGCTTTTTATCGTAAATCGCCGACATGGTTCGACGAGCCGGATGATCTGATACACGTCGGGCCATGACAAAAACAAGGTAAGGATCCGAACCATTGGCCAATCGCCTTAAAAAACATCCATGCACGGATTGCCGGGTCTGCCAATGGTGCAGCGACACGCGCTGCGCTAGCTGTCTGGGCGCCCGCGAGCGTCCGCCTAAATTGAGTATGGTCGAGCAAATTGCCCTTTATGAACGACTCAACCGGGAAGCACGTTTCAAAAATAAATCATGTTGTTGCGATGAAGCCGACTTGTAATGCAAGCCATATCCAGGGCAATTTGTCAGGCACACTGGGCATCGGTACAATTTCCAATGCTTGACAACGACACGACCCAAAGGGTATCAGCTACGACACGTACGTTACCAATGAGAGGCTGAAAAATGGCGATGAACTATAGCGGAATTGAAATTTGCAAAATCGGGATTGAAATCGAGCGGAACGGCCATCAATTCTACACGAAGGCCGCAGAGATGATTGAAGACGATAAACTCAAACAACTCCTGTTGCGCCTGGCGCAAGACGAGTTGGAGCACGAAGCGGTTTACCAACGACTACTTGATGAATTTGCGTCAGACAACGAACAGCAAGAGGAGTGCTGCTTCGACGAACATTACGACGCTTACATCAAGGCTTTGGCCAACGCACGCGTCTTTACCGACCGCAACACAGTAGAGCGAGTGTTGGGGAAAATTGAAGGAGCAGTCGACATTCTCGAAACGGCTATGGGTTTTGAAAAGGATGCCATCCTGTACTTGACGGAAGTACGTCAATTCGTCCAAGCCAAGGACCGTGGCATTATTGATGACTTGATCGGTTTTGAAAAAGATCATTTGGCCATTTTGGATGCGCGGTTGGAAAAAATATTAGCGTCTGAGTAGGAAACAAGGAGGTAACGATGGGTGAAAAAACGCAAAAAAATCTTAAGTTGGCGTTCCAAGGCGAAGCTGAGGCCTACTTCCGCAACATGGCTTTCGCCGATCAGGCAGAGAAAGAAGGATATGCGCAGATCGCCCACATGTTTCGCGCCATCGCCGAAGCTGAAGCCGTACACTGTCGCAACGCATTAAGGCTGCGCGGAATGGTCAAAGACACCGAAACCAATCTCAACGCTGCGTTCGAGCGTGAAAACCTGGCCAAGAACGAAAAGTACCCGCAATTGATCAAAGACGCCGAGGAAGAAGGCGAGCGCGCCGCTGCCATGATTTTCGCCCGCACCCGCGACGTCGAAGATCTGCACGCCGGCATTTATAAAAAAGCGCTGGACCACTTGATGGAAGAGCGCGAAACGCAATACTACGTCTGTGAAGTTTGCGGTTACGTAGCCGATGGCGTACTCCCTGAAGAGTGCCCTGTCTGCGGCGCCCCCAAAGAGAAATTCTACGAGGTGAAATGATGAAACGAATCGCCGAAATGATTCAAGATATGCCGTTGGAAGAAATCTACGCTTTTGCCATTGAACGGGAAATCGAAGCGCAAACGTTCTACAAAGACGCGTTGGATATCATCCGCGACCCCGGCGGTCGGACCATGCTGGGCGACCTTTACCAGCAGGAAATCAAGCATGAAAAAATGCTGCGCGAAGCCCAGGAACGCGGCAAGGTTGAAATTATCGGCAAACCCCGAGGGCTGAACGACCTGGGCATTGCCGACCTGTTGCCGCAGGTGGAGTTGGGCCCGACAAGCACGCCGCAGGAAATTCTGATGGCGGCGATTAAAAAAGAAGCCTTTGCCGTCGAGTTGTACAACCAAGCCGCACAGATCGTCAGCGACACCGATGCACGTAAATTGTTTAACCATCTCCGGAACGAAGAAACGCAGCATAAAGCGATTCTGGAAAATCTTTACGACGACAACATTCTGATTCACAATTAGCGTGCGGTCGACTCTTCGCAGCTAGAGGCCTTCCTTCGATAGCATGAATTGATTACCATCTCCGTTATGAACCTCCGGCCGAAAGTAATGGTTATCGTTGCTCCGATCTTGATCGGGTGCGCTTTAGCTGCGCTCTCCATCTGGCATGTGCAAAACATTGTTCCAAGCGGACATGACGGCGCAACCCATTATCAGGCAATGCTTCAATTCGTCATGGCCATGCAGGACTCACCGGCGACGGCTTACCATTTAATTCAAGAACAAGCAGCGCGATACATGCCATTGACTTTCCTGACCAGCGCTTCAATTTCACTTCTCACCGAGAAATCGGCATTGGCTTGCAGCCTAAGTACAATTTTCTTTTTCCTCTTGGCTTTGTTGTTTTTATCAGCGATCGCCTGGCGACTCGCTCCTTGGCGAGCAATCTTTTTGTTACCCCTCGCCTGCGTGTTGGCCAATCCGGTGATCTGGACAATCTTCACGGCTTACAACCTCGAAGCGTCATTGCTGGCAGGTACAAGTATTCTACTTTGTTTGTTGTGGTGCGCTGACCGAATCAGCAGCCGAATCGGCATGATTGCGGCGCTGGCGTTGACGGCCGTCATGACCTTATCGAAAACCGTTATTCTTTTACCCATTTTACCGGCGGCGG
>Ga0272444_10004376_pt1 | contig 12490 bp, 10 predicted proteins | sample SSMForm13_FD_201033 | JGI IMG/M metagenome (GOLD analysis project Ga0272444, IMG submission 201033) | Marine sediment archaeal communities from Little Sippewissett salt marsh, Falmouth, MA, United States - SSM-Form-13 | ecosystem: Environmental > Aquatic > Marine > Wetlands > Sediment ...
TACCGAGTCCTGTCTTGACCGGCACATTGCCGAAGGTCGCCGCAACAAGGCGGCGCTGATATTCGAGGGCGAACCGGGCGACCGCCGGACCATGACATACTACGACCTGTACAAAGAGGTCAACAAGTTCGCCAACGTCCTCAAGAAGCTCGGTATCAAAAAGGGTGACCGCGTCGCGATCTATCTTCCGATGATCCCTGAGCTGATCGTATCGATGCTCGCCTGCGCCCGGATCGGCGCGGTCCATTCGGTCGTGTTCGGCGGTTTCTCCCCCGAATCTTTGCGCGAACGAATCAACGATGCCGAGGCCAAGCTGCTGATAACTTCCGACGGCGGCTATCGTCGCGGGCAGATCCTCCCGCTCAAGCACGATGCCGATGTCGCTATCGCCGACTGCCCCTCGATCGAGCATGTTATCATTGTCAAGCGCGGGGATTTCCTCCTGCGCGTCAAGGAGGGTCGGGACAACTGGTATCACCGTCACATGCAGGACGCCGAGAGCTATTGCCCGCCGGAGTATGTCGATGCCGAGCACCCGCTTTTCATCCTGTATACTTCCGGCACAACCGGCAAACCGAAAGGAATCGTGCACACCTGTGGCGGCTACCTCACCGGGGCGTATGCCACGACTAAGTATGTCTTCGACCTGAAAGATGACGATGTTTTCTGGTGCACCGCCGATTGCGGCTGGATGACGGGACACCCCTACATAACCTATGGCCCTCTTGCCAACGGCGCCACTCAGGTGATTTACGAAGGCGCCCCGGACTGGCCGGACCAGGATCGGTTCTGGCAGATCGTGGAGGATTTCGGCGTCACCGTATTCTACACGGCGCCGACCGCTATCCGGGCGTTTATGAAATGGGGGCGCGAATGGCCGGCCAAGCTGATCTTCTCGGCGGATCTCCCCAAGACCAGATCGGGCAAGATCGTGCGGCGGCTGCTCCGGGACATCGCCACCGGCAAAGTCCTCGGCGACACAACTACCCTGGCCGAGCCGGAGGTAATTGCCCGCATCCAGAAGCACTACGGAGAGGATTAGCGGCGGCTCTGTCACCCTGAGCTTTCCGAAGGGCGGCGTTAGAGTCCCTGTAAGACTCTTTGTAACCCGCCCAGAGTGAAACGTCGGGTGGGGTCACGATTGTAAGTCACCCTGAGCCTGTCGAAGGGGGACGCTGGAGCCAGTCAAGCCGTGCAGGCTTCGACACGCTCAGCCTGACTTGATTGGCCTGTTCATATGTAGCGAGCAGCCTCCTTAAGCCTGTCGAAGGGGGACGTTCAAGACGGGCTTCAGCCCGTCGTTCCAGCCCCTCCCGTCATTCCAGCGGAGACTGGAATCCAGAAAGAATTGTCGGGTTTCGAAGGGTCTGACAACCCTTCGGAACCCGACCTACAAGATTACAAAACAGATATCATCGGCAGTGATGACTCAGGTCGTTCTTACTTATCCGCGCTGAGAATCACCGGCATTCCCTCACTGGAGTTGCCGACCATTATTACTTTGGAATTAGGTGATTCGGCAATCTTCTGAGTGGCCTCAATCGCCTTCCACTTCAGATAGGAATTGGTGATGCCGGCGGAGACGATCTTCTGGAAATCAGCGATACCCCCCGCCTCGATCCGTTTCCGTTCGGCCTCCAGCTTCTCCTTCTCAATCGTAAACTGCATCTTCTGGGCTTCCTGGTCGGCGGTCAGTTTGAAGTTGATTGCCTCGGAGATCTTGGCGGGAATGACGACATCCCGGATCAGGACGTTTTCGATAATGACCCATTTTGAGGCCAGCGCAGTTTTCAATTCATCCAGGACGGCTTTCGCCATTTCATCGCGCTTGGTCGAATATATCTCTTCCGGTTTGTACCGGCCGGCCACGCCCCGAGCGATGCCCCTGAGGTTCGGCGCCACTACGTCTTCATAGTAATTGGGGCCGATCTCCACCTGAAGAGAATCAAGCTTCGCAGCCTCGGGACGATATAACAGAGAAACCTCTATGCGGATCGAAGCGCCATCCGAAGAGAGCACGTTGAGGGACTCTTTCTTTTCCTGAACCTGGGTGCGATAGACAAACATCGAGTTCCACGGCAAATGCCAGGCAAAACCCTCGGGATAGATGTTGCCGAACTCGGTCCCATCGCCGAATTTCGAATAGAAAACGCCCCGGTGTCCCGAAGGGACTTGCGTCCCGCAGCCCCACGAACTCAGGGCAAAGACGATAATCAGCAACAGGGGCAATCCTTTAGCCAGTTTCTTGGACATACTTCCTCCTTTAAGTCCACAGTGTTCTCAGATCTTCAAGTAGGATAAATTACGCCTCAGATGGAGAGATATCCAAGAAAAAAAGGACAAGAACGGCTCTGCGGCCGTTCAGAAGCGGTAAGGCACGCACCAGGCGGCGACAAACTCACCATCCGCCTCTTTAAACGCCTGCATGAAAGCCATGCGATAGTAGCGAGTGGTATTGCTCTCCGTCTTGTACGAGAGAGTGTCAAAATCGGGACCGGTCGACTGCACCAGCCGTGACATAAACGGGCCATCGTCGGCATAGTCCGTGAGCAATACGTAGGTGGCCGGCTTGTTGGAAAGCTTCTCGGTTGTCAGGCGCAGACGACTGCCCAGCACGACCGTGTCGATATTGCTGAGGCGCATAAACGGCACGCTGGGGATCAGGGTTCCGGGAGATTTCGGCATTTCGAGATAGCGTCCCAGGTCACCCGGGAAGGTGGACAGGTCGTAGCGCTCCGCCTCAACCGCCACCGGCAGGAGAGCATCGCCGAGCCCGTTGTAGCCCCAGAGCACCCAGCCGACATAGTCCTTGGCGTCATCGCCCAGCTTCAGAAAGAAGGCATAGCGGCTCAAAACGCGATAAGTGGTGTCTGTGATAGTCGTATCCACATACTCGCGGGCAATCTGGACGTGAAGGCTGTCGGTAACAATCACCACGGCCTCCCGCAACTCGCCGAGACTGCCGTAGTCGGCGTAGTAATACCTTGAGCTATTGTCTTTTATCAGGCTGACATCATAATTGCGAGTGCGGCCCAGCAGGGAGTCGCGGTAGGTACCGTTGTCGAAAGGCACCGTGTAGGGATCGGTTCTTACGAGGTTGGAGGTGCGGAAAAGCTCGCGCGCTTCGGGAACCTCCCTGAGATATCGCACCAGTTCGTCTTCGTCAACGATAAACGGGACATCCTCCTCGCCACAGCTCGACAGCCAGACAGTCGAAAACCCGGCGAAAAGGAGGACGAAGAGTATGCGAGTCACGGTTTGGTTCATATCGGCACCCAAATATTAAACTCTCAACGCCGGCGTTTTGTTTTATCCTTTTTCATTTTCGCCTTGAGTTCCGTAACCTCATTGCGAATCAGAATGGCCGTCTCGAAATCCAGATTTTCCGCCGCTTTCTGCATCGCTTTCAGCATAAACGCGACCTGGTCCTCCCGCGACATCAGTTCAAAGCTCTTGGGCTTCTCGAACCCTGCCTCTTCTACAGTCCTGGAGTCGGCGAAGCGGGTTGAGCGCAGGATTTCATCGCGGGTCTTGAAAATAGTCTCGGGGTTGATGTGGTGTTCCTCGTTGTACGCCAACTGCTTGGCGCGACGGCGCTCGGTCTCGTCGATAGCTTTCTTCATCGAGTCCGTGATCTTGTCAGCGTAGAAAATGACCTCGCCGTTCTTGTTGCGAGCGGCGCGGCCGGCTGTCTGTATCAATGAGCGGCCGGAGCGAAGAAACCCCTCTTTGTCGGCGTCGAGCACGGCCACCAGCGAGACCTCGGGCAGATCCAGCCCTTCCCTCAGCAGGTTAACTCCCACCAGGACATCGAATTCATGCAGCCGGAGGTCTCGGATAATCTCGGTCCGCTCGATGCTGTCGATTTCGCTGTGCAGGTAGCGCACGCGGATGCCGGCTTTATCGAGATAGTGCGTCAGGTCCTCGCTCATGCGCTTGGTCAGGGTGGTAACCAGCACCCTTTCGGAGCGGGCCTGTCGGATCCGCACCTGCTCCAGCAGGTCGTCCACCTGAGTTGCCAGGGGTTTAACCGTAATTCTCGGATCGAGCAACCCGGTCGGGCGGATCACCTGCTCCACCACGACACCTTCGCACTTATCCAGCTCATAGTCGGCAGGCGTGGCCGAGACGTAAATGGTCTGGGCCTGCAGGCTCTCGAACTCATCGAAATACAGCGGCCGGTTGTCCAGCGCCGAAGGCAGCCGGAAACCGTGTGACACGAGGACTTCCTTGCGGCTGCGATCGCCGGCGAACATCCCCCTGATCTGCGGGACACTCTGGTGGGATTCGTCAATGACAGTGATGAAATCACCTTCGAAGAAGTCGATCAGCGCTTTGGGCCGTTCCCCCGCTTCGCGACCGGTGAGATATCTGGAATAGTTCTCGACGCCGCTGCAATAGCCGATCTCCTTGAGCATCTCCAGGTCGTACTTGGTCCGCATTTCGAGGCGCTGAGCCTCAAGAAGCTTGTCCTCGCTGCGGAAATGTTCAAGCTGCTCAGCCAGCTCTTTCTCGATCAGCTTTATCGAGCGGTCCAGGGTCGGTCGGGTCGTGACGAAATGCTTGGCCGGATAAACCGCCACACGGTCACGCTCGGCAATGATCTCCCCGGTAAGGGGATCGACCTCGGTGATTCTCTCCAGCTCATCGCCGTAAAACTCGAACCTCAGCGCCGTCTCGTGATAGGCCGGAATCAGCTCGACCGTGTCGCCGCGCACGCGGAAATTACCCCGGCTGAAGTCAATATCGTTACGGTTGTAGTGGATGTTGATGAACTTGCGGATCGTCTCGTCGCGATCCACCTCCTGCCCCGTCTCCAGCAAGAGCATCTGTTTCTTATATTCCTCGGGCGAACCGATGCCGTAAATGCACGAGACCGAAGCGACGATGATCACATCCCGTCGTTCCAGCAGCGAAGCTGTGGCCCGGAGCCTCAAGCGATCGATGTCCTCGTTAAGGCTGGTGTCTTTCTCGATGTAGGTGTCGGTGGTCGGGAGGTAAGCCTCCGGCTGGTAGTAATCGTAATAGCTGATGAAGAACTCCACGGCGTTTTTGGGGAAGAAGGCTTTCAACTCGCCGTAGAGCTGGGCGGCCAGGGTTTTGTTATGCGAGATGACCAGGGCCGGTTTGCCGTATTGGGCGATGACGTTGGCGATGGTGAAGGTCTTGCCGGAGCCGGTGACCCCCAGCAGGGTCTGGTGTTTCCGACCGGCCCGGAGCCCTTCCAGAAGTTCCTCAATCGCCTGGGGCTGGTCGCCTCGCGGCGGGAAATCGGCGTGGAGTTTGAACGGCGAGGCCGGCGCGCTCTCCTTCTTTTCGATCCTCGTAGACATCGGCTCCCTTAAGTCACTGGTGAACTGCCAAATATAAGCATTGGTCAACGGCAGGCAATCATATTTGGCCGCCGGGGAGCGACGGGGGCGGCCGGGCCGGATACAAGGGTTTAGGTTTTTTATGCGTCGGGCCTAGACAAAGAATCGTATAAGGTCAATGATAGAGCCAAATTTGGGCTTGACTTGAGGGGTAAAAAGGTTAGTTTATTCGGCTTAACTCTAAACTGGCGAACAACTTCTAGTTGTCACGAAAGGATCTCCATGTACGCGGTATTTGAACTCTCTGGATTCCAATATAGAGCCGAAGAAGGTTCCACTCTGAAAGTACCCCATCAGGCCGTCAACGCCGGCGAATCTTTCGAGATTCCCGACGTGCTTTTGGTGAAAGACAAAGATACGACTCTGATAGGCACACCGACGGTTGAGGGCGCCAAGGTCGAGGCTGAAGTGCTGGGCAAGGCCCGTGACGAGAAGGTGCTGATTTACAAATACAAACGCCGCACCAAGTACCGTCGCACCCAGGGCCACCGCCAGGATTACTCCCAGATCAAGATCAAGAAGATCGTCGCGCCGAAGAGTTGACTAACCGGGTAGGTTTAATGAGAGCTGGAGCACGGATCGCTCTGGTCACGCTTTGTTGTCTCATAGCAATCGCGGGATCGGTAGCGGCACAGGCCGATTACAAAGTCGTCGACATTGAGATTGAAGGTAACCGGATCGCAACCTCGACGCTGATTCTCGGCGTCTCTTCCATCGCCAAGGGCTCTTCCCTGACGCCTTCCGTTATCCAGAACACGATCCACCGGCTTTACGGCCTGGGTATATTCTCCGACGTACGTCTCGAAGCGGAGGAAGTCCCCGGCGGCATCAAGGTTATCATTGTGGTCGAAGAGCTGCCCAAGCTCACCAAGCTCGAGTTCTCCGGCAACGACAAGATCGACGACAAGCATCTTACCGAGAAACTGGGCCTCGGGGTCGGGGGGTACATCTCGCCCTACCTGGTCCACGCAAAGCGCCAGCAGATAATCGATGCTTACGCGGAAAAGGGGTACTTCCAGGCCAGAGTCACTCCGGAGCTGACCTACAACCAGGATTCCACTGAGGCCTCCCTCAAATACAAGATCGACGAGAAATCGAAAGTCAAGGTCGAGAAGGTCATCCTCACCGGGAACACACGGGTGAAGGCCAACGACCTGATCAAGAAGATGCGCAACCGCAAACGCGGCTTCCTGCGAAGCTCCGATTTCGCCAAGGAGAAGTATCAGGAAGACCTCGAGAAGGTGATCGAGGAGTATCACAAGAAGGGTTTCATCGACGCCTTCCTCATATCCGACTCCATGACAATAGACTCGTCGACCAATCGTATGACGATTTACCTGGAAGTCTACGAGGGGCCGCTTTACTATTTCGGGAAGACCGAGTTTAAAGACAACGAGATCCTCCCCACCGAGGTACTCCGGGACCTTCTCAAACATAAAGAAGGGGAAGTCTTCGATACCGAGAAGTACGACGAATCTATTTTCGAGATGTACACGGCCTACCAGGAGGTGGGACACCTTCATGTGAGAGTGATGGACGAAAAGACCACCCGGTCCGATTCTCTTATCGACATCAGTTATTCGATTTCCGAGGGTCTTCCCTCGCACGTCAACCTGGTCAGGATAGTCGGCAACAGCCGGACTAAAGAGAAGGTCATTCGCCGTGAGATCACGGTGCGCCCGGGGCAGGTGTTCAACCGCTCGCTGCTGATCCGGTCGGTGCGTGATGTCATGGCTCTGAATTTCTTCGCCAACGTCGAGCCGGTCCCGGTCGACCTGCCCAACGGTGATGTGGATATAGAGTTCAAGGTTGAGGAGAAACAGACCGGCCAGATTTCCGCCGGCGCCGGCTACAACAGCCAGGACAAGCTGGTAGGTAACCTGGGCATGGGCATCCCCAACCTCGGAGGCAACGGTCAGAACCTTTCGTTTAACGTCGAGTTCGGCAAGCGGCGCAACTCCTTCTCGGTATCGTTTACCGAGCCGTGGATGTTCGGACGCCCGACCCTGGTCGGCGCCGACGTCTTCCTGATCAACCGCCGCTGGTACGACGATTACACCGAGGGCCGCCAGGGAGGATCGATACGGGTCGGACGGCGGCTTCGCTGGCCGGACAACTACTTCCGCGTCTATGCTTCCTACCGGCTTGAGAGAAACCGTTTCTACGACTACGACGACGACTTCCTCGAGTACAATTCCTCAAGTACCGCCTATCGCTATCGCTGGACCGAGATCGAACAGGCCGAAGTCGGGGACAGCCTGATTATTGTCTCCCACACTAAAGACACGGTCCTGATCGATCAGCCGATCCCGGGATCGATTGTGGCCTACAACGAGGAGTGGAACACCGCCTCCAAGATCGCCTTCAGCATAATCCGTGACTCCCGGAACCTTCCGGAGTTCGCCACCAGCGGTTCTCAATTCACCTACACTTTCGAGAACACCGGCGGCGTTTTGGGCGGGTTCTGGCGCTATCAGAAACACGAGGTCGCGTTCGCCAAGTTTATTCCGCTGATCTGGAATTTCGCGCTGGCGGCCAAAGCCCAGTACGGGGCCGTCCTGGGGAGTTCCTCCGATATCGAGGACAACCGCATTCTGGTTTCGGACCGGTTCAACCCCGGCGGCACGGCCTACGACGGTATCGTCCGAGGTTACGAGGATGGTTCCCTGACGCCGGACTCGGTGGTGGCCGTTACCGACCAGGATCTGTACTTCTTCGACAACCCCGACTCGATTGATGTCTCTGTCGACCAGCCGGATTCGGTTGTTACCAGCGCCCCGTTTACGACGCGCGTGCGGGGCAAATACATGTTCGTGGCAAATCTGGAACTTCAGTTCCCTATCGTAAGACAGCAGGTCTACGGTCTGGCGTTTTTCGACGCCGGTAATTCGTGGCTGCATCTCGAAGACGTCAAGCCCTTCAGCGACTTGTATCGCGGGGTTGGAGTCGGATTCAGGATATCTGTGCCGGGTATCGGTACGATCGGATTCGATTTCGCCCGTCCCCTGGACGACCCGCCCGACGGCGACGACAAGACCTGGAGAACGCACTTCCAAATCGGAACAACATTCAGATAACGTTAATACAGTAAAAAGGAGTGGAGCGCATGCGCACTGTCGGTAAATTGCTACTCATCGCCGTGGCTATCATATTGGCCGTGGCGTCTCTCTCGTCGACGTCCTACTCGCAGGGGATGAAAATCGGGTTTATCGATGACGAGAAGATCAAGGACAATTACAAGGAATGGGGCCGGGCCCAGGAACAGTGGGAACTGGAACAGAAAGCCTGGACCGACGAAGCCACGGCCAAAGAAACCGAGCTTAACGAAATGCTGGAAGAGTACGACAAGCAGAAGCTGATTCTCTCCGAGGAGAAGAAGAAAGAGCGCGAGGCCGCCATCATGGCCAAACGCGACGCTCTCGACGCCTACACGCGGCAGATCTTCAGCCCCGGCGGCACCGCCGAGAAGAAACAGGTGGAACTCATCCAGCCACTCCTGGAAAACGTCAACAAGGCTATCGAGATGGTGGCGATCGAAGAAAACTTCGATGTGGTCTTCACGCTCCAATCCGGCCTGGGCTATATCAAGGAGACCTACGACATCACGGACAAGGTTCTCGAGCAGCTCGACAAACTGGATTTGTAGCCTGTCATGACTCTGGGCGAATTAGCGAACAAAGTGGGCGCCACCGTCGAAGGCGATGCACAGACGGTGATCGAGGCGGTGGCCCCAATCGCGACGGCGGGACCGGGCGATATCAGCTTTATCGCCAACCCGAAGTACGCCCGCTTCATCGACACCACTGAGGCTTCGGCCCTTATCCTGGATCCTCAAACGCCCTGCACCCGGCTTCCGGTTATCCGCCACCCCAACCCTTATCTTACCTACGCCCGGGTCGTTGACCTGCTCTACCCCGACCAGCCCCAGACCGGCTCCGGCGTGCACAGCACGAGCTTCCTGGAGTGGGATGTAAACATCGACGATTCCACCCGGATCGGCCCGCTGTGCCATGTTCGGCACGGCACGGTGATCGGCAAGAACTCCCAGTTGGTATCTTCCGTTTATGTCGGGGAGGACGTACAGATCGGCGACAACTGCCTCTTCTACCCCGGTGTCCGCATCCTCAACGGCAGCCGAATCGGCAACAACGTGATTCTTCATTCGGGGGTGGTGATAGGCTCCGACGGTTTCGGCTTTGCCCCTTCCGAGCGGGGCCTGAAGAAGATCAAGCAGGTGGGATGGGTGGAGATAGCCGATGACGTCGAGATCGGCGCCAATACGACGGTCGATCGGGGCGCTATCGGTCCGACCCGAATCGGCAGCGGTACCAAAATCGACAACCTCGTGCAGATAGCCCACAACGTGGAGATCGGGGAAAACGCGATCATAGTCTCGCAGACCGGCATCTCCGGCTCGACGAAAATAGGCAACCGGGCCGTTCTGGCCGGTCAGGTCGGCCTGGTGGGGCATATTGAGATCGGCGACGACGTCAAGATCGGCGCCAAGTCAGGGATACATAAATCGGTCGAGGCAGGAAAAACCGTGTTCGGTTATCCTGCCCGCGACGCGATGCTGTCGAAGAGAATCGAAGCCGCCCTTTTGCGCCTGCCCGAGCTCCTGAAGCGAGTCAGGAAGCTGGAGTCGAAAGATTCCGACAAATCAGGCGATTAATCGCTGTTCTATCTCTGCTATCCGATCCCAGTTCTGTTCCATTTCAGCGATAAAGCGAAGAGCCTGTTCTTCGTCATTTTCTTCAACCGCCTGCCGGATGCGACAGAGCACGCCCCACTGCTGTCGATTGACGATCTTCCAATGGGCAATCTGGTCTGAGAGCGACGATACCGCGCCGTTGAAAGCGGTGCCCACGTCTTTAAGCGGATCCTCGCCGTCCATCCGCACCCGCACCGTCAAATCGCCGTCGGCGATCTCCTTTAACCGGGCAACGACCTGGTGAACCGGCCCGGCCATCCGCGCGGTCGGCAGAATAGTCATGACGCCGATAGCCGTGATAGCCGAGATAACGGCTGAGATCATGTAAGGCATCAACGTCAACAGAGTGAGCTGAATGCGGCTGGAGATACCGCTACTGACCGCTCCCAAGACGTGGTCGTTGTAGTACCAGATAATGGCGGCGGACACCATTACGGCCGACAGCCCCATAAACAGGGCGGTTCGATAGAGACGAGCGTTGTCCAGAATCGAATCGGCCTTCAGATGTTGTGCGATCATAACATACTCTCCTGTTATTCTTCATGCGGGCCTAGCCCCCTGGCATACAGTTCTTGCCCGCACTCTCGGAATTCGGAGATTCCGCCCTTCTATCTTAGTCCAAAATAAGACATTCTGCTGTGGGATTTTCAGGCAGCAAAAAGCCCCGTGGCCGGGGCTTTTGCGGAGATTCTGTCCGGAAAATGATCAGAACGGAAGATCGTCGTCGTCGGAAGTAGAACTGCCAGCGGGAGCCTCGCTGTCCGACGGAGGGGGTGAGTCCGAACCGCCCCGGTCATCACCTCGCGAACCCACGAAACTGAAATTCTGAACGACTATTTCCGAGATATACCCCTTGCCGCTGCCGTCTTTCTTGTCGTAGGTGCGATTGTCGATTCGCCCTTCGATATAAACCTCGCGCCCCTTGCGCAGGTATTCTTTCATCAGCTCGGCCTGTTTCCCCCAGGCTACAATGTTGTGCCACGTCGTCGACTCGTTGCGCTGGCCGTCCTGACCGGTCCACCGTTCGGACGTCGCCAGTGAGAACGAGGCCACCGCTTTTCCCGACGGAGTATAACGCAGTTCCGGGTCTTTCCCGAGCCGCCCCAGCAAAATAGCTTTGTTAACGCTCATCGATCTGATTCTCCCTCAATTTGAGTGCCGAAATATAAGGCCGACCCAGGGCGACGTCAACCGGGGATATTTCACTTGAATGTCACATTCTGATATGCTATCGTTGCAGACCAAGGAGTAGAAACAGTGACCGACAAAATCGACTTTCAGAATACTCTTAAGACTATATCTCGTTTTCTGGTGGGACAGCTAAACTTGTCCAGTCTTTCGGGTTACGTGGTCGGCCTCTCCGGCGGGATCGACTCCGCCCTGTCGGCTACCCTGGCGGTCAAAGCGGTCGGCGCCGAGAAAGTCTTCGGTGTGCTCATGCCCTACAAGACGTCATCGGAAGATTCCCGGAGTGATGCCGTGAAGCTGGTTCAGCAGCTCGGAATCGACCACCGGGTCGTTGACATATCCCCCATGATAGACGCCTATTTCGACGGTATCGATGATACGATGCGCATCAGGGCCGGCAACAAGATGGCCCGTGAGCGCATGTCGATTCTTTTCGACATTGCTCATCAGAAGGGCTGTCTGGTACTGGGAACGGGCAATCGTACTGAGATTTGCCTGGGGTATACAACCCTGTTCGGAGATTCAGCCTGTTCGGCCAACCCGATCGGAGATCTGTATAAGACCGAGATCCGCCAGTTGGCGGTTCATCTGGGCGTTCCTGAATCGATCGTAACCAAAGCCCCCTCGGCTGATCTCTGGGCCGACCAGACCGACGAGGGTGAGATTGGTGTAACCTACGACGAAATAGACGGTATCCTTCGGAGGATAGTCGACGAGGGTGAGCGCTCGATAGCCGCCCTCGAGAAAGAAGGCTTCGGCGCCGTGAGCATCAGCCGGGTAGTTTCGTTCCTCAACCGGAACGCCTTCAAACGTTCACTGCCGCCGGTGGCTCCGCTCGGCCGGGCGGCCGTCCCGGCCTATATCGAACTCGAGAGCTGAGGCCGAAATGAAGGCTGCTCAACCCGGGAGAATTTACCTCGTGCCCACCCCGATCGGCAACATGGGGGATATGACGGCGCGGGGCCTCGAAGTTCTGGCCGAAGTTTCTATGGTGGCCTGCGAGGACACCCGGGTCAGCGGCAATTTGCTGAAAAAGCTCAATCTCAAGAAGAAGTTCATCAGCTATCACGAATTCAACGAGGCGGCCCGGGCGGAGCAACTGGCCGGGATCGTGGCCGAGGGCCAGAGCGTGGCGGTAATTACCGATGCCGGTTCACCGGGCATCTCCGATCCGGCTTTTCGCATAGTCCGGGCGGCGATCGAACACGGCCTTGAAATC
>Ga0272444_10004377_pt1 | contig 12490 bp, 9 predicted proteins | sample SSMForm13_FD_201033 | JGI IMG/M metagenome (GOLD analysis project Ga0272444, IMG submission 201033) | Marine sediment archaeal communities from Little Sippewissett salt marsh, Falmouth, MA, United States - SSM-Form-13 | ecosystem: Environmental > Aquatic > Marine > Wetlands > Sediment ...
ATCGCCACCAACACATCAGACTAAACCGAGGCTACGCCTCAAAACTCCGTCCTCATGCTCACATGCAGTTTCCCGTCGCCGGGGCTGTCGCCTTTCGCGAGGCCGTAATCGAATCCCAGCACGCCCGCGCGCGAGCTGACACGCAGCCCGAACCCGTAGCCCGTGACATTCGTCGTCGTTTTGTCCCATGATCCGCCCGTCTCGGTGCGGTTTACCAACCAGCCGGTGTCCATGAAGAGGAAGACGCGGGAGCTTTCGCCGGTGAGGAAGCGGTACTCGGCGGTCGTCCAGAGGGCCTTGATCGCGGGATACTGGCTCTCGATGTGCCCGCGGATCGTGGTCGCCCCGCCGATCCAGTAACGGTCGGAGAGGGACAGGTGCTCGCGGGGGATGTCCACGTTGCGGTAGCGGAGGAAGACGGCGAGTGTCTGGCGCTTCCACGTGGGCACGTAGTGGTCGACATCGATTTCGAGGCGCTCGATACGGGTGTCGTCGCGCCCGGCGAAGCGGTATTTCTTCGAGAGCGTGGCCCACGAGAGGGCGTACCGGATGCCGCTTGTGGGGTTGCGGCGGTTGTCGAGGGCCGTCCACGCCGCCCCGCCCTCGATGCCGGATCCGCTGTAGCTATCGGTCGAGTCGGCGCTGACCTTCTCGTAACGGAGCGTCGCCCCGAGCGTCAGCCGCCCGAAATCCCGGTCGATCCCGCCGGTCATCACCGTTCTGACATAGTCGAGCAGTTCCCGCTCCTCCTGGAGGAAGGAGGCCGTCGCGCTGTAGGGCCGCCCGAAGAGCCACGGCTCCGTGTAGCCGAGTTCGAGGTCCTCGGTGTCCTCGCCGAGGTTCTCCCAGCGGAATGCCGCCTCGCGTCCCGTGCCGAGCAGGTTGTCGAAGCCGAGATCGATCTTGCCGACAAGGTTCCCCGAATCGCCCTCGTCGTCCGGCTGGTAGCCGAGAACGCCGTCGAACGTCCCCTGACTGCCCTCGGTGAGCCTGACCGCGAGTATCGCCCGCCCGCCGGCATAGACGATGCGGGGGTCGCCGTCTGTCCTGACGAATGTCAGGGCACCGATGATGTCACTGCACCGCGCGACCGTTTCCAAGCCGGCCGGTTGTCCCGCGAGGGGCGCGAGTTCACGTCGGATGACATGATCCTTCGTGCGGGTGAGCCCGGCGATGGCGATGGAGTCGATCATGGCCCGCGTGCCGGGGATTGCGGTGAGCGTGGTGTGAACCGTATCGCCCGAAGCGGTGAGCGACGGGGTCACCGAGGCCGCGGGATAGCCCTCGGCGGTCATGGCCGCGACAAGCTCCGCGATCTCGCGCTCGATGACTGCGCGGGAATAGGGCTCCCCGTAATGACGGTCGTCCGGGCCGGTCGCAGTGACAGGGGCGTCGTCACCGGCGTTTGTCCTCACGAGTCCGAAGAGCGCGGGCGAACCGGCTTCGACCATGAATTCGAGTGTCGCCCTGTTTCCCGCGAGTGTGTCCGCGGCCGCCGTGACATCGGCTTTCCACCATCCTCGCTCACGGAGGTGCGTCCTGATGACATCGAGGTCGTGCGCCACATAGCCCTCGTTCAGGATGCCCCCCGGACGGGAGAGCAGCGAGGGTGTCAGCTCACTGACAAGCGCGGAGTCCGCCCCGGTCACCGCGACCGAGTCGAGTACGGTGTCGACGGTCTCCTGCGCCGCTACTCCTGTCGCGGAGAGCATGAGGATGAAAATGATGTATGCGAAGTGTTTCATAGTCTGAAATAATCTCTATTTTGCCACGAATGTTCACGGATAAAAACAAATAAAATCAGGATAGTGACCGCATGTGTACAAACTGACTGCCATGTAATTTTTCAACGCCTTATCCGTGACCATCCATGCTAATCCGTGGCTGAAATCTTTGCACTTCCATCCGTGCTAATCCGTGGTTGATATTCCCGTCCCCCCTTACAAAGGGGGGATGCCCGAAGGGCAGGGGGGATCCTCAGAACATCGCCCTGAGCTGCGTGCGGGCGAAATGCTCGAAATCCTCCCCGGCGAACCGCCTGCCGTTGTACGACGCCACGATGTTCATACGGTGCGAGAGACGGTAGTCGCAGGTCACCGAAATATCGTGGTTCGTGCCGTCCTTGCGGCCCTTCGCCATCGTATAGGGTATGGTCTCCCCGGTGTCGAGGCCGGTTGCGGTCACCGAGGTGATCGCATAGGACGTTTCGACACGTCCCCGCCCGCCGAAATAATAGGTGAATACGGGCGATATCGTTACATGACGGGTCTCGATGCCGGTGACATCGTCGCTGTCGATACCGCCGCCGAGTTTCAGGCCGCTCTTGACCGACGAGCGCGGATAATAAGACGTCTCGCTGTCGATGCCGTATGAGGCCACGTCGAAATCGCCGCTCGATCCCGTTTCCATCTCTCTTGTTTTGCCTGAATGACTGACCTCGATCTCGGTGTCCCAGTTCTCGCGGACGGGCAGGCGCAGGCGCACCGATTCCTCCCCCTCGTTTCTGCGTTCGTCGCCGGTGACATACTCTCCGTTGTAAGATGCGTACCTGAAGAACCGCAGGCGGAGCGAGCCGCCGTCCGCCACGGGGACGGTTATGTCTTCCTGGAAACGGGCGTCCCCGGTTGTGGTAATCCCGCGTTTCCTGAACCGTGAGAGCCTGAGCAGGAACACATCGGATGGCTGCGCCGCCGAGCTTTCGTTGACCTCGAAGGATGTCGCGGTCGTGATGTCGAGCGGCCGCCCGGACAGGCGTTCGATCAGGCCGCGCGGCAGTTTCAGGCCGAAGGAACCGAAGACCGACACTACGTTCACCGGGCGGTAATCGTCCAGCGTCTCCTCGTAGAGATAGTACGAGCCGAACGAATCCGGGATGAATTCGTCGTCGTCGCGGACACCGTCGTCGTTGGTGTCCTCCCACCGGTACGATCCCTGCCCGCTGCCGACATAGATGTAGTTGCGGCGCTTGGTCGTTTCCCGCGACCGTCCGGCGCGGTAGGAGAGATCGAGGCTCACCGCGCCGTTGTCCGGGCGCCAGGAGCCTTCGAGCAGCGCCTGATCGGTCACGCTTTGTTCTCCCCCGCCGAAACGCTCCCGACGGGAGTAGCGGGTCTTCAGCGTCCCGGCTCCCGATCCGGCGGAGGCGAGATCGACACTGATCCCGCGTACGGAGGAACTGTCGGTCCAGGCGTTTCGCTTCGCGCGCTCGATACGGTACAGCCATTCGGTCCCCGCCTTCATACCGAGCAGGGGGGGCGTTTCGATTCCTGTCGTCAGTTCTCCGTAGGAGGCCCCGTGAGTGTAATCGCCCCTGCCCTCGCTTCTCTCCGCCTCCCAGTCGAGCGAGGGAACGAATCCCGCCGCGTTCCACGATGCATCGCCTTCGATCCTGTCAATGGTCTCGTCGGGCAGGGAGGGCACGAGTTCGCGAATGATGTGCTCGTAGGTGATGACACCGCCGCCGCGCCCGGCGACCCGCAGACGTCCGGACGCACCCGCCCTCGTGGAAAGCGCCTCCTCGCCCAGCTCGAACCGTCCCCCGGAAATGTCGAATCCGGAACCGGTGAACGCCCCGCTTTGCACCGTAATGCCCCCGGAATACTCGGTGACCTGTTCTTTCGCCCGATTCATGACGAGGGGGAAGCCCCAGCGGCGGTTGTCCTCCGCAGAACGGTCCCGGTCGAGCGTCCGGAACTTCTCCCCCTGCGTTCTGTAATCGCCCATGAGGGACAGACCGAGGGGCAGGCACCCCGGAAGCGAGGGTGTAAGTGCGATGCCGACCGTATATGCCCCGCCGTCGTTGTTGCCGTCATGGAGCGATGAGAGCGTGTTTTCGTCAACTAACGATCCGGCGGCCTCGCTTTCGATGTGCACCGAGGGCAGGGGATCGAATTCGGCGTGCATCCCCGCCACGGTATGCGATACCGGACCCTGGAGGATCACGACGGGGTCGTATGAGGCGCCCGAGCCGGGAAGACGGTCGGTTTCCTCCACGAATTCGTAAACACCGCCGCCGGCATAACGGTACGATCCCTCGTCATCACCGACCCACGAGAACGTGACATTGTATTCGCCGTTCTTCAGGGGATTGTACACGAGATGCCCCTCGACCATATCGTAGGTTCCCGTCGTGTCGTCGGTGGCGATCCTGATGCCGGTGTATGACGCCGTGGAATCCCCCGAGGCCGCGAGCATGTCGCGCATGCCCTCGGAGAGTTCTGTCAGCACCGGTCTGTCGGGATCGTCCTCCTCTTTCGCCGCGATGAGGCCGATACGGAGACGGTCGCCGCCGAGCGAGAGGTTCGCTCCTGCGGAATAGAATGTCCTGCGGAAACTCTCGCTCGTATACTCGTAGTCGCAGACGATCCTCATGTCGGAGCCGATAATGCGGTTTTCCGTAAACGTCAGCTCGCCCGTCGAATAGTCGATGGTGTAGTCGTCGTTGATGCCGCGTGTCAAACGCTCGCCGTTGATCCACACCTTTTCCGTCCCGGCCACGATGGATATGTCGCGGCTGCCGTTTTCGGCGGATAGGCGGTACGGCCCCTGGTTGCCCTCGATGGGCGCGATGGTCGTGCTCATGTGACGTCCCTCGGATACCGCACCCGAGGCGAACACTTGCGCGCCGCCGTAGGAAACTGTCCCCATTGCCCCGGACAGCCGGCGGGTGTATGACAGCCAGCGCCCCGTGTCGCTCACGAGGTCGGTATCGCCCATGTCCACGCGGAAATGCTTCCCCCTGAGCTCGATGAGCACACGGTCGAGCTCGTTCAGTTCCTGCGTGTCGCCTTCCGGGGTGATGGGCACGTTCTGGTCGGAGATGACGGCGTTCAGGGAGATATCGTCGGTGAGTTTGCCGGATATGTTGAGGCGGAGGGTCTGGTTGAGCGCTGCCTGCTTGTCCGAGCCGACATTGATGTCGAAAGTCTTCGAGCCGCCGAAACTGAGACCGGGGAAAGGTTTCGGCGTTTTCTCCCGCCCGGACGTGTACGTTGTCGGCGTGCGGAGACCGAAATCGGAGCCGTCGTCCTGCCGTTCGTAGGATTCCCGGAGCCATTCCGGAGGCACAGCGAACGTTACACCGGCGGAATCACCGTCCGCGAGAGGACTGTCGAACGTTACGGTGCCCTCGTTCCCGTTGGATTCCGCGATGTGCAGGTCAGATTCTGAGGAGTCTACAGCGGCAGTGCCGCCGATGAACCGTTGTCCCGTATCATACGGCCCGGATGAACCGTCACCGCGAACGATGGCGCGCACTCGTTCGAACGGCCCGGTTTCTTCCGGAATACCGGTATGTCCGAACGCCAGCACGGCCGCGACAGTGACGAGGAACAGTATTGTCTGGTGGGCCTTCCCCATGAAGGGCGCACTCCCGCATAGTTCGTGGATTTCGATGACAGAACACAATATACGATATTTTGCCGTGACACCGTCATGTTTCGGCGTTTTCGGTAAAATCCGGGTATCGATGCGGGAGCGGTGGTGTCGGTTATATCCTCCTGAATGGTTGACGGGCGCGTTACCGGGTCGCTTCAGCTTGATGAATGCATATCATCCGTATCAAGCCGTCATTTCAGACTCGGCGCTTCCACTTCCACAGTACCTCCTCGGGAGCCGTCTGCATGGGGCAGGAGGATGCGGGAGGCGAATTGAACGAGTAGAAGCGGAGCGGGTCGTTTCCGATCACCTTGATCGCGTGGGGCGTTCCGATGGGCGCGAGGGCCACATCGCCGGTCGTCACCTCGGCAATCTCGTCGCCGGTCATGACCATTGCCCTGCCGGTGAGGAAGACATAGACTTCGGTGCGGTTGTGGACATGCGGCGTGACTTCCCCGCCCGGCTGCATCTCGTTGTAGTGGACGCTCATTTCGGGAATGCCGTCGGTGGTTCCGTCCCCTCCGGGAGCGGCCGAGAGGAGAATGTTCGCCCCGGTCATCCGTTCCTTGAAATCGGTGATTTTCTGAATGGGCATGATCGCACCTTTTCTGCGGTTCGAGTGTGTATGTATGTGGATAAAGGCCGAAAGAGCCGACAATCCGAAAAGGATCACATGGTCTGATGTTCCATGTACCGTGCTGATTTCAATGATTATATATAAGGATGGTGAAAAATACAACCGTATTTCGTATGTGTGCCAACGACATCATTTAGTCTGCCTTAAAAACCCACATGCTCAGCATGTGGTCATGTTTTTAAGGTTATACCTGACCATGCTGTTGAAATCACGGTGGCGAAGCCATGAATTCGGCGAAATGCCTCCACCTTTGGTGGCGGATAGTCGAATTCAAGTGATTTCTTTACTATACCAAATCGGGTGCACACGAATATAATGTGCCGATCGCGCACCACATGATAATCCCGACACGCAGTCAATGTCATTCGGGACATGCGACCAATGATATCGTTGCCGGTATATCCGCGTGATACCGCCTGTGCAGCGAATGGTGGCGAAGCATCCTTTCGCTGATGAGACGCTTCGGCATGGCAGACCGTCAGGGGCTCCGCCCCCCTCTTATCGTGTCAGGAGCAGACGGTCGGTGACATCGGGTGTCGCTGGTACAACTTCGATCTCCCGCGACATGTCGCCTTTTTCCGCCACTATCACGACAGAGGCTTCCTTCGATCCCTTGCCGTACCGCGCGGTGATTGCCGCGATCGTCGTGAAGTCCTCTTCTCCGGGTTCGTCGGTCGCGAATACAATCGGCCCCAGAAAATCCCGCGCCCTGAAACGCCAGTAATCATTGCCGAGCACTCCTTCGAGATAGTCGTTGTCCCGTTCGTCCCGCCCGACAATCAGTTTGACACCGCTTTCGAGTCTCAGATGGCGGCCGGTTAACAGCGATGCGAGCAGGCGTCCGTCCACGTCCTTTTTCCCGGTATGCGAGAGCAGATCGTGGAATTTTACGCCGAACTGTACTGCGGTCAGGATGCATCCGCCGCCGGGGGTCGGGAAATAGTTGATACCGAAGCGTTCGGCCAGTTCCTGCTGACGCTTGCGTGATCTTCCCTCGATGTCGTAGAGGTGATCGCGGTTGATGATCCCCCCCGTTTCGGGGATTGTCGGCGGGAACAGTTTCGCCGAGAGGGGGCGAAGCAGACGTCCCGCAAGGCCACTGCGTTTCTCGACGGCGTTCATGGCGTTTTTGTGCTGTGACATGGGCCGTTGGCCCAGGACCTCGCCGGTGGAGACCAGGATTGCGCCCCGTTCCTCCATTACCTCACGGGCTTTCGTCAGCAATAGAATACGGCAGTCGATGCAGGGATTCGCCGCCGAACCGTACCCGTACCGCGGATCGAGCAGCATCCGGACATACTCCTCGCCGCTCACATCCAGCGGCAGAAGCTCGATGTCCAGCCTGCGGGCGGCTTCGACGACATATTCGGGCGGCTCCCATGTTCCGCTGTAACCACGCCCGATCTCACGGGGCATGGTATCGTTGAAACCCGTGTAGAAATGGAGCGCGACAACTTCAAGGCCTTCGTCTTTGAGGATTCTTGCTGCAAGAATGGAATCGAGACCCCCGGAAAACATGTGTATGACGATGGGGCGGTCAGTCAAGGGAAACTCCCGTCAGCGTTTCAATGGCCTGTTTCAGTTCTTCCATATCGACGAGTGTATTTTTGCACGGGCCTTCGGGACGCTTGTTCGTGACCCCGAGGGTCGGCATTTTGGGCGCGACATCGTGTATGCCGCTCATGAGGTCGCGTTCGCAGGCCACGCCGATAACCGCCGAGGGACGATGTACGCGGATCAGTTTACGGGCCTGGCCGCCGCCGGTGGCGGTAAATACCTTGACATCGGCGCGTTCGGCAAGTTCCTTTATCTCCTTCTTGAGATCGGCGTTCAGACAGCGGGGAAGCAGGATGAGAGCCTTCCCGGTTCCCGGTTTGTATGTCGCCTTGACAATGGCGTTGGAGAAACTCACGAAGGAGTTGCCGATTCTGTCACGGGAGATACCCAGCCGTTTTCCGATTGCAAGCGCTGCGGGGAGGATTTTCGTCGCCGTTACCTGTCCCGCCCGGCCGCCGAGGATGAAATTCCTGCCGGTGAAGACACTTGCCGCGAGAAGAGCGCCCCATCCCAGAGAGAGGACGATGAATACGAATATCGCCGCACGTGCCGCATAAAGAAGCGCCGGATGAATGAGCCGGAGACGCGGTTCTATCATGTACAGAATGAACGCGCATCCGCCACATACCAGGGCAAGCGCAAATGCCGCGTAATACGCGAAGAGCGATGCGTTTTCATTGTACGTCACACTCTCGTCGAGATCGCCCGTCCAGTTCTCCCACTCGTCGCCGAGGAGGCGGTCGGGTTTTTTCACCTTTTCAACTTTTTCTTCCATGTTCGTCAGCTCCATTGGCATATATACTTAATATAACGAAAAGCGAGAAAAACAACCAGCGAAGAATGGTCGCCGCACGTTTCATGTGACACGGGTCACGTCGCCGGGCATGTATAATTCTTATATTGCCTCAGGAGTACGGACACATGGATTTGCCGGAAAACACATGAAATAACTTGCGTCAGTATCATATTTTGTCGTATCTTGGTTGAAACTATGAAAGTCCGGGATAAAACGTCGTCAACCATACGGATAGCAAAGGATTCAGTACCATGAAATCGAAGATAACCGCTTTTCTTGTGCTGGCAGGGGTGTTCGCTGTCAGTGCGATGCTGTCGACAACCACTGTCTACAGCCAGGATGAGAACGAGCTTGTCGGTTCCAAGGGCTGCGGCATGTGCCACAAGGCCGAGAAGAAACAGTGGGACGAGCACAAACACGCCGCCATCGAATGCGAGTGCGAGACCTGCCACGGCCCCGGACACAAGCACGCCGCCGCCGGTCCCAAAAATCTCCGCGAAATGAAGAAGAAAAAAGAAGACATGCTGATCATCGTGAACAAGAAATCCGAAGCCTGCGGCGAATGTCACGCCCAGACCGACGACAAGAGTGTCGCGATGGTGTCCGATCTTCTCATTCAGGGCCAGCAGCAGTATACCGAGATGCTCTACAACAAGAAAGCCAAGCTCAAGATGACCTGCGTGATGTGCCACGACGCCCACGCGAGCGTCTCCGGCGAAGATGGCATCAAGCGTAAATGCCTCGACTGCCACAAGGGCAAATACAAGGTCGAGATCAAGATCGACGCGATGAAGGATCTCTCCTGCGAGCAGTGCCACATGCCATACGCTTCCAAGAACATCTCACAGGAAACGGTTGGTGAATATGTCAAGGGTGATGTCCGCTCGCATATCTTCGGCATCTCCGTTGACCCCGCCTATGTCCTCAACGACGGCGGCAAAGCGAAGCTGAACGACGAGGGCTTCGCGCGCCTGACCGTGGAACAGACCTGCTACGCCTGTCACAAGTCCGGCGAGGCTTCCGACAAGTCGAAGGAAGAGCTTCTCAAGGCGGCCGCGAAAATTCACTGACAGACGTCACTATGATATAAAAAGCCCCCGGTTGTATCGCCGGGGGTTTTTTTATCTGAATATCCCTCGAAATCCACAAGAATCAGTCTATTCTCACCATGATAAAAAACCGTGTTGAGTGCTTTGACAGCACATCAACACGGTAGTTTTTAACTCGTCATGAATACCTGCGGTTCAGACAGATTAACTCATGTCTCCGATTTCTTTTAATTCTTGCCTTTTGCCTCGTGCCTGCTTTTTCTCATTTCTCGCAAAACCGGTTACACACCCCAGTCCTGTCCGGGCAGTCGTCGAAGCGCGGGCACCAGAAACAGCAGAGGTGCGCCTTTCCCGGCGGGAACGGGCAGTAGTCCCCCCCGACGCAACGGTTACCGAGCACGAGAAAAGGACAGGTCAGCGCCCGGAAAAGCGGTCTCGTAAAATCAGGAGATGCGGACGAATAGGGCATGACATTCAACCGGAACGAGGAATGATCTTATATATATACCGTAACGCCGTCTCCGCTTCGTATCAAGTCGCGAAGGGGCATGATTGTTCGTTTTGTGTCAACCGTAAAATGCCGCGATCGTGTCCACGACATATTCCTGCATTTCAGCGGTCAGCTCGGGATAGATGGGCAGAGCGAGCGTCGTTTTCGCCGCCTCCTCGCTGACCGGCAGGTTGCCCTCGCCGCCGCCGAGGAAGGCGAAGCACTCCTGCAGATGAAGCGGAACGGGATAGTAAATCTCCGTGCCGATGCCGTTTTCTTTCATGTGGTCGCGCAGAGCGTCGCGATTCTTGACACGGATGACAAACTGGTTGTAGATGTGCGTGTAACCCTCGGGCGATACGGGTGTCGAAACCAGATCGCCGAGATCTTTTGCCGCGAACAGGCGGCGGTACGTGTCGGCGTTGTCCCTGCGTCCCGCCGACCAGTCATCGAGGTGTTTCAGCTTGACCGAGAGCACCGCGGCCTGGAGCGCGTCGAGACGGGAGTTGACACCGACAACCGCGTGGTAGTACTTGGGCTTCGAGCCGTGAACCCTGAGCGTTCGCAGCGATACGGCGAGCGTATCGTCATCGGTGACCACCATTCCCCCGTCGCCCGCACCGCCGAGGTTCTTCGATGGGAAAAAGGAGAAACATCCCATCAGTCCGAGTGTGCCTGCTTTTCCCCTGGGAGAAGCCGCTCCGATCGCCTGAGCCGCATCCTCGATCACCGGAATGTCCCTGTCGCCCGCGATGGCGTTTATGCGGTCCATGTCGGCCGTGAGCCCGTAAAGGTGCACGGGGAGTATCGCCTTTGTCTTGTTGGTGATACGGCGCCCGATATCGTCGGGATCGATGTTGTAGGTGTCCGGGAGAATGTCGCAGAAGACCGGTTTCGCGCCGAGCCGCGTGATACAGCTCGCAGTGGCGAAAAACGTGTACGGCGTGGTGATGACCTCGTCGCCGGGACCGATTCCGAGTGCCATGAGCGCAAGAAGCAGAGCATCGCTTCCAGAAGCGCACCCGATTGCGTGTTTCGCGCCGCAGTATGCGGCAACCTCTTCCTCGAAGGCCGCGACCGTGGGCCCGAGGATGAAATACTGGCTCTCGAACACTTCCCTGACCGCGGGTTCTATCTCATCGCGAATGGTTGCGTATTGTGCTTTCAGATCGAGCAGGGGCACCTTCATATAATCAATCCTCCTGGTTTTTCAATAGCTGGTTGTCGGGTACGGGACGCAGGGGCCGTGCGGGATTGCCGCAGACGATTTCGCCTCCGGGCACGTCCCGTGTCACCACCGAACCCGCCGCAACGAATCCGTCGCCGCCGATTGTTTTTCCCGGCAGGATCGTGGCGTTGACAGCGATGCGCCCGCCCGTCTCCACGGTGACACCCTTGTAGTACTTCGTCCGTTCTTTCCAACGACCGGCATAATTGTCGTTCGATGTGGCGGCGCAGGGTGCGATGAAACAGTCGTCGCCGATCGAGGAATATGCACATATATATACATTTGTCTGTATCTTGCACCGCGAGCCGACCGTCACCCTGTTTTCGATGGTGGCGTTGCGTCCGATGATGGTGTAGTCGCCGACGGTCACGTCTTCTCTGACGGCGGCCGTATCTGCGACGAGTACGCCCCGGCCGAGCACGGATCCCGCGTACACGATCGCGCCCGTCCCGATGATGCAGTCGTCGCCGACCGTGATGGGCGGAATATCCCGGCCCGCGTTTGTCGTTTTGCTTCTGCGGGCGGACATGGGGAGTTTGCCGACGACCGCGTGATCGTCGATGCGAACGTTGCGCCCGATATTCGATCCCCGGCGTATGACAACGTGGTGACCTATCCGGCAGCCGTCGCCAATGACCGCGCCGGCTTCGACAACCGAGAAACAACCGATTTCGACATCGTTACCGATCGAAGCATCGGGGTGTATGAATTGTTCCATGACCGTTTTGTCCTGTGAGAGGTTGCGGGTAAACGGGAAAAAAGTGTTTGCCGGAAGTACCCGGAAGCGGTAGTCTGTCGCTATGAAGGCGGCCCGGCGTTCTGCGGCACGCGCCGGAACGTTCGATACCCATCCCCCGCCCGACCGCAGGGAATCAATATACGATTTTTTTCCATGCCCGAAAAGCACAAAAGGCCCCGGGAACCCCGGAGCCTTTTGTATGAGAAAGCTTTACAAGCGTCATATTTCGGCAAGGATCGAAGCCATGATATTTTTTATGCCATTATTCTGCAGTGAATAAAAGACGACGTTGCCGTTTCTCCTCGATTTCAAAACACCTCTGGACTTGAGAATGCTTAACTGCTGTGATGTAAGAGACTGTTTCGTACCGAGCGTCCTTACAAGCTCTCCGACAGAACGTTCGCCGTTCATGAGAATATTTACAATCTGAAGGCGTACAGGATGAGCAATTGCTTTCAGCGTTTCAGCCATTTTCTCGAGAGTGTCCTCTTCGATTAGTTCCGTTACTAAACGTACCAACGTTACTCCTTCCATAACTTGTTAAAGATGGTTCTTATCTTCATTAAAATGGAAAAATGACGTCCCAACCCCTGATCAGATAAGACAATATACTAATAT
>Ga0272444_10004378_pt1 | contig 12483 bp, 10 predicted proteins | sample SSMForm13_FD_201033 | JGI IMG/M metagenome (GOLD analysis project Ga0272444, IMG submission 201033) | Marine sediment archaeal communities from Little Sippewissett salt marsh, Falmouth, MA, United States - SSM-Form-13 | ecosystem: Environmental > Aquatic > Marine > Wetlands > Sediment ...
CAGACAACAGGATGCCGTCCAAATTCTCGAGAGCCTCCTGCCGTTCGATCTTCGCGACAATGCCGATGCTGCTGCCCCGCGGGAGACCGTCGATCTCCCTACGAAGATCGAGAAGATCCTCTTCGGACCGCACGAAGGAGAGGGCAAGGAAGTCGATGTCCTGAGAGACGCCGAAGCGAGCGAGGTCTCGGTCCGCTTCGGTCATCGCCGGAAGGGGAACGCCGGGCGCGTGAATGCCCTTTCGACTCGAGAGCGTCCCACCGACGAGAACCTGCGCGATAACGGCGTCCGGCCGAACCTCACGGACGACAACGTCGATCAGCCCGTCGTCAAGGAGCCAGCGCCCCCCGATCCGAGCGGCCGCAATCAGCTCCGGATGAGAGAGTGGAATCACGTGGGCCGAACCATCTGCGTCTTCGAGCGAGAAGGCAATCCACTGCCCCGGCTCAAGCTCGAGTGGAGCGGCAAGCCGGCCGATCCGAAGCTTCGGCCCCGGCAAATCGCCGAGAACGGCCACGACGGATTCCTCCTCCTCTGCGACCCGGCGGATGCGCTCAATGGATTCCTGGTGCTCCTCAAGCGTGCCGTGCGAGAAGTTGATCCGCGCCACGTCCATGCCCTCCCGGATGAGGCGTCTCAACATTTCCGAATCGCGTGACGCGGGGCCGATCGTGCAAACGATCTTCGTGCGCGTCTCCTTGCGGTCGCCTCTCAGGAATACCATGGAGCTAGTCTACGCGCACGCCCTCGAATCAGAAAGAGCCTCGGGCGAGACGTGTTCGACTAGGAGAACTTGATCTCTGCGAAGTCGGCAATCGGCCGGTAGCCGACGCGTTGATAGAGCGCGTTCGATGTCTCGTTGGCGAGATCGGTGAAGAGCGTGCAGAAGGACTTGCCTGCCTCGATCTGTCGCCGGCTGATTTCGGCAACACAGGCGGACGCGTAGCCCTTCCCTCGCTTCTCCGGCGGTGTGTAGACGAGATTGATCGCGATCCCGCTCGGCGTCGGGCGGTTGCTCGACGCCATCGACACAGGGCCTCCATCGTCCCAGACAGCCAACGCACCGGCTCTCGTGAGCCGTTCGACCATCTCCGAAGAGTCGGTACGAAGCGCCGAGCCGAGGGCCTCCTCCGCGAACGCCTCCGTCCAGGAAACGAGCATCTCGCGATCCCGGGCCGTAGCGATGCGGAAGCGGCCGGGCACGCCAACCGGCGCAGTGGCCTCGGTCAGCCGGTAGAGACGTTGCGCCATCGAAACCGTCGATGTGCAGCCGGAGGCCGAGGTCCAGGCTTCGGCAAATCGTGCGGCCGTCTCGGACACACCGTGAACACCGGGGAAGCGTTCTCCGGCCTCGGCAAGATGCTCTGCGAGGAATCCTCCCGATTCGGCCGGATCTCCGCTCGCATGAACGAGCAGGTTGTGGGGAGGCGTTCGGACCGCCAGGAGTCGCGCAGTCTCCCCCTTCTGGACGCAAGCGAAGAGCGGCGGACCGTCACCGATGGTCCGTCCTTCTCTCATCCGAAGACAGATCCCAAGCATCAGCGCGCATCGAGCTTCCTCCTTGAGGAGGACCGGTTCGGCCGCTCGAAGGAAGGCGTCAGCGTAGGAGAACGACACGAGTCTCATCCGTCACTTGCCTCAAGGAGATCGATGTACGCGCACGCAACTCTCTCGGCTTCTGACATCTCAAGATCCTCGAGGACTCGATCGGCAATCTGCGCACCCTCCTCGAGGGTCTGCTTGTCCTCGAGCACGACCTCGAGCTCCATGTAGGAGCCGAGGCCCTCCACCTCGTCGAGATGCACGCGCGTCTGCCCGATCAGATAGAGAAGCCTCCGTTTGGTCACGACCCCACGCAAGCCGAACGCATCGCAGAGGAAGCTCTCCAGCCCGGCCGGATTCCCCGTTCTGTAGATGTGGTAGTCGGAGAGCGCGGGGCCCGTCGCATCGGAGCGTGCGTAGGAGATCAGCTCCGCGCGGCCGTCCGGGAAACACCGGAGCTTCAGCCGCCCCTTCGGCACATGGAAGAAGACATCCCGCTGCTCGAGCACCTCGGCCGGTCCATCCGACAGCGCTTCGACTCGAACCCTCAGCGCATCCAGATCGGCTACGCGCGCCTTGATTTCGACGTTTCTTGCCATCAGTCCTCCGAGGAGCAAGTGTACTGAGCTGGAGCGGTGGTTGCGGACCCTACTCCTGATCGAGCGATAGGACCGTCAGCTCGGGGGCCGGAATCCCGCCAAAGTTCTGGAGCCACCGATCGCCCACGTCGATCCACAGCGTTTCGCCCACCTCGTTGAGGTAGTAGAACCGCCCATCGGTCGTCGCTGCTCGAATCTCATGGCTCCCATCGCCGGTGTAGTCGCCGATGTCGATCTCACGGCACTTGGCACGAAGAACCTCGCCATCGATGTTCTGGAGGACGCGATACCAGAGCTCCGTTCCAGACTCGCGATCGGCATCTCTTCCCCTGGTGCCCGTGTAGGGAGGTGCTTGGCCAGCAATGTGAAGCCCGTCGAAGGCGAAGAGCGTCTGGGCATGCCACCAGGTATCTTGGATCCGATTGTTGCTGGCGGAAACCACGATCATCGGATCGGAAGACGGATCCCCAACCGAACCGATGGCGATCGTTCGGAAGTACCCCGGATGCCAGTACTCCGCGAGGATCTCTCCCGACATCTCGAAGATCATCAGCTTAGTTGGATAGAAGTTGTTGTGCACAAAGACAACAAGGATCTCTTGTTCTCCATCTCCCTCCAGATCGTAGGGCACGATGTGTGTCGCGAGGAACAGATCGTAGACCTCTCCTTCATCCTCGTAGATGCACTCACCTTGCGGCACCGAGTAGCGCCAGACCTCTCGCCCCTGTTCGTTCAGCAGGACGAAGGCACCGTCGACCGTGCCCTTGGGTGTGGTGCCGACGCCCACATGAGTGGGAGATCCACCAGGCGTCTCCGAGATCAACGCCGAGGTGAAGATTCTCGTCTCAAACGTTCGACTCCAAGCCGGCCGGAAGGTCAGTTTCTGACCGTTGGTCGCCTCGACAGTCCGGCTCCCCTCCTCGACGTGGATGCCCGCCAATGCGAAGCTTGTCGAGGAGCGGAGTGCCGTGACGGCGATCAGGGCAAGACCAATAGCCACAACGCAGCCCAGAATGCCGAGCCATCGAACACGCCTCCGGTTCTGCACATTGCGAAGCTCAACGATGCTCTCATCCGTCAGAGGAACCACGACGGCGCACCCAACATCGCCCGTCGACGCCCGTCCCTGACAGACGCCCGCCAGTGCGTCTCCAACGTAGAGCGGACTGCCGCTGGCGCCAGGCTCGACATTGATGTCCGTGACGACTGACATTCCATCGCCTCGTTCGATGATGTCGGCGACGCGGCCCCGATGAGACGAACCGTCTGCTCCGATCAGCGCGATCTGCTGGCCCTCCGTGAGGCGGCGCGATCGTCGCGGAAGCTTCACGTGGGATGCCCGCGCTGTACCTCCCGAGAGGCGAAGCAGAGCCAGATGATCTCCTTGGAGCGCCCGTGACGGCATGATCTTGGCCGTCGGGAAGACCTTTCCATTGATGAGGACAGACTCCGCACGGCCCTGCTCGACAAGAAGAATCAGATGAGACGGAACGAGGAGTGTCAGAGGGCGCCGCGAAACCACAATGCCGACGCCTGTGTCTTCGCAGTCATCGGCCCGAATGACGGTGTGCACGACTCCGACAGGATTGCCGTCTCTGTGCACCGGCCGCATGGAGTCCTAGTCGCCTTCCCTCAGCGCAGCAGCCAACCGCTCCAATGCGTCGGCCAGTTTGCTCCTACTCCTCACATCCTTTGAAGCAGTCTCGATCGATCGGACTGCATCCTCCATGCGTCTTGTGTTGGCCGTCGCCTTCGGCTTCGGACGTGGGCGACGAGCGGTGCGAAGAGACGTCGGGACACCGGCGATCCTATCCCTAAGGCGCTCCTCACGCTCCTGCTCTGCCAGGCTCCAGAGATCCTGCTCATCGATCCCGAGACAGACGGCAAGCGCAGTGACGATTGCCTGCGGCGGAGCAGGCTTTCTCCCGCTCTCGAGCGCGGAGATGTACGTGTTCGAGACACCGATCCGCTCGGCGATCACCGACTGAGTCAATCCTGCATCCAACCTGAGATCCTTGAGCCGTTCACCGAACGTTGCCATTCCGCCTCCTTCTCAGAGTCTCCACTCCGTCGTAGCTGCCGCAGTATACAAGCTCGCAATTCTCCAGTGCCATAGGTCTTGCTCGTCTCACGCAGACTTGGATGGAGGCGGGACAGACTGTAGACTGGATCAACTCGGGTGAACAACCTCCTTGCGCGGAGACCCCTCCGACGGCGGAGCGCGAAGACCGAGGAGCGGGATCCGCAAGTGAGCAGTACGGGAATCGGCGCCGTGCACCGAGAGAGAGCCGCGGGCGCGGCGCCGGTTCGAAAGCGCAGTCATCGAAACCAGAGTCCTCCACGATCCACCCGAGAGGGCCTATTCGCCTGATCATGGAGACCAATGGCAGGCTACGCTTCGTTGGCAAGGAAGGAGGCTCGATGCCGCCAGAGAAGCATCTTGTTCTGGATGACGATGTCCACGAACAGCTGAAATCCAAGAAGCGGTCGCGAGGCACGACCCTTCGGGAGATCGGAAACGCCGTCTTGCGCTCATCTCTCAATCGTCCCGCTCTCTCCGATGCCATCGCGAAGCACCTCATCGACGAAGGAAAGATCCTGCCGGAGGACTACCGTCGAGCGCGGGAGACCGTCCTCCACGAATCACAGACCTTCCATCGACAGGTCGGAGAGGTCCTCCATGTAACCGATCATGGAACACTCGTTTCGGGAAGCTGGGAAGTGTCTCCGGTGCCAATACGCTTCTCGTCCGAGTACCACATCCTGGAAGCGTGGGCGCTTGATGACGAGCACACGCCCATGCCCCTGCACTGCCACGATGCGAGCGTCGAGTACGTCATCGTCATCTCGGGTCATCTCATGCTCACACTCGAAGAGGAGCACAGAATCGTGGGAGCCGGAGATGTCGAGATCATCCCACGGGGACTACCACACGCAGTGACGCCGATGTCCAAGGAGACCCACGTCGTTGTCGTCTGCGCCCCTCCTGATCCATCGCTGGATGCCGAATCCGCCGACTGAAACGATCCGCATCTCGTGGGCAAATGCACCATGGAGATCGGACGCACCAGGCCAACCCTTCGATGATCAGGGCTCCCGGATCTCTATCTGCTTGCTGGCTGCGCAGCCAGCGGACGAGCACCAGATCGATAGCTCGTACACAGCCGGCTCGAGAGCGGCCGTATCGATGTCGAGCCTGAAGACTCCTGTATCCTCCTCCACTGGAATCGCGAAGTGCTGGAGAATCGTCCAACCATCGCCGCTTCGACGCACAAGCTCGCACTGTGCGAACGCCCAGAGATCGGGCTCCCCTGTCCTCGGATCGATCAGCACGAACCAGTGCCTGATCGGCTCGCCAACGAGAAAAACGGACTGCTCCGGAAGCAGGGTGCTTGACAGGGACTGCGCAGAAGCATCTGCCTCCTCAATGGCGGCCCCTCCACCCGCCGTCATCGCCATTTCCCGGAACGGCGGCACCGCAACCGTCGCGAGCGGTTCCATCCGCACCCAAAGCGCATGAACGTCCAGGGAGTCGTTCGGAAGGATCAGATTCGGGATCATTCCGGCACGCGGGATTCGCAGCGCCAGCTCCCGTGAGAACAGATGGGTCAACACCTCGATTCCGAGCTGATCGAAGGTGAATCGCCGAATCATGAGGAAGTCGTTCGGAATCACCAGGACGTTCGGATCGTCACCGAAGTGCAGCTGCCATGCGTAGACTCCGTCACGGAATCGCTGAGCTGAACTCGTGATGACCCACGTAGCCGTGCCTTCAGTCGGCGGATTGGGGTCATCCAGCCGGACTCGGAGAATCGCGGCATGAAGCCCCTCCTCCCACAGGATCTCGACAATCGCCTCGTCCATCACCCACGCCTCGGCTCCACAGAGGACACTGGTCGCCAAGAGCACAGAAAGCCACAGACGGGCGCCACACATTCGTCTCCTCATCTCGTCCTCTCGTCAGCTCTCATCAAGAGGGAGGCGGACGATCGTTGACCGCCCGCCTCCCAGTTCCGCCGAAAGCCACGCACGTGTCTCTTAGGGCGCAGCGACTTCGATTTGCATGTGGTGCGACTCGCCAAGCCCGGCAACTCCGATGTACACGTCGTAGATGCCCGGCTCAAGCCCGGACGAGTCAAAACCAAACGTGTACAGCCCTAGATCGGCATCGTAGGACATGGCACCGAAAGCGACGATCTCCGGCGATCCATCGTCAAGTGTCCGGACAACTGAGAAGTTCACGGCCACATCATCGGTTGGCTCCCCAGTCACTGGATGCAACACCTGAAGCTCGAGCGGAATGGTCTCTCCAATCATGAACAGCGGTAGACCGCTTACACCGACTGCGCCACCGCCACCGCCGCCGAGACCTCCATCGGATCCGTACCCGACGAGATTGAGGAAGAACTCCTCAAAGTCGCCACGGCTGCGGCCGATCGCAATGCCGATCCTCTGGCGTCCGTATTCGCGGACGATCTGTATGGCCTCTTGCATGGAGAATCCGAACGTCTCCATGAGGCCGAGAACCGCAAGGGCCGACTCCCCGTTCATGCGGCCGCTTAGCTTGGAGTAGTCGATCGCCTGCGTTGGCGAAAGATTGTGGTCGTCCATGTAGCCGATGATCGTGTCCGATGTCTCCGGCAGCACTGGGTGGATGTCGACCAGCCCGACCGTTCCGGAGCCTTCTCCCCAGAAGTTGAAGGTCGCGTCGAGCATGCCGTCTCCGTTGTTGGTCAGGATGTCGTAGAGGTCGTTCCAGTTGATGTGGATCGTCGTCGCATCAACACCCGCCCCAACCGAGACGGGACCCCTGATCGAGAAGCCCTGTCGCAGCCTCCCGAGCAGAACGCCGGACGCCTTGATCTCGACGAGACCAGTGAGCGTCGTGTGCGCCGCGGAACCCACCTCGCTGACGATTTCAACGTCGTCGGTGATCGGCTCGCTCGCATCGTAGGTTCCGTGGCGAACCTCGATCGTGTCAGCAGTCGGAATCAAGTTCGCTGCGCCAATTGCGCGGTTCATGTAGTCCGCCGGTAGGCTGACGCTTCCTGAGACAGGCAACCCCAAGCCGCTCGGAACGTCGTATGTCTGCTCCGTCGGCACAGGTCCGACGTCATCCACGACGATGTGGACAGGACCGAGCAGCTGGACTCCACGCGTTCCGGGATCGGCATCGGGATCTGATCCGAGCCACGGGCTGTAGATCACGTTGTCGGAGACTCCAACTCCATCCCCATCCGGATTCGCAGCGTGCGTTGGGCCGTCGTCCGATCCCCACCAGTTGAGGGTTGCCTCCACAGCCCCTGCATGCGCTCCTGCAACCTCGAGTGCGAGGTCATCGATGTTCTCGAAGCTGTTGAGGCTGAAGAGGTCACCGGGGTACGAGATCGCGCTGTCCATCCCGTATTCGATCGCGTTGTCGCTGTCCTCGAATGTGTTGAGGAGCGCGATGTTCGGCAGGAACGTCATGCCACTGCCACTCCCCCAGTACCCCATGTAGATCGAAGGCTCAGAACCCTCTTGATTGGTGAAATCGTTCAGGTAGATGTAGTGATCACCAACCGTCGTATTCTCGGGGCATCCATAGCCGATGAACAGCGCATCCGCACCACCATCGAACGTGTTGCTGAAGATGTCGAACGCTCGGGAGTTCGACATGCAGACTCCTCCAGTCGTCTCGTCTACGTTGTCGTAGATGCGTACTGGACCGAGACCGGTCGTCCCGTCACGCGCCACTCCGCGGTTGTGACAGAGCAGAAGCGAACTCACCCAGCCTCCCGGGGCCGTCGAGTTCTCCGTGAACCTGTTGTCATGGACCAACAGGTAGAGCTCTCCACCGTTGTTGGCCCGATTGACGAGGATGCCTCCGCCTTTGGTCCGTCCCCCCGTGATGTCCGCGCCCGCAAACGTGATCCCGGAGAACTCGTACTCCGTTGTGTCCGTAGAACCTGAGAGTGTGCTGTAGAAAGCCCAATCGTTGGACGGCGACTCCCAGACCACCGACTCCGCTCCGGCGCCCGCGATCACAAGGTCGTCACCGGGAGAACCATCGACTCTCTCCGTGTACGTGCCAGTATCAACGAAGACCGTATCGCCGGGCGAGGCGAATTCCTCAACAACCGTCTCCACACTGTAGTCTGTGTACCAGAACCAAGGAGTGTCTACGACGGCAGTGCCCGAGAAGGTGTTCCCGGTCCCAGCCTCGCGAACCCCGACGGCCGCCAGCGTGGCGCCGTTAATCGCATTGCCGGTGAACGCATTGTTGTCTCCCGGACTACTCAGGTAGATTGCGAGGAAGTCCGCGCCCTCAATCTCGTTCCCGGCAATCGTGTTGTCATGAGATCCCCCGCTAAGCCGGATTCCGTTCCCTTCGAGATCCCCGGTCGTTCCGATGAAGTTGCCCGAGACGGTGATCGACTCAGCATGGTCAAGCTTGATGCCAGCTTGCCCGGGATCGAAGCTTCCCGAATCCGTGGTGATCGTGTTGCCAGTGATGAGTGTGTTCGACGCGTAGTACGCGACGATCCCCCGGATATTGCCGGTCACAAGGTTGCTTTGGACGGTGATGTTCGTGCAATACTCGGGGTTTCCCCAGTCGTAGAAGAAGATCCCCGCACCGTCCTCATCCGAGTTGTGGCCGGTTACCGTGTTGTCCTCAATGACCATCCCATCGATGTAGTTCTTCAGGTTGATGCCGATGAACCCGTTGCCAGAGACCGTGTTCCCGGAGATCACCCCCGAAGCCAAGCGCGTCTTGCTCCGTCCGGAAACCAAGATCCCAGTTCCCACATACTCCCGAGACGGATCGCTCGGGTGCGGCATGCCGTTGTTCTGGCATGTGTTGTTTGTAACGGTCACAGCACCCTTGTAGCTGCCGATCGTGATTCCGTTGTTGGGGTTGTTCGACGCAATGCAAGCATCGATGGTGATCGCCTCGCTCTGCTTGAGCGAGGTGTTGCGAGCCTTGCCAACGTTGATCCCGTCGTACCCGTTGTAGACTGCCTTGCAGTTCTGGATGACGACGTCCTTCCCGTTGTGCACACCGATTCCACGCACATCATCTCGCCCGTCTGCGTTTCCGTCGTAGAACTCCGGATACGCCCCTCCGCCGGGCGGATTGAGACCGGCGTTCATCACGGTGAACCCACTGAAGGTGACACCTTCGATGATCTCGTCGGGGCTTCCGTAGCCGCTCATCAACACGCCGGCTCGACTCGCATACGAGCTACTACCCGGGTAGTGCCAATACGGAGTCAACCCATCCAGATCGATGACAGTCTGATCGATCCCGGCACCCTCGATCGTCAAGCCGTCCTTGTTGACGTGAACGTACTCCCTGTACGTCCCTGCTGCGACTTCGATTGTGTCACCTGAGGTCGCGTTGTCTATTGCCTCTTGGATGCTCGTATAGTCCGCTCCACCGTCGTCATCAACGGAAATGGTCGCGGCCATCCCAACACTACCTACGGCCAGAAGCGTCAAGCAGACAGCCCACACCACACGCTGCACAGTGCCACCTCCTATCGAATTCGGCGGCTTGGCAGACTGTGCACGCTCAGAGAAACGCAGATGCCGCACCGCCACACCTCTATGAGGCTCCGGCAGCACGGCTGGCCCATCCCCCTCGACTCGGCTCCGATGCTTTGTGCCCCCACCTTTCGGCGGGTTTACCCTTTTCAGAGCTCTCGGTACTTCTCTCCAATCAACAGCCGTATTGTACTTAGATACTGTGAGAAGTCAAGTGGTTTAAGTAGCTACGCGCGTGATTAATGAATCAATTCCAATGGATGTCTATGCTGGTTGTGGGTATCCGTTGCGAATGGAGAGATGGAGCGCGTGCACCTGCTCGTACATCGCATCAAGCGTTCTAGGAGGTTTCTCGCGCCCGCCGGGGGCGCTCAGACGGCTACTCCTCGATCATGCGACGGACGGCCTCTGCGAGAGCAAGCTGTGTTCGCGCGTCGAGCCAGGCGATCAGCTTTCGCCAGGCGAAGGGAATGCCCGCCGCCAACATCAGGGCTACCAGACCCCAGGTCGATGCTGAGATGAGCTTTGCGATGCCTTCCATATCGTCACCCCTGCCATGTGTCGTCGTTGGAGAGTCTCGGGTTCAAGGATACACGCACGGCAGGCTCTTCGCCGGATGCGGGCGCCGCTCCAAGAGCGCTAGCGCGCTCCTTTCTTCCTGTAGAGCATCTCGTCGGCCTCACGAATGAGTTCTCTCGTCTCCTTCGGGAGATCAGGGGTCCATGTTGCCCATCCGAAGTCGATTCCCAGCGACAGGCCGTCAGGTTGGCTTTCGGACCAATCACCAACAGCCTTGTGCAATCGCGCTTCCAGCGTCTCTACGTCGGAACCCGTCTCCGGAAGGACGAAGAGGAACTCGTCGCCACCAAACCGAACGACCCAGTCGCTGTCGCGTAGTTGTGAGCGCAGAACAGAGGCGATGCCCGCAAGAATCCGATCCCCTTCCTGGTGGCCGAGCCGGTCGTTCACCAACTTGAATCGAGAGAGGTCCGCCATCATCAGCGTCAGAGGTCGCTTGTATCTGCGCGTGCGCTCGAGCTCCGTCCGGATGGCATCCTCGAAGTAGCTTCGATTGAGAAGTCCCGTCAGCGGGTCCCGCAACGCCCTCTCCTTGAGTTGAGCTTCCATCTCAATGTGATCGGTGATGTCGAAGAAGTGCAACAACAGAGCATTCCCGTCATCCACATGGTCCATCGGGTAGGTTCGCATCGTCAGCCAGATCTGGCGACCATCTCGGCGGATTGCGCGAACCGTGTTGTGTGTTTCCGGACCCCTTCCATCCTGGATCCAAACCGTGGGACGGTCATCCGGATGAATGACCTGCCACCAGGGATTCAGGGCGCGCATCGCTGCATTGTCATAGCCAAGAAGCTCACATGCTCGGGAGTTCACGTATCGCGGCTCGTCCTCCTCTATCACGAGGATCCCGGTGAGCGCGCTCTCGGAGAGGAGTTGGAAGACTCGATGGTCTTCAGAAAGGTCCTGGAGCTTGCACGCGTCGCGTACCGCGACGGAGGCCACGGAGGCGAGGGTCTCGAGTTGATCGAGTGTCCCGTTCGTCGGACGGGCCCCGTCGCTCGGGTCGTCGACCGAAATCTGCCCGATGATGCCATTTCCATCCCAGAAGGGTGCGAGCAGGATGTCCCGCGCATGCCACGTACTGCCTGGAAGGAATGCCCTACGTGAGGGCAATCTGAGCGAGGGCGCCGGAGATGTCGTGTCTCCCGGGAAGTAGTATATGCGGCCAATCCGGCCGTTCTCTTCATACAGCTTGCCAGAGACCCGGCGTCGTTGGACGAGGAATGACCGAAGACCTTCCTCCTGCGTCATGGGGACGCCCCGCGTCGCAAAAGCTGTCACACGCGAGGTTGGGTTCTCCTCACCAGGGGTGACCCGCTCCTCGTATGCCGACACGAGAATCCGCCGAAACGGCGTCTGCGCTGCAACACAGTCTGCGATACTCTCCAAGATCTGCTGCAGGATCTGACCTGAAGCCGGACGATCCAATCCCACCGAGACTCCCATATCCGACAACTCCCATAGGGCGGATGGACTACGAATCCCTACGGTACCAAAGAATGTCTCTTCTCGTCAAAAGCAGCTAGACTCAGACATCTGTCCCACGCTCCCTTCACCAATTCCCTTTCGGATTGGCGACTTGTCATCAACTGTAATGGTGATCACACATGGAATCGAAGGGAGGATTATGGAACTTGACCAGTGGCTGGTGATCTATCTGACTGTCGCCCAGTCAGCCTCACAGAGGAGGCAGACCGGATGGTCGCTCCTTGCCAGAGGAGCCATCGCACAGACGATTCTTGCGGTTGCCGCCATCTTCCTCCTCTTCATCGAACCGCTACCCATGAAGGGGACGTACTTCCTCCTCATCATCGGACTCGTGTCCATCGGCCTGTTGATGAGTCTCGGGTGGCTCATGGCACTCCGTCGCCTTCGCGTCGAAGCGTCGCACTTCGAGGGGCTGGTGCGAGGAATCGAAAGCCAGTTCGCCGGAGCGGAGTTCTTCCGGAGCATTCACCGTCTACAAGCGGGAGAGAAGGTTTGCACGCCTGCCTCCAGCTGGACGTGCAACGAGTGGCTCCCTTCGGTATCTCGACTCCCGATCCTCTCCGGACCACGTGCTGGACACCCCGTGTGTCTGATGGCTTGGCCATTCACTCTGGGCTGGATCGGACTCCTTCTCCTCGTACTCGTTTCCTAGGACGAACGCTGCGTGAGGGTCATCAGATGAGAACGGCCGCCCGGCATTCGCCGGACGGCCGCGTTGCGTGCTCGTTTCCAGGATTGGCCCTGGAGT
>Ga0272444_10004379_pt1 | contig 12479 bp, 12 predicted proteins | sample SSMForm13_FD_201033 | JGI IMG/M metagenome (GOLD analysis project Ga0272444, IMG submission 201033) | Marine sediment archaeal communities from Little Sippewissett salt marsh, Falmouth, MA, United States - SSM-Form-13 | ecosystem: Environmental > Aquatic > Marine > Wetlands > Sediment ...
GAAGGCAAAGCCTACCATGTCACGGTCGAAGCGGCCAGCGGCGAAATTAAAAGCGTGAAACCCCAAGCTGCCGCCAAAGCGGCCAATCTGGTGGATGTCAAGGTCAAGCTGCAGGGCATTGTCTACGAGATCTTTGTGGCGGTCGGCGACCAGGTGCGCCAGGGCGACACCCTGATCATTCTGGAGGCGATGAAAATGGAGACCCCGGTGGTCGCCCCCTGCGATGGCACGGTTGCATCCATTGAAGTTGAGAAAGACCAGGTCGTCAAACCCGAACAAGTGGTCGCGACGCTGTCGTAGACCGGGAGGTTCAGGGATGCGCAACAACCAAGTGGCCGTCGCTTTCGGGCTGGTCTTTTTTCTGCTGTTCCCCCCTTGCCTGGCATTGGCCGGGGCCCCCTCGCCGCAAGAGCCGCCGGCGCAACAGGAATTGGCCCCCATGGGGGCCATGGTGACCGAGTTCGCAAAATCCACCGGGATTTTCGGCTATCTCAAGCCCGCCTCCGGCCAATGGAGCGAAGGGATTGGCAGCGTTTTGATGGCGGGTGTGGGCTTGCTGATGCTGTTTCTGGCGATTCAAAAAGGCTTTGAGCCGCTGCTGCTGGTCCCCATGGGGTTCGGCTGCATCCTGGCCAACATCCCCCTGGCAGGCGTCGCTGAGCCCGGCGGGATTATCGACTACATTTATCAAATCGGCATCAAAACCGGGGCCTTTCCCCTGCTGGTCTTCATGGGTGTGGGCGCCATGACCGATTTCGGTCCCATGCTGGCCAACCCCAAAACCGCGCTTTTGGGCGCCGCCGCCCAATTCGGCATTTTCAGCACCCTCATCGGCGCCCTGCTCCTGACTGAAATTGTTCCCGGGATTTACTTTGACCTCTTTGACGCGGCCTCCATCGGCATCATCGGCGGGGCCGACGGCCCCACGGCCATCTTTCTGGCCAGTCAGCTCTCGCCCGATCTGCTGGGTGCCATTGCAGTGGCGGCCTACTCCTACATGGCCCTGGTCCCCATCATCCAACCCCCCATCATGCGGGCGCTGACCAACCCCGCCGAGCGAAAAATCCGCATGAACCAATTGCGCTACGTCGGCAAGGTGGAAAAGATCGTATTTCCGCTGATCGTCCTCGGATTGTGTGCGCTTTTCCTGCCCTCGGCCGCCCCCCTGATCGGCTTTTTCATGTTCGGCAATCTGATGCGCGAGTGCGGGGTCGTCGAGCGGCTTTCCAAGACGACTCAAAACGCCCTGATCAACATCGTCACCATCTTTCTGGGGCTGGGGGTCGGCTCGCGCCTTTCCGCGGAAAAGTTTTTGAGCCTGGAAACCTTGGGAATTCTGCTTCTTGGGGTAATCGCCTTCAGCATCGGGACCGCGTCGGGTATTTTGATGGCCAAACTCATGAACCGCTTCTCGCGCGATAAAATCAATCCCCTGATCGGCTCCGCCGGGGTATCCGCAGTGCCCATGGCGGCCCGCGTCAGTCAAAAACTCGGGATTGAAGCAGACCCTGAAAACATGCTCTTGATGTTCGCCATGGGGCCCAATGTCGCCGGCGTGATCGGGTCGGCCGTGGCGGCGGGTGTTTTGCTCACACTGAAAAATCTGGTGGTTTAGGGTCGCGCTGAAAAATCAGGGCTGAACCACCCGCAAAAGCTTTCCAATAGTCGTCAAATTCCAGCCACGGGAGGGTAAAATGTCAATACGCGTGCTCATGTTCCGAAGAATGCCCCGTTTGTATGGCGGGATGGAAGCCGATCTGCTGCCCCAACTCGGACCGCTCCTGGCCGAGGCCAGAAAACTGGCTTTCCGCCAACCCGGCTATATTTCGGGCGAAACCATGCGCAACGTGGTTGACCCATACGAGTACCTGGTGATCAGCACCTGGAAATCGGTCGAAGATTGGGAGCGGTGGTTTGCCAACGAGGAGCGGAAGACGGTCGAGGGCAAGATCGACGCCGTTTTGGGCGCGGCCACCGAATACAGGGTTTACTCCTACGATTAGGGCGGCAACCCCGCGCCCTGCCGCCTGGTCGTCCCGCCGCTGGGAAGGAAATAGGAGCCATTCATGGGTGACCTGCACCAATTTTTCCAGAGAGACCGGTTTGCAAACAGCGTCGGCATTGAATTGCTCGACGTCTCCGCGGGGAGCGCCCGGGCCAGGATGAAGATCCGGGAAGACCACCTGAACGCGGTCAACATCGTGCACGGCGCTGCTATTTTCACCCTGGCGGACTTGGCATTTGCCGTGGCCTCCAACTCCCATGGCAACGTGGCGGTGGCCGTCAACGCCAACATCTCGTTTCTCAAGGCCGCCGGTCAAGGAACCCGGGCCCTTTTCGCCGAGGCGCGGGAAGTTTCCAGAAATTTCAAGCTTGCCTCCTATACCGTCCGGGTCACCGACGACCAGGACGACCTGATTGCCATTTTCCAGGGAATGGTCTATCGGAAAAAAGACCGAATCCTTTCATAGGATTTCGACAGCCTCCGGGGCCAAAATCCCGCTGGGGCAAAGCGTCGGGCCATCGCTGACGCCATCGATCCGGCCTGCGCCCTTTCTTGACCCGTGCGCCCCATGACGCCCCCATCCCTCTTGCCCCCGCCGAAGTTGACGCCACCACGGGACTTTTCTATGCTGCCAGGGTATTTTAAACTGGGTTCCAGATTTCAGGCCTCAGGGGAGATCGCGCTCAATTGAAATCCCAAAGAGTCAAGCATCTCTATTTCCTGGCCTTCTCAGTTGCCATCGGCATGTTGTCAGCCACCGGTGCGCTCCTGTTCCGATGGCTGATCATGTTGTTTCAGGATATTATTTGGGCCCCGGGCCCCACCTTCCTGCACCAGGTGCTGCAATCCCCCCACTGGCAGCGCTTGTTGGTTCCCACGGCGGGCGGACTGCTGGCCGGCATCGCCATTTTCCGCTGGGTGCCCGAAGCGCGGGGGCCCGGAGTGGCGGAGGTGATCGTGGCGGTGACCCGCCGGGAAAGCGTCATCCGGCACCGGGTGACCTTCCTGAAAGCGCTGATCACCAGCCTGTTGATCGGCAGCGGCGCATCGGTGGGCCGCGAAGGCCCCATTGCCCAGATCGGTGCCTCGGTGGGCTCCTCCATGGGACAACTGCTGCGCCTGGATCCCGATATGAGACGGGTCTGCTTGGCATCCGGGGCGGCCGCCGGCATCGCCGCCACCTTCAACGCGCCGATAACCGGCACCCTTTTCGCCCTGGAAATCATTCTGCTGGACATCGAGGTGGCCTACATCAGCCACATCGTCGTATCCGCGGTGACCGGCTCGGTGGTGTCGCGCATCTTCATCGGGGAGTTCCCCACCTTTCAGTCCGCTCCCTTTCAAATGGCCCATTACTGGGAACTGCTGGCCTATCTGGGCCTGGGCCTGCTTGCGGGTGTGATGGCCATCGCCTTCATGCGACTGATCGCCCTCACCGAAGGGTGCCTCCAAAGGCTGGCACTGCCCATCTGGAGCCGGCCGGCGGCGGGGGGGCTGTTGCTGGGGGGGATTGCCCTTTTTTTCCCCCAGGTCATGGGTGTCGGCTACGATATCGTCAATGCGGCCTTGGCCGGCAGCCTCGGCTTGAAGCTGGCCGTGGTTTTGCTAGCGGCAAAAATGGCCGCCACCGCCTTTTGCACCGGGTCGGGGATGAGCGGCGGCATCTTCGCCCCGTCACTGGTCTTGGGGGCCACACTGGGAACGGCCTGCGCCCTGGGTGCCGATCTGATCTGGCCCTCATTGGGCTTGAATCCCACCAGCTATGCCCTCGCCGGCATGGGGGCGATGGTGGCCGGAACCACCCTGGCGCCGATCACCGCCATCCTGACCATCTTCGAACTGACCTACTCCTATGAGACCATTCTGCCCCTGATGGTGGCCTGCATCGCCAGCGCAACCGTTGTGCGGATGCTCTTCGGCTACTCGGTTTACGAGATGAGCTTGCTCCGCCGCGGGGCCAACATCGTCCGCGGCCACGATGTCGGGATCCTGCGCGGCCTCCGGGTTCGTGACTTCATGGAGCGCGAGTTTGAATCGGTGTTAAACACCACCCCCCTGATGGCAGTCGTAACGTGCATCACGCAATCGCCCTATCCGCACTTCGTGGTTCTCGACCCGCAGGGCGAAATGGTCGGCGTGCTCTCGCTGCGCGATCTCCAGGGAGCGATGGAGCGGCTCGAAGCGCTCGAAGGCCTGGTGATCGCCGCCGATCTCATGACCGCCGAGGTCCTCACCCTCACCACCGATGACAACCTGGAGAAGGCGCTCTACATCTTTGAAAAGCACCGGATCTCCTTCATCCCGGTCACCGAACCGTTCAACCCCCGGTTGGTGCGCGGCATTTTGAAAAAAGACGACCTGCTCCAGGCTTACACCCAAAAGGTCCTCAAGGACCGCCTGCTGTCCTCGCCGGTGCGCTGAACCCCCTTGCGTTGGGCCGTGGTTTCAAAGGGGAGAACATCGATGCCGCAAGTTGCATCGAATCCTTTTCCGAAGCAAATTTTCAAACAATACCAATTCCTTGACATAAAAGGGAATTGATGCGATCACTGTACCGTCTCAACCCCCTCTGCCCACATCTGAACATACGGAGCCCCACCCTTATGGCCCTGACGAAAAACGACATCGTCGAACAGCTTCAGACCGAACTTGGCTTTCCCAAGCGAAAATCCATTGAGATCACCGAATCTCTGCTTGAGATCATCAAAGCGGCCCTGGAGTCCGGTGACGATGTTCTGGTTACCGGCTTCGGCAAATTTTGCGTCAAAGAGAAGAATCAGCGCAAAGGACGCAACCCGATGACTGGCGAAGACGTGATCCTGCCGGCAAGACGCGTGGTGACCTTCAAATATTCCGGCAAGTTGCGAAAAAAGGTAAACGACGGATAGCAATGATCTTGCGCCTGCCTTGGGAGTGCCATCGGCCGTCTCGATCCCATCCACGGTATATTCTTCGGGGCCAAGCAGGCAACACGGACCAAAGCTGACACTCACCGCTGGCGCGGCCTTGGCCGGCAAAGCCGTCCGCCCGGTTCCGACCGGCCGGGCCTTACAAATTCCTCGTGGGGGGAGGAACACCAACCGGCATTTCTGACAGAAAGCGATGGTCACGCAAACTGCATCATCGGTCACTTTTTAAAGGGAGGGTATCATGGCGATTTCGGTTATGATCCAGCGCAAATTCAAAGAGACCCAAAAAGCGGCCCAACTGGCGCCCCTGATCGTCAAGCTCCGGTCCCTGGCCACGATCCAGCCGGGTTACCTTACCGGCAGGACCTTTCGCTGCCTGGACTGCCTCGGTGAATACATGGTGATCAGCACTTGGAACAGCCTCGAGGACTGGAACCGCTGGTTTAAAAGCGAACAACGCGTGGCGCTCCAAAAACAGGTGGACGAGCTGCTGGGGGAGGAAACGCAGTACCGGATCTACGAACCCCTGGTCGGTGGAATTATCCCCCAGTTTCAAGTTGCGGCGGAGTGACGCTTTCGCAAGCGTCCAACAGGGATACCCGCTTCACCTGCGTTCAAAAATAGCGGGTAGCCCCCCTCGATCCTGCTGTTCAGAAACGGGGTGGCAGTGTTGTGCCGGTTGAATCTACGGCCTGTGCCGAGTCGACCCCGCCTGGGGGATGGGCGTCACCCACGTCTCATTGCCGCGCGCAGCCGGGAGCTCAAACAGCGCGGGGTTTGTGGGGGCCACTTCCCATGCTGGGAAAATTTGAATTTATATCACAATCTCCTTCCCCACCCGGATATCCACATACGCATTCCCGAACGCCTGCCGAAACTGGTCCAGACTCCAGTCGGAGCTGTCGTGGGACGAGAGGGCGACAATTTTCGGTGACACTTTTTTGATTGCCGTGATGGCATTGTAAACGTCGCTTTCGCGGATGCTCCGCCAGGGAGGATTGTCGGAGCCCACCAGCCGTTGGATATTGACGGGACCGAGCATGATCCTCCCGCCGTTCACCGGAAAGTGCAGCCCCCCGATAATCCCATAAATGGGCGCATCAAAAAGCACCAAAGTCCGTTCGATAATCCGTTCGATGGTTTGGTGCCCGCATCCAACGATCAGCACAATGCCCTTGCCTTCAACGTTGATTGCCAGCGCATTTTCCAGGGTGCGCCCCATGAGAAATAAAAATCGGTGGATGATACCAATGCTGACGATACCGGGCTTTATCGCCACCGGGTCAGTGATGACATGGGTTTGGGGGCCGGGGTTCCAATGGGAGGCCGCGATCGGAACCGGCGCATAAACCGGAATTGCGGAAAGTGCCACCAGGCCCTGGGACAGGCTGAAGGTTTTTTGCTTTTGATCCGCCATGCCGCCCAAATGGTCCAGGTGCGCGTGGCTGATAAAAATCAGGTCAATTTCAGACGTCGACACCCCAAGGGTTGCCATATTCTGCAGCAGGGGGGACGGGTGCTCTTTTTTGGCGTTAAGCCCCACATCCATCAAAATCGTGGTGTCATCCGTTCGAATCAAATAGGACACCCCGGCTTCGGTTTTCAGATCCGGGCGAACCGCGTAAAAATCGATAAGCGGAAGCACCGCAAGACTTTTGGCAACGCCGGGTGCCGTCAACGGTTTGATTTCCATTTTCGCCCGGTCCTCTGCGGCCTTCTCTCTGCCTTTTTTCAGCTCAACGGTTTTTTCAGCGACAAACAGGGCGCCAAGGGCCACGATGCCTAAAAAAGCGTATAATATGATCATCTTGGGATTCTCCCTGTTGCTGCTGACTTGGTTCGACCGAACGCGGGGGCAATTCACATCAGCGGCAATGGGTGCAGGAAAACGCCGCGGGCCAATTAGCCTCTTATCGAGGGACCGCCGAGGAAAGCAACCGGAATTTGCAACTGACCGGTTTAGAATTGCTGCAGGCGCTTGATGGCGCAGAATTCCCCGCACATGGTGCACACGTCCTGATCGCCTATGGCGCTGGCGTCGCGATAGGCCCTGGCCTTGGCGGGGTGGATGGCAAGCGCGATCTGTTCTTCCCAGTCCAATGCCTTCCTGGCCCGGGACATGGCCCGGTCCCGTTCCCAGGCGGCGGGCAGGCCCTTGGCCAGGTCGGCGGCGTGGGCCGCGATGCGCGAGGCGATAACGCCTTCGACCACATCCGCCGCCGTCGGCAGCCGCAGGTGCTCGGCAGGCGTGACGTAGCAGAGGAAATCGGCCCCGTTCATGGCCGCCAGGGCGCCGCCGATGGCCCCGGCGATGTGGTCGTAACCCGCGGCGATATCGGTCACCAGGGGGCCGAGGATATAAAACGGCGCCCCGGCACACACCGTTTTTTCAAGCCGCATCTGATCGGCCACCTGATTCAGGGGCACGTGCCCCGGGCCCTCGACGATCACCTGGACGCCCTTGGCCCAGGCCCGCTCGGTGAGTTCCCCCAAGACCAGCAGTTCACTCACCTGGGCCCGGTCGCCGGCGTCCGCCACCGCGCCCGGCCGCATGCCGTCGCCCAGGGAGAGGGTCACATCGAAGGCGGCCAGAATGTCGAGAATTTCGTCGTAGTATTCGAAAAGCGGCGACTCCTTGCGGTTACAGCGTATCCAGGCCACCAGCATCGCCCCGCCCCGACTGACCACGTCCAGCGTGCGGCCCTGGCGCTCCATGGCGCTTAGCGACTGACGGGTCACACCACAGTGGATGGTCATGAAATCGACGCCCTCCTCGGCCTGGGAACGCACCGTTTTGAGAAAGTCGGCGATGGTCATCTCGGTCACATCCCGCCGGGCCGCGGAGAGCTCGAAGGCGCTCTGGTAGAGGGGAACGGTTCCCACCATGACTTCCGCGCGCTCCAGAATCGCCTTGCGGATCCGCAGCTGATCGGCCCCCAGGGAGAGATCCATCACCGCATCGGCGCCGCTATCCTGGGCGGCGGTGAGTTTTCCCAGTTCCTCATCCGAATCTGAACGCAGCGGTGAGGCGCCGATGTTGGCGTTGACCTTGGTGCGCGTCCCCTGCCCCACGGCGCGGATGTGGGGATAGTTGCGGTTGACGTTTTTGGGGATCACGACGCGTCCCGCGGCAAGCGCCTCCCGGATCGCCTCGGTCGACAGCCCCTCGTGGAGCGCCGCGGCCCGCATCTCATCGCTGATGATCCCGCGCTCGGCTTGCTGCTTGCGTGTCATACGGCCTCCAGAACCAAACGGTTGATGGCGGTCATGGCCGCCAGGGGATTGTCGGCCTGGCTGACGGCACTGATTACGGCCGCATTGCGGCAGCCGCCGAGATCAAGCTCCGCGATGCGGGTTGCCGTCAGGCCCCCGATGGCGACGATGGGATGACGGCTGACGGCCGCAGCGGCGCTGAGCTGCCCCGGGCCCACCACCGGATCGGGGTCGGCCTTGGAGGTGGTGCCATACAGCGGACCGAAGCCGATGTAGTCCACCGGTTCCTTGTTGGCGCCATGCACCTGGTCGAGGTTGTGGGTGGAGAGACCCAGCAGTTTGTCAGGTCCGATGAGGCGACGCACCGCCTGGGGCGGAATGTCCTGCTGACCCAGGTGAAGGCCGTCGGCATCGGCCATCAGGGCAATGTCGGGCCGGTCGTTGACGATGAAGCGGGTCTGACTGCCGGCGGTGATGCGCCGCATTGCCAGAGCCACAGAGAGAAATTCCCGGTCGTCGTCTCCCTTGTAGCGCAGCTGGACTGCGGGCAGCTCCGCCTGCAGCGCCCATTCGGTAAGTTTTTCATAGCCGTCGCGCGGGTCGGTGAGCACCAGGTAGAGGCCGCGGGCGAGCGATTTTGCTGAAAAGCGCAAAAGGGTCAACCGCTCGGCCTCGTAAACGTCGTAGCGCAGGCGTTTCATCTCGGCTGCGGTTTGGCCCTCCCGAAGCTTGAACAGCTCCTCCAGGCTGCGAAGGCCCTCCTGGGCGCGCTTGAAGTTGGCGCGCAGCAAGGCTTGCAGGACCGGGCGCTGGTATTCCAATTCTCCCGGTGCGTCAAAACCCACGTCTTCCTTGGGCCGGCGACTGCCCACATAAGGCTCTCCCGGCGCAGCGGCTGCCAGTCGGTGGCGCAGCGCCTTGACGCGCGCCTGCAAGGGGCCGTCGTCCAGGCAGTAGCGCAGGATGTCCTCGGCCACGCGCAAGCCCTCACCGACCCGGTTTAGGTTGGCATCGACGGCCCGCAGGGTGGCGGCGTCAGCTTCCATCACGAGAGCCTCCCGATGAGTTCCCGGGCCACCTTGCGGCCCGAAAGCAGCATACCGCCGAAGACCGGCCCCATGCGGTAGCCGCCGCAAACAGCATTTGCGGCCATGCCGCTGACATAAAGGCCCGGGTAGACTTCCCGGGAGTTGTCCACCGTATCGCGTTCGCCGCTTTCGGCCGCCATCGATTTTTCGCCCACCATGGCGCCGGTGGCGGTGTCGAGACTGACACCCATCTTACGGACCAGAACGGAAGTGACATTGGCCGGGTGACCCGTGGCATCCAGCACGAAAGTGGCATGTACGGTAAGGGGGTCCACATGCCATTGCAGGGTCTCCACCGCGCCCCAGTTGATCACCAGACCCGCAACCCGCCGGTCTTTAACCACGACGTCCTCCATACTGACGAGGTTGAAGATCTTGAGGTTGGCGCACATGGCCTTGTGCACCAGGCCGGATGCCAGGTAGACCGAGTCCACGGTGTAGTAGCCCGGGCTGCTGGGCTGGGCCGTGAGGCCCATTTCGTCGAGGACCTCCCTGCCCTCCTCCTGAACCACGACTTCGTTGAACATCATACCGCCGCCCCACACGCCGCCGCCGATGGAGAGCCGGCGATCGAACAGGGCCGTCTTTTTCCCGGCGGCGGCCAGGTAATAGCCGGCCACCAGACCCGAGGGGCCGCCGCCGACAATGGCGACGTCCAGCTGCAGTGCGGCGCTGAATTTCCTGAGATAGGCATCGATGATGGCCCGGCTGATGATAACTTCGTCTAGCATACGAACCTCCCTGCGTGTGGTGGGTCGGGTGTGACCCTGATCGTGGAAAAAATGAATGCGCCTTATGGCCTGCAGGGAAGTGGAAGGAGGGTCCAAAAAACAAAAAGCCGTTTCCAACAGCAGGAAACGGCTAAGAGATCGATCGTCCGCTTGAGCTCCCTTCGCCGGTATTACCCGGATCAGGTTCAAAGGGTGTCATCTCAGGCCCTTCGGGCCACCCCTGCTGTGAATTTTAGACTAACGGCTGGGCTGACAGCTTGTCAAGCCAAAAAATGGAGCGTGCCGCGGCATGCCACATGCCCGCCCATGACCGGCACCAACGGGGACCAATGCACGTTTTTCCAGTCCGAGGCAAGCGATGATGAAGCGGAAAAAGTCGAAAACCAGACGGTTTCGAAAAAAGCCATTTACCCCGCAGCGCGGTGTTTTTCAGAAAGGAACCTTTACGGCTACCCCGGGGATAGGTCGGGATTCACAACTCCCCTTGTTCTTTGTTCATTTTCTTTTACGGAAAAGAAAACGAACCAAAAGAAACCGCCCGCGTCCCGGGGCCCTTCGGGCTGCCCTGCGCTTCTCGCAGCCGGCGGTCCCTGTGGAACTCGCTTGCGCTCATACAGCCACAGGGCCTTTATCGCCGGCTGCTGCGATGCTCGGCCCGGGACGATGGGACATCAATCGCCGGCCTCAACAAGCGGTTGAGATAAGCCTGTGGTCCTCGAAAAACCCCATACCTGCGTGGATTAGCGTTGAGTTCCTTAAAAGTCCCTCCCTGGGAACGTCCGGACCAAGCGGGAAAGTAACTTTTATCCGTAAAAGCTGGGATGCATAAAATACGCATGGAAAAAAATCTCAGAAAAAAAGCTAAATATATTGGATATCAGATAGTTCCGTCGGTAACCATGAGCTGAAGTTATTTAAAAGTTCAAGGCGCGCAAATCTCGAGGAGTGAGGCGTACTTATGTACGCCGCAGCGACTTCGAGATGCCGTACAGAATCTCCTTCCACCATTCCATCCCCCCGGACAACTCCTTGTCCATCCACGCGTTATGCCCAAGCCCCTGAAGGTCGCCAAACAGTTCGCCAACCTGATCCTGGTCAGCGCGGGAGTAACTGATGAAAATGGGCCTCATGGGCGCCCCTCCGTGTTATTGCCTGCACCCTGCGCATCCAGCCCACGCAGGCCTTGCCCCTGCATGGGCACGCGCAGGCGGGTTCCCGCCACAATGGTCTACGATCCTGCCTTTCGGCCACACAATTGGGTCCGATTTTATCACGGCGATGAAATCGTTATCTTTTTGCCGATGATCCGGCAAAGTTTCTTTCCACCAGATCTTTGGAATATTGCACGATCCCTTCAATATAGTCGAAGTCAAACAAGCCGCCCACAAAATAGGTTCTGTTTTTCCCCTGGATGCTTTCCCACCGATCGTAGTAGCCGTCACGAAAATCTGCTGAGTCCACGTGTCGGAAATAGTGCCATACATCGTATGAGTGCCAATCATCTTCGTAGCGTATCCTGCCACCAAGGGCTTGGACATATTTGGCGATCTGCTCTTTAAGGCGGGCTTCATCTTCCGGGGTCGGATCCTTTGTTGGCAGGTATGCGTAGAAAATCATCAATTCATTATCTTTGTGCTGTTGCAAAATTGCCAAGGGTTGACCAACCGGCGGTGGCGGTAGGACAAGGACAACGCGCTCCTTTAAGGGCTCCCCTTCGATTTCAAAGGTTGTGACGGCGTAAGGGTTGAATTTGAGTTTGGCGGCCAGGTTTTCTTCTTCCTCAGTGAGATCCATAAATTCTTTGAATTCTTCCGACAAAAAAGGGCTCGCCAGAATCAGATAATCGTACTGCGCCTCGACGTTATCGTGAATAACCTGCTTGTTGATCAGTTGAGCCGGGTAGGAGTAAGTGACGGTGATGCCCTTTTCGTTTCGTTCTATTCGCTTTACTTTGCAGTTCAAACGGACGTTAAGCTCCCATGAAACTCTCTCCCAGAAACGTTGAAAACCGAATTCGAAATTTTTAAGCAGAAGGAAAGATGGAAAAAAACGTGCAATTTTTTGTGAACTGATTAGCCCTGCAATAACGGTCATCGGGCTGAGATATCTCAACACATAAGGCGCCGCAATCTCGTTGATTTTTCCATAGCCGAAGGTGGTTAAAGGGATTTCAAACAATCGCGTGAGAGCCTCTAAACCGTTTTCTCCCAGCCACTGCGAAAAAGGCACGCACAACTCCCTATGCGCGGCAATGCCTTTCCAACCAGGGCGGTCAATAACATGGTTAAGGCGCCACCGTTTCCACAGGTAACGCGCACCCCGCAAGAGGAACCTCATTTTCGCCCGAAGGGTTGCACCTCCCGCAAGATAGGTAAAAAGATCGTGATACACATCGCCAGAATCCCTTCTGGAAAGCGACATGGCAGTGGCGCCCCAGACAGGAGTCAGTTTCATTCCCACCTTTTTCGCAATTTTATGAAGCTCGCGATAGGAAGGCGGAACGATCACGGCACCAAGTTCAAATGACTGGTAA
>Ga0272444_10004381_pt1 | contig 12477 bp, 10 predicted proteins | sample SSMForm13_FD_201033 | JGI IMG/M metagenome (GOLD analysis project Ga0272444, IMG submission 201033) | Marine sediment archaeal communities from Little Sippewissett salt marsh, Falmouth, MA, United States - SSM-Form-13 | ecosystem: Environmental > Aquatic > Marine > Wetlands > Sediment ...
GGTCTGGGTCTATCACACCTTCCGTCACGAGATGAGCCCCGAGGAGCTGGCCGAGGAGACCTACTAAGGCTAGGCCCCCTGAAAAGAACGGCGGCCGGGATGCGCTCCCGGCCGCCGCTTTTTTATGCAGGGGCTTTCCTAGAACCGGTAGCCCAGGCTGAGGATGAAGCGGGTGTCGGTCTTACTCTTGCCTGGCTCGGGCTGGTTGTCATAGTCGATGTTATAGGAAGTGGTGAGCACAAAGCCCAGGAACAGGGGGAAGTTCAGGCCCTGGCGGGCGGTCCAGATCCAGTTGTCAAAGTTGTCCATGGCCAAGAAGCCGGTCTGGCGGTGGTAGAACTGCACCCAGCGCTTGTAGAGCCAGCGGTCGTACTCGATGTGCCAGCGCCAGGCGAACCAGTCCTGCTGGTTCCCGCCGGTCTCCTCCAAAAACACGAAGTTGGGGCCCAGCTCGAACTTGAGGTTGGTCAGCTTGGAGCGCCACACCTGATAGCCCATGCCAGCGCCGACCATGCCCCTGAAGTCGATGCTCTTGAAGCGGTCCTCCTCGCCCCTCAGGTTGCCCAGCCAGTACCACTTTTCGCTGACAAAGCGGTTGTACTCCAAGTACCCCAGGCTGTTGTCGCTGGTGTCCGCCCCCTTGCTCTGGGCCTTGTGGACCTCGAACCCGGCCACCGCCCGGTTGATGGTCTGCCAGGTCATCACCGCGCGTCCCATGCCGTCGATGTTCTGCTTGTTGGTGTTGCCCCGGCTTATGTCCACCCCCAGGTTGACCTGGCCGCCTATCTTAAAGGGCTCCAGGTCCTCGGGGTTGATGGCCTCCACCTGGGCCAGCTCCAGGGTGAGGCCGCCGGCCAGGCTGACCCGGCCCGGGCCGGCCGGAGCGGCCGTGCCAAGGAGCTGCTTGCCTTGCTTGGTCTCGATGGTCAGGGGCTTGTTGCTGCTCAGGCCCTTGACCTCTGACCACTTGATATGCACCACGCCGGCGTAGCTGGTCTTGATCACCAGCTTGCCGCCGCACATGTCCTTGATGGCGCCGGTCAGGCGGTCGCCGTTTTTCAGGGTCACCACGTCGGCCAGGGACGGGGCCGCGGCCAGCAGGGAAATACAGAGGGTAAGAATGCTGATGCGAATCAGGGACCAAAACAATTTCATGAAGTCTGCTCCTGCTTGGCCGCCTCCTCCACGGCATATAGATGGACGTCGCGCTGGGGGAAGGGGATGTTGATGCCCTCGGCGTCAAAGGTCAGCTTTATCTTTTCGGTGAGGTCGCAGTACACCGCCCACCAGTCAGCGTTGCGCGTCCAGGGGCGCACCGCGAAGTTCACGCTGGAGTCGGCCAGCTCGGTGACCAGGACCTTGGGCGCGGGGTCGGCCAGCACCCGGGGGTCCTCTTCCAAAAGGCGCTGCAAGATGGCCTTGGCCTTGGGAATGTCGTCCTCATAGCCGATGCCGATGACCAGATCCACCCGGCGGGGGTCGGCCGCGGTGTAGTTGATCAGCTTGTCGCTGAAGACCTTGGTGTTGGGCATGATGGCCAGCTTGCCGTCGAACAGGCGCAGCTTGGTCACCAGGATGGTGATCTCCTCCACCGTGCCCAGCACCCCGCCGATCTCCACCGATTCGCCCAGGCGCATGGGCCGGAAGATAAGGATGAGCACCCCGGCGGCCAGGTTGGCCAGGTTGGACTGCAGCGACAGGCCCACCGCCAGGCTGGCCGCGCCCAACATGGCGATGAGCGAGGTGGTCTGCACCCCCAGCTTGGAGAGCATGGCGATGATCACGAACAGGATGAGCATGAACTGCAGCAGGTTGCCGCCGAACGACACCAGGGTGTCGTCCACATTGGCCTTGCGCATGATCTTGCGGAAAAGGCCGGTGACCAGCTTGGCCCCTATGAGCCCCAAGACCAGGATGGCCACCGAACCCACCACCCGCAGTCCGTAGTGGGCCACCCATTCCTGCAAGGACTGAATGATGCTATCCATGATTTACTCCTCTCGCGTCCGGCGGAAGCGACAAGCCCCCGCTCCAGGGCAAGGCTGACTACAAGATTGGAGCCATTCTAAGGCAAGCGTCCCCTGGGGCCAAGGGAAACCCGGAGTTTATCCGCTATTTGGCCCACGGAAGCGCCGCCGCCGCTTGAGCCGGCGGGAAAGATGGGTGCTGGCGGGCTTCTTGGGCTGGGTGGCAAGCGGGGATTTCACCGAACCGGGCTTCATGCTACAGTGGGGCGCCCGCTTGAAGAGGAGAAACCATGCCGCCCCCCATGCTGGTCCGCGCCGCGCGCATACCCTTTCTCACCGGCTCCCTGACGCCGGTGCTGGTCATCGCCGCCTGGTGGTGGGGGCGGGGAACCATCCCCTGGGGCCTGCTGGGCCTGACCCTGCTGGGGGTGGCCTGCCTGCACAGCGGGTCCAATCTGATCAACGACTTTCACGACGCCCAGGGCTCGGACCCCCTGAACCGGCTGGCAACCCAGTTTTCCGGGGGCAGCCGGGTCATCCAGGATGGCCTGCTGAGCCGGAGCGCGGCGGGGGCCATGGCCATGGCCTGCTTTGCGGCCGCCGGGGTGTGCGGCGGGCTCTTGGCCGCCATGGGACGGCCCTGGGCCCTGGTCCTGGGCGCGGCCGGCCTGGCCGGAGGCTGGCTCTACTCGGCCGGCCCCCTGGCCTTCATGACCATCGGCCTGGGCGAACTGGCCATTCTCATCCTTTTCGGCCCCTTGCTCACATTTTCCACCGGCTACATCCTCAACGAGCAGTTCCACGCCGTGGCCTGGTGGCTGGGCATGCCCCAGGCCTGGCAGATAACCGCGGTGCTGTGGATCAACCAGTTCCCCGACCTGGCCGCCGACGCGGCCGCGGCCAAGAACAACCTGGTGGTGCGCCTGGGCCTGGCCCGCTCCCGGGTGGTCTACGCCGGGCTCATGCTGGCCCCCTTTCCCACCATCGCCTGGCTGGTGCACTCCTGGGGCCTCACCCCCTGGCTATACCTGGCCTGGGGCGGCCTGATCCCGGCCCTCAAGGCGGTGACCATCGCCTGGCAACACTACGACGACCCCCCGGCGGTGCTGCCCGCCCAGGCCCTGACCATCGTCAGCCACCTGGTCACCGGCCTGCTTCTGGTCCTGGGTTTTGTCCTGGCCGGCTGGCTGGGCGGGTAACGCGGAACGGGGTGGTTAATATAGGTTCTGGGGTGCTTATTCGTTGACTTTGATATTAAAATGAAATACATCAACAGACGGGCAAATCCCGCGCACAGATAGCCGATTCACGTCGTCATGGGAGTAGATCATGGCTCAACCCAAGTTGACGCTTAATGGCAACGAGGTGACCTTCACTCCGGGCCAGACCATTCTGGAGGTGGCCCAGGAGGCGGGGGTGGACATCCCCACCCTCTGTTATCTCAAGGGCTGCACCCCCACCGGCGCTTGCCGCATGTGCGTGGTGGAGGTCAAGGGCGCCCGCACCCTGGTGGCTTCCTGCGCCATGCCCGCCGGCGAAGGCATGGAGATACAGACCGACACGGAAAAGGTGCGCATCGCCCGCAGGTTGGCCGTGGAGCTGCTGTTGGCGTCGGGCAACCATAACTGCCTGATCTGTGAAAAGAACGGCGATTGCAAGCTGCAGGCCTTGGCCTATGAGTACGGGGTGGACGCCACGCGCTTCCCCGGGGTCGCCCAGGAGTATCCCATTGAGGACGACAACCCGCTTATCATCCGCGACCCATCCAAGTGCATCCTCTGCGGCCGCTGCGTGCAGGCCTGCAACGAGGTGCAGGTCAACCGGGCCATCGGCTTCGGCTACCGCGGGGCCGAGGCCAAGATCGTCACCGCCGGCGACCGCCCCTACGACCAGAGCGACTGTGTGTTCTGCGGCCAGTGCGTGCAGGTCTGTCCGGTGGGCGCGCTCACCGAGAAAAAGGCCAAGGGCAAGGGCCGCCCCTGGGAGACCACCAAGATTCGCACCACCTGTCCCTACTGCGGGGTGGGCTGCCAGCTCTGGCTGCACGTCAAGGACAACGAGGTGATCAAGGTCACCGCGGTGGATGAGGCCCAGCCCAACCAGGGCCGGCTGTGCGTCAAGGGCCGCTTTGGCTATGACTTCATCCACTCCCCCGAGCGCCTGACCACGCCCCTGATCAAGGAAAACGGCGAGTTCCGGGAGGCGAGCTGGGACGAGGCTTTGGACCTGGTGGCCAACAAGTTCCTGGAGATCAAAAAGGAGCACGGTCCGGACGCCATAGCCGGGGTCAGCTGCGCCCGCTCCACCAATGAAGACTCCTATCAGATGCAAAAGCTCTTCCGCGCGGTGATCGGTACCAACAACATCGATCACTGCGCACGAACCTGACACGCCCCCACGGTCGCCGGTCTGGCGACCTCCTTCGGCTCCGGGGCCATGACCAACAGCTTCGCCGACTTTGGCAAGGCCAAGATGTTCTTCATCATCGGCTCCAACATGACCGAGGCCCATCCCGTGGCGGCCACTTTCGTGAAAAACGCGGTGATGAGTGGGGCCAAGCTGGTCCTGGTGGACCCGCGGCGCACCGCCTTGGCCGACTTTGCCAGCGTCCACCTGCCGCTCAAGGTGGGCTCCGACATCGCCCTGCTCAATGGGCTGATGCACGTGCTCATCAAAGAAGACCTCTACGACAAGGAATACGTCAACTCCTGCACCGTGGGCTTTGAGGAGCTAAAGGCCGCGGTGGAGCAGTATCCTCCCGAGCGGGCGGCCGAGATCAGCGGCATCCCGGCCGAACGGATCAAGGAGGTGGCCCGCCTGATGGCCGCCAACAAGCCGGCCATGCTCATGTACACCCTGGGCATCACCGAGCACACCTGCGGGGTGAACAACGTGCTCTCCTGCGCCAACTTCCAGATGCTTCTGGGCAACGTGGGCTTTGAGTGCGGCGGGGTCAACCCCCTCAGGGGCCAGAACAACGTGCAGGGGGCCTGCGACATGGGTGCCTTGCCCAACGTGTACCCCGGCTACCAGAAGGTCATCGACCCGGCGGCCCAGGAGAAGTTCGAGCATGCCTGGGGCGCGGAGCTGGACGACAAAAACGGCATGATGATGCCGGCCATGTTCGACGGCATGCTCGACGGCACGGTCAAGGCCATGTACATCTTCGGCGAGAACGTGGCCAACACCGAGCCGGACATCGCCCACGTGGAACACTGTCTGGAGTCGGCCGAGTTCGTGGTGTGCAACGACATCTTCCCCACCGAGACCACCCGCTTTGCCGACGTGATCTTCCCGGCCGCGGCCTGGAGCGAGGATGAGGGCACCTTCACCAACAGCGAGCGCCGGGTAAACCGGGTGCGCAAGGCGGTGGACCCGCCGGGAGACGCCCGGCCCAACTGGTGGGTGTTCAAGGAGATAGCCAGGCGCATGGGCGCCGACTGGGCCTCCAGCAGCGGACAGGAGATCTGGGACAACGAGATCTCCGTGCTGACCCCCTCCATGGCCGGCATCAAGTACGAGCGCATCGAGCACGACGGCCTGCAATGGCCGGCGCCCGACCTGGACCACCCGGGCACCCCATTCCTGCACAAGGACGGCTGCTTCACCTGCGGGCTGGGCAACTTCAAGGCCGTGGAGTGGACCCCGCCGGCCGAGGTGCCGGACGAGGAGTACCCCCTGGTGCTCTCCACCGGACGGCGGCTGTACCACTACCACACCCGCACCCAGACCGGCCGCTCCGGCGGGCTCAACGACCTCATGGGCGAGGAAACCGCCGACATCTCCCTGGCCGACGCGGCCAAGCTGGGCATTGTGGGCGGAGAGCGGGTCAAGCTCAGCTCCCGCCGCGGCGCCATAGAGCTCACCGCCCGGGTGACCCCCCAGGTGCAGCAGGGTATGGTGTGGATGGCCTTCCACTTCCGCGAGGCCTGCGCCAACTGGCTGACCAACCCGGTCTACGACCCGGTCTCCCAGACCGCGGAGTACAAGGCCTGCGCCTGCAAGCTGGATAAGCTCTAGCCTGGCTTTTGCACAAAGCAAAAAAGGCCGGTAAAAAATAATTCTTTTCTTCGGGTGGCGCCGGACAGCTCGGCTGTTCGGCGCCACGTAGCTTTAGCACAGCGGCAAGAAATGCGGCGGGCGGGTGTGCTTCAGGCGAGGTGGCGCCGGTGGGTGAGGCGCTGTGCTAGGCTTCTCGTTGCCTCGCTTGTTTTTCTATTCCAGCAATAGCGGTCATGGCGAGGGCCGCCGCCGGGAGCGGTTGTGAAAAGATTAAGGCCGCTTGCCGCCGGACCGTGGCCATCTTCCTTTGTTTTGCCTCCCCTGCTGGCGACAGGATTGATGATCTGGTTTTCCGCGAGGCATGACGAATCAACCGAAGTTCGCCACCGCCGCGGCGGGAAGAGGCCCTTTTTTATTAGTCGCAACGTCCTTGGGCGGGGATAAACCCCGTCCTTTTCTTCCTTAATTACTTCCTGTTTTCCGGGTGGCCACGACAGCTCTGCTGTCGTGGTCGCGAAACGAAGTGGAGCGACAGGAGGTCCGGTGAAGCGTATCTCTAACTGACAAGGTTACGCGTAAACCGCGCCCCCTGTTGCTTTCGGGCGGGTACAGACCCCGTGCCTTTGGTGAAGTATCCAGGCTAGACCCCGGCCCATAAAAAAACAAAAGGGGCGCCCAACGCGGGCGCCCCCTTTTATTTGCCGTATGTAGGCGGCTTACTCGTTGAAGTTGATGGCCAGCAGCTCGTTCTTGTCCACGCCGTGGCGCTTGATCAGGGAGTCGTAGTCATATCCCACGCATAGGGCGCCCAGCAGCTTGCCATCCTGGTTCAGGGGGGCGCAGACGCCGAAACCCGGGCCGTACTGGGTGTAGACCTCAAAGGCGGCAATGCGGTCCTTTTTGAACACCGGGTCCATCTTTTTGAAGTGGGAGTAGTTCTGGCCTATGTAGCCCAGATAGGTCTGCTTCAGGTCCTCGGGGTCGGGCGAGCGCCAGGCCAGGACCACGGCCTTGGAGCTGAGCACCGCCAGGTCGTGGTCCAAGGGTTTGCCCGCGTCAATGGCCTGGGCGAACTGCTGGTCAATGTTCTTTTGCAGCTCGGCCGGGGTGGCGCCCTTGGCCAGCAGGGGGGCGATTATCTTTTCCTCATGGGACAGTATCTCCCGCACTTGCTTTTTGAACTTGGCCTGGTCGGTGTTGAGCTCGGTGGGCGGCTGGCCGCAGGCCGCGGACAACAGGGCCGCCAGGAGCAGGGCCGCAAGGCCGGCTATGGCGCGTGGCATGGACACACCTCCTTGGCGCCCCATATTAGCACAGCCGCTCGCCTGCCGGGTCCTACAGGCTGAACAGGGTGGTCATGCCGCCCACCGGGTCGCCCCGGCGGGTCGTAAAGACCGGGCGGTTCAGGTCGGCCAGGGGGCCCTCCAGGGCCTCGTGGTCCAGGATGCCCAGATGGTGCAGGGTTTCGGTGACCACCGGACCCAGGGCGCGGAAGGCGCCGTCCTCGATCTGGATGCCCACGCCCAGGCCCTTGCCCGGCAGGGCCAGGGCATAGGCTCCCTCGGAGCCGGTCTTGGCCAGCACCGCGCCGGGCGCGGCCCGCATGACGCGGGTGCAGATGCGCCCGGTGCCCGCGATCATCTCCGGATGGGCCAGGGACGCCTCCATGATGGCCGTGGCCGCCTCGGCCCATTGGGGCTCCAGGCCCGCGGCCCGGGGGTCGGCCAGACGGGCGAAGGCCCCGGCCAATGCCACCAGGGGCAGCCTAAAGGTGGGCACCCCGCAGTCGTCCTCGGCCAGGCCGATCTGCTCGGCCGGGTAGCCGCTGAAGCGGGCCACCGCGCCGAGCACCAGCTTTTGCACCGGGTGGTCCGGCTGGCAATAGCCCTCCAAAGACCAGCCCTGGGCCGCGCACACCACCAGCATGGCCGCGTGCTTGCCCGCGCAGGCGTTGTGCAGGGTGGTGGGCTTTTCCCCCGCCTCCCTCAGGGCCTGGGCCGTGTCCCGGTGAAAGGGTTGGTGCAGGCCACAGTCCAGCAGGCCGGGCTCCAGGCCGGCCTTGGCCAGCATGCTCTTGACCACCTCGATCTGGAACTCCTCGCCGTTCAGCGAGCCGCAGGCCGCAGCGATCTCCACTGGCTCCAGGCCGTACTTCTTTGCCGCTCCGCTGGTGATCAGGGGCAGGGCCTGCAGGGGCTTGGCCGCGGAGCGCAGAAAGGTGGGCATGGCCGGGTGGCCGGTGCCCTTTTGCCGCTTGCCGTCCGGGCTGGCCACCGCGATGGCCCCCCGGTGCACGCTTTCGGTCAGGCCGTTGCGGGTCAGCTCCACCAGGGCGGGAGCGTACTCGCCCGGGCCGCCGCCCCGGGGATGCTCGTGGGAATGGTCATGACCGTGGTGGTGGTGCCCCAGGTGGCGAAAAATTGGTAATGATTCCTGCACTCTTTCACCTTTTTTCGTATAGACGTTGACAGTTGTAGGGGGTGGCCTTATCTTTTTAAGCAGACGAGGGAAGGTGCCACCGTGTACTGACCATAAAAACAATCCGTTGAATTCGTTGGTGTTTGTAATACCCCCTCTCGCACCGGCGGCCAAGACGGAGACCTTTCCTCCCCTTCCTCCCAGAGGGCCCTGGGGCTTGAGTCCCGGGGCCCTTATTTTTATACTGTTTTAACTATCTGTTGATTTTGCAAAGAGGTCAAGCATATGTCGCAGCCAGTGGCCACCGGGCTGATGCGCCTGGCCGCCGACCCTCCGGAGTTTCTCCAGGGCACGGCCCTGGGGCTGCTGTGCAACCCCGCGGCGGTCACCCCAGAGCTCACCCCGGCGACCGAGGCGGTTTCCGAGGCCTATCCCAACGGCATCAAAGCCCTTTTCGGGCCGCAGCACGGCTTTTTCGCCGAGCGGCAGGACAACATGGTCGAGTCGGACCATGCGGTGCACCCCGGCCTGGGGGCGCCCATCCATTCCCTGTACGGCGAGACCCGGCGGCCCACTCCCCAGATGCTGGCTGGGCTGGACTGGCTGCTGGTGGACCTGGTGGACGTGGGTTGCCGGGTCTACACCTTTTTCAGCACCCTGGTGGCCTGCCTGGAGGAGTGCGCCGCGGCCGGGGTGGGGGTTATGGTCCTGGACCGGCCCAACCCCATCGGCCGGGGGGCCGAGGGGCCGGTGCTGCCCCTGGGGCTGATGAGCTTTGTGGGGGCCCACGCCATACCCCTGAGGCACGGCCTGACCCTGGGCGAGCTGGCCCGGCTGGTGGTTGCCGAGCGCGGCCTGGAGGTGGAGCTGGAAGTGCTGGCCTGCCAGGGCTGGGATGGCCGCGACTATGCCTCCACCGGCCTGCCCTGGGTGCTGCCCTCGCCCAACCTGCCCTTTTTGGACAGCGCCAGGGTCTACCCCGGCCAGGTGCTCCTGGAAGGGGCCAGCCTGTCCGAGGGCCGTGGCACCACCCGGCCCTTTGAGATATTCGGCGCGCCGGGCCTGGACCCCAATGCGGTCATGGCCGAGATCGAGCCCCGCGCCCTGGCCGGGGCCATGCTGCGGCCCCTGTATTTTGAGCCCACCTTTCACAAGTTCGTGGGCCAGGTGTGCGGCGGTTTTCAGATTCACCTGCCCGACCCGGCCGCGTACCAGCCGCTCCGGGCCTCCTTGGCCATCCTGGGGGCCATCAACCGGGCCCAGCCCGGCCTGTGGTCCCTGCGCCAGCCGCCCTATGAGTATGAGCACGAGCGCCGGCCCCTGGACCTGCTCTTGGGCGACGCCGAGGCGGTGGATATGCTGGCGGCCGGGGCCACGGCGGCCGAGCTGGAAGCCCGCTGGGAAGAGGGACTCAATGCCTGGCAAGAGCGCACCGCCCCGGTGCTGCTCTATCCAGCTTGAGCCAAGTAGCAGACCTCGCTATCATAAAGACAACTATTCAACCCCGGCGGAAAGACGGAGGACCATGCCCTTTTACACTGCCTTGCGCGGCTACACCAACAAACGTCTGGAGGAGATAGCCAAGGCCGACATCCTGGTGGGCATCCCCTGCTTTAACAACGAGACCACCATCGCCCATGTGATCCAGATGGTCACCCACGGCCTGGCCGACCACTACGGCGACAAGCGGGCCGTGATCCTGGTGGCTGACGGCGGCTCCACCGACGACACCCGCGAGACGGCCAAGGAGTTCGAGATCAAGCCGTGGCAGGAGAAGATCGTGAGCATCTACCGGGGCCTGCCCGGCAAGGGCAGCGCGCTCCGGGCGGTGTTCGAGGCGGCGGCGCGCCTGAACGTCTCCGCCTGCGCCATGGTGGACAGCGATCTGCGCTCCATCACCGGCGACTGGGTCAAGGCGCTCATCGATCCGGTGCTGAACCAGGGCTATCAGTACGTCTCGCCGGTCTATCTGCGCCACAAGTACGACGGCACCATCACCAACAACATCGTCTACAACCTCACCCGCGCCCTGTACGGCAAGCGCATCCGCCAGCCAATCGGCGGCGATTTCGCCATCAGCCGCGACGTGGCCAAGTACTACATCGACCAGGACGTGTGGGAGAGCGAGGTGGCCCGCTTTGGCATTGACATCTGGATGACCACCAGCGCGGTGACCCAGGGCTTCAAGATCTGCCAGGCCAACCTGGGCCTCAAGGTGCACGACGCCAAAGACCCGGCCTCCCACCTGGGGCCCATGTTTCGCCAGGTGCTCTGGACCCTGTTCAACCTCATGGAGCGCTACCAGAGCGTGTGGCGCCAGGTGGAGGGCTCCGAGGCGGTGGAAACCTTTGGCAACGGCGGGGACACCGAGCCCGAGCCGGTCAAGGTGAACCTGGAGGCCATGCTGGAGAACTTCCAGAGCGGGTACCGGAACTTCTCGCCCCTGTGGAAAGATATCTTCTGCGCCAAGTGCTACGCGGCCATCGAGGAGGCCGCCGGCAAGGGCGTGGAGGACTTCCACCTGCCCACCGAGGCCTGGGTGCACATCCTCTACGAGCTGGCCGCCACTTTCCACTCCTGGAGCCAGCACCGCATGAAGCTGCTGGATGTGATGACTCCGTTGTATTATGCCCGGGTGGCCAGCTTTGTGCGCCAGAGCTGGGACATGTCTTCGGCCGAGGCCGAGGAGCTGGTGGAGGAGCAGGCCCGCATCTTCGAGGACAAGAAGGACTATCTCATCGAGGTATGGGACAAGGGCGTCAACGAGACCTGCATGGCCTAGAAACTCAGCGCGGGAGGGTTTTTTGTTGTCAAGGGTGAACAACCTGGCCGGCAAGGCGGCCCTGCCCCCCGGCACCCTGGTGCACGTGGGCCAGGAACGCCAGGGCCCGGTGCGCATCAACGTGCTGGAGTACGACGCCCAGGGCGCGCGCGCGCTCAGCCAACCCGGCCAGGACCAGATGCGCGGGCTGCGGGACCAACCCCAGGTCACCTGGTTCCAGGTGGAGGGGGTGCACCAAGTGGAGGTCATCGCCCGTCTGGGCGAGATATTCGGGCTCCACCCCCTGGTGCAGGAGGACATCGTCAACACCCACCAGCGCCCCAAGCTGGAGGACTACGAGAGCTACCTGTTCATCGCGCTCAAGGACCTGGACCTCCCGCCCCAGGCCGGGGAGATCGTATCCCAGCAGATCAGCATCGTGCTGGGCAAGGGCTGGGTGCTCTCCTTCACCGAAGGCGGCCGCGACCCCTTCGGCGGGGTGGCCGAGCGCATCGAGGCCGGCCGGGGCCGCATCCGCCGCCTGGGGGCCGACTATCTGGCTTATGCCCTGGTGGACGCGGTGGTGGACCATTACTTCACCGTGCTGGAGGAGCTGGCCGAGCGCACCCAGGTGGTGGAGGACGAGCTGGACCAAGACCCGGGCCAGGAGGTGCTGCACACGGTGCACCGCCTCAAGCGTCAGGGGCAGCGCCTGCGCCGGGCGGTGTGGCCGCTCCGGGAGGTGGCCAATGGCCTGGAGCGGGGCGAGTCGGCCCTGGTTGACTATGCCACTCGGCCCTTTCTGCGCGACGTGTACGACCACACCATCCAGGTGATCGACGCCGCCGAGGCCATCCGGGACACCCTGGCCAGCCTGATGGACCTGTATATGTCCGTGGCGGGCAACCGCATGAACCAGGTGATGAAGGTGTTGACCATCATCGCCACCCTGTTCATACCGCTCACCTTTATCGCCGGGGTCTACGGCATGAACTTCAAGTTCATGCCCGAGTTGGATTGGAAGTGGGGCTACTTCACCGCCTTGGGGTCCATGGCCGTGGTGGCCATCGGCCTGCTCATCTACTTCCGCCGCAAGAAGTGGTTCTGAGGGGGCGGGGCTTTAAATCAGCGAGACAGGGCGGGAGCTATCCTGCCCTTTGCTGTTGGCGAAAAGAAAAAAGAGCGGGAAAGGAAAGAGGCCAATCAAGCCTGGTCGTGCGGAGTAACATCCATATCCGGTGTAGGAGCGGGATTTTTCCCCGCCCGAGAATGGCCGGCTGAAAAGGGGGCAGGGATAAGCTCCATGCTTATCCCTGCCCCCTTTTCAGC
>Ga0272444_10004383_pt1 | contig 12475 bp, 10 predicted proteins | sample SSMForm13_FD_201033 | JGI IMG/M metagenome (GOLD analysis project Ga0272444, IMG submission 201033) | Marine sediment archaeal communities from Little Sippewissett salt marsh, Falmouth, MA, United States - SSM-Form-13 | ecosystem: Environmental > Aquatic > Marine > Wetlands > Sediment ...
ATATTGTATTACTGCAGCGGTGTTGATCTTTCTCTGGTATATTAGTACACAAACTGAAATGGGGCTTGCCATGCGAGCAACTTCTCAGGATATACCTATTGCTGATGCCATGGGAATCAACAGTCACATTATTATAAGCAGTACCTTTATTATCGGGTCATCTATTGCATCTGTTGCAGGTATCCTCGTTGGCATTTATTACAATCAAGTTTATCCAACAATGGGGGCAGTTCCTGCGTACAAGACACTGGCGCTGATTGTAGTTGGCGGGATGGGATCAGTCCCCGGCGCTGTAATCGCTTCACTTCTTCTTGGTGTAGCTGAAACAATTTTGATAGGATATGCCAATATCCCCTTACCACGAGATGCCCTGGCCTTTATCGCCATGATTGGGGTTCTTATGTGGCGTTCTGAGGGCTTGATGGGCTCAAGGTAGGGAGGACTTTTATGAATGCTTATGTAATTACTATCGCAACGATTATCGTTATAAATGCAATAACAGTCAGTGGGTTAAACGTTATTGTCGGGTACGCCGGCCAAATCTCCCTCGGTCATGCGGCTTTCGTAGGAATCGGGGCCTACAGTGCTGCACTTTTGTCAACTAAGGCTGGGCTGTCTTTCTGGTCTGCATTACCGATAGTTATTGCCATAAGCGGGTTTATAGGTCTTTTATTAGGTCTTCCAAGTTTGCGTGTAAAAGATGACTTCCTGGCAATTACTACCATTGGTATCAACTTCATAGTAGAGGCTATATTTCTTTATATACCTTTTTTTGGTGGTGCCCTGGGCATAGGTGGAATTCCGAGAATAATGCTATTTGGGATAAAAATCAAAGGCCTTGCCTTTTTCTTGCTCTGCCTTATATTTCTGTCTCTCATTTTATTTATCTGCTGGTGGTTCACAAGATGCTGGGCAGGCCTTGCAAGCTTTGCCGTTCGGGAAGAGGAATCCGCCTCATCGAGCATGGGTATTTCACCAATGCGATTCAAATTGCTTGCCTTTGTGATAGGCACAGCAATAGCTGGCCTTGGTGGAGCCCTTTACGCTCACTACATGAGATTTATCAGCGCCTCAGATTTTTCTTTTCCGGTCTCAATATCCCTCTTGAGCATGCTTGTCCTTGGAGGAATGGGCAACCTATGGGCACCACTCATAGGGGCACTGATAATCGGAAGTCTCCCTGAAATTTTTCGTCCCCTTGTCAACTACCGTATTCTGTTCTATACTGTTTTACTACTTTTAATGATCCGCTTTCAGCCGGGAGGCCTTCTTGGTGAAGAAAGTTTTGCACGCCATGCCCTGTCCTCAGTGCTGCCAAGGGGTAAAAAATGAACACTACATTACTGCAGGTAAAGGGGCTGTCTAAACACTTTGGCGGGCTCAAGGCAGTGAACAATGTTGATTTCGAACTTTTTTCCGAAGAAATCCTTGGCATTTTAGGACCTAATGGTGCAGGTAAAACCGTATGCTTTAATCTCATATGTGGCGTTTATAAGCCAACCAGTGGGGAAGTTAGACTTGATGGTCAGAAAATTAATGGTCTTTTACCTCACGAGATAGCAAGCCTCGGGGTAGGCCGCACATTCCAGATTGTTAAGCCCTTTTCCTCCCTTACTGTCCTGGAGAATGTCCTGGTAGCAAGGGGGATCACACGGTATAAAAGTTTTTCAAAAATATGGTCCATATGGAAATCATCTGCAGAAAAAAGGGCCGCTCTTCAGATACTTGAACATGTGGGACTGGCCGACTTGGCAGACCGTAAGGCAGGGCTCCTTCCCCTCGGAAATTTACGGAGGCTTGAAATAGCACGGGCCCTTGTTGTCGGCAGCAGACTTATCCTTCTGGACGAATCGTTCTCAGGACTCCGACCGGAAGAGGTAGCCAAGCTGGAAAAGCTTATACAAGACATTCGAAGGCAAGGTATTGCTGTTCTCTTGATCGAACATAATGTGCGCGTAACTATGGGGATCTGCGATAGGATTGTTGTACTCGACCACGGCCGAAAAATTGCCGAAGGAAAACCAGAGTCTATTCAACAAGATGACAGTGTAATTGAGGCATATCTCGGGAGAAGGAGGGGTGTTAATGCTGCTTGAAGCCCACGACCTGAGTATTTCCTATGGAGACATAAGGGCTGTAAATGAGGTTAGCTTCTCAATAGACAGGGGAGAGCTTATATCCATTATAGGTGCTAATGGGGCAGGCAAGACATCCATCCTTGGAAGCGTTATGGGAATAATACCCATCAGAAGCGGGGATATTTATTATAAAGACAAAAATATTAGCTCCCTTGACGCTTATCAGAGGGCAAGGTCCGGCATACGACTGGTTCCCGAACGAGCCCGGGTTTTTCCCAGGCTGACCGTGTATGAAAATTTAATGACAGGCATTCATGGCCTACGGAAAAAAATCGATTGGCGCACGAATATCAATTGGCTCTATGAACTATTTCCAATCTTGCGACAGAGACAGGACCAGGGCGCAAGCACCCTTTCCGGTGGAGAGCAGCAACAGCTTGCCATTGCCAGGGCATTAATCTCCGGCCCGGAACTGCTCCTTGTAGATGAGGTTTCAATGGGATTAATGCCAAAGCTTGTTGACAGGGTCTTTGAACTTCTGCAAAAGCTCAACAAGGAAAACGGACTGACTATATTATTGGTTGAGCAAAATGCCATGGCATCATTAGAGATTTCAAAACGGGCCTATGTCCTTGAAACCGGCACCTGTGCGTATGAGGGCTACTCGCATGACCTTATTGAAGATCCCCATGTGAAGGATGTTTATCTTGGGCAGTAATATTTTATCACTCTTAAAAAACCTATAATAATTTAAAATGGAGGATGTAAATGAAACACTTAAAATCACTCATTTTCGTTGTATTAATCGCTATGTTTTCCTTTGGCACTGCCATTGCAGCAGACACAGTCAAAATTGGCCTTCTTGCGCCCTTGACGGGATTTGCCGCAGCAGACGGTTTAAGTGTATTAAATTCAGTTAAACTTGCTGTAGAGAAGGTCAACAAAGAAGGTGGTGTGCTTGGAAAAAAGGTTAAATTGATTGCCTACGATGACCGGGCGGACGCAAAGGAAGCTGTGGGTCTTTCTCGAAAGCTGATCCAGCAGGACAGAGTGGCAGGAGTTGTTGCCGGGTCCTACAGCACCCCCACAAGGGCAGCAGCGCCTATTTTTCAGGATGAGGAAATTCCCCTGATTTCCGCCTATGCCGTTCATCCTGATATTACAAAGGCAGGTAACTACTGCTTTAGAAACGGATTCCTGGGTACTGTTGAAGGTAAATCAGCCGCCTTTGTATCCGTAACAATGCTTAAGGCAAAGAAGATAGCCCTCCTCACCAGTGACAATGATTTTGGCCGCACATTAGCCAAAGGGTTTAGGGAATACATTAAAACCAGTGCCGGTGATGCAGAAATCGTGTATGCACAAACCTACCCCTTCAAAGAAAAAGATTTTAAGCCATATCTTTCCAAAATAAAAGAGATTGGGCCGGACATAATATTTGCGAGCGGTTATTATTTTCAGACTGGACCAATTGTCAACCAGGCACGGGAAATGGGCCTCACAATGAATATCTTAGGTGAGGAAGGTGCTGATTCCCCCAAATTCCTTGAAATAGCCGGTAAGGCTGCAGAGGGTTTTGTGATTGTAACGAACCTCAACAGGGATGATACCAGGCCGGAGGTCCAGGCCTTCTTAAAGGAATTTGAAAAAAGATACGGGATTCAACCTGATATGGTTGGCGCATCAGCCTATGATGCCTTCATGATAATTATTGACGGAATCAAGCGTTCAGGCACCTTAAAGGGTCCTGCCATACGAAAAGCCATTGCCGACACCAAGGATTTTAACGGTCTGACTGGCGTTCTTAAAGGATTCACGGACATTGGTGAGGTAGTCAAGGAAGTCCAGGTTCAAATTGTACGAGACGGCAAATTCCGTAACTTTGGCGTAGTATCGGATATAAAACTCATAACACCGTAACTCAACAGACAACGCCTTTCCTTCCAGGAAAGGCGTTGCAGGGTCAGACCTACACATTTGACAAAATCCAAATAAGGATATGTCCTCCTGCTCTCTCTACCTGATCGTAGGCATAAGCGCCCACATTAGGCAAAGACATAATCACCCAAAATCTGGTGAGCATGCTTCTAGCATGGCGTCATTCCGAATTCAATATTTTTTGTGGGCCAAGAATTCAACCTGGAGTTGACCAGGCCATGGAAAATCTCGCTCGTGGAATCTGTCCGCCAATCTTTGTGGCGGATCATCCGCGCATCATTTTCCCAAGAGCGAATGACTTACATTCCAGAGGAGTCCAAAGTCAGTTAACAATCCAAAGATGGGAAAAATGAGAAAGTCTTCGATACCCTAGAGTGATTAGCGGCCATGTGTTCATATGCACCGAACAAAAGGGGAGTCCCGCTGAAAGCGGGATTAGGTACTATAGATATTACAGCAACGTCAGCCGGGGAAAACGGAAAAAAACAAAACCAGGATAAATGGATACCCTGTATTCCTGAATCTGAAGGGCCAACTAATAATACACACAATGATACATTTTCGATACCCCTTTCCACAAAAAAGGAACTCTTATTAATCTGCAGATCAGCAGTAAGACTTGCGGCAAGCTTGCTTGCCGACGGGATTTCCTGCTGCATTCGATTGATGGCAGGCGCTGAACGCCTGACAGCCAGCGAATGTCAATCCGCAGCGCATTCTATAGAGCTGCATATCTTTTCATTTGTGATGATATGCAGAACATGAAACACCAATTTTACGCCCCAACATATTTTAAGAGCGTCCCGATTTATTGGAAAAAATATTTATCAATGTTGATTTTATATAAAAATAAGGATATATAGATTATATGATAGTGAAAACGAGATTTATCAATATTGATAACCGCCATAAATAAGGGGCCGTGAAATGACAAAACTAAGATTAATTGCTCAAACTTCACAGCATGTTGTGAGTGCCATCGAAACAGCAATGGGTGTAGATGTCGGTATTATAGACAGACAGTTCCAGCTAATAGCTAAGAGCAAGACCTTCATGGAGAAAAGAGGCACTGATATTAATACGAATTTTGTAAAGAAAATATTGGATAAAGAAACGTTTATTCTTCTAGATCCCGGCCACAATAAACTCTGTAAAGGTTGTCCCAGATACGGCAATTGCGTGGAAACAGCAGAAGTGCTTCGCACTATACGATATAAGGGGGAAACCATTGGCGTAATCCTGATCGTTGCCTATACCGAAATCCAAAAAGAAAAACTTATTAGTAATGCAACAGGATTGTTGGAGTTTATAAAGGAGCTATCTAACCTTCTCTGCAATGAAATAAGGCTCCATGAAGTTATAGCAAAAGAAAAGGTAATCAAGAGCCATTTGGAAACGACCATTAATTTCATGGATAAGGGAGTAATTACCATCAACAAAGAAAGTAGAATTACACAGATTAATGATCGAGCAGCCAACATTTTGAAACTTCAAAGCGCTTCTGTTTTAGGTAAGAATCTCAATGAACTATTCTCCTATCATACCTTTTCACCTCTATTGGAGGAAGGAAAATCTATCAGTAGACGGGAAATCATGACGAGTTCCCCTAAGAAGCCCCATGTCTTAATCTCAGGGAATCCGGTAACGGTTAAAGGCAAAACGGTGGGGGCTGTTATTAGTATAAAAGATTTTAATGAGTTCCGGTCGGATATCTTTGATTTTGTAGGAAAACATATCGAGTACAGTTTTGATGATATTTGCGGAGAAGGTACTGCCATAAGGCTAATAAAGGAATACGCAAAGAAGATAGCTTCAACTGATTCAACAATTCTGATCCAAGGTGAAAGCGGTACCGGAAAAGAGCTTTTTGCACGAGCAATACACAACTGCAGTAATCGGGCTACCTGCCCGTTCATTCCCGTTAACTGTGCTGCAATTCCCGAAACCTTACTAGAGAGCGAATTGTTTGGATATGATGAGGGGGCTTTTTCCGGAGCGAAAAAAGGCGGAAAGCCAGGCAAGTTTGAGATGGCACATGAAGGAACGATATTTCTTGATGAAATTGGAGATATGCCCTTGCATATGCAAGTTAAACTATTGAGAGTCCTTCAGGATCGAGTAATTGAAAGGGTTGGAGGCATTAAGGCCATTCCCATTGATGTTAGGGTTATAGCATCAACTAACCAAGATTTGAAGAATATGGTAGAAGAGAGAAATTTTAGGGAGGATTTATTTTTTAGGCTCAATGTTATGCCGCTGAATATACCACCGCTCAGATCCAGGGGAAGAGACATATTGATTCTCGCAGATTACTTTTTGACTAAATATAATAAGAAAAATAACAAGAACTTGAAAGCTTTCACCAAAGAAGCTTCTAATGTATTGATGAACTACTGCTGGCCTGGAAATGTCAGGGAGCTTGAAAATACTATAGAATATGCTGTTAATATTGAAGAAGGAGCTGCTGTTACTGTAAGTTCACTGCCTGCAAGTATTGCTCGCAAAGTTTCAATACGCGTTGATAAATTATCGTTGGATGGTAAGCTCAGGGAATATGAGGGAATGATCATAAAAGACGCTTTGGGTTCTTATGGAAATACAACTGAAGGGAAACAAGACGCTGCCAAATCATTGGGTATTAGCTTGCCGACATTATACAGGAGGATAAAAGATTTGAATCTATAAAAAAAGCAACAAAACATCTAACCCTTATAAAAACATATTTTCTGCCAAATAATTTAATAACGATACTAACGGTAATGCAGTTGCATTAAGCTTCCATCCTTATCTGTACTGTTTTGAGTTGCAGATCATGTTGTAGCCATTTTAATTTAAAGCATGTCATCAATAGGGGTGTATTCTAAGTTAAAAGCCTCCGAAATTGCTTGGTAAGTTACTTTTCCATCCAAGACATTGCCACCCTTTTTGATTTCCGGGTTTTCCAACATTGCGGTTTTCCATCCCTTGTTTGCAATTTCTACCGCATAGGGCAGGGTTGCATTTGTTAATGCCATAGTGGAAGTTTTTGCGACGGCAGCCGGCATGTTCGCGACGCAGTAGTGGACCACACCGTCAACGGTATATATTGGGTTTGAGTGTGTTGTGGGTTGTGATGTTTCGAAACATCCACCCTGATCGATTGCAACGTCAACCAACACTGAACCACAGTTCATTGTTTTCAGCATTTCACGTGTTACCAGTTTGGGAGCTTTGGCTCCGACGGTCAGAACGGCACCTACAACAACATCGGCTTCTTTAATGAGTTCACGGAGAGTAGCGGGGCTTGCCATCAGTGCGAAGCAGTTTGACGGCATAATATCGCTGAGATACCGCAGCCGCTCAAGTTTCATATCGAGAACATATACTTTAGCTCCGAGGCCACAGGCCATTTTTGCAGCATTGATACCGACAACACCCCCACCAATTATAACAACGGTAGCAGGATCAACACCAGTTACTCCTCCTAGCAGGATACCGTGACCACCCTGGCTTATTTCCAGACATTTCGCTGCTTGCTGAATTGCAATTCTACCCGCCACTTCACTCATAGGTGTCAGAAGAGGGAGGGAGCCGTCGGCCTTTTGAATAGTTTCATAGGCTATGTTGATGGATTTTCGTTTCACCAAAATATTAGTTAATTCCTCGGAAGCTGCCAAGTGCAGATAAGTAAAAACAATTTGCCCTTCACGGATGAGGTCGTATTCTACACTCAATGGTTCCTTAACATGCATGACCATATCCGCACACTCGAAAATCTCTTTGGGTGTTGAAACTATTCTTGCTCCTGCTCTCTCATAGTCCCGGTCAACGAAGCCACTACCTATTCCAGCGCCGTTTTCGACCAACACAATATGGTCATTCTTTCCTAAAAGTTCTGCCCCGGCCGGTGTCATGGATACCCGATTTTCTTCACATTTAATTTCTTTGAGAATCCCCACAATCATTGTTAGTCCTCTTTTTATATTATCCTCAACTCACTTCCTACACTTTTTAAGATATCGACCGCCTCCCCTAAGTCTTCCTCATTATGAGCAGCAGTAACTATCGTTCGCAGTCGCGATGTTCCCTCGGGAACGTAAGGTGTACCGATTTTTGTTACGTATAACCCTTCTTCGCAGAGTCGCTGACAGAAACGCTCTGTTACTTCATCGTCTCCAATAAGAATTGGTACTATAGGGGACTTGGAATCCATAGTATTAAAACCGAGTTGTGCAAGCTCTCCTTTGTAAAAATTCGTGTTCCGCCACAGCCTTTCTCGCAACTCCGGATCGTCACGGAGTTTCCGCACGCCCGCGAGCGCAGCCGCAATAGATGAAGCCGGAAGTGATGTTGTGAACAGGAAACTCCTGGCAGTTCTTGCTAGGTAAGAAATCAATTCGATGCTCCCAGCTATATATCCGCCCACTGATCCAAGAGCCTTACCCAAGGTACCCATAATCACATCAACTCTATCCTCAAGGCCAAAATGTTCAAGGGCTCCACGGCCATGCTTGCCCAGAACACCTGTAGCGTGTGCTTCATCGACCATGACAATTGCATCATATTCTTCAGCAAGCTCGACTATTTGGGGAAGAGGAGCTGTATCACCGTCCATACTAAAAACTGAATCGACGACAATCATCCGGTTTCGCAGGTGCATGGCATCTCCAAGCAGCTTTTCAAGAAGACTCATGTCACCGTGAGGGTAAATATATTTTTCAGCACCAGATAATCTGCAACCATCTATTAGGCTACCGTGATTGATTGCATCACTGAATACAGCATCTCCTTTCCTTACTAAAGCTGGGATTACCCCTAAGTTTGTTACATTTCCGGAGTTGAACGCCAGCGCTGCTTCTGTTCCTTTGAAATCAGCCAGCTCTTGCTCTAAATCCTCGTGAAGTTGAGTACTCCCTGATAGAGAACGTGCAGCAGCCGAACCCGCACCATATTCCTCAAGTGCATGTGCAGCAGCCTCTTTGAGAGAAGGATGATTAGCAAGCCCCAGATAATTGTTTGAACAAAGCGAGATTTTCCATTTGCCCTTGATGCAGACCCGAGCGCCCTGCGGACTTTCAAGAATCCGCCAGGTGGGTGTCCCGAACTTTGCTATTTCTTCATTCAAGAACTCTCTAAAAGTTGTATTCATTTTTTTCTCCTAATTTAGGGAAAACTAATCGGCCATAAACTGAGGCAGCAGAATATCAGCTCCAAACCTCGGTTCTCTCCATCACAGCTAAGTTAACAAGGCCAAATAACCTGGGGAGAAACAGGGACAGTCCAGCCCAATAGGTTGTGAGTATGACTACCGGAAGCATACCCCCATACATGAGAATAAGAGACAGCTTTATGTATTTCTCAATGGGGCACTTTCCGATGCGCCCACCGAGGTATAGTATATACGCAGTTGGCGGGGTATCATTTCCCAACCCCAAATTAACATCAGTAATTGCTGCACAATGAAGCGGGTGCGCCTCTATAGCTGTCGTTACTGGAAATAAGATTTGGGCAACCTCTCCTCCCGCCACTTCTTAACCGGTGGCAATACTGTAATTTCAATTATACAGCTTGCCTCTTATACTCCAGTCCAGGAGATGGTGATTTGCTCAGAAATACGAACACAGACAAGAAGAAGTCTATTCACCCAGGTAAGCTACTCTTATTTTTTCATTCTGCAAAAGTTCCACCGCTTCACCTTCAAACTCATTCTGTCCCATTACTAAGACGTATCCCCTATTTGATATTTTTAAAGAACGCTTAGCATCCTGCTCAACTATGATTATCGCCGTTCCCCCTTGGTTTATTTCTGCAATCTTTTCAAAAGTAGATTTAGCTGTTTTTGGAGCCAATCCGGCTGAAGGTTCATCAAGAATCAACAATTCAGGATCCGTCATAAGTGCTCTTGCCATCGCGACCATTTGTCTTTGACCACCACTCAGGTTCTGAGCTAATTCATTTCTTTTCTCTCTTAATATCGGGAAAAGAATCTCCATTTCTTCCGCTTTCCGTTTTTTTTCAATTGATTTTAAGCTATATCCACCCATCTTGAGATTCTCTTCGACAGTAAGAGAAGGGAAGACATTTTCGACTTGAGGGACATAACCTATTCCTCCTATAATTTTTTCGTAAGGAGGCACGCTTGTAACATCATTTTCCCTAAATAAAACAGATCCCCTCTTGATATTTAGATAGCCCATTATAGCCTTCAACAGCGTTGATTTTCCTGCCCCATTCGGTCCAATAATAGTTACTATTTCTTCAGGGTCCAAGTTAATGGATACCCCATGAAGCACCTCCATGTCGCCGTAACCGGTAAAAATATGGTCAACTCTCAAAACTGTCATTATCCACGCAATCCTCTAGAATTTACTTTATAGTTGGTTTTTAAAGATGTCTCACCCTGCAAGACAATTTCACGCATTTTGGTGGCAATATATCATCCTCATGAAAATTGACTTCCTTAAAATCAAAAATACCGAAATGTCACAAATTCAAGATAAAAACAACGCAAAGCGTCTACAAAGAAATAGTACGTATATTAAGGTTCCGATGATTCCGAATCTTCCCTCGACAAGTAAGCGTCCAAGACCCCCTCATCATTTTGCACTTCCTCGGGAGTTCCCTCAGTCAATTTCTTCCCCGAAGCAAGCACAATCACCTTATCACAAATCTCGCTTACCGCCGCCATATTATGTTCAATTATAAGGAAAGACTTTTTCTCTTTTTTACTTAGTGTCTTTATTACATTGAGCAATTCCTTACTGAGTGTCGGGTTTACCCCTGCTGTAGGTTCATCCAGAAGTATTAAATCCGGATCAGACATCAAGATTCTCCCTAAAGACAATAGTTTCTTTTGTCCTCCTGAGAGATTTGTAGCATACTCATTGCTAAGCTCTTTCAAGCCAGTTAACTCCAGCAAAGAAAAGGCTTTTTTCAATGCACTGTACTCAGTCCTTTTTATAGCCTTTACCTTGAATACAGTATCCAAGACTCGTTCTCCGACCAGAGTTTTACTTGCTAAGAGCATATTCTCAAGGACCGTCATCTTGTCAGGTATTTTTGGGATTTGAAAGGATCTTACAAGACCTTTCTGAGCTATCTCGTTTGGATCAAGGCCACTTATCTCTTCGCCTCTAAATTTAATACTTCCTTTATCTTTCCTGTAAAAGCCAGAAATTACGTTGAATAATGTCGTCTTGCCTGAGCCGTTCGGGCCGATTAATCCAGTTATTAAGTCTTCATTCACGTTCAGAGAAACCCCATTTAAAGCGCTAAATACACCAAAGTTTTTATGAACATCTTTGACAGTTAAGATCATTTTTGGGTCCATGGATAATCTTTCATAAATAGTCTATATTGGGCCAATTCCTTGAGCGGCGATGCCTCTCTGTCGCTCATTTGACTGAAATGTACCCATTATTTGTCTTCATCGGGATAATATTGATCCTATTCTTGGCGTATCCCGACAAACTCATCCTCTCTCATGATGCTGCATGTCGTTATGCATCGTTTTTTCTTTGAACTGTCTGGATTCAACCCTCTTCACAGAGCAAAGCGGAAGGGAGCTGTTAGTTAGTCCTTAGGGATTTCATATGTCTGCTTTCTTTCTTTTAGTATACCCTCAGGTTTGTATAACATAAAGACTATGATCAGGAGACCAATGACCATCATTCTGATGCTCGAAATGGTTACCATGCTAATCGGCAGAAAATCGGATAGAAACCTTGTACCATTGTAAAATATTTGAATACACACAGTGCCGATAATGACTCCTAGAAAATTCCCGGTTCCGCCAACGATTACCATTGCCCATATGATAAAGGTTTTAAGGGGCTTAAAACTCATCGGAGAGATGTATCCCATATAATGCGCAAATAAGCAGCCTGCTAGACCCCCGAGGGCCCCTCCTATAATCATTGCTTTCGCTTTTGATAGATATAGATCCTTTCCAAAAGCACGTGGTAGATCATCATCTTCTCTTCCGGCTCTTAGAATTCTCCCTAGGGGAGTTCTTGTGAAATAATTTAGGAAAAAGAGTGCCAGCACAACTGTGGTTACTCCAACAATCACGAAAAACAAAAAGTATAGATTTTTTGGCAGCAAATGCTCTAATGGTTGCGGTGCAGATAACCCGAATGTTCCACCAGCAAGCCATGTCTCAGTCTTAATAAAGATCCTTAATATTTCCCCTGCAGCAAGTGTCACGATTGCCCAATACTCTTGCCTCAATTTCTTCGTAGGCCACGCAAGTAATCCTCCAATTATTGCAGAGACTGCTATGGCGGCAATTGCACCGACAAAAAAACTGTAACCTGCATCTGTGAGAAGTGCGGAAGTATAAGCTCCCGCCATAAGGAAGATAACATAGCCAAAATTACTTAAACCAGCTATCCCCAATTGGAGATTGAGGCCAAGGGCTGCAAGGGAGTAAATTGAACAGATAATAATAAAGTACTTTAAAAAACCCAAAGTTATTTACC
>Ga0272444_10004384_pt1 | contig 12472 bp, 11 predicted proteins | sample SSMForm13_FD_201033 | JGI IMG/M metagenome (GOLD analysis project Ga0272444, IMG submission 201033) | Marine sediment archaeal communities from Little Sippewissett salt marsh, Falmouth, MA, United States - SSM-Form-13 | ecosystem: Environmental > Aquatic > Marine > Wetlands > Sediment ...
ATAATATGTATCGTGTGACCAATATGTGACCCGGTTAGTGGTAAAAAGAAAATGTCTGCCAGCGTTATAGACGGGTGGGTATAAAACGAGGCATAATCATCCACAGGCCGGGCAGTTTTGTATGACTGATGCGTCGTGGGATGGTGCGCGAGGTGCCTGCAATCATGCTTAGCATCCATGTCGGGCGTATTGTGAAGGCAGATAGTGAACACGAGCGGGGTGTCCCCGCCAGAGTTCACACCGTTGTAATCAGATCGTTGTTATTCCATATTTGCCGGTTTCCGGATAGTCACGAGAGAAAGGAGCAAGTTCAATGAAGACATGCTGCACCAGCGCGAGGGGAAAAGATCGGTTCGATTCTCTTAAATTATTTCAACTGTTCGTGGTGTTTATCTTTCTGGCGGTAGGCGGCAACGCTTTTGCAGCCTCCTTTTCCGCCGACATGGTCCAAACTTCCGAAGGCAAGATACAAACCAGCCGATTATTCCTGCTGGATGATCTCTACCGGTTGGACGTTGTCGATGACGGCCAGGAGCTCATCATCCTGGTGAACCGCACAAGCGGCAAAACCAAGATCTTGATCCCCGGCGACAAGGAGTACCTGGAGATCGAAAACGACAGTTTCCAGAGTGTCATGAACAATCCCCTTGAGGGATATTTTATGATGCGCCAGAAGTTCGAGGCCCGCACGTCCGGCAGCGAAACGATTGATGGCGTTGCGTGTGACAAGGTGATCATCTCCAGTGACGGCCAGGACCTCGTGACTGCCTGGGTGGCCAAACCGTATGCGTTTCCCATCCGGATGATAAACCCCACCACCGGCGACCTGGCCGAGCTGAAAAACATCAAGGAAGATCGAATAGATAAAGCAAAATTCCAGGTCCCGGCCGGATACACTGAGAAGGAAGACCCGGCCAAGAAACGCGCGCGTGAACGCGCGCGTGAAGAGGCTGCCCTTCCCTTCTTAACGACCACGGCCACGGGCACGGCCCCGTGGGTCCGTCGCATCGGTCCCTCTGGTGAGATGCGGGTCGCCGTCGATCCGGAAAAATCGGTGAGGATCAAGTTCGAGAATTTCAGCCAGGACGAGAGCGTCTTTTCCATCAAGGGGTTCCGCGCCGGCCAGCCCATCAAACTGGACTGCCAGTACACGAGTTTCAGCCTGAAGGGCAAGGGACGCCGGGATGAATGCCTGGTGGGCGCTCAGAATCAGGCCGAGGAGATCTCCGTCACGGTCGAAAAGGGCAAGATCATCGCCGAAGTATTTAATAAGGAGTCCTCCTTTTCTCACGAGGACAAGACCGAAACCTTCTTCGTTGCAACCGGCATCCGGGATTCGGGGCGAGGCAAGTTCGTAGACCCCAAGCGGCAGTTGCGGCTCAATATTACGAGCGACAGCCAGGACGGCACCGAGTCCAAAATCAAGGTCACCTTCTACAAGGATGAAAACCAGAAAGACAAGGTCGACGAAACAGACGTCGTCCTTAACAACGGAAAGAGCAAAATCTGGGACTACCCGCCTGAGAAAGGCATCCGGTACGTTCAGATCGACGTCGCCAAGGGCGGCGGGGTGCAGGTCATCCTCGAGCAGCCCGCACCGGGGGAAAAGGCTGCCGTTGCAAAGAAGCGCACGGTTAAAAAAGCACCGCAGTACAAACCCAAGGTCACGGATGTCTTCACCGTTACCCACCCCTACGGGACAAGCAAGCCCCTTGCACCCGGCAAAGACCTGGTCATTACCGTTACCGGTCTTGCTGCGGGTGCCTCCGGCAAAATCGACCTGTACACTGATCGCAAAAAAACAAAGAAAATTGATACATTCTCATTCAAGTTGAGAAGAAAACAGTCGAAATCGTATACCGTTCCCGGCAGTAAGGGCGTGGGCTGGGCGACCGTATGGGTTTCCAGGAAATCGTTCAAGGTCAAGCTGGATCAGTCTCCCGGCGCCAAGGCCGTGGCGACAGCGCCACCAAAGAAAAAACCGAGGAAAACCGTCGCCGCAAGGAAGGCCAAAAAAAGACCGGTACCGTCCGTTACGGGGGAGGAAGCCGTGGTAAACGGCATGATTCTGAATGGTACGGTCCCCATTATGGACGGCATGAAACTGCTCAAGCAAATGCTTATGGGGTCCTCCGGCCAGGCGAGCCTGGAGGTGCAGGCAGGCCTCGAAGCAGTCATCAATTTCTACAAGGAGGCCATGACTGCCAAAGGCTGGACGCATGGAATGAGCATGATTCGGGGATCAATGGGACTCCTGCAACTCACGAAAGGCAAAAGCCGCTTTGTGCTCCAGGCAAAGGCAAGTGGACAGAAATCCAGAATCCATATAACTCTTGCACTCAAGTGAAGCGGTTGCGATGAGCGTGGGAGTCAATATGGCCAGAAGCCTGTTATCATACCGCAGCTGGTCGAACATTTTGAAGAAGCATCGACACGACAACGTATTGACAAGGAGGAGACGATGATGAGAGCCACTGTAAAATATGTGATAGTTGCCATTGTGGGATTGGGACTGACTCTGGTAAGCACGCCGGCATTTTCTGCACAAGTCGCCGGCAGAACGTCGACAAAGACCGTACCCGTACAGTCGAGTACACAAACCGCACCGCTACCGTCGACCACCCAGGCAGTGCCATTGCCATCAACCACCAGAGAATATCAGCAGATGGACAAACCGCCGGTGAAAAGACTTGATGTTCCGGATTGGGACCTGGCCGGTGAATTGAGGAATCTGAAATTTCATTACTGGAAGAAGCCTCCGACTTATAAAAAAATATTCAATGGATTTACATTTCGGATAGCACTGATGAATAAAGGAAAGCTCAACATTACACGGCATATCCCCGTCAGGGTCACGGTGTTAAATATTACCAATAACACCATAATTAAACGGGATAATCACCTCATTAGAAACCAAACTATCAGCAATTCATATTGGAATCTGACGCCGGAAATATTCGCAGAGTTTGTGCTCTGTTCGAAGACGGCTTCAAAAGTAAACGATGTAAAATTAATCGTTGACATAGATCCTACCAATGTTTTCAAGGAGGCCCAACGGCACCGGGGAAATAATCGCTGTGTCGCCACGTGGTAGGATGCTCACTTAATTGTTGAGAGACAGGAATCACGACGCTTGTTACCGAATCTTTCAGGCAACATGATTTTTATGTACGATTAACTGTGGAGGTACCTTATGAAAACCCGCATCAGTGTAAAAAATGCAATTTCTCTCTGTACGCTCTTGATTTTTCTGCTGTGTGGAGTGGGAACGACCTATGCGAAGGAGGTCAAAGAACATCCGCTGATCCGGCCCTTCCCCGGTTCGGTGCTGGCGAAGAATATGTCCAAGTATCAGAGATTCAATGCGTATGATTTCTATTATATGAACAAACAGACGAACAAAAGGGAAAAAAAGAAGGTAAAAGGTGAGTATTACAAACTGCTGTACGAGGTACGCACACCGTCTGGAAAAAGGGTACAGGATATCTCGAAAGTCGAATTCCACGAGAACTACAAGGCGGCGGCCCTTGAAAAAGGCGGGGAGGTTGTGTATGAAGACCCCCGGGGCCATCTTGTGTTTACCATCCCCCGGGATGACGGCGGTCTGACATGGTGTAAGGTAGCTGCGACCGCCAATATGGGACAGCAGTATCTGTTTATCATTGATGAAAAGGGATTTAAAAAATCGATGACCTTCGGCCCCAGGGAATTGAAGGCCGCCCTGGATAAAGACGGCAAGGTCCTCCTGTACGGCATCCTGTTTGACGTGGATAAAGCCAGCTTGAAACCGGAATCCGTTAAGCAGCTCCAGCATATCGTATCCCTGATGACAACCTATCAGGAATTAAACCTCGAGATTCAAGGGCATACGGACAATCAGGGCTCTGACGCATACAATAGGGAACTCTCCGAAAAAAGGGCCGAGACAGTCTGCACCTATCTTGAATTATTCGGTATTCAGCCGGACCGGCTGCTGGCCGCCGGCTATGGCGAAACACGGCCCGTGGCCTCCAACGATACCAAGGAAGGCCGGGCAAAAAATCGCCGGGTTGAGCTGGTGAAAATGAAAGCCGGACAACAGCAGGCACACCAGGGCACCACATCGCCGGGCGGATCTCAACCGGCGGCAAAACTGGAAGGAAAATGGACCATGGCGCCGAACAAGCGGGTCAAAAAAGGAGCCATCACCTTTTATTCCAATGGGACCTACCTGATGGAAGAGCGGCTGCAGGACGGCGACGGTGTGTCTCACAAGGGGGAATATCAACTCCATCCCCAGACATCCCCTCCCCGGATTGATCTCTGCCTGCAGAAATGCGGCATTCCGGGATCGGAATACACCACCAGTTTCAGCATTTTCCGCTTCCTGCCTGATGGGAAGCTTGAAATCCGGTCCTCACTGGACGGCAAATATCCGGCAGCGTTCAATAACGACACGAAGGACGAATACAGCATGATCCTGACCCGGCTACAATGACTCAATCCAAGTGTTGAATTGTAGATACATTATAACCATGGCAGGTGAGGTGTACAAATTACCATGGTATGGAAGTGCATCACAACGCTGTGCCCCCGGTTGGATCCCAGAGCCTTTTTCATCGTTGTCCTGGGAATGGTGATTACGTTACTGCCGGCTGTGCCGCAGAAAGAATGAAAAAACAATTTCAGTAAGATCGTCGCATCAAAAGGAGAACGGCACGTCGTAGCGCTGGCCTCTTAATAAACCACACTGACGTAGGATGTGGTCAATAATTCAATAAATATTTAACCTCACTTCTTTTCCAAAGGTTGAAAAGAGAAAGCTGCGGAGTGATTGAAAACATAACCCCGTGTCTCGGCAAGCGAGTGGGGATTTTAGGTATGGGGAGAGTGGCGATCCGTGCAAAAGCACGACCCGACCCTGTCATTGAATTGTGAGAGGTCAGACTGATGGCACACCATAATACCATTAAAGCAAATAGTTACCATAATCTTGCAGAGCGGTTAAACAAGCTCCCACAAGGTGCGCCGCCGACGGAACTGCTTTTTAAGATTCTGAACGTGCTGTTCTCCGAGCGGGAGGCACAGCTGGTGTCGCTTCTTCCCACTAAAACCCTTTACCGTTGCACGGGCCGCCGGCATATGGCGCATGCACCTGCATGATGCCCGGACGGTGCTCAACGATCTGGCGGACAGGGGCATTCTCCTCGATTACGAACAGAATGGAGACGTGACCTACATACTGCCGCCGCCCATGGCCGGGTTTTTCGAGTTTTCCCTGATGCGGTACCGAAACGATATCGATCAGAAGAATCTTGCTGAGCTGTTTTATCAGTACCTGAATGTTGAGGAGGATTTTATCAAAAATCTGTTCCTTGATGGCGATACGCAGCTTGGACGGGCATTTGTCAACGAGCGGGTCCTGTCGACGGACAATGCCCTGCATGTGCTCGACTACGAACGGGCGTCAGAGGTCATCAGAACGGCTTCGAAAATCGGCATCGGGGTGTGCTACTGCCGGCATAAGATGGCGCATCTAAACCGGAACTGCGACGCGCCCATGGAGATATGTATGACCTTCAATGGCCCTGCTGAATCGCTGGTTCGTCATGGAATTGCCCGAGAGATCGATGTTGCGGAGGGGCTCGATCTGCTCCAACTGGCGCAGGACCATAACCTTGTGCAATTCGGTGAAAACGTGCAGGAACGGGTAAGTTTTATCTGCAACTGCTGCGGCTGCTGCTGCGAGGCATTAATTGCCGCCCGAAAATTCGGATTCCTTAATCCGGTGCAGACCACCAACTTCATGCCGGAGATTGACGGCGACAAGTGCACCGGGTGCGGTAAATGCGTTGCCCTGTGTCCTGTTGAGGCGATGTCGCTGGTCAGCGCCTGCGATCCTCACAAACCGGGTAAAAAGATTGCCAGGCTCGATACGGAGCAATGCCTGGGGTGCGGTGTCTGCCTGAACGGCTGCACGGTCGGTGCACTCAGGCTGGTATCACGCCCGCAGCGGGTCATTACGCCCGTGACGTCGGTCCATCGGGTTGTCCTTATGGCAATCGAGCGGGGGAAACTGCAGAACCTTTTGTTTGATAATCAAGTCTTTACCAACCACAGGGCACTGGCGGCGGTGCTGGGTGTGATCCTCAAGCTTCCGCCGGCCAAACAGATCCTCGCCAGCAACCAGTTTCGATCGAGGTATCTCATGGCCCTGATACGAAGCTCGGGATATACATAGAAAACAGGTGGCCCTGCTTTTCTACACATTACTCTCCATTCGATACTGCTCAGCAATCAGTACAGATTTTCCCTAAAATGCACCACTTATATCCAGAACTGCAATCGTTACCTATGTCTTGACCTATTCACCCTTGCGCCTGATACCTGACTCCTGTCGTTTCCGCCGTCAATTTAAAATTTAGCATTGAGAATTTATAATTCCGCGCAGCGGCTAATTTCCTTGACCTTCCCCCACGCAGTGCTATGGATTTACACGATTATTGTAGTTGAGTCTTTTCAAGATAATCGCATCGAAAGGGAAACGGCACGTCGTATCGCCCGTCTAAGAACAAACTATCTTTATTTTCAGCAGTATTAAATCACATAGCAATTGGCAGTAGCATGAGGGGATTGCACGGGATATGGTCAATAATTCAATAATAAAGATTTGACCCCATGCTTTACACTATCTTTCCCCTTGACATTTTCGTCTCAAGGTGTATTTTCATTTATGGAAGGAAGTTTTAAGACTTTGTAAAAAAAGAACATTTCATCCACAGTCACTAAAGGAGGGAACAGTTGTAAAACTGAAGATAAAAGACCGTCCCTCGGAACAAAGAACGGTGTTTTTATCCAGGAGATTGAAGACCCGGACAGATGGTAAAAAGCAAATCCTGATTCCATTTTTTTCACGGTGTCACGTTCCCATCATTGTTGCCATGAAGCGTTTCGCATCGATTTTTACCCCAAAGCAACACCCATCACACAATACAACATAGCTGAAAAACATATCTATCGTTCTCCTCGAATATTCAACTCACCACTATCAACGCACAGACAGGGAAAAGAGCACGTCTATCGAAAGCAGTGTAGGACGGCGATTCATTTATCATCACAGGTCGCCATTGAACGTTGCCATCTTTGTCGCGGATAACAGAGTGCCCCGGAGTCCGTCTTCCACGCAATAAAATTATCGGAAGGGGTATCTTGCAACACAAATCACGATTTTACGATGTAATCAAAGGAGGTGTACACATGGAAGCATTAAAACCGGGTTGGCAGATAAAGGGAACTTATAACGAGGCATGTGCCGCGGAAGGAGCGTGTCCCTACTATTTCGGTAGAGATGTCGCAAACGGGTGCAGATATTTTATGGTGTTCCGAATTCAGGAAGGCAAAGTCAATGATATCGACCTCGCCGGCGTTACGGTGATGTATATGGGTGACATCCCCCACCCGTCATTTGACGAGCTTATGAAGCTCGGATCGGAGGGAGGGATCTACGTCAGTGATAACGCGACCCCGGAACAACGAGCGGTCCTCGACACATTGGCCGTCGACAGCATTGGTGGCTTTTTAATGAAGAAACCCTTCGGCGTCAAATATGTCCCGATGGACATTAAAGAAGAAAATGGCACCGTCCATTTTTCCATGCCATTCGGGGAGATGAAACAGTATCTATCCCGGGGTGCAGACGGTGCCACACCCGTGCGCCTCGAAAACCAGGTTCTCCCCATGCTGTCGAACGTGAAGGCCTGCCACAGTCCTTTCTGGAGGTTCGAGGATCATGGGCGACATTTCGACTATAAGGATCGCTGCGGGATCTGGGCCGACTTCGTGTTTGAGGGATAGGCGTGTGAAGACACTATTGTTGGAATGAGGGCCTGGAAGTCAATTCTCCGTTTGACCTGATCTGTAAGAATCACACTGGTCAAACGGAGAATTGCTTCCTCCTTGACCACAAGTCCAGACGTTGGACATAAACAGACATTGGAGAACGAGTATGAAGAAAATAGAAATATCAGCGTATGAAATTGCTCAGAGATTCGTAGGCATTAAAGAGGTCTCAGGAAACACGGCAAATCCACAAATTCTCGCTATGCTGAAACTTGACGATGATTGGCCGGATGACGACAGTGTCCCATGGTGTTCTGCGTTTGTAAATTACATCGCATGGCTTCTTCGGCTGCCCCGATCCAAAAGCCTTCGAGCGCGTTCTTGGTTAACTATCGGAGAAGTTATTGAATTGGAAGATGCAGAAGCCGGATTTGACGTAGCCATTTTCAAACGAGGTGGCGGAAAGCAGCCCGGGCCGAATGTTATAGATGCACCTGGGCACGTAGGTTTCTTCGCGGGTATTGAGGGGGGCAATATATTGGTATTAGGTGGCAACCAGAATGATTCTGTGAGTATCAGCAGTTACCACATGAACAGGATTCTTGGAGTCAGGCGTCTTGCTTAAGAAAAACAAGGTGTCAAGTCGCTATTTTACCCCAAATCTTCTTCTTTATGATTCCTGAATTGCGACATATAAAAGAAGAAGTAAGCCGTGGAGTAATTGAACGTACAATCCCAATTTTCGGATGAGATAGCGAGGTGCTTTGTTTAGAGGTCTGGGGTGACACTGGTGCAGAGCGGCCAGAATTATTTGAAATAATTCGAACGTAGATGTGTCCCCTGCTTGTCTGTTCAATCCCGATATATCGGGATCAGGCAAAATTGCCTTATACGTAAATGTTAGGAGAAAGAAAAGATAGGAGGGTAGCCATGAACCGACATATAAAATACAGTGCATTAATAATTCTATTAATTTGCCTGTTTGTTTCGGTTGTAAATGTTTGTGTCGCGGAATCCTTTCAGGTTGAAGTAACCGCAGACAGCCTTAATGTAAGACCAGTACCACCGAAGTTTACGCTAAAAACGATTATAACGTTCAAATATCAACTGGATCCACCAATTGCAGTAATTCCAAAGGGAACAAGGCTCAATGTGCTTGAATCAAAAATAGTAGGTGATGGTGCAGAGTGGCTTAAAGTCAATTTCACCCATGAAGGGCTGAGAGTACAAGGATGGGTTTATGCTGGAAGGCAAGGAAACTGGCAATATGTCAGCAAAATAACAAACGGAGAAAGCCAAACAAGACATTTCCAACAAAGCTATCCGCGAGAAGAATTGAGCATGCTTACACATCTTTTTTCATCAGCTTGGGCGAGTCCGACGAATATACCCGCAGTTGCACCCGATGAGAAAGAAGGAACGTCCGCTAACAGTCTATTAGTTATAGCTACCGTGCTGGTTAATTTGATCTTATTTCTAGGCGCAATGCTTTTTGCGAAGAAAATACAGGACAACTTAAAGTTTATAATTTTCGTGGGTGTATGTACCCTCCTCATTGAAGGAGTCGTCACAGAAGCCGGGTTCTGGGGTTGGATTGGAAATCTATTTAACTAGGCAGCCCCTAACAATTTCATAAACGCAAAAGAGGGGGATTTCGGTCGTTGACCATTGTCTCAAAATTCCTGATATAATCCTCCGGTGGCATATATGGTATGTGGCAAGCTTCAAGGTCCGTCCCATAAGTTCCCCTCTTGCTCCTGGATCCTTGTACCTGATTCCTGCGTCTGTCCCCTACCCCCTACCTCCAATACCCTGAGTTTTCTTCTTCCCGATCTCCGATTCCCAAAACTCCACACTCGAAACTTGAAACTGATCAGCACGTAGTGCTGATTTCCCTTGACTTTTCCGTCTCAGAGTGTATTTTTTTCAAACAGTTGAAGAAGGTTTCACGACTCTTTAAAAACAAAACGTTTCATCCACAACCCACAAAGGAGGGAGCAGTGGCGTGATTGAAGATAACCCCGTTTCTCGGAAAAAGAGCGGGGGTTTTTCTTTGGGAAATGAAGTGTGAAAATGGTGGGGTGTTCTGAGTTATTGAGGATCTGAATGGGTGATTCAACGGTAACATATAATCAAGCGATAACCGAGATTATCGGACGGCGTTTTTCATGTCGCAGTTATGATAAAAGATCAATCGAGCAAGGGCTGAGAGATCAACTATCGAAGGTGCTGGCCGCATCATCGAGAGGCCCTCTCGGCAGTAGAGTGCGGTTTGAGCTGGTATCCGCCGGGGAACATGACCTGACCGCATTGAAAGGTCTGGGAACATACGGCTTCATCAAGGGAGCCAGCGGCTTTATCATCGGTGCGGTTGAAAAGGGCGAGAACAATATGGAGGATTATGGCTACCTCCTGGAACGGGCCGTTCTTTTAGCGACGGATATCGGTCTTGACACCTGTTGGCTGGGCGGCACTTTCAGCAAGAGCAGTTTTGCCCGAAAGATTTCCCTGAAAGAGACTGAGATACTACCGGCGGTGGTGGCCCTGGGGTATGCCGCAGACAAACGCCGTTGGTTCGATTCCATTGTCCGTCGGAGCGCGGAATCGGACAGCCGTCTACCATGGACTAAGCTCTTTTTTGACGGAACCTTCCGCACAGCTTTATCGGTCGACACATCCGGACCTTTTGCCACACCGCTCGAAATGGTACGTCTGGGACCATCCGCATCAAACAAACAACCCTGGCGCATCATTAGAGATGGTACGAAGTGGCATTTCTATCTGCAGCGTAAAATAGGCTATGGTAAACGAAACACGACTCTCTTTAAACTGGCCGACATGCAGCGGGTCGATATGGGTATTGCCATGTGTCACTTCGAACTCACCCTTCGGGAAATGGGTTTATCCGGAGAATGGGTACTCTCTGAACAGCGTATAGAAAAACCTGACGAACTGACTGAATATATCGTCACCTGGCAGCAAGCGGAAAGTTCTTGACATTTTCGTCTCAGGGTTTAATTTTTTCAAACAGTTGAAGAAGACATCATGAGATCTTTGCAGAATGTTCGATTTTGTTCAAGTTCAAGGAAGGCGAAAATTTTAACGGTTCGACTGAGCTCGCCGAAGACCACAGGAATATATTGGATATTTCGAGGATTAAAATTTAAGCCTGACGCAGAAATTGGGAAAAAGGGGACGTTATTCAAAGGTCTCGACACGATTCTTTAAAAACATAACGTTTCATCCACAGCCGACAAAGGAGGGAGCCGTGGCGTGACCGAAGACAAACCCCCGTTACTCTTAAAAAAGAGAACGGGGTTTTTTGTTGTGAGGGTTGGTAAGCCTGGCAGATGGCAGAAAGCAGGATATGACCCCGAATTTCCCCGAAAAAAGAAAGGATTGAAAGACAATGCCGGGAAGAGCAAAGGAACTTATCGTCGAAAAGCGAATATTAAGAAACATAATGATAATTCGTGGCGAAAAGGTCATATTGGATTCCGACCTCGCAGAACTATATGGTGTTGAAACGAGGCGACTAAACGAACAAGTCCGTCGGAACATTAATAAATTCCCAAGAGATTTTATGTTCCAATTGACTAAAGAGGAGTTCGACAACTTGAAATCGCAAATTGCGACTTCAAGTTCCGGCTGGGGCGGTCGTCGTAAACCGCCCTTGGTATTTACGGAACACGGCGCTTTACAGGCAGCAAATGTACTGAACTCTGAACAAGCAAATAAAATGAGTATTTTTATCGTCAGGGCCTTCGTTCGTCTCCGTGAAATGGCCCTGACAAACGAGAAGCTATCAAGGAAAGTCGACCAATTAGAAAAGCGTGTGAGCGATCATGACGAAATTTTGATTGAAATGGTTCGTGAAATTCGAATATTGATTGATACTCCGAAACCAAAAGGAAAGAGAAAATCCATAGGTTTCATAGTTTCGGATAAAACTGAAAAGGAACAATAATCTCGGAGAACAAGTTCATTAAGTCGAGTGCAATTTCGCTTTCGCTCTTTATCACTGTTCACTTATCACTTCCCACTCACCACTAAAACGTCTTCCCGATCCCCGAAACGCGAGACACGAAACTCGAAACTGATCAGCACCTTGTGCTGATTTCCCTTGACAATCCCGTCAAAAGAGGTATTTTTACAATCAGTTCAACAAGGTATCGAGACTCTTTTAAAAATTTATGACGTTTCATCCACAGCCGACAAAGGAGGGAGCCTTGGAGTGATTGAAGATACAACCCCGTTTCTTGGAAAAGAGAGCGGGGTTTTTTGTTTTGGGGGCAAAATGTAATAAGGGTGGGGGTGTCCTAAATTATTGGACGGAATGAGTCAAACGTAGACTTGACCCCTTTTTACTTTTCTTACTCTCGACGGCCCGAACCACGAGCAGGATTCTGGTGCTGCACCGGCACAGGATTATCGAAGAGGGTACCCACGGCGAATTGATGGAACGGAAGGGCTTCTATTTCAAACTGCAGCAGCTGCAGCATTGATCAGTAGATTACTAATAATTCACGATAGTTCCGTAAGGAAAAGAAACGACCTGATATGCGAAATCACACATTTCGCGGTATACCTTTCACGGAACGACCCGTACGCTGACCTTGACAACACGAGATTAATGACTATTATATATGTATAT
>Ga0272444_10004385_pt1 | contig 12471 bp, 10 predicted proteins | sample SSMForm13_FD_201033 | JGI IMG/M metagenome (GOLD analysis project Ga0272444, IMG submission 201033) | Marine sediment archaeal communities from Little Sippewissett salt marsh, Falmouth, MA, United States - SSM-Form-13 | ecosystem: Environmental > Aquatic > Marine > Wetlands > Sediment ...
GTGTCTGACAGCCAAACCTCTTGTCGGTGGGTGGAGAACACCCCCGCTCGGCGGGCCGGTTTGGAGTATCCTCCGATCATGCGATCTGTGGGGTTCGGACTGGCAGCCGTCTGTCTCCTTGCGGCTGCGTGTGCGGCAACGCCGGCGCAGCTCGGAGCTCGGTTCGCCGAGGTCTATACGGCGTTCTCCCCGGTGGTTCCGCTGTACGCGTCGTACCGCGATCATCTCTTCCTCGGGACGCCCGTCGAGGCTCCCGCCGCGGTCGGGACGGCGTGTGAGCGGTTCGCGTACGAGCTGGCGGTGTTTCAGGTGGAGTACGTGAATCAGACCGAGTCCGCGACGGCGGCCGGGCTGGCCCTTCTGACCCGATTGCGGGTGGAGTCGGCTGCGTTCTGCGACCGCTACGGCGAGTGGCTTCGGGCTCTCGGGGAGTCCGATCCGATCGACGCCGACCTCGTTGGCGCCGCCGGCGAAAAGGGGCTGTTCTCGGAGATCAAGCGGATGAACGAGCTCATCGCGGAGACGCTCGACGAGATCCTCGCCGGCCTTGGGGACGGATTCGAGCGGTGGTCGTTCGCAGCGACGTTCTCCGTCCGTGCCCTCCTCCTGCAGACGGAGATCGAGCGGCTCGACGAGAACACCCGAGAGATCCTCTATGGCGATCCGGAGGGGAGCGGGCCGCCGTTCGACGTCCCGGCGGAGGTTGAAGAGGCGATGGCACGGCTGGTCGATCTCGGCGGGCGGGAGTTGTCAGTCGAGGAGATCGACGAGGCCTACCGGTCGGCGACGGTCATCTACGCGTACTTCGTCCCGGAGGCGTAGCCGTCGTCAAACAGGGGGTGGGAAGGCGAACCTGCTGCCGTGTTCGCCTTCCCTGGGTAAGAACCGTCGGCTGAACTCCATGCCTGGCTCGTTCCAGTCGGTCAACCTTCGGTTCAGAGGGCTCTGTGCTCTTGGAGTGGGGTTCCGCAGCACCCTGTGCCGCGAAGTGGAAGTTGGTAAGGAGGTACGATGGAAGCTCTCACGTCTCCGTGAATCCTTCCATCGGTTTGGCCCCTCTCCCTTCGCTCCCGAGCTCTCTCCATCCTGTACGTGCTCGGAGCTGCGTTCTCCGCGCACGCTTCTTGTCCAAAGCGTCGAGAGCGTACATCGGGCCGTGGACTCCCGCCGCGGAACCGGAGACCTCTCCGCCGATCATCCGTGACGAGTTGTAGGCGCCGACATCCAGAGTGAATGGGACGTCTGTCCACGCGCGCGCTCCAGTTCGGAGCAGGGAGGCCTCTGAGGCGCGTTTGCCGGTTCGTGAGCGGATTCGGAGCGGCCTCGCTGACAACGCAATCACGCTTCGATGTCGTCCGGGCGTGACGACATCCCGGCAAGCAGGAAGCCCGTTGGCGTGTGAGAAGCGTGGTCGGTCCTTCTCGATGACGAGCGGACCGGTCCGCATGTGCACACGCGGACAAGCGATCGAGATTCCGTCAGCGAGTCACGGCTCGATCCTGCTCCCCTCTGAGGGGCCTCAAGGGCGATGCATTTCCGCAGCGCTCACTCGGGGGCGATGCGAGCGATCTTCCAGTAGTCCTGGACGGTCTGGATCAGCCGCTCGAAATCCTTCGAGTCGACCGGCTTGGTCATGTAGCTGGCGGCGCCGCTGTCGTACGCCTTGACCATGTCCTCCTCGCGCTCGGAGATCGTCAGGACAATGACCGGGATGCGTCGCAGTCGTTCGTCCTCCTTGATCTTTGCGAGGACCTCCAACCCGTTGATCTTCGGAAGGTTGATGTCCAACAGGATCAAATCGGGACGGGGCGTGTCCTCGAACTCGCCTTTCTGAGCGAGGGCGTCGAGTGCCTCCTCACCGTCTCGCGCGAAGTAGAGCTCGCACTTCACGTCGCTCTTGCGCATCGCACGCTTGATGATCGTGACGTCGTTCGGGTTGTCCTCGACGACGAGGACCTTCATCTTTTCGACGCTATGCATTGGTTTCCACCTCTCTTGCTCTGGGGATGGTAAAGAAGAACGTACTGCCTCTGCCAACTTCCGAGTTGACCCAGATCTTCCCGCCGTGTTCCTCGACGATCCGCTTGCAGATCGCGAGGCCCGCTCCGGTCCCTTCGTAATCCTCTCGAGGATGGAGTTTCTGGAAGATCCCGAAGATCCGCTGCTGGTACCGGGACTCGATTCCGATCCCGTTGTCCTCCACGTAGAACGTCGCCATCCCGTTCGCGGAGGGCTCCTGCGCTTGCCATCCGATCCGTACCATCGGGAGTGCCTTGTCGTTGTACTTGATCGCGTTGGTGATCAGATTACTGAACAACTCGCGGATCCGGACGGTGCTCCCCTTCACCGTCGGGAGGCCGTCGGCGACCTGGAGATTGACTCCCTGGAGACGTGCGTCGAGATCCTCGCGAATCTCGTCGAGCAACCGCTGCGTGTTGATCCGCTCGAAGGATCTTGTGTCCATGTGGATGCTCGACAGCGACAGGAGATCGTTGATCAGCTGCCGCATCCTTGCCGACGTGCGGCGGAGCGTTTGGAGGTAATCGACGCCTTCCTCATCGAGCCGATCCTCGTAGTCTTCCAGCAGGAAGCCGCTGAACGTCTCGACGGTCCGCAGCGGTTCCTTCAGGTCGTGGGAGACGACGTGTGAGAACTCCTCGAGTTTCTCGTTGCTGCGTTCCAGGTTCTCCGACTCCTCGCGCAGGGAGTTCTCGAGCCGTTTCAGCTCGGTGATGTCGATGTAGTGGTCGATTCGTCCGCCCTTGTATCGCTCGGTTTCAATCGGGATCGAGCGGTACTCGAGAACCCGCTCCTCGCGCCCGAGGGTCGGCCGGACGCAGCAGGTCATCGAGTCGATCCGTTCTCCCTTGTCGATCGCTTCCTCGATCACCTGCGAGAGTGCCTGAGCGTCCTCGAACGCACCGACGTAGCGGGACAGGGCGCGCTTCGCGTCGACGCCGATCAGCCGGTCGCGGTCGATCCCGAAGAATCGGCCGATCGTCGCGTTGGCCCAGATGACCTCACGCTTCCGGTCGGTGAGGATGATGCCCGAGTCGAGGGTGTCGACCGCTTCCTCGATCAGCCGCCGGTACCGTGCCTCGGTCTCCATCAGCTGGCGCTCGAGCTCCGCTTCCTTTGATCGGTTCCTCGCCTCGATCACCGCGGTCCGGTCGTCAAGTCGCGTTCCTCGGACCTCCACAGGGAAGGCCGTCCGATCCTCGGCGACGAATCGGGTTTCGATACCGCGGATCTCACCGCGGTCGAACAGGCGGATCAGCTCGGCCTTCATCTTGGCGATCTCGGACGGGTGAACGTACTCGGTGAGGAGGAGCGTCTGCTTCGTCGGATGGCCGATCGCCGCTCGAGACGCCTCGTTGCGTCGCTTCACCGATCCGTCTCGATCGACGAAATGCAGGATGTTGAACGCCGGCTCGAAGACCTCCTCGTCTTGCCGGTCCTTCAGCGATCTCGGCGGATTCCACGCGGCTCGGCGCGCCCCGCGTCGTTCGCTGTTCCAGCCGAGTCCGAATCCGATGGCGAGGTAGAGAATCGGCAGGAGGGCGATCGAGACGGGCGAGCGAATGCCGAAGAAGAGGAGCAGTCCGACGCCGACCGCCGACAGTCCCCCAGCCAGGAAGAGGGCGCCACGACGACGGAGCGCCTGGGCGCCGAACACCAGCGGGAAGGCGAATGCGGCGTAGACAAGGAACGTCAGCGGGACGGGGGGGACACCCGTGCGATGAAGCACGATGCCGATCACGAGAGCGACGATGGACGAAACCCCGACCAGAATCGTCCGTTCCGTCGGATTCAGTCCGTTTGCCAATGGCCACCCATCCTTGAATCCGCCTGGTGAATGCCGGTGAGACGCTTGCCTGGTGCGAAGGTACGAACGTGCGAGACGATTCGAAAGGACACCGGTCACCTGGATGTGTGACCTTCTTCCTGCGCCCCTTCGGCGCGCAGGAAGCTAGATGATCAGATTCGGGTTCAGGTTGGCGAGGAACGGCTCGACGATCTTCTGGAGGTACGCCTCGCGGAGGATCTTGATCTTGCGGCTCTCGATCGCGATGATCCCGCGGCTTTCAAGCTCGCTCAACGTCCGAATGGCCGTCTTCGACGAGACGCCGGCCATCTCGGCCAGCTCCGCCCGTGACAGCTCGACGCCGCTCTTGCCGAGGTGGAGGATCAGCCGTGCCAGCCGCTCCTTGCTCGAGGAGTACGATCGTTCGGCGAGCTTGTTCTGGAACGCCTTCAGCTCCTCGGACAGCTTCTCATACAGCCGAAAGATTGTCTTCGGGTGGCGCTCGAGGAAGTAGAAGAAGTCGCCGCGTTCGATGAAGCCGACGATCACGGGATCGATCGTCTTCGCGTAGGCGTTGTGACTTCCCTTGTCGAACAGGGTCGTCTCGCCGAGGATCTCTCCCGGTCCGGCGATCTTGAGGATCTGGCTCTTCGCCCGCATGCTCCGCTTCACGAGCTTCACCATGCCGTCGAAGATGAGGTAGAAGCCGAACGCCGGGGCCCCCTCCTGGAAGATGATCTCTCCGCGGCCGTAGTTGATCGTACGAATTGATTCGCGGAGCTTATCGAGCTCCTTGTCCTTCAAATCGGAGAAGATCCGGAAATCCTTGAGATCGACCATGCCACCCCCCTCTAGGCGGTTGTCCCGTGCGAAGCTCGTCAGCCTGTCCCTCAGAACCTTGACCTCACATCACCCGTGGCACAGGGTCAGGCGTCCTGCATTGTAATCGATATCACACTCGAAGCCAAGCCGTCTCGGGCGTTCGGCGATTCGCCGTCGATCCGGCCAGCGGGGGATCGACGGTCGTCTTGACAGTCCGAACGAAGCCTCCTACACTCGCATCTCGCGCGCCGGAGTGGCGGAATTGGCAGACGCGCAGGATTCAGGATCCTGTGAGGTTCACCCCTCGTGTGGGTTCAAGTCCCACCTCCGGCACCAGTTCTCGGCGGCGTCCGCCGCGACCTTTCGGCTCCGACAGGTTCTCGAAAATCTCGATTCAACGATGATTTCAGCGCGGCCCTACAGCGTACCCCCCGCCCACAGAGCGAGTCCGACGAACAGCGACTCAACGAGTAGAAAACGGACGGTGACCTGTGTCTCGGGCCACTCGAATGCGGGGATCAGAGGATGGACATCGGTCCGGCTCGACCGCTCGAAGTGATGGTGAAGCGGGCTCATCTTGAACAGACGGACCTTCGCGATCCGATACACCGAGACCTGCAGGATCACCGACCCCGCTTCCAGGACGAGGACGCCGGCGACGAGAGGAAGGAAGAACGCCGTTCCGTTCGCCAGCGCGAGGGCGGCGACGATCGCCCCGACGCCGAACGATCCGACGTCTCCGAGGAAGATCTGCGCCGGATGGGCGTTCATCCAGAGAAATCCGAGCAGCGCGCCGATCAGCGGCAGGGTCGCTGTAAGGTTCGCGCGTGATGGGGAGAGGGCAAGGAGTCCGATCAGGATCAGTACTGCGAGGCCGCCGGCGAGTCCGTCGAGCCCATCGGCCAGATTAAGCGAGTTCGTCGTCGCGAGGAGGCCGATCCAGACGAGGGCGAACGTCGCGACCGGCGGAAGCGTCAGAACGATCGACGAGAACGGGATCCGCTGCGAGACGGACACGACATCGGGAAACGCGAAGAAGAGAGCAACCGCCGCAGCCGAGCCGAGGAGGATCTTCCAGCCGGCGGAGAGGCCCAGCGAGCGGAGGCGACGGAGTGAGCGGAAGTCGTCGAGAAGGCCGATGGCTCCGTGGACTACGCCGGCGGCGAGGACGAAAGCGATCGGTCGAGCCCAGCCGGCGGTCGGCCCAAGGGAGAGCACGGCGATCGCCCAGCCCGACAGGACGAGCAGCCCGCCCGTCGTCGGCGTTCCTGCCTTGGTCGCGTGTCCGCGCGGGCCGAGTTCCCGGATCTGCTGCCCGATGCCGCGGTTGCGCATCGACCGGGCAAAGCCGAAGCAGGCAAATGCAGTCAGCGGAGCGAGGGCGATCGACAGGAGAAAGACGGCGGTCATGCAGCGTCCGTCTGTCGCAGCTCCCCATCGCACTCGAGGAGGAGACGGCGCAGTCCGGGGAGATCGGCATCCTTCGGAGCCGCGAGGATCGGGGCAATGAGCTTGAACAGCTGATACGTCGTCATCAGGCAGAAGCCGTGCGCTTGGCAGCCACGGAGGACCTCCGCCGTGAACTGCGTCGGCCGGTGTTTCGGGTCGATCTCTCGCGAGCCGGAGACGACGAGGATCCCCTTGCGCGAATCGTCCGCCTCGGTCACCGCGCGGTCGACCGCGGTCAGCAAGCGGCGATACGCCGGGAGACCGACCGCCTCGGTCTCCGTCGCCGCGACGGAGACGAGGGCGTCCCCTTCGTCGGATCGGACCTCCAGTAGGTTGTCGAGCGGCTCGACGTCGAACCCGAGGGTGGCGAACGCGTCGGCCGCCGCCGGGAGGAGCGTGTACCGGCCCCGGGCGTGGAGGATCCGCTTCATCCGTGTCTTCCGGTCCAACTGGCCGGCGACCTCGTCGATCTTCGCTGCGAGCGTCGCGTGCCGCTCCCGTAGTCCGACGAGCTCGTCGACGAGTCGTTCCTCCTCGGGAAGTGGATAGGCGGGGAGCCAGTCCGGCGCCGCTGCGAACCACGGGCGATCCGCGAACCGCTCGACCGCCTCGATCAGCGCCGCTGCCTCGTCGGACGGCGACGCGCCGACGACCGACGGGACGAGGATCAACCGCCCCTCGTCGAACGGGACCTCGAGGGCGACGACGTCGCCGACGCGGTTTCGCGCGAGAACGGTCGCGAAGCGATCAATCGGCGTTGACAGGAGATCCTGGTAGACGGCGTCGTAGGCGATCCGACCCTCGAACCGACGAAGGTACGCTTCGAACGGGCTCCCGGATTCCTCGAACACGATGTCGGTGCCGTGTCGCGAGACGAACCTGCCGTTGCCGGGAAAGGCGAACTGGTGTTGCCGATCGACGAGAGCGACGGAAGGCAGCCAATCGTAGCGGTCGAGCCGGTCGGCCGGCTCCGCGCCGGACGAGATCTCCAGCGGCTCTCCGCGAGAGCGGAGCCGACAAACGAGGATCCCACCGCCCTTGAGGAGGAGGTCTTCCGCCTCGGCGCGCCGCCGACCCATCCAGCCGGCGAGGGCGCGACCGAATCCGCGATCCTGCTGTGGATCGGTTCGGCGAATCCCATCGCCGCCGGGCGCAACGTCGTACGTCCACCGGTCGGAAACGGACAGCGGATCGAGGAAGACGGCGTCGCATCCGGAAAAGGACGATCGCCCGAAAAACTCCTCCCGCTCGATGCTCGGATGGTCCAGTCGCCAGTCGACGGAGAGGTAACGGTACGGCATGACGCCGTGATCTTACCGTTCGTTTCGATCGGGCGGCAACTCGAAGGAAAGCGGGGGAACCGCCGGCGGCGGTTCCCCCGTTTGCGTGCGTGCGGTCTACGGGCCCTCGAGATTCGAGATCGTCGTGGTCCAGTAGACGAAGCGGGTCGTCTCGGTGTAGCTGATCGCGTTGCCGATCCTGAAGTCGAGGCCGGGCAGCAGCTCGGCGCTGCTTCCGCTCGGCAGGCCGACGACGAACGGCGACGAAGGCGGATTCACCATCGAGGATCGCAGGTACACGAAGCTCGGCGAGGTGTCCAACGCCCCGTCCCCGTCGATGTCGAGCTGCAGCGACAGCCACATGCTCTGCGAGTCCGGGATTCGGAACTCGTGATCGACCTGGTCGACCTGCAGCGATCCTTCGTAGATCAGCGTCTTCCCGCCGTAGGTCGGCGTGGGAAGGATCCCCATCGGGCTCGCCGATACCGGGCCGCCCTGCTGTGTGACGACCGGGTCCTCCACGTCTTCAAACGTACCGTCGGTTCTCAGCTCGATTCGGTACGCGTGCGGCGCGGTCCACCCGAAGCCGGAGTTCACGGTGATGTGCCAGCTGTCCGTGCCCCAGACGAAGATGCCGGGCGTTGCGCCCATCGGAGGTGTCCCACCGATCGGAGCTCCGCCGGGTGGCGGCGTTCCGCCGGCGCTCAGCACGCTGATTGGCTGAGTCGACGACGACGAGAGTCCGTCGTTGTCCACGACGGTCAGGCGGACGAGCACCGTGCCGACCGACTGGTAGGTGACTTGGCCGACGGATCCGGAGAGGTCGTCCGAACCGTCGCCGTTGAGATCCCAGAGGTACGAGACAATCGTACCGTCGGGGTCGTACGACGACTGCCCGTTCAGCAGGATTGAGTGTCCGGCCGTCGGATTGGTCGGTGAGTAGGTGAACGCGGCGACCGGCGGCTGCTGGGCCGTTCCGACGACGATCGACTGGCTCGTCGAATCCTGGGCGCCGTCATCGTCCCGAACCGTCAGGGTGACTTGGTAGGTTCCCGACGCGGAGAACCGGTGCCACGCGACGGCCCCGGTTCCGCTCGATCCGTCGCCGAAGCTCCAGGTGTACGACGCGATCGAGCCGTCCGAATCGGACGAGGCGGAGGCGTCGAACTGGACCCACGCGTTGACCGCGGGGTTCGTCGGCGAGAACGAGAATGCAGCCGTCGGCGACAGGTTGGTCGGACCGACCTGGATCGTCTGTGACGTGGTGTCTGACGCTCCGTCATTGTCCTGAACTGTCAGCGACACCTGATAGGTTCCCGGTGCGGCGAAGCGGTGCCAGGCCACGGTCCCGGTGCCGGTCGATCCGTCCCCGAAGTTCCACAGGTAGGACGCGATCGATCCGTCCGGATCGGACGAGCCGGACCCGTCGAACTGGACCCAGGCGTTGACCGCCGGGTTCGTCGGCGAGAAGCCGAACGCCGCGGTTGGCGACTGGTTCGTCGGCCCGATCTGGATCGTCTGTGAGATCGAGTCGGAGGCGCCGTCATCGTCGGTGACGATCAGGGTGACGGCGTAGACGCCGGGCGTCGTGTACCGCTGCCACGCGGTCGCCCCGTAGCTGGTCGAGCCATTCCCGAAGTTCCACGAGTAGGATGCAATCGTGCCATCGGGGTCGACCGACGCCGTGCCATCGAACTGGATCCACTCCCCGAGACCGGGGACCGACGGCGAGTAGCTGAACAGCGCGACCGGCGGCTCGTTCACCGCGACGATCGGCTCGAGCGTGACGTTGATCGTCCTTGCCAATCCCCCGATCGTGAAGATCGCGGCGTTCCATCCGATGTAGCCGGGCTTGGTGACCGACAGACGATGGAAGCCCTGCTCGACGAACATCGTTCGCGGCGCGTAGCCGGCGTACTCCCCGTCGATCGTGATCAGCGCGCCGAACGGCGTCGAGTTGATCGTCACGGTTCCGTACGAGGCCGGCGTGCCGGAGACGATCTCGAAGCTCGTGTAGTCCCAGCTCCGCTCCTCGACCGGCAGGACGCCGAGCACCTGCGCCTCAACGCTCTGCTGGAACGCCTGCGGATCGGGGGTCATGTATGCGAACGGGTTCACCGGGCTCGTCGTAGCGAGAATCTGGAGATACTCGGTTCCGGCGGGCGGGGCAATGATCCATCCGCTGCTCCCCGGTGGCGGCGCCAGGATGTGCTCGCCTGCCTGCACGAAGTTGTTCGGCTGCTGAGAGGACGGATACGGGAACAGCTGGTTCGCGACCCCGTCGGGCTGGATATCCCAGATGTAGACGTAGGCCGGCTGGTTGACGGAGTAGTGGATCGTGATCGATTCGCCGATCGCGTACGCACCCTTGTCCACCCAGATCCGGACCTCCAGGTCGCTGGCCGGCGGCGTGGTGATGATCCCCATAGGGGCCACGGCCTCCTGGGCCCATCCGAGAACGGCCGCAACAGCGAGGATGCAGAGGAGAACGGCTCCCGTTCTCCAGATGTTGGCCTTCATGTTCGCCTCCCTTTTCCTTTCAATCTCTGCGAGAGTTGTCGTGCGCTTGGCACATTACGATACAGCTGAGAGCGCGACCCGTGTCAAATCCGCCGGCTCGATTCGTTTGAGGACGAGCTCGACGTCGGCCGGATTGAGAATCGCCCCCTCGAGCGAGGTCAGTCGGAAACGGACTTCCTGCATCAGTGTCTGTCCCTCGAACGGGCTCCCACCGCCCTCGAGATAGTCCGCGATGGTGTCGGAAATATGGGTCACCAGCAGGTTGAACCGCGGCGTCGGCAGCGCCGTGTCGACCGACTGGGGGCTTCCCGGGGCGACGGAGAAGATCCCCTTGGCGTAGAGCAGGTCACGTGTCTCCGCGAGGAGGACCCATCGCTGGTGGAGGCTTTGCTGGATACCGGCCGCGGCAACACCGCGGGCAAGACCCTCGAGCCCCTTTGTGACCAGTCCCTCGATCGGAAGCCCCTCCTCCAAGGCGACGACGATGTCGGACAGAAGCGCCTCCCGTTCCGGTGCGGAGTACCGCGAGGCTGCGAGCCGATCGAGGTACTGCATCGTCTCGGACGCCGGGAAGTCCGGCTGGCCCAGTCCCAGCTCGATGGCCCCGAGGACGCGGCCGAGATCGGAGACCGGGATCGCGAGAAGAACCGCCTCGTAGTCCGCGAGGGGAATCTCGGCGACCGCCGACAGCCCGAGCGTGACGAGAAGGACGACCGGACCGATCCATCGCGCGTGCCGAGCAGTCCTCATGCGCCGTCACCTCCTCCGATGTATCGCACCGAGCTGTACTCGCCAAAGGAGTGGACGTACTCGTCGGCAAGCGGATCCTGTCCCCACCAGCGACCGTCGATGACGAACGCGTACTCGTACCTGCCCGGCGGGAGCGGAATCGACGCGGTCCAGATGCCGTCGTTGTCGTCGTCGGAGAGCGTCGTCGGCTCCCACGAGTTGAAGCTGCCGACGACCGCGACCTCGTTCGCGTCGAGCGCGGGGAGGACGAACAGAACCTCCTGGGTCCCATCCGCGTTTCGCGATGGCTCCAGCCGGATTGCCGGCGATCCGCCGTCGAGACTGAACCGCGTGGCGGCGAAGAAACCGATCAACAGGCAGACCGCGGCCGTGGCTCCGACCAGGCTGAGCTGACCGATCCGGCCGCTTCGTGTCGGTGCGATCAGCTGCCGCATCCAATCCCCGACCCTCAAACGCGGGCGACGCTCGCCGAGCTCGAGAACGATGCGCTCCTCGAGGCCATCCAAGCCGGCAGCCGTCTCCGCGACTTCCTGTCGGAGCGCGCTCCGTAGAACGTCGTCGATGTCGATGGGCCTCACGCTGGATCACGCTCCTCCATCCGTTGCTTCAGCATAGCTTTCCCTCGATGAATCCTCGTCTTCACGGTCCCCTCCGGGATCGCCAGGATCTCGGCGATCTCCCGATACGGGAGGTCGTTGTAGTACCTCAGAACCAGCGGCGCACGGTAGCCGTACGGCAGCTCGTTCAGCGCCTCGCGGATTGCGGCGTGGCGGTCGTCCGCGGCGACGATCTTCGCCGGGTCGGTGCCTCCACGAATCTGCGCCGGGAGTTCCGCGACCGGATGGTTCCTGCGGTAGCGGAGCCGGTTTCTACACAGGTTCGCGGCGATCGTGAACATCCACGTCGAGAACCGCTTCTCGAGGTTGTAGCGGCGCAGGTTCACGTACGCGCGGATGAACGCGTCGTGCGTGAGATCCTCCGCGTCGGCCCGGTTCCTCAGGAAACCGAGACAGAGCCCGAACACAGCGTCCTTGTAGCGGGAGATGATCTCTCCCCAGGCTTCCGTCTCTCCTTCGAGCGAGGCTCTCAACAAACTCACCTCATCCTGCACTCGGTACACGGTCGCCGCTGCCTCCTCGGGAACCAATATACACGGTTTCTCCCAGCTGGTTTCGGCACGACATCGGTCACCTCCCCCCGAGACGAACCCTCCGATTCCAGTTGTCTGGCGTCCCGGAAGTGCACTGTGGAACAGGGGTAGACTCGAACGAGCTGCTTCGATTGAACGTGAACGGGTGGACTGCAAGAGCCGATGCAAGGAGGTCGACGAGATGTCCGCGACACGAGACGTTGCTGGACCGACGAGAGGGAAACTCGCGGTGGCGCTGCTGCTGCTAGCGGTCCTCGGGGTGGGACTCGCTGCGTGCAGAGGGTTCTTCGGACAGGCGCCGATCGCGCTGTTGGTCGCCGACGCCGGAGGAGATGGAGAGGTCCCGGCGACGGTGACGTTCGACATCGATGGGTCGAATGACCCCGACGGCGTGATCGCCACGTACGAGCTCGACTTCGGCGATGGGACGACTGCGGCGACCGGAACGGATGTGACCGTTCCCGTCGTGCACGAGTACGCCGAGGCCGGAACGTTCACCGTCGTCCTGACGATTACCGATAACGACGGACGGATCGGGATGGCGAATGCCGTCCTGACGATCGGACCGGTGATGATCACCTTCGCGTCGGATCGACTCGGCAACCACGACATCTATCGGATGGAGTCCGACGGGACCGACCTTGTCTCCGTCTACGCCTCCGCGAATGACGAGCTGTTCCCCGACCTCGTTCAGC
>Ga0272444_10004386_pt1 | contig 12470 bp, 6 predicted proteins | sample SSMForm13_FD_201033 | JGI IMG/M metagenome (GOLD analysis project Ga0272444, IMG submission 201033) | Marine sediment archaeal communities from Little Sippewissett salt marsh, Falmouth, MA, United States - SSM-Form-13 | ecosystem: Environmental > Aquatic > Marine > Wetlands > Sediment ...
CCCCAGACCAAGCCGTTCAACCTGTTCGTTTACGGTACTCTGATGAACCCGGAAGTCTTCCGGGCGGTGACAGGTTTGCGCCTGACGAAAGGCGAAGGCGAGGTGGACAACGTCACCACGTTCCGCCCCCGGCGAGCGATACTGGCAGGCTTTAAGAAGGTAAGCCCGGACCACACGTACCTGTACGCCGTGCCACAAAAGCAGGGGCGGATCCGCGGCTACGTGATCGGCCCGCTGGCGCCGGAGATCATGTCGGCCTTGCGACAGTATGAGGGGCGAAACTATTCCAGCCGAACGGTGAAGGTTCAAACGCGCCTCGGGCCCGAGAAGGCGACAGTCTTCATGGGCAACGTCAAGCAGCTCCAGCACGCCTTCGGCTACGATTTTCACGACCCCTACAAACAGGAGATTTTACTGGAGGAGAAGATCGAGGCGGCGTTGGTGGAAACCGAACTCCAGCAGCTTAACCGAACCGAGGCCATACTTCGCCGCGCCGTGGCTGAGTTGCACGGCCCGACTATTCGCGACCTGCGCAGGCGTCATTTCGAGGCCGGCGGGATAAGCGACTACGCGATCCGCCACAGTTTGCTGGACGACCCGCTGCCGGACTTCACTCGAGTTTCCGACGACTCCGAAGCCCGGGCCCTAGCGCCCAATTATCTCGCAATGGTGATCCGGCAGGTGGTTTTCAACCAGTACGAGGACCGAATCCGCAGAGATTTCCGCTACCAGATCGATCAGATGTCTCCCGGCCCGGGCTACTACGAAAGGGCCATCAGTTCGCTGGCAGCGCTTCGGCTGGCGAACAAAGCCGAGGCAGCTCTGGACATGATGATAGCCGACGGGCTGACTGATCTGAGCTTCAGCAAGGATCATCTTGTGGACTTCGTACGATGGGCGATCCTGGCGGCAGACGAACTCTACGACCAGCACCTTGCCAAGCACCAGATCGAATACATCCGGCGGCACAAGGGCAGGGGCTACATCCCGATGGGCGCCGAGTTGGAATTCTCCAACATAGGCCATTCCGTAATAAATGATCCACAAGGCCAGTCCGTCAGAGATATGAGCTACGACGGTTTCCTCTATTTCCCGGATTTTGGGCTTAACGTCCTTACGTGGAAGCTTGGCGGGCATGTCGACGACCACCACGACAAGGCATCGACCCGACCCAGGCGGGGCTTCTTTGAGGTCGCACTGGGCAACTTGTCGATCCGGGCCAATATCTCCAAGCCACTGACCGACGACCCGTGGTTCCTTAACCAATTCATCCACGAGGCGCGATCGTTCTACAAAATCAAACCACACAGCGTACACATCTCTCTTCAGCTTCGCCGCCAGCAGAGCCCCGTCCAGGACAGGATGCTGCAACTGGGAGTCATGAAATGTCTGTTCGCCATCGCGGGGGACCCCGCCACAATGCGGGACGGACTGACAAGAATCCGCAGACTGCAAAGCCATGAGATACGCGCAGACCAATCCAACCCGCACTTGCTGTTCTCGGAGATTTCCTTGCGACACAGCAGCGAGTCCGACGATTCATACCCCTTGGTCCGCACCCGGAACAGGTCCGGAACATACGTCCAGCAGTTCAAGTTTCTCAGGCTGGCCAGCGGCTTGAACTATGAGCCAATCGCCATGGCCCTGAAAGGCCTTCAAATAAGAAAGCGCCCGGGCAGTTTCCTGACAAACGCCCAATATAAGCGTAGCGCCAAGCACCGAAACGTCTATCACAACCTCTTGGACTGGGGCAATTCACCGGATGCGATCAGCGAAAAGGAAATTGACACGTTTCTCCGCGCCGTCGACGAAGGACTCGCAACCGAGCGATTCGGCAAGTCCGCCCACAGTGGCGCTTACGTATCTTGGGCGGTCAACCAACTCCACTCGACGCTGACGGGATTCAACACGCTGCTGAACTCTCAGAAACCAGGTTAAGGCAGACCCCGCCCGGCGGAGAGTTTCCCTGGATATCTCTCCTACAAGCGAAGCGGTGCAATACTCCCTTTCCCAACCCGAAATTGATCACTGCTCGGGCGGGAATGCGTCCTCAGGAAAGTCTTGAATCGGTTCGGGCGTCTTCTTCGGTTCGGCCGGGACAGGTTTTGCTTCAAAATCCGCGAGCACGCCTTCGGCGTAGGCGCGAATCAGGCTCTTTTTCTGGATGGACTTCACCAGACGCTGTGCGTAGGACTTGGCCTTGTCGAACTGCTTTTCGTTGTAGTATAGATAGGTCGCCATAAACTCAAGCCGTTGGCGAACCTCTGGACTGGCGGCGTCTATTCTCTCATCAAGAACACCCAACTGCTTACTGATCACTGACTTGCCAACTATCGACGACAGGTCCAGCCGCGCCTGCGCCAGCGGCGGGTACGTCCGCATGGCGTTCTCGATCTCGTAGGATGCACTAAGTGCCTCGCCCGCGCCCAGCAAACTCAGGCCCCTTCCAACCCGAGCAAGCGGATTGCGACGGTCCTGAATCCCGGCGGCCTCATAGCTTGAGGCGGCCTCGTAAAACCTCTTGGCCCGCAACTGCTCGCCCGCCCGGCCCATCTGAATGTTGAAACGGTCCTTGCTCTCGCCAGCCAGGCTGTGGATCAGAATGGACCCCGCGCCATGGCGCTCTACCAGACCAGGCGTCCTCGACTTGGCGGCAATCGTCGCATCCTGATTCGGCTTGGCCCCACTCACGTTCGTTCCGGCAGCGGTGCCGGTCGGAGGGGCAACTGGATTCTGCCGCCCTTGGCGGGCCGTGATCAGCATATCCATGAACACGTCCTGATTTCGCAAAGGCGCGCCCCGCGGACGACGGGACACCCCACCAAGGGTAGTCGGCGGGATGGTCTGGTTGGCATCGCGGATCTTTGACGCCGTGCCGCGATCGGGCTGGCCGAGCGGAGACGTGCCCAGAACTCCAAAATCCAACTTTCGGTCTCGGGGCGACGAGTCCAGCCGGGCCCGTATCTCATCGGAGTGGGCATGGAGATAGAGTTCGCGGGCAAGGTCGGCTTGCTGCCGACCTCGAGAAATACCGAACAGGTCGCTGGCGGACAAGGAAGGAACCATCAGCGAAGTCGTCTGGGCGCCAGGGCCACCCGGCAGGCCCAATGAATCCTCGCCCAATCCGCCGACGTTGAAAGTCGGGCGAACCTGGGTCAACGTCTGGGATTGTTCCGGCAAGAGCGTTTGCCCGATCCGATCAGCCTGGACCGAACGGTACTCAGCCAAGGCGTCGATGTAAAGTTGCTGGCCCAGCGAAGTGGCGGAGGGCACTGAAGATTTCGGAACGTTCGAGCCAGTCGCCGCCTGACCGGCCAGGATGGAGTTAACCCCCAGAACAGTCCGATCGCGATCGTAATATGGGGCCGGCATGTAAGTCTGCCCACCAAGGGCCTGCGAAAGGTTTACCGACTGGCGGTTGAAGTTCGACAGCGCCGACGATGGAACGTTGGTCAGCAATTGGTTGCTGGCTCGGGAACCTGTCTGCCCGTGGAAATAGGACAGTCCGGTCACTTGGCCTGTAACGTAAAGCTGACTATTGACGGACAGGCCCGAAGGTACTTGTGCGTTATAACGCGAACCCAAGCCTGGGTTTGCGTCAAGAATTCGTCCGTTCTGACTCGGAACCACCTGCCCTTGGACCGACGCAACGCACGCAAAGAACCCCACTGCCAGAACCGTTCGTATTGTTCTGCCATTGTCTTTCATATCGGACCCTTCCATGAGTTTGACACTTCAGTCGCCGACAGGTTCCCGGTTCTCTGGAGAATCTTTGGCCTGGGCGTCATCAAACAGCACCGCTCTATCTGCTGACATTATATCCGCATCAAGTTCGGTTCGCCAGTTCCCCCTCCTGGGACTCGAGCTTCGCCTGGGCTTGTTGCGCGCCATTACAATGCGAGTGGCGATTCTGGTTTGGCGTATTCTTCTGTTGCCTCTCATATCAAGACCTCCTGCCGACAAGCCTTATTCTTCATATCGGTCTATCAAGCTTGCCGCCTGAGATAGCCTGTTTTATTTTACGCAACCCGAAACCGCAATGTTCGAACAGCCTTTATGGAGTCGACCTTAACTGTCTATCAAACTTCAGGAACGCTTTCTTGAATCGATCTGTGTAGATTGTCCTGTTGGCATACAGCGGTATCAACTGACGCGTGATAGCGTCTTCGTCTGCAATTTCGTCACCTCAAAACCGGTAAACACTCACGCAATGCACTTTTCACCATCGATACATAATTCGATGTTTTCCGGTGACCATCCTTATGGATCCGTACGTGAAGAATCGCTTCATGCGATTTCCGCCTGGATTCGGGCGAGAACTCGTGCAGTTTAACTCCTTCTTCCAAACCGGCATATCCCACTGCTTTCGCTACCCCCAATGCCCGAAAGAACAGAACAATTACGCGATACGCTGATCCTGAAATGTGAAGGTTCGGTCAAGATTCAGCTCGATTGCTCAAGAGGTGCGTCCTCTGGGCCGAATATGCCAAAGATACCTAAAATCACATAAATGACAGCATCGTATGAACGAAATGCGATTCGGACGATTCGGCCATGGCAGGCTTCAGTCGGCATGCCGACAGACGATTCCCGTTTCCACCAATGCCCTGCCACTGCACGGGTCGTAGGTCTAACGACGATGCTGCAAGGTTTCAGCGGTTGAGCAAAGAGGAATCATGGAAACACAAGCTCTGTCCAAAGTAGTTCGTGTCGATAGCGAAAAATGCGTGAATTGTCACGCATGCATCACAGTCTGCCCGGTCAAGTACTGCAATGACGGCAGCGGCGACTCGGTGCAGGTCAACCCGGACATGTGCATTGGTTGCGGGGCCTGCGTGGTAGCCTGCACTCACGGCGCACGAGTGGTCAAGAGAGACACGGAAGACTTTCTGCAGGATTTGTCAGCCGGTGAAGATATCGTCGCCATCGTGGCACCGTCCGCGGCGGCAACATTCGGCGGGAACCTGCTTCAACTGAATACGTGGCTGAGACAGATTGGCATTCGAGCGGTTTTCGATGTGAGCTTCGGTGCGGAACTGACCGTAATGTCGTACCTGGAGCACGTCTCGAAAGCCAAGCCTGAAAGCCTGATTGCCCAGCCATGTCCCGCCATTGTTACGTACGCCCAGGTCCATTGTCCGTCCCTGCTGGAGTTTCTGGCGCCACTGGATAGTCCAATGGGCCACACCATGAAAATGATCCAGCGATTCTTTCCCGAATACGCCGGATGCAAGATCGCCGCCATCTCTCCTTGCCCAGCCAAGCGCAGGGAATTCGATTCGACCGGCATGGGCGATTACAATGTACTCTTCACAGATATTTTGAGCGAACTCCAAAGTCGCGAGGTGAATCTTGCATCTCTTGCTGAAACGCCCTTCGACGGTCCACAGGCGCGGGAGGCCGTTCTGTTCTCATCGCCAGGCGGGCTGATGCGTACCGTTCGCGGATGGTCCGGGCTTGGTCAGGAACTCAACATCCGCAAGATCGAGGGCATGGAGCATGTATACACCTACCTGAACGCCCTTCCAGAGCAGATCGCCAAAGGCAACGCTCCCGACCTGGTCGACTGCCTGAACTGCGCCCGCGGCTGCAACGGGGGAATCGGCACTCCTTATCACAAGGGCAATTTCGACCAGCTTGAGAGCGCGATCGAGCGCAGGTGCAAGTCGCAATGTGAGGTGCAGCCTGGCGATCGTTCGGCATTCGAAAAACGGGTAAGGCAATACTGGGAACCTGGGTTATACAATCGCAGCTATGCGGACCTGTCCGCGAACAACACATGCAAGTCCCCTTCGCCTGAAGAGATTGAAGCTGCCTACAAACTCATGCACAAGAACGGTCCGGAGGACATTCTCAACTGCAGTTCCTGCGGGTATGGCTCCTGCGAGGGAATGGCAAAGGCGATAACCAACGGATTGAACAGGCCCCACAACTGCCATCATTATCAGGAACTCCTCATACGCAAGAACCTCGAGGAACTCTCCGCCGCCGAACACGAGTTGCGTGAGCATAGAGATCACCTTGAGGACTTGGTCCAGGAGCGGACAACCGCGCTGGAGTCGATAAACCAGTCGCTGCGCGAGTCTGAGCAACATGTCCGGACGATGTTCGACTCCGTCAAAGCCGGAATCATACTTGTCGACGTCGAGACCCGCGCCGTAATGGACATCAACCCGGTAGCCCTGACAATGTTCGGTGGCGAGCGTGACGCGGTTATCGGACGCTTGTGCAGCGAAAGTGTCTGCCATGCTCGCGAGGGCGGGTGTCCGGTGCTGGATCAACACCAGACAATGGACAACCGGGAGGATGTACTCGTTCGCCGCGATGGAAGCACCATGCCGGTGCTGAAAACCTGCGTCCCCATCCAGTACGGTGGAAAAAGCTACCTGCTTGAGAGTTTCGTTGACCTTACCGAACAAAAGCAGATGGAGGATGATCTCCGCAAATCAATGGACGCCGCAGCCAGCGCAAACCGCGCCAAAAGCGACTTCCTGGCGCGTATGAGCCATGAGATACGCACTCCCATGAACGGAGTGATCGGCATGCTGGACCTGCTGGGCGGAACACGCATGGACGATCGCCAGACGCGGTACATGCGAGTGGCAAAAGCCTCCGCCGAATCGCTGCTGGGGTTGATCAACGATATCCTCGATTTGTCGAAAATCGAAGCTCAGAAAATGGAACTGGACATTGTCGAAATGGATCTCTGGGAAGTCGTCGAAGAAGTATGCCTGATGCTGGCCGGCCGCGCTAACGAAAAAGGCGTCGAGCTGACCTGCAGGATCGATCCGGCGATTCCGCATTCGGTTCGCGGCGATTCGCAGCGGATTCGACAGGTACTCACGAACCTTGTCGGCAATGCGATCAAGTTTACCGCTGAGGGCGCTGTCAACTTGAAGGTCGATCGCAAACCAGAGTCCGAAGACGGCTGCGCCCTCCATGTAAGCGTGGCCGATACCGGAATAGGAATCTCACCGGAAGATCAGCAAAAACTGTTCCAGACATTCTCACAAGTCGACGGCGGCATCAGCCGCAAATATGGCGGAAGCGGACTCGGCCTGGTGATATCGCAGAAGCTCGTCGAGATGATGGAAGGTAGAATCGCTGTCGATAGCGTTCAAGGCGAGGGAACAACATTCTGGTTTGAGATAAAACTCCCACTGGGGGCCTCCTCCGAAACCAAACCAATCTCGAAGCGTCTCATGGCCAGACCACTCCGTATTTTGGTGGTCGACGACAATGATGTCAACCTGGAGATACTGCATACGCAACTCGCCCACTGGGGCTTCCAGGTCGAGACCGCAAACAACGGCCCGCAAGCGATTAAGAGGCTATATAAGGCCGCCAGAAATGGGTTAAAATACGACCTCGGTATCTTCGACATGCAGATGCCGGAGATGTCCGGCCTGGAACTCGCCCACAACATCAAATCCTCCGGGCGAGTCAAACAGTTCCCATTGTTGCTGCTGTCTTCAATGGCCGACCAGATATCCAACAAGGAACTGAACGAGAACGGATTCAATGGATATCTTGCCAAACCGGTTCGGCAATCCGAACTGCTCGACGCAATCATCGGCACCATTCCCGACAACTTCACCCAGCCAGACTTACTGACGGCGAATCCCGGCGACACGCCGCCAGAGGAACAGGTCGAACGACGAGGAGAAATGCGTATCCTGGTAGCCGAGGATAATGAGATCAATCAGGAGGTTATCCGCGAAATTCTGCAAACGTCCGGCTATGTCTGCGAGATCGTATCCGACGGAGTAGAGGCTGTACGGATCGCCTCCAGGGGGCAATGCGACATGGTCCTTATGGACTGCCAGATGCCCACGATGGATGGACTGACAGCGACCCGCAAGATCCGCCAGATGGAGCAAGACGGCGAGATGTCTGAAACCGCGAGTGCACACCTCACGATCATAGCCCTTACGGCCAATGCAATTGGTGGTGATCGTGAGAAGTGCATCGAAGCCGGCATGGATGATTACCTGAGCAAACCAATCGATCCAACGGCTTTGATGTCGAAGCTGGACTCCCGAATCGCGGCAATTCTCGATGAGCGTGGTAAGGCCGCTCCACAGGCGACCGGGGCAGCGCCGACCGGCGAAACACCAAGTAGCGACACAACCGGTGGCCAAGCGCCGGCCCAGTCACGGAAAACTCAAGAATCGGGTTCCGCTTCGACCGCACCTATGGCATACGGAAATGACTCCGCGCCCTGTCCGCTCGATATGGAATCCGCCCTGGAGAGGTGTTTGGGAAAACGCGATTTCCTTGACCGACTTATGGTCAAATTCGCAGACAAACTCCATAAGGACCTTGAAGCGATCATGCAACATTTCCAGGACGCGGACCCACAAAAGATCGCCTTTGTCGCCCATGGGCTCAAGGGCGCCTCGGCGAATCTCTCAGCCACACGACTGAGGCAAACGGCCCTGCGATTGGAGCAGGCCGCCAAGGCTGCGGATTTCGCGGAAATCGAAATCGCGGTCGAACAACTAAGGCATGAAGCACAGGCATGTATTGTATTCGTTAACCAACAAACTGCATCCAGGGCATAAAGGAGGGCAAGTTATGAAGATTTTGACAGTAGACGACGATGAGATCGCACTCGAATTGCTGAACATGACACTCGAACAGAGCGGGCACCAGCCTTGCGGAGTCACCAGTGCCGTCGAGGCCATGGAACTGCTTCAGGACGGCGAGTTCCGTATTGTTATCACCGACTGGGAGATGCCCGAGATCAGCGGGCTGGATCTCTGTAAGCGTATCAGAGAGCTGGACCTTCCGCACTATGTCTACGCTATCGTCCTGACCTCGCACGACGAGCCTGAGGAGATCGTACAGGGACTGGCAGCCGGGGCCGATGATTTCGTAACCAAGCCCTTCAACCCAGCCGAGATGGAGGCCCGCATTCGCATCGGCGCACGCGTTCTGGCGTTGGAAACACGCGACGTGGCGATCTTCGCAATGGCCAAACTCGCCGAGTCCAGAGATGCCGAAACAGGTAAACACATCGAACGCGTGCAGGTGTACTGCCGGATTCTCGCCCAGGGACTTCTTAATAAGAAGTTGCCCGGATATGAGGCAGACGCGTCGCTGGTACAACTCATCACGAAGACATCCCCGCTGCATGACCTGGGAAAGGTGGGTATTCCGGATTCCATCCTTTTGAAGCCGGGTCGCCTCAATGATCGAGAGTTCGAGGTGATGAAAAGTCACACCACCCTGGGCGCCGAAACACTCGAAGCCGCGCTCAGACAGTTCCCGGAGGCATCGTTCCTCCTGATGGCCCGAGATATCGCACTCACGCACCACGAACGATACGACGGAACCGGATATCCCAATGGCCTGGCCGGCGACAATATACCTCTCTCCGGACGCATCGTGGCCGTGGCGGATGTCTACGATGCTCTGACAACCAAACGAGTTTACAAGAACGGATTCTCGCACGAGATCGCCAGAGCGATTATCGAAGAGGAGGCCGGAAGCCAGTTCGACCCGGTCCTGGTCGATATATTCCTCGAATCGGAAGAGCAATTTCTGGAAGTCCACGAACGGTTCGGCGTGAGTGTCGCAGCCTGAAATACTGAGGATGTCCATTGCCCAGACGTGAACAAATCCTTGTTGTCGACGACGACCAGACGACATGCATGCTTCTGGTCCAGCACCTCACCGAAGCCGGCTACGGCGTCGTCGTAGCCGAACGCGGTAAGCAAGCGCTGCTCAGGTTCGTGGAGATGCGTCCTCGCATCGTAATCGCCGATTGGCTCATGCCCGGCATGGATGGTTTGGAACTGTGCCGCAGGATTCGAGAAATTGAGTCGGAAGTGCCCGTCTACTTCATCATGCTGACACTTCAGCACGAGAAAGAAAAGATGATGGAGGCATTTGAACAGGGGGTGGATGACTTCCTTTCGAAACCTTTTCACAAGGGGGAACTGTGCGCTCGAGTTCGCGCGGGCGCTAGAATCCTGCACGTATGTGACAGGCTGCAACTGCAGAACCAGACCCTTCAAAACACAAACGGCGTGCTGGGCCAGCTCAATGACAAACTTCGCAAGGCAGCCACCACCGACGATCTCACCAGACTGCCCAATCGGCGGGAGGCAATGCATCAGATCAAGGAGCTTTGGCGAAAATCCTGCAGGATAAGCACCCCACTGTCATGCGCCATCATGGATATCGATCACTTCAAACAAGTCAACGATCACTTCGGACATCTCCGTGGGGATGAAGTCCTCCAACGGGCCGCCAACGCGATACTCAACTCACTGCGAAACAACGACTGCGTCCATCGCTTCGGAGGCGAAGAATTTCTCGTGCTTTTCCCCGAGCAGGAAATAGAACAGGCCGCCATCCGTGCCGAGAAATATCGCCATAACATATGCTCAACAGTCTTCGCCGACCACGCCCACAAATGGCCCGTGTCAGTCAGTATCGGAGTCGCTGCCCGCACAAAAGACATGACCTCATGGGATGAGCTGATCCGACAGGCCGACATGGCCATGTACAAGGCCAAAGAAGCCGGACGAAATCGCGTCGTAACCGCCGCCTGACGCCAAGCCACAAACCGCATTCATGGTCGCTCCGGGGGTTCTGATTTCAGTTGGCTGGCGAGAAGAATTCGCTCCGGAAATCCCCGGCGATCATTCCTGGACAGGGAACTTTACCGGCTTGCCCTGCCGCATCGAAAGATACGCGCCGCGGACTATCTCCAGCGCTCGCCGGCCATGGGAGGCGGGGATGGGTACCTCTCTGGCTTCGAGGATTGCCTTGGCGAAGCCGTCGGCCGCCGTCGTTCGTGCATCGGGGAAATCATCCGGCGCCTTGATTTCGTTGGTCTTGCCGACCTCCAGATCGCCCCACGGCTCGGTGACGGTCACCTTCAGCGGATTGCCCAGGTGGATCTGCCCCTTCGTGCCGTAGATGTGATCGCCGAACGTGCCCCGGCCCACCGCGGCGCTCGATCCGTCGAGGCTGACGATCGCCCCGCACTTGAGCCTCATCACGAACGAGATGAAGTCCTCGACTTCCACCTTCGTGCGGAACGTGCCGTACTCGGCATAGATACGCTCGGGCTTGGGGTCGAGAATCTCGATCATCGCCGAGATGTTGTGGATCTGATTCATGATGAGATACCCGCCGCCGCTGGTGGCAAGCGACATTCGCCAGTCATCCTTGACGCGATCGGTGAATCCGCCATGCCAGTAGCTCTCGGGCTTGTCGTTGGTCTCGTGGAGCTTGATCGCAACGACTTCGCCGATAGCCCCGCCGCGGACCAGCTCGCGGGCCTTGACGGCCTGGAAACCAAACGGCGTCGGGTGATACACGCCCAGTCGCACGCCTGCGTCAGCGGCAGCGGCGATCATTTCGTCGGCCTGTTCGAGTGTGCAGGCGATGGGCTTTTCGACGAGCACGTGCTTGCCCGCCCGGGCGGCTGCGATCGACAGCGGCGCGTGCTGGTAATGCGGCACGGAGATTATCACCGCCTGCACGTCGGCGTTTTCCAGGACATCTTCCAGGCGGGCGGTGAAAGTCGCGCCGTAGACCCTGGCGAGGTCCTCGGCGAGGTCACCGCGAATGTCCATGCATTGCACGACGCGAATGTACTTGGCATTCTTGATGCACTTGGTGGTCTTGGCGGCGATCTCGCCGCAGCCGATCAGGGCGACGTTCAAATGGTCGGACATATTGCCGTTTCCTTTCAGAGCTTGCAGAGCCTGCAAAAAGGGTCTGTTTATCGAAGTTACTTACAGCATTGCCTGGAGTTTTTTCCAGCCTTCGGCGTGGTTGGCCATCACGGCCTGCGGGTCGTCGGGGCCGATGAGTTCGACCGAGAAGAACCCTTCGTAGCCCTCGCCCGCGAGCAGCTCGGCCTGGCGGCGAATGTGGTCCGGCACGGCGCCATCCTCACCAATGCTGAAATGCACGTGCGCGACCCGACCCTTTACGTGGCGGTAGGCCTCGTCGACGTCCTCGCCGTGGCCGAGGCAGTGGTCGAGATGCCAGTTGACCCGCAGCGCAGCCGGATAGCCCGTGCGGTACAGCATTTCGCCGGCGTCGAAGGCTCGGAAGTTCATGTGGGTTTCCAGCACGATCGTCACGCCCGCCTGCTCGGCCTCGACGGCGGCACGGGCGAGGTATTCCGCCTGGTAGGTGTAGCACGCCGCCCGCTGGCCGTCCTTGGGGATGGGGTCTCCGAAGACGCGAAGCCTGCCGATACCGACATCCGCGGCAAGCTGCACGTACTTGCGGAGGCTCTCGAGCTGGGCGTCGCGCTGCTGGACATCGGGCGAGCAGAACTTCACGCCGGGCGACAGGGCGCAGGCTTCCAGTAGACTGTCGGCCAATTCCTCGGCGATTTCCTTGCGCCGCTCGGTCGAGGCCGTCAGCTCTATGCCGTGGCCATGCTCCCATTCAGGCCGGAACTCGATGCCCTCGTAGCCATAATGCACGCCGATGGC
>Ga0272444_10004387_pt1 | contig 12469 bp, 12 predicted proteins | sample SSMForm13_FD_201033 | JGI IMG/M metagenome (GOLD analysis project Ga0272444, IMG submission 201033) | Marine sediment archaeal communities from Little Sippewissett salt marsh, Falmouth, MA, United States - SSM-Form-13 | ecosystem: Environmental > Aquatic > Marine > Wetlands > Sediment ...
TAGATGCCTTGCAGCAATCCGGCGGCAACCAGTCCCAGGCGTCACGAATTCTGGGCATATCCAGAACAAGTGTCTGGAACCAGATGAAGCGATTCAATATTAAATTTAAAAAAAGTGCATAAAACCTGATTTATGGCATAATATTTGCTTTCCAATTAATCGGGGTTTAACTTGGTAACCTCCATTTTCATATTACCCCCTCCTAATGACAAATCGGCCCTTAAGGGATAGGTCCTTGGGGTCGATTTGTTATTTTTACTTTGTATGCCGGAAATTAACTGCTTCGGATCTTTAAGCGTTACATAATCGTTACATAACGTTATTTCTGGTTAAGAGTAACGCTACTTTTTTATTACGGATTGCTGCAATTTGAGATATATCTACTGTATGCCGGAACTGGGAGTGTAATTTATCCCGCATCGGGAGTTGAAAAAGACGGCCAAATGGTATCCCGGGCCTCCGGTAAAAATAAACTTTGAAAAAAATCCGGAGGCCCGAAAACCATTTTAATCAACATTATTTTTCAGAAGATCCCGACTCGAGCGCTTTAATGCGTTTATTTATGGCATCAAGTTCTTTCTTCACGGCATCGGCTTCACCCTTGAGTGTATTAACCTCATCTTCGGGTTGCATGGCGTAAGGACTCTCATAAGGGGCATAGTAGGCTGAACCATACTCTCTTCCGGTGGGAGGGTAAACTCTACACCGGCCAAGGCCTCTTCCATAGCCTCGCCCCTGGCCAAAACCATGCCCAAAACCGGCTCTAAAGCCACGGCCTTGACCAAAGCCCTGTCCATAGCCATAGTTTCTATATCCGTGTCTCAATATCGGTGTTGGACCATAAGCAGTCCGGGAAGGATTGCAGAATCCTTGCCCCCGCCCTGTCATAGAACCCGTTCCAGCGGGTCCTGTTCCATCAAATCCAGGCATATAAAACACCTCCTTTCCTTTAAAATTTGACGCACCAGGCTCTTCCTAATAAACTTGAGCTTTTTATGGCTCGGCGTTCTTACCTTCTGTTATGAGCCTTTGACCATAAAATAACTATCCACAATAGATAGTCAAGTATTTTTTTTGAGCGTATGACCGATATTTTTTATTGGGTTCTAAAAAACCTGATCCTCAGGGCCAGGTCAGAGATCAATGGCTCTGCCCGTATAAATCAACCGGAGTAATGGAGTACTGGAGTATTGGAGTGTTGATTTAAAAAAAAGAGCTTTAAACTTTCAGATTTTCTCCAGGGATCTGTTTTCTGAGAGCGATGAAAAAAGGGGTTTCTTCCATTACTCCACCACTCCAATACTCCAGTACTCCGTAAATCATTAAATGCCGGCAAACTAAATCCCCTCTGAGGATAATCAAAGCCGGGCCCTCTGGACCCGGATATTTCCATGAAATTATTTAAATTAATTTATTCCGGCTGCAACAAAGAAATTCAATTGAATGATATATGGCTGGCATAATATTTGCTTATTTATTCAGTTGAGGTTAACTTGGCAACCTCCATTTTCATATTACCCCCCTTCTTAATCGGCAAATCGGCCCTTAAGGAATAGGTCCTTGGGGTCGATTTGCCAGTTTTACTTTGTCCAGCCGGCGGCGAGCTTGCAGTGGCCGGCGGTAAAGCCGATTATCTAGCAACAATCCGATCCCTAAGCGTTACAATATCGTTACCTAACGTTACATTTTATTACACGTAACGCTATTTTAATTTGTTAATCTGCGTTGAATTTTTTTCCACCAAAATCACTTTGTTTTTTGTAATGACTAAATTTTAAATGATATTATAATAAGTTACGTTTCAATTCAGTGATGGTGTCATATACATATAGACATTGCCGTTACACATGGCATGATTATTGATAAGAGTAGGGCTGCATGTAATATATGAATGCACAAAACGAGGGAATACAATGGGGATAAGAAAGATCCCATCTGCAGAGGAGTTTAAAGAAGCAATCGAAAACGGAGTTACCCTTGTAGATTTCAGTGCACCGTGGTGTGCACCGTGCCACTTTCAGGAGCCAATTATTAATAAGCTTGCTTATCAATTTAAAGGAAAAGCATTAATTGTATCTATGGATATTCATGAAAATCAGGATGTGGCAATGAAATTAGGAATACAATGTGTTCCCACCATGGTCATATTTAAAAACAGTAAAGAGATACAGCGTTTTGTGGGGCTTCATCCTGAATACGTGCTTTTTGACGCCCTGAAAAAACTTTTAAAATAGAAATGCTGAGGTATTAGTGATGGTCCCGGGAATTATTACAGGGTCATAAGACTTGCTTCGGATGCATTGGATAAGGATGGCGGAAGATCCGCGTTACGTAAAATCAAGTAAAGCATTTATCCTTAAGGGAGGAATCAAATATGAAAGTTGCGGTAAGTTCAAGTGGAACCAATTTAGATTCACAAATTGATCCCCGCTTTGGCCGGTGTGCTTATTTTGTCATTGTTAACACAGACGACATGAGCTTTGAGGCATTTGACAACGAGGGGGTAGCCTTGGGAGGAGGGGCGGGTATTCAGTCGTCACAGTTTGTGGCTTCCAAAGGGGCCGGGGCTGTTATAACCGGAAATGTCGGCCCCAATGCGGTACAAACCCTTTCCGCTGTCGGGGTGGAGATATTTATGGGCCAGACCGGGAGTGTCAGAGAGGCCGTAGAAAGGTACAGGAGAGACGATATTAAGCCCGAAGGATCGCCCAATGTGACGGATCACTATGGTATAGGCGGCGGAACCTCGGGGATGGGCCGTATGTATGGAATGGGACGGGGTATGGGTAAGGGCAAAGGTATGGGGCGCTGTATGGTGTCTGGAATGGGTGCTTCCGGATCGATTGTCCCGGATTCCTCAAAAACCGTTTCTTTATCCAGAGAAGAAGAATTGAAACAACTCAAGGATCATGCAAATGACTTGCTTAGTCAGATGAAAGCCCTTCAAGCCAGGATCAAAGATCTGGAAGAAAAATAGGTGCGTGAAAAATCATGGAGAAAAAATATTGTTACTTATTTGGTCCCGTACCATCGCGGCGGTTCGGACGGTCACTGGGCGTCGATCTGACCCCTCACAAGACATGCTCTCTGGATTGCATTTTTTGCCAGTTAGGGCGTACCACAGAAAAAACAATCGCCAGGAAAGAGTATGTTCCAACAGACATTGTGTTGTCCGAACTGAAAGAATGGTTAAATAAAGATGGCAGGGCAGACTACATTACCCTTTCCGGTTCCGGAGAACCAACGCTTCATTCCCGCTTCGGAGAAGTGCTCGAGTTCATACGTTCAAACAGCAAAATTCCTGCGGTGCTTCTGTCCAACGGAACAATGCTAGACCTGCCGGAAGTCCGTGATGCCGCTGCTTGTGCAAATGTAGTGAAATGTTCTCTGAGTGCCTGGGACCAGGCATCCTATGAATGGGTGAACCGTCCGTACCCACAACTGCGGTTTGACGATTTGATTAAAGGACAAAAAGACTTTTGTGAACAATTCAAGGGACAGGTATGGATGGAAATATTTCTGATAGCAGGGATAAACTCAACCCCTGAAAATGTTCGGAAAATTGCTGATCTTGCAAAAAAAATAGGCCCGGATCGGATTCATCTCAACACGGTGGTACGTCCACCGTCCGAGGATTATGCCACAGCCCTTTCCGAAAAACGCATGGAAGCCCTGACCGATTTGTTTCACCCCTCCGCAGAAATTATCGCGGAGTTCAAGGCCAAGCATTCAAACCATGTCCGGGCGAACCAGGAAACCATCTTTTCCATGCTACAGCGTCGACCGTGTACGGCGGATCAAATTGCGGTTGTCTTCGATATGCATCTCAATGAGGTGTCCAAATATCTCGGAAAACTAATGCGAACCGGCCAAATTCGCTCTGAACTCAAAAAAAGGGCTGTCTATTATTTGCCGGTTAACAGAAAAGAAAAAGACAAAGCCTCCAAAAGCGCATAAATTTTATTTTAATTCTACATTGAAATCCTGGTCCTCTGGCACAGGATTTTTAAAGATACTGGATGGTATGTAACGAATAAAAGGAGAAAATGACTAAAAATGCATAAGAAAAAGCAAACCGTTGACCCCAAAAAGCGGAAAGATCAGATGGAAGTGCAAAAAAAGGAAATTAAAGAACGGTTGCAACATATTAAGAATAAAATCCTGGTTATGAGCGGAAAAGGCGGCGTGGGTAAAAGCAGTGTTGCCGCTTACCTGTCCGTAGCACTTTCCAAGAAAGGTTTCACCGTAGGTCTTATGGACGTGGATCTTCATGGGCCCAGTATACCGCGCATACTGGGTCTCAAGGGAAGTGTCGGTCCAGGACATGTGAAGGGGAAAGCCCATCCGGTTAAATATCTTTCAAATATGGAGGTAATTTCAATTGAAGTCCTTATGGGAGACAAAGATGCAGCGACCATATGGAGGGGTCCCCTGAAAGGCGGCGTTATCAGACAATTTATTTCTGATATTGAGTGGATGGATCTTGATTATATGATTATTGATTCTCCCCCGGGTACGGGCGATGAACCTTTGACCGTGGCCCAGACCATTTCGGACGCAAAGGCCTTGATTGTTACCACCCCTCAAGAAGTTTCACTGGCGGATGTCAGAAAATCCATCAATTTCTGCCGTCAAGTAAAAATGGATATTTTGGGTCTGGTGGAGAACATGAGCGGCCTGAAATGCCCGTATTGCGGAAAAATCATAGATATTTTCAAGACACGAGGTGGTATGTTAACCGCAAAAAAAGAAAACTTGAGGCTTTTAGGAACTTTGCCCATGGAACCGGAGATTGTAAAGAGGGGTGATGAGGGAGATTTGAGCCTTCTGGATAACCAGGAACTCTTAATCACACAGGAGTTCAATAAGATCGTTGACCAAATTGTGAAAATAACAGAAACGCAGTAGCTGAATACTTAACCCTGACACCTGAAACCTGGATTGCTTGAGCTAAATCGCCAACAATCTTGATTTACACCCATGTAATATCTAAATGAGGAAAAGCTAATGAGTAAGGATTTTGATAATTTTGTTGAAGATTTACAGAAACAGATTTTTGAGCAGACGAGAGAAGACTATGGCGATGTTGCGTTTCAAAGGTGGCTCAAACCTTTGTATATAGGTACCATGGATAATCCCGATGGATATGGGCGTATCACGGGTTCATGCGGTGATACCATACAGATGTTTTTGAAATTTGAAAATGAGAGAGTCAAACAGGCATTATTTCAAACCGATGGTTGCGGTTCCAGTGCGGTGTGTGGCTCATTTGCGGCCGAGATGGCCCTTGGAAAGACCCCGGATGAGATTGTGGATATTACCGGAGAATCTATTCTAAAAAAATTAGGTGGTTTTCCCGAAGAAGACAAACATTGTGCCTTTTTATCTGTGGAGGCCCTTCAGGATGCAGTTAATGACTATATGATCAAGCAGTCAAGAAAAAATAAGTAAGATACGTTTGATACGAAAATATCTTACCTTGGATCGGGTTAAATAGTTGAGCGGAATAATGGTTGAATAGAAAAATATATGATGATAATTCGACATATTTTTGTGAGCGACGGGTCAAAAGTTAAGATCCAAAAGGAGACAAACAAATGGAGTATCCTCGACTTTCGCTCATTTAGGGTCAAACAATACAATCAACGGTGATAGGCACAACATTATGGAAGTAACGTCTATCTTCAAACACGCTTTAATGATCAGCTTTTTTGTGTTTGTGATGATGCTTCTGGTCGATTTTGTTGATATGGCCAGTCAAAGACGCATGTCAGACCTTATCAAAGGAGGCCTTTGGAGACAATATACCCTGGCGTCTTTTCTGGGTTCCACCCCTGGTTGTCTGGGCGCGTTTATGAATGTCAGCCTTTATGTCCACGGCATGATCTCTTTTGGTGCCATAGTGGGTGGAATGATCGCCACATCCGGAGATGAGGCATTTGTAATGCTTGCACAATTTCCGGGTACGGCTCTGGCTCTTTTCGGATTGCTGTTTATACTCGGAATCACTTTTGCCTGGATAAGTGATAGGATTATCCTTATTCTGGGGATTACCCCTTGCGAATCATGTATTGATGTGTATTGTGAAAGATGTCTGCCCGGTACGGCTAATCAGGAAAAGATCGGCGACATCTTTAGACCCACCAATTTTATCGGAAACTTTCAATCACTTTCCTTTAACAGATTCCTTCTGCTTGTGCTTATAACCTCATTCCTGATCTTGATCACAATAGGAACTCTCGGTTCAGCCACATGGGACTGGAAACGTATTACCTTTATATCTCTTTCACTGTGCACATTGTGCATAATTATGATTTGCCCTGAACACTATCTTGAGTCCCATATCTGGGGCCACATCATAAAAAAACACCTTTCTCGCATTTTCTTGTGGACATTTGGAGCCCTTGTTTTTGTGCATTGGGGAATGGCCTTTTTAAACCTAAATACCTTTGTCCATGACCATATGCTCTGGGTATTGTTGATCGGAGCACTAATCGGCATCATTCCGGAATCCGGACCCCATCTCGTATTTGTGATGATGTATGCACAAGAACTTGTGCCGTTTTCCGTGCTTTTCACAACATCGTTTGTACAGGACGGGCACGGTATGCTGCCCCTATTTTCATACAGTCTTAAAGATTCGGTGCTGATCAAGGTTTTCAATCTTGTTTTCGGACTTTTGGTTGGAAGTATGCTTTTTGCCATGGGTTTTTGATGTGGGAATCAGGATATTTACACTACGCAGAGGGGAGTGAATAAAGGTCAGGACACTGATACGCTATGGCATTTTATCCTGATTTAAATAATACAAAAAATTAACAAAGGAGAGGACTCATGAAAAAGGGTGAAAAACTGATCGTTATCGGTTGTGGGGGTGTGGGCGGTCCTGCCGCAATGCTGTCCAAGAAACTCATGCCGGATGTGGAGGTAACTATTATTCGGAAAGAAGAACGATTTATCGTCAGGTGATCTTTACCCCATGTTGTGGCCGGTCTGGCCACGGTTGATTCTATCACAAATCCGGATGCCATGTTTGAAAATGCAGGTATTACGAACATTATCGAAGAAGTAACCCACGTTGATACGGATAAAAAGATCGTCGAATTATCGGACGGCGCTTCTATTGATTATGACAAGATCATTCTGGGAACCGGGGCAAACCCGGTGATACCTGAATTTGAAGGCGTTGACCTTGAGGGAGTATTTACGTTAAGGAGCGTACCGGATGCAGAAAAAATAAAAGGGTTTCTGGAAGAGAAAAAGGCCAAAAACCTTGTTTTCATCGGAACAGGATTTATTAATCTTGAACTGGCGGCATTGCTTTCGGAAAACAAGCCGGATTATTATAATATAACCATTGTTAAGTATAAGACGTTAGGTCCCCCTCTGGCCCTTATGCTCGATGCGGACATGGCGATCACGGTACAGGACTGCATGGAAGAAAAAGGAATCCATATGAAGATGGAATCCAGGGCGGCAAGGATTCTGGGCCAAAACGGTCGAGTTTCAGGGGTTGAACTTGAAACCGGAGAAAAACTCGATGCGGATATGGTCATGGTTTCGGTGGGCGCACGGCCGAATCTGGAACTGGCAAAGGATATGAATCTCGAACTCGGTACCTTTGGTATTAAGGTGAATAAATACTTGGAAACATCAAATCCGGATATCCTTGCCGGTGGAGATTGCGTTGAAAAAATTCATTTTGTGACCAAAAAACCGGCAGCTTCACTACTGCGGGGCCCTTCAGTTATTCACGGACGTCTTGCAGCCAAAAGATTGGCGGGGTATGATATTGAATTTCCGGGAATATTAAACAACTCCGCGGTGAGAATCTTTGACAAGTATATCGCTGCCACGGGACTGACCGATAAGCAGGCACAAAAGGAGGGGTTTGAAACGGTGAGCGTTGTCGTAAATTCCAGAAGCAAACACGGTATGATACCCGGCGTCAAACCCTGGACGCTGAAACTTGTTTTTGACAAAAAGACTCAAAAACTGATTGGCGGACAGATTATCAGTGATAGTGACGCGCCGGTTAAGGAAATTGATACGGTCAATGCCCTGATCCTGGGTGAAAAAACCATTTCGGATTTAACCACATTGATGTGTGCGGGAAATCCCGACTGTTCCTCTGAACCGAGCCTTGAACCCATTACAATTGCTGCAGAACAGGCCCTGCAGAAATTAAGGTAATTTAAATAGGACGCAGATTTTTGCAGATATACACAGATAATGTTGTTATTTTGCAATTTAAGAATCTTGATAATCTGTGTTCGCCTGCCCGCTTTTGCCTCGCAATGGCAGGCGGGTCTGTGTCCAAAAAAAGAAATTCCGATGCTATTAAAAAAGCATCGGATTAGCGCAAAAGGAGGTTCATCATGAAGAGAATGTTCCAGGCATTCAAGTTAGGTAATCTGGAGCTTGTCAATAGATTTGTTTTTCCCCCGGTCAAGATAGGGCGCGGCAAACCTGACGGTACGGTGACGGATCACCAGGTGACTTTTTACCAACAAATTGCGAGAAACGGTCCGGGGGTGGTTATTACTGAGCCCGTATCGGTTACTGCTGACGGCAGGGAACATCCCAAGCAGCCCTGTATACATTTTCCGGAAAGCGTTAGAGAACTTCAGAAGATTGTTGACGTTATACACAAGGAAGCTCGATTGGCCTGTCTTCATCTGAATCATGGCGGTGCGGCATCCAATCCCAAGATAATTGGCGGCCCTCCCAAGGCTCCTTCGGTTATGACATGTGTTGCCAGACAGGGCAACGTTTCAGAAGCGCTCACCGAGCAAGAGATTGAGACGATCCTTGACGGTTATAAATCCGCTGCCCAAAAGGCAAAGCAGGCGGGATTCGACATTATAGAAATTCAGGGAGGACACGGTTTTCTCATCTCACAATTTTTAAACGGAAAGCTGAACAAGAGAGAAGATCGCTATGGCCGGGACCGGTTGGTTTTTGCAAGGGAGGCACTTTCAGCAGTAAAACAAGGGGCTCCTGAAATTCCCTGTATCCTCCGGATTTCCGGTAATGAGATGTCTCCGGAGTTCGGCATCAGCCAGGAAGACCTTCTGCCACTGCTGAAATTGGCGGAAGAAATCGGAATTAACGCCCTACACGTGGGAATGGGAAATGCCTGCTTCAGTCCCCCATGGTATTTTCATCATACCAGCCTCCCGGATAAGCCTCAGATAGATGCCCTGGCCTGGGTGCGTGAGCATACCGCACTCCCTTTGATTGTGGCCGGCAGAATGGGCAGAAAAGAAAAATTAATCAAATTTCTGGATCAGGGCCTTGCCGACCTTGTGGCCCTTGGAAGGCCACTTATCGCAGATCCGGATTTAATAGAGAAATGGCAAAAGGATAGGGATGAGGAGATCATATATTGTGGCTATTGCCTTCAGGGATGCCTTCATCGAATGAAAAGCGGAGAGCCTTTGGGCTGCAATCTAAACCCGGAGATCGGTCTGCCGGAGCTTGCTCCCACATCCAATCCCATGAAGGTCCTTATTGCGGGAGGAGGCCCTGCCGGAATGAGTGCAGCCCTTTACATGAGCAGGCGGGGCCATAAGATTACCTTAGCCGAAAAAACAGGTCATTTGGGCGGGCAATTTGCCCTGGCATGGCAGGCCCCGGGAAAGGAAAAAATGAAAGAGGGGTTGAACTCTATTAAACATTCTGTGAAATCCAGCGGGACTTCTATCCTTATGAACCGGGCCGTTGATTCAGCCCTTATAAAAGAAATCCAGCCCGATCTTTTAGTGTGGGGTGTCGGAGCGGTTCAAAATATTCCCAAGATCAAAGGTCTTGAAAATCAGAATGTCATGACATGCATAGAGTATTTCCGGGAAGAAAAGAAGGTAAAAGGGCCGAGGATCCTGGTCATCGGAGTGGGCCAGGTCGGGCTTGAGATTACGGAAAAATTGGGAAAAGAGGGGTATGATGTGGTGGCCGTAGAGATTATTGATCAACTGGGCGGCGCCATGGAGGGAATTACGAAGAAATTGGCCTTAATGAGAATTGAGCAATTGGAAAAGGTGACCCTGATGCCCCAAACAGCGGTTAAAGCGTTTAAAGCTGACAGCGTTGAAATGGAAAAGGATGGGGAAAGGCTGTCTCTGGACCCTTTCCAGAGCGTTATTCTGGCTTCCGGAATGCTTTCTTCTCCGGAACCGGTTGATGAAATTAAAAAGGCAATTGCAAATATAGAAATCATCGGTGACGCCCACAAGGTACAGGATACTTTTACTGCTGTGCGAGCGGGGTATGAGCTGGCTTGTAAATATTAGAAAAAGTCGTGCGACCTTCAATCCGAGTGTCAAAATAAAACTAACCGTTCATGGGTTCAGATTTCAGAGGCTCAAGGTTAATAACTTTTCGATTTGCCTCGCGAATCTGAACTCATGAACGCTTGCAAATAAACTAAGAGATCAAAACAATGACAATTGTAACATTAGCAAGTGGTGTAGATATCGATACTTCCGGTGGGCTCAGAATTTTAGAACTCCAGGAAAGATATTACGTCGTGGGTCAGGACTTGTTAATTTCCGTTAACAGCAGGGAGGACGCACGGGAAGAAATAAGAAAGCTAAAAGGTCTTGAGTGTTGACGACCGCCCCAGACTGCTCCGTGTGGGTAGGATAGGGGAATTATCCAAAAGGAACAGGTGGGTTACCCGCTCAAAGAGGGAGTCCCAGGCTAACGATTTTCTTGATTTCCTCCAGATGGGATATGGTAAAGTCACTTTCAATTTTAAAATCTCCGCACACCGTCCCATAATCCAGAAAAGCGGTATTACATCCTGCGCTTTTTCCTGCCTGAATATCAAAAATATAATCCCCCACCATGAGAACCTCTTTTACGTCAAGGTTCAGTTTTTGAGCTGCCAGCCGTATTCCGTCGCCACTGGGTTTGAATTTGACAGGTGTGTTCCTGGAAATAATAATATCAAAATATGAAATAGTGATATTTTCAAAATTTTGCAGCGCCCGTTCTATGCTTAAAAGACGGTTACGGGTAATTATTCCCATGCCGAGCCCTTTTGAACGCAGATAATGGATCAAAGACTCGGCCCCGTCGTTGGGTTCCGAATGAGCTGCAGCTTTGGTTTCAAAGCGTTCCAGTAAAGAGATGGTTTCTTCCTTTTCAAGGGAAGTCGGCAGGCTGTCTATAAACTCGAGAACCGGGATGTCGGAGGGGCAGTCGATGGTATTTTTTAGAAGGGAAAAATCTAAAGCACCGGGTTTAGTCAGGGTGCCGTCAAAATCGAAAAGTACGGCCTTTATTCGAAACGGCCTATTACCTAAATCTTGCATGAAAATTAATGAGAATCTTTAGGTTGTTTATTATTCAAACCGGGTTTATACAACATCATGAAATGATATGTCATACCCAAATGGTATATGGGATGATGATTTTTTTTATTCATTAATTTTCACCCAAAGAGCGAGCCGGAGGTTTCCATCTGATACGTTATTAAAGGCTTGTAATAGTTATCTAGTGTCCATCCATAAATGGTCTTTTTGCCCAATGTCTGCGTTATGTTCAAAAAATAATCCTCGGAATATTAAACATATGCCTGTGGTTATTTTTTTCACATGCCTTGATCTTGAACAAAAATCCTCATTTATGGATAGACACTAACTATGACTTCGCCCTTAAATGCCTTGCATATGAAAGCCTCCGACTCGTGCAAAATTCAGGTATTAGTCATAAGGCGTCAGGCTTTCACAACCATGATCGGTAACAAGAAGTGTTTGTTCAAACTGGGCGGAAAGGGAATGGTCTTTGGTGACGGCAGTCCATTTATCTCTCAGAATGACAAGCTCTTTTTCCCCTAGGTTGATCATGGGTTCAACGGTAAAGACCATGCCCGGAATCAGACGGATCCCTTCTCCCTTTCGGCCGAAGTGGGGAATCTGAGGAGGTTCATGAAAATCAAACCCTACTCCATGCCCCACAAATTCCCTGACCACCGAGCATCCCTGGGTTTCGGCATGTTTTTGAATAGCCCATCCGATATCGCCGATGGTGTTTCCGGGCTTAACCATGGATATACCCAGGTCCAAACATTTTTTAGCCACACGGACGATCTTTTGAGCTTTGGATCCGGGTGTGCCCACGAAAAAGGTTTTACTTGCATCGGCATAATATTCATTCAAAATGGACGTTATATCGACATTGACAATATCCCCGTCCTTCAAAACCCGTTCATCGGGGATGCCGTGACAGATCACTTCATTTACGGAAACACAAACGCTTTTTGGAAACCCCCGATAGTTCAAAGGTGCAGGGATGGCTCCATGTTTAATCGTGTATTCATGAACAAGGGTGTTAATCTCATCGGTCCTAATTCCAGGCCTTATTTCAGACTCTACCAGGTCAAGCGTGTCTATAACAAGACGACCGGCGTTCCTGATGCCTTGAATATCCGCTGCCTGTTTGAGTCGAATTCTGTATTTTTTAG
>Ga0272444_10004388_pt1 | contig 12469 bp, 13 predicted proteins | sample SSMForm13_FD_201033 | JGI IMG/M metagenome (GOLD analysis project Ga0272444, IMG submission 201033) | Marine sediment archaeal communities from Little Sippewissett salt marsh, Falmouth, MA, United States - SSM-Form-13 | ecosystem: Environmental > Aquatic > Marine > Wetlands > Sediment ...
CCTTAAACAATTTGGGATTGGTGTTTTCGGCCAAGGTCAATTAGCTGGAAAAACCATTTATTTTGCAGTAAAAGAATTAGAATATGAATTACAAAATCAATGGAAAGATGAATATTCTGACATAAAAAAGATCATTGAAATACTAAACGACCGTTTGCTGGAACTATTGAATGTTCAATATCCCGATAGAAAAGAAAAAGCACCGGATAAATGGATTGCGTTCGGTTATCAAATTGTTGGCTATTTAAATTCAGACCCTGTGACATTCGAAGTTCATTTTGGGAAAAATGACCCAACCATTAAACCACTTACAGACCGCAATAGTTGCAGCGTATCTGGTGAAACCAGAATTGTGACTACGCTTTTTGGCCTTTACAACGCGGAACCCGCCATGCGCCCAGCATTTGAAGTTTTTTCCATTCAAGACGCTATTGACTATGCCGAATTCCTTATTTCCACGACAAGTAAATTCCAACGATTCACAAGGAATATGCCAACTGTAGGCGGTGAAATAGACATTGGCTTAGTCACCCCATTTGACGGTTTTAAATGGATTAGACAAAAAGCTCTTTCGAAAGTTCTTGAATCAAGAACGGGGGATTGCAATGCCTGATTTAACTGTTACTGTCTATGCGAATCCAACCGAAATATTTTTTGTTGAAATGCCTTTTTCATTTCAATCAACCACATTTATGGATTCGCATACCTGTACTGGCGTGGATTTGATCAAATCCATTGAAGACGCCATTGATCTATACGAAGCTGAAACAGCGCTTTCGGATGATGATGAAGTGGTTCCATTCGAGTGAGCGAAATGGAGAATGGCGGACCAAAGAATTCAGATTTCCCAAAAGAAAAAGGTAAAAAAACAGCTTGGTGACATACCGGAAAGCAATCGGGAAAAAATAAAAGAAACAATAAAATCCCTAGCCGACGATCCACTACCCCCTGGCATAGAAAAACTTGGCAAGCATATTTACCGTGTTCGTTGGGGAAATTACCGGATAATTTATCAGTTTCCAAACGATAACAAAGGGATTACTGTTCTTTATGTTGGCGACCGCAAGGATATTTACCAAAGGGCACAATGGTAAAAAAACAACGTCACTTGTTTCGCTTTCGCACCAGAATATCCTTGACAAAGTAAAGTTCGTAAGCGCTCAATATTGCTGATGAATTTCAGTGAAAGGACGCGCTTATGGACCTTGAATCAATTCAGAAAAAAGCCTTGATTTTGATCCAGCAAGGCCGGTTTGCGGACGTTGCGCCGTTGCTGGAACAAGCCGTAAACGGGGCGGACAACCACGAAAAAGAATCCCTGATTCCCCTGGCGGAAGCTTTGGGGTTGGAATGTTACTACGAAAAGGCCGGATTCTTTGCCGCTGGTGAATGCTACCGGCTGGCGGCGGATCTGGCGGCGGCGGTTTTCGGCGAAAGCGATTCCCGATCCATTCAAAAGCTAAGGCGAACGGCAAATCACTACGCCGGTCCAGATTACCATTTGACGCAAAGCCAGAAACACGATTCAGCGGCACGGGCGGTTGAACTTTCGCAACGGCTGTTTGCGGTTCTGGAACAGCACCGGCCAGACGATCTGGAAGCCCTTGCCGATTGCGCCGTGCTGGAAGTCTTTTGTCTTGATTGGAACACCCCCCTTACCAATGAAGTGTTCCAAGAACATAAAGACCTTTACTACCGCACACTGGACCTGACGGCGAAAGCTTACGGGCCGGAATCCAGCGAATTTGGTGGTCAGTGCCAGCGGGTTGCCGATTTTCTGAAAACCAACGGTCAAAAGAAACAGGCGGCGGAATTCCAAACCAAGTACGAACAAATCGCCGCCGCCTTGGGGGAACTGTAATATGGACGCGCTTGAAACTATCCAGAAAAAAGCCCTGTTACTGATTCAGCAAGAAAGGTTCGAAGCCGTCCCGCCGTTGCTGAAAAAGGCGGCGGAAGTGGCGAACGATTCTGAAAAGAAAGGCTTGATTCCCCTTGCGGAAGAAATCGCTGAAGCAATTAGCAATGCGCCTTTACCGCAAAGATTGGAAGCTTGCGATTGCTGGTTGATTGCCGCTGATTTATCGGCACAGGTTCACGGCGAATCCAACGACCACGCTATCGAAAAACTTAGAATCGCGTGGCACGCCTATTCCTGTCCGACATGCACCTTAACGGACGAACAGGCCAAAGGATCGGCGGCTAAAGCGGTGGAACTGATAGACCGGTACGTTGCCATTTTGCGGCGGCATTATCCTAAAAGAGAAAATGAAATCGCCCACGCGCTTGGCGTAAAAGCTTTCACGGCCTTTTGGGGCGATCCGGTGGACGAATCGGAATTCAAACGGCTGGACGCTTTCCATAAAGAAGCATTCAAGGCGATAAGCGAATCATTCGGCGAACGGTCAGACGAATTTGCTAGCGAACTGAAAGTGTACGGCACTTTTCTTTCGCGCAATGGCCGCGTGGCCGAAGGACGAAATTTTCTGGAACGGGGCGAAAGACTGGAAGCCGCACTGGAAGGCGGTTTAGCATGACGAACAATCAAATCCGCGTTGCGTTATATGGACGGGTCAGCACCAACGGCAAGGGTCAGGATACTGAATTGCAACTTTCTGAATTGCGTTCCGTTGCCGCACAGCGGGGCTGGACTATCGTTGGCGAATATGTGGACCAGGGCGTATCCGGTGCGAAAGAAAAACGTCCGGCACTTGACCGCCTTATGAAGGACGCATACGCGGGAAAGATTGATTCCGTTATCGTCTGGAAATTTGACAGGTTCGCACGGTCAACCACGCACCTTTTGAAAAGCCTGGAAACGTTCAACGCCCTTAATATCGGGTTCGTATCGTTGCGTGAACAAATCGACACCGACACGCCGCTTGGCAAAATGCTGTTCACGCTGGTTTCGGCGCTTTCCGAATTCGAACGGGATTTGATTCGGGAAAGGGTTCGTGCCGGTGTTCAGCGGGCGAAGGACAAGGGCAAGACCCTTGGCCGTCCAACTGACGTTGTGATTGACATTGCCAAAGCACAAGCCTTGCTTGAATCCGGCAAAAGCAAAAAGGCAATCGCTGAAATGTTGGGGGTGCCCCGAACCAGCCTGATTCGCGCCCTGAAAGCGGGTGACCAAAACCTATCGAAAACCGCCTGATCCAGACCACACAAAATCAAGCACTTACAGACCGTGTTCTTAAGGTGTCCAAACCAAGTGATTTGGTCTCTGATTTACTTGTCCTTTTCGTTTCGGTGAAGCTTATCGTGGCATCGGATACAAAGTGTAATCAGATTGTCAGCGGAATTATCACCGCCTTTTACATGGTGCTTTTTGTGGTGCAATTCCAAGTGGCGCGGATCGGCACGGTTCCACTTTGAATAGTTCCAACCGCATTTTCGGCATTTATACCCATCCCGTTCAAGGACAGCCATGCGGATTTCGTCGGGAATGTTTCTGTCATGCACGGGGCTTTGGCGATCAATTTCCAGAACGTACACGCCAATCGGAAGATCGGGGCGTCCGGTGGTTTTTGTTGCTATCGGCCAACCGTATTCAGTCCTAAGTTCACGGACACGCCTTGCCCATTCAGTCTTATCGCCAGCTACATACCGCAGTTCATCGCCGGTAACATGTTTCCCAACATTATCCCGCATGAATTCAAGAATTTTGTCCCGAATGGCGATTTTTTTCTTGCGAATTTCATTTGCCCGATTCCACCTGTAAGCAGCATCGCGATCTTGTTCATCATCCGCAAGAATGTATTCATCCGGTTTCATGGCGGACACATCCAGTCCGTCCAGGGCGAAATCGCCGACATCGGTCATTTCTTTGACCGTGACACCGGTAAGAATTTTCCAGCCGAATTCCACCCGCAATTCACGAACCCGCCTTGCCCATTCACTAATTCCGGCGACAACCATCAATTCATCACCCTTGATAATGACACGCGGGTACTTACGGAAATAGTAAAGAATCCTATCACGGGCCGCAGACGCTTGTTCCTTGGGGATCAAAGAACTACCCAAATCACGCAATTTTCGGAATGCCGGAATCAAAGCTAGAACTTTTCCCCGCAGATTTTCGGAAAGTAATTCCTGTTTAAAATTGGTCAACAGTTTTACAAGTTCATTCCGTAAATATTCGGGGTCTGACGGTTTTGAACGGCGTGTCATTCTTTCCCCTTTTCATTCAAGAAACGGACAATTCGCCTTTTCAGAACGTCCGGTTTTTTCAGTTGGCATTGCCATACAACAAGGCTTTTCCATCCTAATTTATTCAATTCTTTCCGAACCCGTCTGTCCCTGGCAATATTCGAGTCAATTTTCGTATTCCAAAAGTCCGTGTTGGTGGAAGGGCGGGATGCCCGTTTGCATCCTTTATGTCCGTGCCAGAAACATCCGTGAACAAAAATAACTTTACGGTGCTTGGACAACACAATATCTGGTTTCCCAGGCAGATCTTTCACATGCAATCGGAATCTGTATCCAAGCCGGTGAACCATACTACGAACAGCCATTTCAGGCGCTGTATTTGTACTTTTTATTTTGGACATGTTGCGATTACGGGCTTGTGGCGAAAGCCTGTCCGCCATATCACTTGCCCTTACTAACCAACATTGCTGTCACAGAATCGGCAATCCTTGATGCCAGTAATGGCGGCACAGCATTTCCGATTTGTTTTGCGATTTCGATTTTAGAACCTACGAATACAAACGAATCGGGAAAGGACTGAATTCGCGCCGCCTCTCGATGGGTAATAGGCCGGTGCTGTTTCGGATGAAGGTATCGGCCTTTTTCGGGCTTGAAAAATTCAGTCCTGATTGTAAATGCCGGTCTGTCCCACCACAAACGACCGAACAGGTCTGTACCGCCGGTTTTCTTACGAATCCAGCAATCGGGCGTCAGTTCAGGCGCGATACGCTGTAGATCAAAGCGGTTCATTCCCTGTTTCGGAATTGCCTTATACCGTTTAATGCTTTTCGCGGTTGGCGTCCGCCCGAAATGAAGGTTGTAAGGCGGTTCTATATTTCGGATTTCAGTTCCTTTCGGAATGTCAAGATTGCTGATTGCGTCATGCACAGTCCGCCATTGTTCAGGTTCGTCAATATATTCCGAAAGTCCAGATGATTTTGAATCAATAGAACCGTTTTTCGGATTGAAATGGGTCTTTTTCGGCGGGAAAAACTTTTCAGGGTCAATGAATTTGCATCCGATTATGAAAGCGCGGGATCGTGTTTGCGGAACGCCGTAATCAGCGGCATTCAGCTTGGCAAAGGCAAGCATGAAGCCCATAGATTCAGCAGTTTCATTGATTTCCCCGTGTTCGTCAGAACCTAAAAGTTGGGGAACGTTTTCCATAACGAAAATAGACGCACCGGAACGGCGGACAACATCCAGATACGGGCGCCAAAGCTGTTTACGGGGGTCACCGTCACGGTTTTTATTTAAAAGACTGAATCCCTGACAGGGCGGCCCCCCGATTACAACGTCCGCTTTAGGAACCTTGAATTTCGGGTCATCCAACAGGTCATTAATATCTTTGGTAGTACATGTGTGGGCAAAATTTGCGTTGTAGCTTTCGGCAGCGGGAATGTTTATATCGTTCGCCCAAACCGGTTTGAAGACGTGGCCGAAAGTTTCTGAAAATCCAAGTGTCATTCCGCCAGCACCGCAAAAAAGGTCAATAAGGGTGAATTCAAGACCAGATTTCAATAACTTTCCATTAAGGCGTTGTTTCCAAATGGACACATCATCGCCGGATAGAATCGGCCTTTTCTTTTTAGCGCGTACAGCTTTCATAGAAGTCCTTTAGAAACCATTTTCTACGGTTTTTTTGTTGCGGCCAAGCATAGCAGAAACACTACCGAACAGAAACCGCATTTTGACTGGCACCCTTGCATTTCCCGCGTGAAGGGCGGTTCGGCAACCAAGGCGACGCCCGCCTGACGGTTTTGTAGTAAAAGGGGGGTGTCGCTTTGACGCGATGTGTCAAGGCTACGGCGGCATGGGCCAATTCGGGTTGTATTCCTGGACCAGCGATTGTAGTTCGGCGTAAGCAACCCGAAAACGGACGCGACGCCGCGACAAACGGGCGACAAGACGCGAAAGAAACCAAGGAAAGGGAAACCAACGGTGAAAGCGCAAAGCCGCGACACGGGGCTTGGCGGCGTTCTTTGGGGTTGATTCCATTTGCTTGCCGTACAACTTTAGCCGGATTGCCGCGTCCAGGGCGTCATTATCAGGTGTGTCCAAGTCCGCTTGACGGAAGTAGGAACCAGCGGGGGATTGAAAGATCTCCGTAGCGTACCAGCGCAAGACCCAATTTACGTCCGTATCAAAATGAACTTGACCGGCATTACGCTGTTCGCGCCGGATGTTGTTAACGGTGTCTTTTGCCAGGGGCTTGCCCTTGCATTGAATTGTTCTTGCCGCCTTTACCAAGCCGAACGAACCAGCCAACAGCACACCGCGCCGGTTCTTTTTTGCATGATCGCTTTTGCCGATAGGCGCGTCCGCAGCACCGGCAAAAAACCCGTCTGAAAGCCCGTGCCGTTCCAGCACTTGCTGAAAAACTGCAACCCTGTCCGAACGGCGCAAGGCTTGTTCAATGGTTAACCGTTTGAACCCGAACAGTTTCAAAGTCCGCTTTCCGCGTACGCGAATTTCGTCCCGCACTACTCCACGAACCAAATGAACCAGGGCGGGATGATGCTCGGCGAATTCCTTTTCCTTGTCATAAATGTTGTGAACCAGCGTCTGAACCTTGCCGCCGTTCATGGTGTAGAACGATTCTAAAAAGCGACGGTCATTCTCGTCCAGCCATGTTTCGGTATCGTCATTGAAAGCCTTGTCCTTGGAACTATAAAGGAAAGGCAATGCCTGGAACGCACGGCCAAGGCAATCCAGCAAGTAAGGCGGCAATCGGCGATCAGCGTTGTAATCCACGCCGGATAGTTTCCACCTGTCAGAACGCACGGACGGCAATCCAAGAATCCAAAGGTGACGCTTAATCAAACCGTCAACCAAGTCCAACACTGTATCCGTATCGTCCGGCAAGGCGGCAAAGGCGTTGTGCCCGTGAAGTATCTGGTTCGGGTTGAATACCAGACGAAGCATGTCTCCAAAGGAACCGTCCATGTAAACCAGCTTTAGATTCCTACCGTCTGGATCAACGCAATTCCTAACCAACCTGTTCGGATTCTTTTTCGTTGGCTGAAAGACCAAATGAATCAAACGCCTGTCAATCTTTGTGTTCGGTAGATAGGCAATGACCTTGTCACACCCTATATGAATCGTTGTGTCCAGTGTTGTGTTCAGTGTTGTGTTCAATGTCGATGGAAAGTGCTGACTTATTATTACTCCCCTTGAAAGGGTATCCTGACTGGACCTTTGTGCCGTTGAAAGCGAACCCATTAATGGCGTCGCTTTTGTGGATGGGCGGGCAACGGTCTTCTTCACAGGTTAGTCCTCAACGGCAAACGCGATCCGGTGCGCGAATTCGATTTCAGTTGGGTCAACCAGCAAATCGTCAAAAGCGGGATTGACCGCCCGTAAAAGAATCTTTTCGCCGAACCGTCGCCATTCACGGACAAGGATTTGTTCGCCGATTTTGACAATAGCGAACTGCCGATATTCCGGCGCGTCGTCGGGATGGGCGATAACGATTGTGCCCTGGTTGTACTTCGGCGTCATTGAATCGTCCGGCACACGGAATCCGTATGAACCTTCCACTGGTAGGGTGATCGATTCTTCGATTGATTCGTGCGTGAACGTGTGCCGCTGCAACATGGCGGGGGCCAAGATTGAAATCCGGTCAATTGTGGACTTGGATTCCGGCTGTTCTTGTTCCGCCCCAACCATTTTCGGACCTTCGCCGGTCAAGACCCATTGAAAGCGGTATCCAGCCCGAAAAACGAATTCGATTTGTTGCGCCGTTGGTTCAATCGAACCGTGGATCATTTTCCTGAAAAGGATGATCTGGATGGTCCTATCCTGCGCTTTGATGAATGAATGCCCCCGTTCATTCCAGACCTGAAACAAGCGGGTGTGGAAAGCGCCTTTTTGGGCGTCATTGAACTTGCTGTATTCGGCGACGACGTTTTCAGGCGTGGGTGCGGTTCCAACTTCCGAATCAATCCAAGCAAATTTAATACCGGTAACTTCGGCCATATGTTCAAGGATGTTTTGGCGTGGTTGGCTGCGTCCCGTAAGCCAAGCTCGCACGGCTCCTTCCGTTACACTGATTGAACGCGCAAAAGCAACCCTGTTCCCGTCAAAGTATGTATCAATGATCCACTGGATTCGGGTTTGTATGTTGTTCAACGGCGTTTCTCCTTCCGTTTTTATCCTCAGTTAAGGGAATAATATACGATCTAATTACGCCTGTCAAGAATTTTGGGCGAAATAGTTATTGACAAATACGTACCCGCGTGGTAATGTGTTTCTTGTAAAAACCGGACTGAAAAGGACAGTTGAAATGGCTCGAAACAGAATCTTGGCGGAACAGAACGTGGCTTGTTGCTACGTCCCGCCCGTGACCGTGGACGATGTTCTTGCAAGTTATGGCGCGGACGTGCCGCCGCGTTCGGAACCGAAACCTGTTAAGAATGAAATTGAAAAAGACATTGAACAGCAAGTTCTGGACGAAACAGATGCTGCGGTTCTGTTAAAGACAACACCTGGAACTGTGATCGAAATGGCAAAACGCGGTGCGTTGCCAGGAAAAAAAGTTGGGCGGCAATGGCGGTTTTCCTTGCGCGTCCTTCTCGAATGGTTCGGAACCGCTTCACAACGACCGAACCGTTCAAAGCCAGCGGCAAAGCCGAAACCCTCACCGGAAAAAATCAAGCCAGTGGATTGGTCAAAAAAACGCGAATACAAATCTGTTGGCACTTCTGGTAATGTGCGGTCACAAGGCGGCGGAATTGCGCTTTCGTAGGGGGCAAATCATGTCTTCCGTAAAAACGCGATTCCGCGATGGTTGCTGGTATGCTGATCTCCATTACCTAGACCCCAAAACCGGTCGAACCAAACGACGTCAGCTTAGTGCCGGACCAAAGGCAAATGAAAAAACGGCGCAAAAGCTTGGCTGGAAATGGTTGCATGAACTTGAACTAGCCGGAAAGCTCTTTGACAATCAAACAGCCGATGCGATTCCCTTTTCCGGCTTCGCCGAAAAGTTCCTTGAACAGTACGTTCTGGTACACAACAAACCTTCCGGTTATCGGAATGCTGAATGCGCGTTGCGCGTACATTGGGTTCCAGCTTTCAAAAACCTGGACATTCGGGAAATCAACGCGGAAATGATTGAACGATGCGTCGCCCGAATGAAAGCGCGGGGATTAAAGGACAAGTCCATAAAGAACTATCTTGCCGTTCTAGGCAAGCTGTTCAATAAGGCCATCGATTGGGACTACCTGGAAAAAAATCCATTGCGAAAAGTGACCAAGCTGAAAATGGAACCACGTAAATTTGCATTCTGGGACGAACAACAGACGCGGGCTTTCTTGGAAACGGCGAAAGAATACAGACCGGATTTATACCCGTTGTACCTCACAGCACTTATGACCGGAATGCGGCTCGGCGAACTTTGCGGGCTACAATGGGGCGACGTGGACTTTGTGAAAAAGAACATTATCGTCCGCAACAATTACGTTCGCGGTCACCTTGGCACACCGAAAAGCGGCAAAGATCGGACGATTCCCCTACATCCGCAATTGGCAAAAGTGCTGAAAGCCAATGGACACCTCAAGGGTGATTTCGTCTTTTGCCGCGATGACGGAACGCCCCATCATGTCAACGATTTTCGCAAGCCGTTTTTCTGGCTGACCAAGAAAGCCGGATTGCCGCGAATCCGATTCCATGACTTGCGGCATTCGTTCGCTTCACAACTGGTAATGAACGGCAATCCCCTAAAGGTCGTCCAGGAACTACTCGGACACGGTTCGATCCAGATGACGGAAATCTATTCGCACCTTTCGCCAAACGTCCATCAGGACGCAATCAAGACATTGCTTGCCGATGAACCAAGGGGGAAAATCGGTGCGGCGTCAAATGACGACCGTTAGGAATACCGTTAGGGTTCTTTGGAAAGGCATTAAAAAAGGCCGTAAACCCTTGAATTTACGGCCTAAATAGTGGTCGGGATGACTGGATTTGAACCAGCGACCCCCTGGTCCCGAACCAGGTGCTCTACCAGGCTGAGCCACATCCCGGCGTACCGGAGCGCTTTATCTAACTAAAAAGGGCGTAACTGTCAAGTGAAATGCGCGCTTAGGCGATCTGCGCGGCGGCCTGCTTCATTTGCTTGATCGGCACGGCGTAGTCGTCTTGCGAGAACACGGCGTTGCCGGCCACGACTGCCCCCGCGCCGGCCTTGGCGATTTCGCCGATGTTCGCCGGCCCTACTCCGCCGTCGACCTGAATCAGCACGTCGTCGCGCCCCTCGTCGGCCAGCATCATCTTGAGCATGCGGATCTTGTTCAGCGCCTCGGGGATGAACTTCTGTCCGCCGAAGCCCGGATTGACGCTCATGATCAGCACCAGGTCGACCTCGTCCAGCACGTGCTCGATGACGCTCAGCGGCGTGGCCGGGTTGAGACTGACGCCCGCCTTGGCGCCCGCGGCGCGGATCTGCTGCAGACAACGGTGCAAATGCGTGCAAGCCTCGGCGTGCACGGTGAGCCAATCGGAGCCGGCCTCGACAAACTCGTCGACATAGCGGCCCGGATCTTCGACCATCAAATGCACGTCGAGCGGCAGCTCGGTGACCTTGCGCAGCGCACGTACCACCGGCTGACCGATGGTAATATTGGGCACGAACGCGCCGTCCATCACGTCGACGTGAATCCAATCGGCGCCGGCCTTTTCCACGGCGGCGACCTCTTCGGCCAGGCGAGCGAAATCGGCCGACAAAATGCTGGGGGCGATAATCATGACTTCTCCTTGCGCACAAAGCGGGCGGCGAAAAAGCCCTCCGCGCCCGTCACATGGGGCAATGACAAAAACGTACCGTCTTCCTGGAGGAAATCATCGTACCGCGGCGAGTACCACTTGCGCAAATCGTCGAGAACAAAGTCGCGATGCCGCCGTAAAAAGGCTTTGACCACGTCGGTGGTTTCCGCGGCGGTCAGGGTACAAACCGAATACAGCAGCATGCCGCCGGGGCGCACGTGAGTGGCGGCGTTGTGGCAAATGGTCTTTTGCAGCTTGCTCATCCGCTTCGGATCTTCCGGCTGGATGCGCCAGCGGATTTCCGGGTTTTTCGCCAGGGTGCCCAACGAGCTACACGGCGCGTCGACCAGCACGCGGTCGAACAGACCGTTGTGATTGCCGAGGTCTTTGGCGCGGGTCGCGTCGATCTGCATCACCGACATGTTCTCGATGCCCAGACGTTTCACGTTGCCACGCAGCAAGCGTAGACGGCGCGGGTGCAGATCGGCGGCGTACACATGCCCGGTTTTGCCGACCAACGCGGCCAGGTGGGTAGCCTTGCCGCCGGGCGCGGCGCAGAGATCGAGCACCTTTTCGCCCGGATGCACGCCGACCAGTTCGCCAACAATCTGCGAGGCTTCGCCCTGCACGATGAATCGTCCTTCGACAAACGCCTTGCCCTTCATCAGGTTGTTGACGTTTTGAACAATCAGCCCTTCCGGTGCATACCGGGTCGGTTGAGCTTTATGTTTGCGCAGTTCAGTCGCAAGGGCTTTTGGATCGGTTTTCAGCGTATTGGTACGTAGCACGAAATTGGGCGGAATCTGGTTGGCTTCGGCGACAGCAAGCGCCGTTTCGACGTCGAATTGATCAGCCCACATTTTCAACAGCCAATACGGATGCGACCAACGGACCGAACCGGCCTTCAGTGGATCGGCAGTGACCGGCGTCATCATACCAGCCTGCCCGCGGGGCACGCGCCGCAAGATAGCATTGACAAAACCGGTGGCCCGCTTGGGGACCATCTGGACCGATTCATCAACAGCGGCGTAAGTCGGGATACGATCGAGAAACAACAGTTGGTAGGCGCCGATGCGTAAGGCGTCGGCCACACGGTTTTCCAACTGCGCGACCGGTCGCGACGCGATGCGGTCGAGATGCCAGTCGAGATAAGCGCGGTTGCGCAACACGCCGTAGACCAACTCGGTAGTCAGCGCTTTTTCATGATGTGGTAGGGCGGACCGCTCCAACGCGGCGGACAAGGCCAGATCCGCATAGGCTCCGTCGGCACGAACACGCCGGAAAATTTCCATGGCGATCGTTCTGGCCGTCACCCTGACTGGTCGGCTCCGAAGCATTCACCCTCGTTGATGGATACGCCATTGAGAAACGCCGCCGCCAGCATTGCGTTCTTGCCCTGCATCTGCAATCGGCGCAACCGGACGGCCCCGCTCCCCGCGGCGATCACCAGTTCTTTCCCTGCTTGTAAAACCGTTCCCGGCGCGCCCTCTCCCGGCGCCTGCTCGGCCTGAATTACTTT
>Ga0272444_10004389_pt1 | contig 12468 bp, 10 predicted proteins | sample SSMForm13_FD_201033 | JGI IMG/M metagenome (GOLD analysis project Ga0272444, IMG submission 201033) | Marine sediment archaeal communities from Little Sippewissett salt marsh, Falmouth, MA, United States - SSM-Form-13 | ecosystem: Environmental > Aquatic > Marine > Wetlands > Sediment ...
CAGGGACGCGCCGCGGATGCCGCCCCCTTGCTGGCCGGGCAGGAGGCGGCCCTGGAAAAGCTGGCCCATGTGGTCCTGCCCCGGGATAGGCCGGCCGACACCTGGGCCCGCCTGACCGCCTGGGCCGGGCTCTATCCCGACCTGCTGGCCCAGTCCCTGACCCGGCGCTATGCGCCGGACGCCTGCTCGCTGGACGCGGGTTTGGGCCTGGATCAGGAGCATCCGGACTTTATCTTCCAGGCGCGGCCGGGCAACAAAAAGAACGGGCCCGTGTACAGCCTGGGGCTCAAGGAGCTGCTGCCCCCCTGGCCCCAGCGGGCCAGTCTGCGTCTGGCCTGGGGTCAGCTTCCCCTCATGGCCGAGGGGACCCTGGCGGTTATCGAGGCCTGGGCGCGGGGGCCGGAAGGCGACGGCCCCATGACCCGCCGGGAGCTGAGGCTGGCCGATCTGGCGGCCGGGCCGGGGAGCAAGGCCGTGACCCTGGAGCTGCCCGCCGCCCCGGCGAACGCCCGTTGGGTGGTGCGGCTCAGGCCCCTGCGGGGCTCGCCCATCCGCATGCTAAGCCTGGCCATGACCACCAGGGCCAGGGACCAGGTGGCGCGGGCCGCGTGCTGGGCCTTTTGGGCCCAGGGCGAGCTCATGCGCCGCCAGGCAAGGCCCGGTCCGGCGGCCGCGATTCTGGAGTGGGTGGCCCGTTTGGACCCGGCCTTTGGGCCGGGGCTCAAGAGTCAGGTGGAGGCCCTGAAGGCCAGCGGCCAGCCCAAATTGGCCCGCCGGCGGCTTGAGAAGGCCCTGCCCCATTTGCAGGGGCATCCCGACCTGTCGGCCTGGGCCGGACGGCGGCTGCGCAAGCTGGCCGGCCCCACCCCGGCCTCCCGCTGATCCACGCTTAGCCCACATATTTCATGAAGGTTGTGCGTCCGGCTGCGCCAGCCAGCGTGCCGCTGGGGGCATAGCGGGTCGAATAGCTTGGTGCTTTGGCCAACCCACGTTGCTCCCGCCGTAACACCTTGGCCGCCCAAGCCTTGGGCCCGGCATACGGTGTTGCTGGCCGCGCTCGGGCCTAGACGTAGCTTGGGCTACGCCTAAAGGCCCTCGCTTGCCAGACGCCTTGTCTGCCGGCGGCTGGCTGTGCCGGGCCGGGGTACAAACCGTACACTGATAATGGTGGCGCCTTTTTCATAAGGGACCCATGAATACTGAGTCGTTGTTTGGTGTGATGCCACCCAACCCTCACGAAATATGTGGGCTGGGGCCTCATTGTCAACGCCCCGCCAACTCTATATAATCCGTGCCATGCAACGGGTGGTGCACAATCTGGGCTTGGAGCCCTGGGACCTGGTGGTGGTGGGCGGGGGCATCTACGGCGCGGCCGCCCTGTGGGAGGCCGCCCGCCGGGGGCTAAAGGCCCTTTTGCTGGACGCGGGCGACTTCGGCGCGGCCACCAGCGCCAACAGCCTCAAGACGATCCACAGCGGGTTCCGCTACTTGCAGAACCTGGACCTGGACCGGCTGCGCATCTCCTCGGGCGAGCTCAATAACCTGCTGGCCATGGCCCCCCATCTGGTGAGCGCCATGCCCTGCGTGGTGGGCACCCGGGGTCTGGGCAAGCAGGGGCGCCCGGCCTTCGCCGTGGCCCTGGCCCTGTATAACCGGCTTATAAAAAACGATAAGTTGCGGGGCCGCCTCATGGGCAAGGACGAGGCGCGGGCCTTGCTGGCCGCCTGCCCGCCCCCTGGGCTCAGCGGCGGGGCCCAGTGGCGCGAGGGCGTGGTGGCCGACTCGGAGCGTCTCACCCTGGCCTACACCCAGTCGGCCGTGGACCAGGGCGCGCGGGCGGCCAACTATGTGCGGGCCACGGACCTGCTGCGCGAGGGGGAGCGGATCATTGGTGTGAGCGCCCGGGACGAGCTCGCCGGTCACGAGCTGGAGATCAGGAGCGAGGTGGTGATTCTCACCGCCGGGGCCCACGGCGCGGCCCTGCTGGGCTCGCCCGAGCCCGCTCCGGCCCTGGCCTCGGCCCTGAATCTGGTGGTGCGCCCCAAGCTAAGCGAGGCCCTGCTGGGCCTGCGCTCGTTGAGCGACGCCAAGGCCGACCCGGTGTGCGGGGGGCGCCGCTTCATGTTCATGGTGCCCTGGCAGGGGCGCAGCCTGTTGGGCACGGCCTACCGGGTGTGGCCGGACGGGCCGCGTCCGGACGGTCCCAGGGCGTCCGACCTGTTGGACCTGCTGGCCGAGTTCAACCTGGCCTGCCCGGGGCTGGAGCTAATGCCCCAAGACATCAGCTTTTACCACTGGGGCCTGGTGCCCCTGGCCGCGCCGGGCCGCGGCCCTGCGGGCGGGGGCCTGGCCACCAAACGCCGCATCGAGGAAAAGCAGGGCGTGATCCTGGTGAGCGGGGCCAAATACACCACCGCCCGGGCCGTGGCCGCCGAGGCGGTGGGCCGGGCCTGCGCCCAATTGGGCCGGCCCGATCCCGAGCCGCCTTTGGAGCCCCTGTGGGGCGGCGAGGCGCAGGGCGACGGGCTGCCGTCCGACCTAGCGGCCGAGACGGCCGACCATCTGCGGGCGCGCTACGGCTCCCGGGCCGGCGAGGTGGCGGCGCTGGCCGGGGATGACGCCTCCTTGCTAAAGCCCTTGGCCCCGGACACCCCGGTGCTGGGCTGCGAGGTGGCCCAGGCGGTGGAAGCGGAGATGGCCGTGCGCCTGACTGACGTGAGCCTCAGGCGCACCGGCCTGGGCAAGGCGGAGAGGCCCTCGAACGCGGCCCTGGAGGCGGCGGCCAAGATCATGGCCCAGCGCCTGGGCTGGGACGATCAGACCCAGGACGAGGAGATCGCCCGGGCCCTGGAGCCCTATAAGGTCTTGGAGGAGCTCAAATGAGCGGGCCGCGCCGCGAGGACGCCGACCGGGTCACCGCCACCCGTGAGTATGCGGCGCGCTTTGCCGGGCCGGTGGGCGGGCACTTTTTGGCCGTGCAGACCGCCCGCACCGTGGAGCTGGTGGCCCCCTGGCCGGGCGCGCGGGTGCTGGACGTGGGCGGCGGCCATGCCCAGCTCGTCCCGCCGTTGGTCGCGGCGGGCTACTCGGTCACCGTGGCGGGCAGCGACGCGTCCTGCGAGGATCTGCTCCGCGAGCGCCTGGACCCGGGCTCCTATGAGTTCGTGGCCTGCGACCTCATGGACCTGCCATTCGAGGCGCGCTCCTTTGATCTGGTGCTGAGCTATCGCCTGCTCACCCACGTGGGGGACGCGGCCGGGTTCGCGGCCCAGCTGGCGCGGGTGGCGGATAAGGCCATCGTGGTGGACTACCCGGCCAAGAAGAGCTTCAACCTGCTGGGCGACAAGCTGTTCAAGGCCAAGGAGTCTCTGGACGACAATGTGCACACCCGGCACTACGTAAGCTTCTGGGACCAGGAGGTGGAGATCTTGTTCGCGGTCCACGGGTTCGGCAAGCCGGTCAGGCGGAGGCAGCACTTCTGGCCCATGGCCCTGCACCGGGGCCTGGGCTCTGCGGGCTTGACCAAGGCCAGCGAGGGCCTGGCCCGGGGTCTGGGCCTCACCGCGTGCCTGGGCTCGCCGGTGATCCTTCGCATGGAGCGAATGGCGTGAAGATACTCCTCCTGGCGCCGCATCCCTTTTTTCAGGAGCGGGGCACGCCCATTGCGGTGCGCCTGCTGGCCAGCACGTTAGCCCAGGCGGGCCATGCGGTGGACCTGCTCTGCTATCACGAGGGCCAGGACGTGGAGATTCCCGGGGTCCGCATCCAGCGCATCAGCCCGCCGGGGTGGGTCAAGAACGTGCCGCCCGGGCCCTCGTGGCAGAAGATCATGTGCGATCTGTATCTCTGGCCCGCGGCCAAGCGCCTGGCTGCCAGCGGCGGGTATGACCTGGCGCACGCGGTGGAGGAATCGGCCTTCATGGCCCTGCGCCTGAACAAGCGCTACGGCCTGCCCTATGTGTATGACATGGACTCGTGCATGTCCGTCCAGATCGCGGACAAGTACCCCCTGGCCCGCCCCCTGGCCGGGCTGTTGTCCCGCTGGGAGGGCGCGGCGATCAAGAACAGCGCGGGCGTGGTGGCGGTGTGCCAGGCTTTGGTGGACACGGCCCAGGCCCATGGGCCGACCGGTCCGGTGTGCCGTTTGGAGGACGTGAGCCTGCTGGAAGAGCCCGAAGGCGAGCCGCCGGACGAGCGCCTGTCCTGGGAAGGGCCCAAGGTCATGTACGTGGGCAATCTGGAGTCCTACCAGGGCATTGACCTGCTCCTGGAGGGCTTTGTCCTGGCCAGTCAGGAGCACCCCTCGGCCCATCTGGTGGTGATCGGCGGCAATGAGCGCGACGTGGCTGCGTATCAGGCCAAGGCCCATGCCCTGGGTATCGGGGCCCGTGCCCACTTCCTGGGGCCGCGTTCCCCGGCCCATCTGGGGCACTACCTGGCCCAGGCCGACATCCTGGTGAGCCCGCGCATCCAGGGCGAGAACACGCCCATGAAGATCTACTCTTATCTGGACGCGGACCGGCCCCTGGTGGCCACCCGCCTGCCCACCCACACCCAGGTGTTGGACGACCAGATCAGCCAACTGGTGGAGCCCACGCCGGAAGATATGGCCCGGGGCTTGGGTGAGCTGCTGGGTGATCCAGAGCGCGGCCGCGCCTTGGCCCGGGCGGCCAAGCAGCGGGTGGCCGAGCAGTACAGCCTGGCTGCCTATCGTCAGAAGCTGCTGGGTTTCTACGCCCAGGTGGAGGCCAGGCTGTGAGCTCGGGACAGGAGAGCTGGGCCCTGGGCCTGTATAAGCGCTCGGTGCTCAAGCAGCAGAAGTTCGCGGCTATCTCGGCTTTGCTGGAGCCCACCCAAGGCAAGCGGTGCCTGGACATCGGCGCGGACAACGGGGTGATCAGCCTGCTGCTCAGGCAACGGGGCGGCGAGTGGGCCAGCGCGGACCTGGCCCCCGAGGCGGTGGAGAGCATACGCTCCTTGGTGGGCGGCCAAGTGGAGCAGATCCACGGCGGGCCCACGCCGTTTGCGGACAATGAGTTCGACTGCGTGGTGGTGGTGGACTTCTTGGAGCACATCGCCGATGACACGGGCTTTGCGGCCGAGCTGGGCCGCATCATCAAGCCCGGCGGCCAGCTCATCGTCAACGTGCCCCGCCCGCCGCGCTGGTCCCTGGTCTGGCCCCTGCGCCACGCCATTGGCCTCACCGACCAGTGGCACGGCCATCTGCGCCCCGGCTATAGGCAACAGGGCCTGGCCGCCCTGCTGGAGCCCTGGTTCTCGGTGACCGCCGCGCGCACCTATTGCAAGACTTTTTCCGAGCTGTTGGACACGGGGCTGAACTTGGGGTATGTGATCAAAAAAGGTTCAGCCAAGGGCCAGGCCGCCACGGCCAAAGGCACGGTGGTCACGGCCGCTGACTGGCGGCAGGGGCCCAAGGGCCTGGTGGACGCGGCCTATCCCCTGATGAAGTTCTGGGTGTGGCTGGACCATTTGCTGCCCTTTTTCCGCGGCTATCGACTCATCGCATCGGCGAGGCGCAAAGGATAGGACATGAAGATACTGGTCACCGGCGGCACCGGCTTCACCGGCTCGGCCCTGGTTAAGCGGCTCATCGGCCTGGGGCACCAGGTGCGGGCCCTGGACTACAAGGAGGGCCTGATCCCCCAGAATTTGAGCGAGGCCGGGGCCGAGGTGTTCATCGGCTCGGTCACCGACGCGGAGCTGGTGGACCGCTGCACCCAGGGGGTGGAGCTGGTGCACCATCTGGCCGCCGCCTTCCGCGAGCTCAATGAGCCGCCCAGCTTTTACGACGAGGTGAACACCGGGGGCACGCGCAACGTGTTCGAGGCGGCGGTTCGCCATGGGGTGCGTAAGGTCGTCTACTGCTCCACCTGCGGGGTGCACGGCAACGTGGATCACCCGCCCGGAGGCGAGGACGCGCCCATCCAGCCGGCAGACTACTACCAGCAGACCAAGTACAACGGCGAGAAGGTGGCGGCAGAGTTTTTCGCCCAGGGCATGAAGACCACCATTCTCCGGCCCGCGGCCATCTACGGACCCGGCGACCCGGAGCGCTTTTATATGATCTACTCCCGGGTGGCCAAGGGGGTGTTCCCCATGTTCGGCTCGGGCAAGACCCTGTACCACCCCCTGTACATCGACAACTTGGTGGACGCCTTTCTCTTGGCCCAGGAAGAGGACAAGGGCCTGGGCCAGGCCTACCTCATCGCGGACGAGCACTTTTACTCCATCGAGGAGCTGGTGCAACGGGTTGCTCAGGCCATGGGCAAACCGGTAAAGATACCCCACTACCCGGTGTGGCCCCTGGTCATCGCGGGCCATGTGTTTGAAAAGCTCTACAAGCCCTTTGGCGCCACCCCGCCCATCTTCCCCCGAAGGGTGGACTGGTACCGCCAGAACCGGGCCTTCAAGATAGACAAGGCCAAGGCCGAGCTGGGCTACGCGCCCAAAGTGGGCATAGACGAAGGCCTGAAGAAAACCTATCTCTGGTACCAGGAGATGGGCCTGCTCAAATGAGGGCATTCTAGGCCATGCCCACTCCTATCGGCCATGCCTTGGCCGGCCTGGCCGCGGGCACCGCGGCCACCGGCGGCCGCACCCTGCTGGGCCCGTGGAAGGACGTGGTGTTCTTCGTTGGTGTGGGGGTGCTGGCCGACGTGGACTTCATCCCCAGCCTGCTCTCGGGCAACGGCTCGGCCTGGCATAGGGGAATGAGTCATTCCATCGGGGCGGTGGCCGTGGCGGGACTCATCGCCTGGCTGTGGGGCCGGCGCAGGGGCCTGGGCAAGTGGCTGGCCCTGGGCGCCCTGGCCGCCTATGCCAGCCACATTCTTTTGGACTACCTCAACGCGGACACGCGGCCGCCCTTTGGGATACCCTTGCTGTGGCCCTTTTCCGACGAGTATATGCTGTCACACCATGCTATATTCCCCAATGTGAAGCGCCACGGCTTCACCTGGGCCATCATCCTGCACGACCTCAAGGCCGTGGCATGGGAGGTGCTGCTGGTGGGCCCTCTGGCCGCGGCCGCCCTGTGGTGGCGGCAATGGCGCCGCAAATCGGAGCAAGGAAGCATATAAGTGGACCTGTCAGTCGTCATACCGGTGTATAACGAGAGCGCCAACCTGGAGGTTCTGCACGCGGAGCTGCACCAGGCCCTGGAGCCCACCGGCCTGGAGTACGAGGCCGTGTTCGTGGACGACGGCTCCCGGGACGACAGCTTCGACATCCTGGCCCGCCTGGCCGGGGCGGAGCCCCGCGACGTGGTGGTCAGGCTGCGCAAGAACTTCGGCCAGACCGCGGCCATGAGCGCCGGGTTCGACCACGCCTCGGGAAAGATCGTGGTCACCATGGACGGCGACCTGCAGAACGACCCCCGCGACATCCCCAAGCTGCTGGCCAAGCTGGCCGAGGGATACGACATCGTGGCCGGCTGGCGCTACAACCGCCAGGACACCTGGCTCACCCGCAAGCTGCCCTCCAAGATGGCCAACGGCCTGATCAGCCTGATCACCAAGGTGAAGCTGCACGACTACGGCTGCACCCTCAAGGCCTTCAAGGCCGAGGTGATCCAGAACGTGCGACTTTACGGCGAGCTGCACCGCTTCATCCCGGCCATCGCTTCGCTCATGGGGGTGAGCATCGCCGAGGTCAAGGTGAACCACCGCCCCCGCCAGGCGGGCAAAAGCAAGTACGGCCTGGGCCGCACCCCCCGGGTGCTGTTGGACCTGATCACCGTAAAGTTCCTGCTCACCTATGCCACCCGGCCCATCCAGATATTCGGCCTGTGGGGCCTGGCCGCCTTTGGGGCCGGCTTTTTGCTGGGCCTGTACTACACCTGCCTCAAGTTCTTCGCCGGGGTGCCCTTGTGGGGCAAGCCGGGCCTGATCCTGGCCGTGCTGTTGCTGTTCGTCGGGGTGCAGCTGATCAGCATCGGCCTGCTGGGCGAGATGCAGGTGCGCACCTATTACGAGGCCCAGGCCAAGCCCATCTACGCGGTGCGCCAGGTGATCAACCACCCCAAGCACCGGCAGGACTGATCAGCCGGGGGGCCACGGCGGCCCCCGGCTCAAGGACCGCGCCTTGAAGCTCATCTACGATCTCAGGCTGTTGACCGGCCAGATGCACGGCATGGCCCGCTATGCCCTGGAGCTGCTGAACGCCATGCTGGCCGAGGAGCCTCAGCTGCAGGTGGGCGCTTTGGTGCGCCGTCCCGATGACGCGGCCCTGCTGCCCAACGACCCCCGGGTGCTGGCCGTGGCCTGCAAGCTGGCCCCTTACAGCGTCATGAGCCAGCTGAGCCTGCCCCGGCTGCTGGACGGCCTCAGGCCCGAGGTCTATCATTGCCCCTTTTACGCGCCCCCGGCCCGCTTCAACGGCCCCATGGTCTTCACCGTCCACGACCTGATCCATCTGCGCTTTCCCAAGGACCACGGGCTCAGGCACCGGCTGTTTTATTTGTGGTTCGTGGCCCCGGCCGCCAAGCGGGCCCAGTTTGTCTTCACCCCCAGCGAGCACAGCAAAAAGGACCTCATCGAGCTCATGGGGGTGCCGGAGGACAAGATCGTTCTCACCCCCAACGCGGCCGGCCCGGCCTTCAAGCCGGCCAAGGGTCCGGTGACCCCGCCCGAGGGATTCCCGGCGCGCTACATTCTGGGAGTGGGCAATCTAAAGCCCCACAAGAACCTGGGCGCCCTGGTGCAGGCCCACGCCAGCCTGAGCGGCGCGCCGCCGCCTGGCGTGGAGGTGCCGCCCCTGGTGATCGTGGGGGTCAAGGCCGGCGCGGCCGATTGGGCCAAGCCCGGCGAGCGGCTGATCCTGGTGCCCAGCCTGGACGACGCCTCCTTAGCCCGGGCCTACCAGGCGGCGGCAATGGTGGCCATGCCCTCGCAATACGAGGGCTTTGGCCTGCCGGCCCTGGAGGCCATGGCCTGCGGCGCGCCGGTGCTGGCGGCCAAAAGGGCCTCCCTGCCCGAGGTGGTGGGCGAGGCCGGGCTGCTTACCGAGCCGGACGCCGAGGCCCTGGCAGCGGGTCTGTCCCGAGTGCTGGCCGAGCCCGGGCTGGCCGCGCGTCTCAAAGAGGCCGGCCCCAAGCAGGCGCGGCGCTTTTCCTGGCAAAAGACCGCCCAGACCACCCTGAGGATCTACCGCAGGGTGGCCCGGAGGTTTGGGGCGTGAACCAGCCGCAAACACCCCCGGCCCTGCGCGGACTCAGGGTGGTGCTGGTGCACGACTGGCTCACCGGCATGCGCGGCGGCGAAAAGGTGCTGGAGGCCCTGTGCCGCTTGTTCCCGGACGCGCCGCTTTACACCCTGCTGCATATCCCCGGCTCGGTGAGCCCGCTCATCGAACACCGGCCCATCGTGACCTCGTTCATCCAGAAGATGCCCCTGGCCGCCAAGCGCTACCGCCACTATCTGCCCCTGTTCATCAGGGCGGTGGAAGGCATGGCCCTGCCGCCCTGCGACCTGGTGGTCTCCACCAGCCACTGCGTGGCCAAGGGAGCCGTGGCCCCTGGCGGGGCGCGGCATGTGAGCTACGTGCACACCCCCATGCGCTACATCTGGGATATGTATCCCGCCTACTTTGGTCCGGGCCGGGGCGGGGCGGCCCGCTATGTCATGCCCCTGCTCAGGCGGCGCATGCAGCGCTGGGACGTGGCCACCTGCGCCCGGGTGGATCATTTCATCGCCAACAGCCGTCACGTGGCCCGGCGCATCCGTAATAACTACGGTCGGGCGGCCACGGTGATCCCCCCGCCGGTGGAGACCGGGCGCTTCGCCCCGGCCGTTGATGTGCAGGGCTACTATCTGGTGGTCAGCGCCCTGGTGCCCTACAAGCGGGTGGATTTGGCGGTGGAGGCCTGCACGCGGGCCCGCAAGCGGCTCAAGGTGGTGGGACGAGGTCCGGAAGAGGCTCGGCTCCGGGCCATGGCCGGGCCCACGGTGGAGTTTTTGGGCTGGGTGGGCGACGAGGAGCTGGCTGGGCTCTACGCCCGGGCCAAGGCCTTTCTCTTCCCCGGGGAGGAGGACTTCGGCATCACCCCCCTGGAGTCCATGGCCTCGGGGAGGCCGGTGATCGCCTATGCCCGGGGCGGGGCCCTGGAGACGGTGGTGGGGCCGGACGACGCGAAAGGCCGCGCGCCCACTGGCCGGTTCTTTCACCATCAGCGGGCCGAGGCCATGTTGGAGGCCATGGACGAGCTGGAGGCCGGCCTGGAGCGCTTCGATCCCCAGGCCCTGGCCGCCCATGCGGCGGGCTTTGACACGGCCCGATTCATGGAGCGTCTGGCCGCGCACCTGGCGTCACTCATGGCCAAACCCGGCGTTGCCCCGGAGCGCGGGCAGTGCTAGGCTTATATGCGCGGGCCGCTGGAATAGGCGGCCCCGAGTCGTTTGCACACTCTCAGCGTCCGAGGAGGGGTTTGTGCAGGTATTGATCATCGGTGCCGGCGAGGTGGGCTTTCACACCGCGCTCCGGCTGTCCCACGAGGGGCACCGGGTGGTGGTGGTGGATCGCCAGCCAGAGCGGGTGCGCCAAATATCCGAGCAGATGGATGTGCAGACCCTGGTGGGCACCGGCTCCAGCCCGGCGATTTTGCGAGCGGCCGGAGTGGACCACTGCGACCTGGTGCTGGTGGTGACCAACAGCGACGAGGTCAACCTGACCGCCTGCCGCTTCGCCCGTCTGCTTGCCCCGGCCGCCACCCTCATCGCCCGCATACGCTCGGCCGATTACCTGCACTTCTTCGAGGAGGTGGGCGCGGCCAGCCTGGACGTGGACACGGTGATCAACCCCGAGCGGGAGGTGGCCAACCAGATACTCGAGTTTTTGGCCGTGCCCGCGGCCAGCAGCGTGGCCGAGTTCGCCGGGGGCAGGGTGACGATGCTGGGCCTGAAGATACCGGCCACCTGCCCCCATGTGGGACGGCCCCTGAGCGAGCTCAGAATCGCCGGGGGGCCGCGCTATTTGGTGGTGGCCATCGAGCGGGGCGGCCAGGTGATCATCCCCGGCGGCGGCGACGTGATCCTTTCCGAGGACCTGGCCTACGTGGTCACCAAGCGGGAAAACATCGAGCAGGTGGTGGACCACTTCGGCATGCCCAACCAGCCGGTGAAAAACCTGGTGGTGGTGGGAGGCGGGGCCATCGGTCGCCTGGTGGCCGCCGGGGCCCGCGAGATGGGCATCAAGATACGCATCATCGAAAAGAACCCCGCCCGCTGCGAGGCCCTGGTGGAAGAGCTGGAGGACGTCACCGTGCTGGGCGGCGACGGCACCGACCTGAGCCTGCTGGAAGAGGAGAACGTGGGCGCGGCCGATGTCTTCGCGGCGATCACCGACGATGAGGAAGAAAACGTGCTCATCGCCATGCTGGGCCGCAAGATGGGCGCGCGCCGCACCATCGCCCGGGTGGCCCATCTGGGCTACGTGCCCCTGGTCAGCTCCCTGGGCCTGGACCTGGTGGTCAGCCCCCGCTTCGCCGCGGTGGGGGCCATCCTCCGGCACCTCAGGGCCGGCAAGGTGTTGGCCGTGGCCCCGCTCAAGGACGAGGACACCGAGGTCATCGAGGTGGAGGCCCAGGAGACCTCGGCCGTGGTCAACCGGCCCCTGGCCGAGGTCAAGCTGCCCCACGGCTCGCTGGTGGCGGCGGTGATCCGCAACGGCGAGGTGGAGATCGCCACCGGCGACACGGTAGTGCGGCCGGGCAACCAACTGGTGATCTTCGTCACCCGCCAGGTGCTCAAGAAGGTGGAAAAGCTCTTGACCGTGCGCCTGGAGTTCTTCTAGGCAACGGCGGAGGATCGGCTCTTGGGTTTTGCCTACGTCCTATCCTTGACCGGGGTGCTGTGCATGGGCACCGGGCTGTTCATGCTCCTGCCCCTGGGAGTGGCCCTCATTTACGGCGAGCCCGGCTGGCGGGCCTTTGCCATCGGCATGGGCGTCAGCCTGCTGTTGGGCGCCATTCTCTTCTGGCTGTTCCGCGACAAGAAGACCCGCGAGCTCAACCACCGCCAGGGCCTGGCCATCGTGGGCGTCTCCTGGCTGGTGGCCGGCCTGCTGGGCGGGGTGCCCCTGGCCCTGTCCGGCGACTTCAGCGGCTTCACCGACGGGGTGTTCGAGTCCATCTCCGGCTTCACCACCACCGGGGCCAGCGTGCTGACCGACGTGGAGGCGGCCCAGAAGTGCGTGCTCTTCTGGCGGGCCCTGACCCACTGGCTGGGGGGCATGGGCTTTATCGTCTTGTCGGTGGCCATCCTGCCCTTTGTGGGGGTGGGCGGCATGCAGCTGTTCAAGGCCGAGGTGCCCAGCCCCACCCCGGACCGCCTGGCCCCGCGCATCACCGACACTGCCAGCGTGCTGTGGAAGGTTTACGCCGCGCTGACCGGGGCCGAGGTGATCCTTCTTATGTTCGGCGGCCTGGACTGGTTCGACGCGGTGTGCCAGGCC
>Ga0272444_10004391_pt1 | contig 12465 bp, 7 predicted proteins | sample SSMForm13_FD_201033 | JGI IMG/M metagenome (GOLD analysis project Ga0272444, IMG submission 201033) | Marine sediment archaeal communities from Little Sippewissett salt marsh, Falmouth, MA, United States - SSM-Form-13 | ecosystem: Environmental > Aquatic > Marine > Wetlands > Sediment ...
GCCGCCGCAGACGAACACGTTGATCTCGCCGGACAGGCGATCGGTGGCCTCGTCGTCGGGCACGAGAATCACCGCGTTGGCGTCGGGATCGTACACGGGCTTGTGCATCGCTTACTCCTTGTCGGATACGTCGGCGCCGAGCGCGGCCAGGTCGGCAAAGAAATCGGGGTAGGATTTGGTCACGCATTGCCAGTCGTCGATATAGATCGCCTGCGTTGCGCCGAGACCGAGCACGGCCAGCGCCATCGCAATGCGGTGATCGCCGCGCGATTCGGCTACGTGCCCGTAAACCGGCGCGCCGGTGATGCGCATCGCTTGTCCTTCCAGGCCGACGGGCACGCCGAGCAGCGCCAGCTCCTGCACCAGGGCGGCGGCGCGGTCGCTTTCTTTGTGGCGCAGGCGGCCGACGCCGGAGATCGACGAGGTTCCTTCGCAGTAGGCGGCCAGGGCGACCAGCGGCGGAAAGAGGTCGGGGCTGTCGACGGCGTCGAACGTGAAGGCGTGCAGGTCGTTTTTCTCGACGGTAACCACATCGCCGTCCCAACTGATTTTCGCGCCGGCGGCGTCGAGGGCTTCGAGGATGCGGCGGTCGGCCTGGGCCGAGTCGGCGCGCAAGCCGCGCACGGACACCTTCCCGGCGATCGCTCCGGCCACGAGCAGAAACGCCGCGCCCGACCAGTCGCCTTCGACGCGGTATTCGCACGCCCGGTAAGCCTGGTTGCCGGGAACGACAAAGCGCGACAGTTCCTCGTCGGCTTCGATGGATACGCCGAATTCGGCGGCGACGCGCAGGGTCATCCGCACGTAGGGTTTGCTGCGCAGATCGGCAACGGAGAGCACGGAATCTTTTGGGCAGCGCGGCAGGGCCAGCAACAGGCCGGATACAGGCTGCGAACTGACCGAACCGTCGACCGTCGCCTCACCGCCCTGCAACGGTCCCTGTACGGTGACCGGCTGCAACCCGCCCATGGTTTCGCAACGCGCGCCCAGTGCTTGCAACGGCGCTTCGAGCATGCCCATCGGACGGCGGATGAGCGTGTCGCGCCCTTCGAGGATGAATTGCTTGTCCCACAACGCGGCGATCGGCGCGAACATGCGCAGGCTGAGTCCGGATTCGCCGCAGAACAGAACCTCCGCGGGATCCGCCGCGCGCGGATGAACGGCCAACGTGGTTTGACCGTCGGTTTCGGAGCAGACGATGCGCGCCCCCAACATACCGGCGAGGTCGACCGCGGCCTGACCGTCGTCGCTGAGCGAGGGGTCGACGATGGTCGAAACGCCTTCGGCCAACAGGGCGCAGGCGACGGCGCGCTGGGTGACGCTTTTCGAAGGCGGCGCGGTAACCGTTCCGTCCAATCGGGACGCGCCGACGATTTTGCGTTGGATCATCTTCGTCTCCGCTATTCGATTTCGTCGAGGATCGTTTCGATTTCGTCCAACGTGACGGATTCAATGACAGCCTGTCCGATGGCGCGCAACAAGACAACGTGAATCGTTTCGTCTTCGCGTTTTTTATCTTTACGGATCGCATCGAATGCGTCGTGTTTGTCGAGGGACAGCGAGATCGGCAGATCGGCGCGCAGCAGCAGGCGGGTCAATCGCGCTATTTCTTCGGCGTCGAGCAATCCGCGCGCGACCGACAACCCGCCGGCGACGACCATGCCCATCGCGACCGCTTCGCCGTGCGGGATGGTCGAGATTTTTTCCAACGCGTGACCGAAGGTGTGGCCGAAGTTGAGCACGCGACGCGGTCCGGTTTCGGTTTCATCGGCTTCGACCACCTTCGCTTTGACGCGCACCGCCGCTTCGATCGCCTGCGAGAGCAGATCCATGTCGAGTTGGGCCAGCGCCTCGATGTGCTGTTCGAGAAAAGCGAACAATTCGGCGTCGCCGATCGCCGCCTGCTTGATCGTCTCGGCCAGGCCGTTGCCCAACTCGCGGCGCGGCAACGTCAGCAGCAGCGCCGGATCTTGCAGCACGAAACGCGGCTGGTTGAACGAGCCGACAAGGTTTTTGTAGCCCTGCAGGTTGACGCCGTTTTTGCCGCCGACGGCCGCGTCGACCTGGGCCAGCAGCGTGGTCGGAATGAAGCCGAAGGGCAGGCCGCGCAGGTAGGTCGCAGCGGCGAAACCCACGGTGTCGCAAACGACGCCGCCGCCGAAGGCGACGACGTAACCGCCGCGGCCGAGTTCGCGGTCGAGAAACTCGCGGTACAACCGCCGCACGGTGTGCAGGGTTTTGAATTCTTCGCCGGATTCGATGACCACGACGTCGAAGTCGTCGAGCCATTCGCCGTAAAGCTGGTGGACGTTGTGATCGGTGACCAGCACCACGCGCGCACCGTCGGTCAGATCGGCGAAGGTGGTGTACGGCTTGCCGAAGACGATGCGGCAGTCACCCGTGCGCCCGGCGAGTTGTATGGTTTGCATGGACGACCCCAACCCTTTGTCAGAAAGGTTGCCACGTTTCGTTGCGTTTGGCCACCACCGCCGCCGCTTCGATCTCCACCAGCCAGCCCGGACGGCAGACCGGCGCGTGAACGATCACCCGCGGCACTTGCCCGGTGCGGCGGTCGAGGTAGTTGGCGACCGGCAGGCGGTCGGCGGCGTCGCGCAGGTAGACGATCAGGTAGGCCACGTCGTCGAGCCCGGCCTCGGCGTCGGCCAAGAGGGCTTCGATGTTGGCCACGGTGCGTTCGACCTGCCCGGCGATGTCGCCCTCGTGCATGATCTGGCCCTGGTTGTCGATGCTGGCGGTGCCGGAAATGAGAACATGCCGGCGGTCGCCGTAGTCGACGGCGGCGCCGCGTTCGAAGGTAACGCCGTAGCGGCTGGTCGGGCCGAGGTTGTCGGGCGCGTTGAGGTAGCGGATCTGCCGCGGGTCGATGCCGGCGACGGCGTAGGCGTCGAACGAAACGAGCTGATGCGGATCGGCGGTCGCCCCGGCGATGCCCGTGCTGGCGATGAAGTGCGTTTGTTCGGTGAGACCGCGCTCTGCGAACAATTCACGGCGGGCATTAACCATGTTTGTGTAATTGCAGTCGATGTCGCGGACGAACACCCAGGTGCGCAGGGCGTGGTCGGCCAGCGTTGCGCCGAAGCCGTCGAGAATTTCTTCGTAACGGACGAAGATGCGTTGGGTTTGCTCGTCGGCGCCGGCGGCGGCCGAGGACAGGCCGGTCGTCCAAACGTGGGTCAACGCGCCGCGCGGTAGAGCAAGGCCGGCCCCGTCGGTGATTGCTTCGGTAGGTGCGCCGTCGAGGATGTGATACGCCCACAGCGCGAACTTGCGCGGCGGCAGCGGCGGCTGTTCGATCAACGACAGCGCGACGCCTTCGGCAAGCGACGATTGCTTGGCCAGTTCGAACTGGTTTGCGTAATCGCTGAGAAACAACCGGCGGAATACGGCAGTCGTTGGGTTGATCTGCCAGGCGGACAGAGCGTCGTGGTAGGCGATGGTCAGTCGTTCCAGTTGCACGGCGGCGTTGGGCGCGTCGCCGGGAATCACGGTCAGGTGAATTTCCGTCGCCGGGTCGCCGGCAAAACGCGCCGCGCGGATTTCCGCTCCGTTGTCGTGTCGATGTTGCAGGTATTCCATCACGCTCTTTCGTTGATTCGCTTGGACGAGGCTGCGACTCAGCGCCCGTCAAGCTAGTTTTAACGGGAAATGTGGGTGTTGAAAAGGCCGATGTCAACGCAGCCCATAGTGGATTTATCCGTCAAGGTGGCTATATTTCGAGATAGAAATTTATTTCGGTCCAATCAAGGCAAAGGACAAACGTCATGACGACCCCGTTAATCGCCGTGGAAAAGCTCAAAGTGGAAGTGGCCGGCAAGGAAATTCTGCACTCGGTCGACCTGACGATGGACCCGGGCGAGGTGCACATTTTGTTCGGCCCCAACGGCTCGGGCAAGACGACGCTGGTCGGCGCGATCATGGGCCTGCCGGCCTATCTAATCAAAGCAGGCAAAATCTATTTCAACGGTACGGACATCACCGATCTGCCGGTGGAAGAGCGCGCGCAGATGGGCGTCGGCATGGCCTTTCAGCGCCCGCCGGTGATTCGCGGGCTCAAGCTGGGCAAGCTGCTGCGCGAATTGTCGGGCAACGGCGACGACATCGAGCAGATGGCGCGCGATCTGAACATGGACCAATTTCTCGACCGCGACCTCAACCTCGGATTTTCCGGCGGCGAAAGCAAGCGCGCCGAAATCCTGATGCTGCTGGCGCAAAAGCCGCGGTTGGTTTTCCTCGACGAGCCCGAATCGGGCGTCGACCTGGAAAACGTGCAACTGCTGGGAAAAATGATCGGCCGCATCCTCGGCCGCGACGAGAGACCCGGGCATCCGCACGACCGAACCGACCGCAGTGCGCTGATTATCTCGCACACCGGCAACATTCTGGATTACCTGCACGCCGATAAGGGCCACGTGCTGTTCGGGGGCCGCATGCTGTGCGGCGCCAATCCGCTGGATATTCTCGACACGGTCAAAGACAATGGTTACATGCGCTGCGCCGATTGCCTGCGCGATCGCGGCAAGGGCGTAATCGTTTACAAAAACGAGGGAAAATCCGATGACGACGCGACCAATCGACATTGACGAAGGCGATCTGAGTAAGATCCGCGAAGTGGGCTACGACCTGGATGTGAAAGACAAATCGGGTACGTTCATGCTGCGCGACGAGAACGTGCTGCAATCGCAGACGTGGTTCGACGGCGTCGAGTTGATGCCCCTGGCCGACGCCCTGGCCGGATACGATTGGCTGCGCGAAATCGCCTGGACGCTGGTCGATCCGGACAAGGACGACAAAACCCGGGCAATCAAGCAGTTCGAGGACGAGCACGGGGCCAACGGGATGTTCATTCGTGTGAAAAAGGGCGCGAAGATCAACATGCCTTTGCAGTCGTGCTTTTACATCAAAGAGGCGATGAATCAGCAAAAAGCACACAATATTATATATTTGGAAGACGACAGCGAACTGCACGTCATCAACGGCTGCGCCAGCAGCATTCACGCCGAGAACGCCCAGCATTGGAGCGTCACCGAAACCTTCGTCGGCAAAAACGCCACGCTGACCTTCACCATGATTCACGCCTGGGGACCGGAAATCGAAACCTACCCCCGCTCCGGCGCCCTTGTCGAAGAAGGCGGCTTGTATGTGTCCAACTACATTTCATTGCGCGAAGCCAAATACGTGGAAATGTACCCCTACGCGCGGCTGGTCGGAAAAGGGGCAAATGCCCGATTTTATTCGGTGATCCTCGCCCCGCCGGGAGCGGACCTCGACCTGGGCGGACGCGCCTACCTCGACGCGCCCGACACCGGCGCCGAGGTGATCAACCGCACGGTGAGCACCGGCGGGCATGTGATCAACCGCGGACACCTGGTCGGCGGCGCCAAGGACGCGCACGGCTTCATGGAATGCAACGCAATCATCGTCGGCGAAGGGCTGGTACACGCCATCCCCGAGCTGGAAGGAAGGCTGGAAGACCTGGCCCTCAACCACGAAGCGGCGGTAGGGCGCATTTCGCAAGAGGAAATCGATTATCTGCGCACGCGCGGCTTTACCGAAGAACAGGCGCGGGCGTTGATTATCACAGGATTTCTCAACGTCTCGATCAAAGGTCTTCCCGCCGAGCTGCAGGAGCAGATCGCCGAAATGATTGAAATGGCGGCCAAAGGGATGTGATGCGAGACAGTGCCAATTGGCACTATTGTGTATTGTTTTTGCGAAAAAACCATTATGTTTTATAGTCTTGTTGTCCGAAGAGTAAAATAGAGTAAAAAAAGAGGGGTGTATTAAAAAATTAGTGTTTTGGGGTAGCTTATGCCGTTTGAGCCGAGTGAAGTCATTCTTTTGCTTGTTGGGGCTTTTGCTCTTACTTTTCTTTTTATTAATCGAGAGACGCTGCTGCCCATTCCGCATTTTCGTTTGTTGATGCTGTCTTTTCTGGCTCAATTGTGTTCCTGGATCGCGACCAATCTGGAGGCTTTGTTCTGGCCGACTTTTTTCAACGGCGTCGAACATTTTTTTGATGCGCTCACGGCGATCTTTTTGCTGCTCTGGTGTGTTCGGGCCTGCATCCGCCGGGAAGCCGCGCCATGAACATCGTAGCGGTTTTCGATTTCATCTCGTTGTTGGCATTGCTGGCTGCAGGTTTATTCGTGGCGGTACGCTGGGATCGTCAAGTTCAGCGAGAATTCCGTTGGGCGTTGGTGATGCTGATCTGCTTCGCGCTTTTTGACCGTACCAGCAATTTCTTGCAATGGTCAGGCATCACCGACAGATTTGACCCGATCGAAGACTTTTTTCAGGTCGCCATGCCGTTTTTGTTCATGATGATTTTCTACGGCCTGGTGCAGGATCAGCTACGCGGCAAACTGCAGGCCAACGAGGAAAAATTCCGCGGCATCGCCGAGCAGATGGCCGACGTCATTTTCACCACCGACATGCAAGGAGTCGTCGACTACATTTCTCCCTCTTCGCGAAAAATTTTTCAGATGGCGCCCGAGCAGATGATCGGCCGCCATTTCAAGGATTTCCTGCCGGAAGATCAGATTGCCGCTGCGTTGGAAGGTTTTGAGCAAGCGATTGATGAAGGACAACCTTCGCGCGAACTCGAATTGAAGGTGAAACGAGCTGACGGATCGCTGTTTGATTGCGCATTGAACGCATCGGCCTCACGCCGCGGACAGGAAATCGTCGGCACGCTGGGTATTATTCGCGATATCAGCAAGCGTAAAGAGGCCGAGCGGGAGTTGTTGGAAAGCCGTGCCAACCTGCAGGATGCGCAGGAGCTGACGAACATCGGCAGCTTCGTTTACGATCCGGTCGGTCGCCGGCTGTCCTGGTCGCCGCAGCTTTATCAGATTTACGGTCTCGATCCGTCCCAGCCGCCGCCGTTGGGCGAGGAACAAAAGAACTTGTTTGTCGGCGATGATGGGGAACGGGCGATCGCCTTGATGAACCAGAGCTACATTGACGGAGAAACCAAGCACTTTGAATACCACATTCGTCGCAGCGACGGTGCGATCCGGTTGCTTAAAGGAATCGCCGGATGGTCGCATGACGATCACGGCAAGCCGTTGTTTTATCGCGCGGGAGTACAGGACATCACCGAGGAGCGCGCTGCCGAGCAGGCGTTGCGCGCCAGTGAAGAACGCCTGGCCCTGGCGCTGGAAGGCGCCGACCTGGGCAGTTGGGATTGGAACGTAGTCACCGGCGAAGTTGTGGTCAACGAACGCTGGACCGAAATGCTCGGTTACCGACTGGACGAGCTGGAGTTAAACCTCGACTTGTGGAAAAGCCTGGTGCATCCGAGCGACTGGGGCAAAGTGGAGATTGAGCTGGATAAGCACCTGCAGGGCCTGACGCCCGAATACGTCACCGAACACCGATTGTGCTGCAAAGACGGCAGTTGGGTGTGGGTGCTGGATCGCGGCAGGGTGATCGAGCGTGATGCGGACGGCAAGCCGTTGCGCGCGGCCGGCACGCACCTGGACATCACCGAGCGCAAACTGGCCGACGAGGCGTTACGCAAAAGCGAGCAATGGTATCGAGCGTTGGTCGAAACATCCCCCGACCCGATTCTGATTTACGACCTGGAAGGAAACATCCAGTCCGCCAGCAAACAGGCGCCGGCGATGTACGGCGTGGAAACGGTTGAGGAGTTTTTGGCGGAGATCAAGAACATCGGCGATCTTCTTCCCGAAGAGGATCGCAAGCGCGCCTTCGACAACTTTACTCAGACCTTGGAAACGGGCCGCTCGCGGCGAACTGTCTATTCGGTGAATCTCAAAGACGGGAAGGCCAGTGAGGTCGAGGTTAACTCGGCGGTGTTGCGTGATGCGGACGGCAATCCGCTGTCTTTTTTCAGCATCATCCGCGACATCAGCGAGCGCAAACAGGCCGAGCAGGAAAAGGCGAAACTGGAAGAACAACTGCGGCAGTCGCAGAAGATGGAAGCGATCGGCCAGTTGGCCGGCGGGATCGCCCACGATTTCAACAACCTGTTGACCGGCATCATCGGCAACCTGTCGCTGGCCCGCATGTATCTTAATGACCCGCAGGCGTTGATGGATACGCTCAACGAGATCGGCCATGCCTCCGAACGTGCGACGGAATTGATCAACCAATTGCTGGCCTTCGGGCGCAAGCAGATGATGTCGCCGCGCATCGTTGACCTCAATGATGTCGTCAGCGACCTGGAGCGGATGTTGAGGCGCCTCATCGGCGAGGATGTGTTGTTGGAAACGGTTTTGGATGAAACATCCGGACCGGTTCGCGCCGATGCCGGGCAGCTCGAACAGGTTTTGGTCAATCTGGCGGTGAACGCCCGAGACGCCATGCCCGGTGGAGGCCGCCTGACCATCGAGACCAGGCCCGTCGAGTTGGATGCGGATTATTGCCGTGGTCACGTCGGGTCTCAGCCGGGGCCGCACATCATGCTCGCGGTCAGCGATACCGGCTACGGCATTGAATCGGCAAACCTGGATCGAGTCTTCGAACCTTTCTTCACAACCAAGCCGAAAGGCGAGGGAACCGGCCTCGGGCTTTCGATGGTGTTCGGCATCGTCAAACAGCACAACGGCTCGATCGATGTGTATTCCGAACCCTCGCGGGGCACCACGGTGAAAATTTATCTTCCGGTCAGCAACGAGGGACGGACAACAAAGGCCTCGCCACCGCCACCGGAAAAGCCGGCCCGGGGAACGGAAACGGTGTTGATCGTCGAAGACGAAGAGATTGTACGCAATATTACGCTGAAGATTCTCAACCAGTTGGGTTACAAAACCCTGGTTGCCGAAAACGGCGAACAGGCTCTGGAACTGGCCGGTCAATACGACGCACCGATCGACCTGCTGATGACCGATGTGATCATGCCGAAAATGAACGGGCGTGAATTGGCCAATCATTTCGCCTCCCGTTACCCCGGCCTGAAGGTACTGTTCACCTCCGGGTACACCGAAAACATCATCGCCCATCACGGCTTGCTCGATCCGGAAGTCAATTTTCTCGGCAAACCTTTCACGCCGACCCAACTGGGTGCCAAAATCCGTGAAGTGCTGGAAAAGAAATAGCGCACCGCTGCCCCGAAAAAGGTGAATTTATCTTTTGAAAACAACAAGCTGTTTTCTGTTAGCAATTCGTTAAGAAATCGTTAGCGGAGGGTTGGCAAGTTGGGTACAATAGCTTCCCTTGAACGCAAGGAGGGAAGCGATGAAACGGTTTTCACAATTGCTGTTGGTCTTTTTGTTGTTGCTGCCTCTGGCGCTGGCCGCCTGCGGCGACGACGATGACGATAACGACGACAACGATGACGTAACCCCCGACGACGACACGGTCGACGACGATACCGCCGACGACGACACCGCCGACGACGACATCGGCCCCGACGACGACGACGTGGTGCCGACGACGGTCGATGCGACGCTGATTCCGGTCGAAGGCGCCGGCGGCTGGGAAATCGGCGAAGGCCCCGGTGAAGTGCACGAGTTGCGCAACGACCTCGGTGCGCTGCCGACTCTCTGGACCGGCAAAGACGAGCCGTTGTCGATGGCTTACTTCATGGTGATCACCGACCTGCACCAGGTCGACGAAGAATCGCCGACCCGCCTGACCTTTTTCGACTCGATGACCTTGCTCGGCGGAGCTTTCGACTCCGCTTTCCGTCCGCAGGAAGACCTCGCACCGCACCTGCTCAACGCGCTGGCCCGCACGGCCAACCGCATTCAGGCCGATTACGGGCGCGGCTTCGACTTCGCTCTCGCTCTCGGCGACATGACCGATAACGGGCAGTACAACGAGCTCAAGCTGCTGGTCGACGTACTCGACGGCGGCGGATTGACCACCGGCGTCGACGGCTACGCCGGCCCCGACTCGGGCGACCTCGATATCGACCCGAGCACCGGCCTCAACCGCGGCGAGCGCAACTTCGGTGTGCAGGAAGAGGACGGCGAAGGCAACAACATCAACTTCTTCAACCGTCCCGGCTATCCCAACTCCAACGCCGACATCCCCGTCGAGGGGCTGCGTCGGCCCGACGGTGAGCCGCTGACCTGGTTCGCGGTCATCGGTAACCACGATGTGCTCAGCACCGGCACCTTCGACCCCGACTCGGCGCTGACGTTCTACAAACCCGAACACTTTAACGCCGCAATGTGCATGTACGGCTACATCCCCGGCATCGCCTCGGTCATCAAGTATTGGAAAGAACATCCGCTGCAGCCGTTGTACATCAGCGACGGCCTGTTCGGGATGAACCTCGATTGGCGCATCGTTTTGCAGACGTTCCAATTGCTTGGCCAGATCCCGGACAACTACGAGGTCGACATCGACGACCGTTTCGACCTGATGACGCTGGTCAACGATACGCCGGAAGATCCGAGCGACGACGGCGTGGCGATTACCGCCGACCCGGACCGCGTGTTCATGCGCCACGAGTTGATGGTTCCGTTGCTGTACGATACCGGCCATGGTTTCGCCGATAACAACGGCGACAAGCAGGTCACCGCACAAGACGGCGGCTACTACCGCGTCGAGTGGTCGATGACCGACGGCGAGGGCGATATCCCGCTACGCGTATTGGTGCTCGACAGCGGCGAGATCACACACTACGACGAGGGCGGCTTCACCCCGCAGCAACTCAACTGGCTGCAAAGCGAACTCGACCAGGCGGTTGTCGATCAGGTGCTGGTCGTCGTCGCCAACCACCACTACAACGAAGCCATTCCGCACGAAGGCGAGCAGTTGCGCGCGATGCTCAACGCCTGCCCGAACGTGATAGCGCACCTGGTCGGCCACGGCCACATCAACCGCATTGTCGCGCGGCCGGCCGAAAACTCCGACCCGCTTTACGGCTACTGGGAAGTGGAGACGGCGGCGGGAATCGAGTTCCCCAACCAGGGACGCATCGTCGAGATCGTCGACAACCGCGACGGCACCGGCACGATCTATGTAACGCTGTACGACTTGATTTCGCTGGTCGGTGACGATTCCGACGAATTGGCGGCGCTCGCCCGCGAACTCAGCTTCGACGATATTCTGCGGCGCGGCTACGACGGCGGCGATTTCGGCGGACGCGGCACGGCTAACGACCGCAACCGCGGCTTGCTGTTCCAGATGCCGGCGCCCGTCGCCGACAAACTGGCCGGAATCACCAACGACAAACCGATCACCTCGACCGAGGTGTTCGGCACGCTGTATTGATCGACTGACCGACACGACTGTTTCGCCGTGAGTTGCGCGCCCGGCGCGGCTCGGGCTACCATCCGTCCATGTCCACACCCACCGCACGCGCCCTGGCGGGCTTGCTGTTGCTGCTGGTCGCCGGTCTGTTGGTTTACCGGCCGGCGCTGGATCGCGTGTTCGTCTACGACGACATCCTCGTCGTGCGCGACAACGGCTTCATCACCGACCCGGCCAACCTCGCGCACCTGAGCGGCGAAGACTACCTGCGCGCCGCCGGCGAACGCACCTATCGCCCGCTGGTGACGGCGACGTACATCCTCGACCACGCGATCTGGGGCAAGTCGCCTTTCGGTTTCGGTTTGACCAACCTGCTGCTGCACGTTTTCGCCGCGTGGCTGTTGGGGCTGGTCGTGCGGCGGCTGAGCAAGAGCGACATCATCGCCGGGTTTTCCGCGTTGCTGTTCTGCTGGCATCCGGCGCTGGTCGAGGCGGTGATCTCGCCGGGCAATCGCGAGGAGGTGCTCAGCGTCGCGTTGATTCTGCTGGCCGTGTACGCCTACCTGCGCGGACGCGAAGGCGGGGCGGGCTGGCGCGTGTTGTCGCCGCTGGCTCTGCTGGCGTCGTTGTACACGATGGAGTGGGGCGTGGTCGTGCTGCCGCTGCTGATTGCACACAGCCTGATGCAACGCGACACCCGGCGCGAAACGGCGCGGCACGTCGGCCTGCACGTTGTCGTCGTCGCCGTCTTTCTTGTTTTGTATTTCTTTGTGCATCCGCGCCTGCCCGGCGAAGCCGAATGGCTCGGCGGCGGCCCTCTCGGCGGACTGCTCGCCTTCGGCACGCTGTTCTGGCGTTACGTGCGCCTGGTCGTGTTGCCGGTGGCGCTGCGGCCCTCTTACACCTACGTGGCGCCGCATCTTGCCGTCAGCCTGCTCGGCCTGCTCGCGTTGGCTGCGGCGGTCGGCGCGATTGCGCTGGCGCTTTTCCGGCGCAAAACCTGGGCGCTGGGCGCGGCGCTGTTCGTGCTGGCGCTGGCCCCGGTCAGCCACGTGCTGATGCCGTTCTGGATTCCCATGGCCGAGCGCTACCTGGTCTTGCCGCTGGTCGGTGCGGTGCCGTTGCTGGTCGCTTTCGTGCTGACCCGAAAACGGCGCAAGGCGGCCGTCGCGCTGTTGTGCCTGGTCGCGGCGGCTTTTGCTTTCGGCGCGGGCAAGCGTGCGTTGGATTGGCGCACGCCGCTGGCGCTGTGGAGCAAGGCGGTCGATGCCGAGC